>Ga0075418_10000443_pt1 | contig 43391 bp, 34 predicted proteins | sample SoiMetdeltSBSDD2_FD_81776 | JGI IMG/M metagenome (GOLD analysis project Ga0075418, IMG submission 81776) | Bulk soil microbial communities from a Populus tree surrounding site in Tennessee, USA - Soil MetaG P. deltoides SBSDD2 | ecosystem: Environmental > Terrestrial > Soil > Tree plantation...
CGTCTTCGACGTGCGATCCGAGCGCCTCGCGCGCCAGCTCGAAGCCGGCCTTCGCGCCCCAGCCCGAGCCATGCCACGAGTAGTAGTCCGTCGCGACGACGCGGGCAGCGCCGCGGCGCTCGCACTCGAACGAGAAGAAGCCGTCCCACGCGCCGATGTCGAGAACGCTCAGACCCTCGAGGGAAGCAGGCAGATCCAGTCGTGCCAGGCGCACCGGCGTGTCATCGATTCCGCGGGTCACGATTCCGCCGCCCAGATCGATGCTGTGATACCAGCGGTGCGCTGCGACGCGTCGCTCGAGATCCGGTACCGTCATCAGCTCAAGTGTCTCATCAGTCCTGCAGAGCCGGTTTGTGGCGTACCGTCGTGCTTGATCGCGGCTTCGCGGGATGGTCCAATGGGGGTGCACCCATAAAGCAGGTTGTCAGGCACCGCGCATCAGTCCGATGCTCGGTCGGCCGGAGGATTGCCATCGATGCCGAGTCTCGCTCAGCAGGACCCACAGAAGAGCTTGAATCGCCGGTCGTTCCTTGGCTACGGCGCGCTGGCCACCGCCGCCGCGATAGTGCCTGGCCGGGCCCACGCGGCTGTCAGCAAGCGCCCCGAGCGCATCCTGTCGTTCTTCCACACCCACACCGGTGAGCGCCTCAAGATTGCGTATTGTTGCGATGGCGTCTATCAGCCGGAAGCGCTCGCTCAGCTGAACCATCTCCTGCGGGACTTCAGGACCAGCCTGGAGAAGCCAATCGACCCGAAGCTCTTCGACCTGCTCCATGAGCTCGGCGGCACACTCGAAACGGATCAGCCGTATCACATCATCTCTGGGTACCGGTCGGCTGAGACCAACGCCATGCTGCGCGAGCGGGGCGGCGCCCATACCGGTGTCGCGAGCAGCAGCCTGCACATGGTCGGCAAGGCGATCGACATTCGCCTGCCCGGCGTGAAGCTGGATCATCTCCGCTCCGCGGCGGCATCGCTGAAGCTGGGTGGCGTCGGCTTCTATCCGTCCTCCAACTTCGTGCACGTCGATACGGGTCGCGTTCGGTATTGGTAGCCCCCCGCCTTCGCCGACTGCGTCGGCTTCGGCGGGGCAAGCTATGCTTGTGATTGATGATTGAGAGACGACGATCAGCGATCCAGGGTTGGGGCGTGTTCGCGACCGAGCCGATTGCCAAGAACAAGCGCATCATCGATTACGCGGGCGAGAAAATCCGGAACCAGGAGAGCCTGAAGCGCGAGAGACGCTACCTGAAAAAGGGGCACATCTGGTGCTTCAAGCTGAATCAACATTACGTTCGCGACGCCGCTGTTGGCGGCAACATCGCGCGCTACATCAATCATTCCTGCACGCCCAACTGCTATACCCGGATCATCGGCGACACCATCTGGATCATCGCCGCCAGGAACATTCCGGCGGGTGCAGAGCTCACCTACGACTATTCCACTGACGGCGTCGGGTCGATCCAGTGCCGGTGCAGGCCGGATTGCGCCACCAAGCTTTGACAACGGCTGAGGGCTGCTTCGATGCGCGTTCTGTATCTCCACGGCTTCGGGTCGTCCGCCAGTTCCTCAAAGGCCACGTTCTTCGGGAAGAAGCTGCGGGAAGAGGCCGGCATCACGCTGGAGACGCCCGATCTCAACGAACCGGACTTCTCAACGCTGACGGTCACGCGGATGGTCGATCAGGTTGTGCGAATGCTCGACGCCTCGCCGGAGGCCGACCGCACGGTCCTGATTGGCTCCAGCCTGGGGGCGTTCGTCGCCGTGCAGGTGGCTGTGGCCCGGCCCGACCTGGTGCACCGGCTGATCCTCCTGGCGCCGGCGCTCGACTTCTCGGATTCCGGCCTTCGCGGACCCGGCGGCGCTGATGTCGCCGAATGGAAGCGCACCGGCTCGCTGAGCGTGTTTCACCACGGCTATGGCCGCATGATGCCAATCCACTACGGTCTATACGAAGACGCGCGCCGGTACAACGCGATGCACGCGAGGATCGATACACCGACCCTGGTCTTCCAGGGAAGGGGCGACACTGCAGTCGATCCGGTGACGGTAGAGCAATGGTCTCGAGCCCAGCCGAACGTCGAGCTCCACATGCTCGACGACGACCACCAACTCACAGCCGGCGTGGAATACATCTGGCGTGAAATGAGGAGATTCCTGGGGTTGAATTAACGGGAGGGCCAAGAGATCAGAAGAATCAGAAAGATTTGCTCCTGATCTCTTGGCCCTCCTGTAAGAAACAGCATCCTGCTACCAGCAGATTCCAGTGTACTGAGCCGGGATCTCCACCGGATCGATCTTTACCCGGAACAGATCGATGACCACCTGGTCGAGCCGCGTCCTCCTCAACGCCTCCGCGAACTCGGGCGAGCCGTTGCCCACCACGATCACCTCAGATTTCTCGAGTACCTCGTCGAGCGAATCCGTGAGAAGCGAGGAGAGGTGCGGGATCTGCTGGTTGATGTACTCCTTGTTGGCGCCGACGAGCCGCGCGATCGAGACGTTCCGGTCGTAGATGCAGAGCGAGTAACCCTTCCCGAGCAGCGCTTCGGCGAGGATGACAATCGGGCTTTCGCGCAGATCGTCGGTTCCGGCTTTGAAGCTGAAGCCGAGCAGGCCAATGCGCTTGCGACCGGTCTCGACCACCATGTCGATGGCGTGCCGGATCTGCATCTCGTTGCTGCCGAGGATCGACTGGATCACCGGCATGTCGAGGTCGACCTCTTTGGCCCGGTACTGCATGGCCCGAACGTCCTTGGGCAGGCAGGACCCGCCGAATGCGAAGCCCGGCTTCATGTAGTACGACGACAGATTCAGCTTCTCGTCGCGACAGAAGATGTCCATCACCTCGTGGCTGTCGATCTCCAGCCGTTTGCAGAGGTTTCCAACCTCGTTCGCGAAGCAGACCTTCAGCGCATGCCAGGTATTGCTCGCGTACTTGATCATCTCGGCGGTGCGGATGCTGGTCGTAATCACCGGAGCACTGACCTGTGAATAGAGCCCCGCGGTTGGCTGCGCGTCCGACGCGTAGTTGTGGCCGATCAGCGTCATGGGCGGCTGGCGGAAATCCTTGATCGCGGTTCCTTCGCGCAGGAATTCCGGGTTGACCGTCACGCCGAAGCCAGTGCCGTATTTCTTTCCCGATGTCCGCTCGAGCGCCGGGATGACCACGCCATGGGTCGTGCCCGGCAGCACCGTGCTCCTCACCACGACCACGTGGTAACTCGCCTGGTCCTTCAGCGCGTCGCCAATCTGTTCGCACACCCGCTCGAGATAGGTCAGATCGAGGCTGCCATTCCGGCGGCTGGGCGTCCCGACACAGATGAGGGAGAGATCGGTGGCGGCGACCGCGTCCTTCGTCGAGGTCGTCGCGCGAAGTCTGCCGTTCGCCGTGTTCTCGCGAATCAGCTCGTCGAGTCCCTTCTCCACGATCGGACTGAGCCCGTCGTTGAGGCTTGCGACCTTGTCGGGGTTGACGTCGACGCCGACGACCGTATGTCCATCGGCCGCAAACGACGCCGCCGAGACGCTGCCGACATATCCCAGACCAAACACCGAAACGTTCATGGTCAATTGCTCCCTAAGAGACAGGTACCGTCGCCGGATCGTCCTGTTGTGTTCGCGGTCCGTTGTCCGCGGCCCGCGGTCCGGAAGGCGTCGAATTTGACCGGGATCGGGCTGCGGACTGCGGACCGCGGACCGCGACGGCCAGGCCTCTCAGCGCGTCCTCGAAGTCCTGGGCGACGGCGGACCAGTCATAACGCTCGACGACCAGGCGCCTGGCGGCCAGTTCGATGAGGCGTCGACGGTCGGCATCGCGGATCAGCCCGACGACAGCCTCTGCAAACGTAGCGGGGTCGTCGGCGAGCAGGATGTTCACGCCGTTGGATACCGGCAGCCCTTCCGCGCCGATCGACGTGGAGACGACCGCCTTCGCCATCCCCATCGCCTCGAATATCTTGAGGCGCGTGCCTCCGCCGATCCGCAGTGGCACGACGTAGACGCTGCCTGCCGCCAGGTGCGGTCGCACATCGTCAACGCTGCCGGTGACTTCGACGCCCTGCTCTTCGCCGAGCCGGCGTACCGCAGGCGTAGGCGAGCGGCCGATGATGCTGAGCGTGGCGTCCGGCTCGGTGCGGCGGATGAGGGGCAGGATCTCGCGGCCGAAGTAGACCATTCCATCTTCGTTCGGCAGCCAGTCCATCGAACCGGTGAAGACGATGTGGGAGCGGCGAACCGCGACCTCGGGCAGAGGCGCGAAGTATCGGGTGTCGACGCCAGTCTTCACCACGTGAACGGGCTTCCGGAGTGCGCCCGGGTAGAGGCGCTCGAACGTCGCCCCGTCGGCCTCGGATACCGCGAGAACCAGGTCGAACCGTGACAGCGCCTCGCGCTCGAATCGGAGCATGCGCTTCCACTGCCCGGTCAGCAGCCGGCGCGAAATCGGATTCGTCGCGTTTTCTGCGTGCCGCCTCCAGATCTCCGCTTCGACGTTGTGCGTGAAGAGGATCGATGGACACGGCAGCTTCGCCGGGAGGTTCACCACGGGCGGAAGGAAATCGCAGACCACCGCATCGAACGCGCCGGTATCGAGCAATCGGGCGACACGGGCCGCGTAAGCCCGTGATCTGTACTTCGCAACCGCGTACGGGATCGGCTCGACGATGTATCGCGCGGCGTCCGCGTAGAACCGGAGGGTCCCTTTGCCCGGGTCCGAGCGTTGGATCGTTTCCAGGCGGCGGCAGACTTCGCGCATTCCGGTGCGATGCTGGTCGCGTTGCCACGGGTCCGAGAAGGACACGTAGGTGATGTCGTGTCGAGCCGCGAGGTGCCGCATCAGGTGCCACGTGCGGAGCTTTCCGCCCTTGTCGAGCGGCAGCAGCAGGCCGGCGTTCAGCCACAAAATCTTCATAGTGGCCTCACCTATGCGGTCGCCTGCAGCCGCTCGGCATGTGCGGCTGATGCCTCGACAGCGGGAAGCACCTGGATGCCGTCGCCGTCGATGAACGTGCGATACCAGAGCTCGAGATTCAGGAGGCTCCAGATGGCGTCCCCGCCCTGGGCGGCGCCGGACTGGTGCGCGGCGATCAGCCGTTCGACACCGGCCGGCTCGATGATGCCGCGCTGGCGGCTGCGGGAGTCGAGCAGCACTTCGCGCGCGATGCTGCCCCACTGCCCACGCATCCAGATTCCGAACGGCACCGGGAATCCCATCTTCGGCCGTGACAGGATCGCGGCGGGCAGGATCGGCCGCACTGCCTCACGCAGGATCCACTTGGTGGTGAATCCACGCAGTTTCAGACGCGGCGGCAGCGAGGCCGCGAATTCAACGAGCTTGTGATCGAGGAAGGGCACACGGCTTTCGATCGATGCCGCCATGCTCATCTGGTCCTGCTTCATGAGCAATTCGACCAGGTAGGTCTTGAGGTCGGCGTAGAGCAGGCGATCGAGCACCGTGCTGTCGCCGTTCAGCGCGTCGAAGTACTGCCGCGACGGGCCGTAGGCCTCCGCGGCAGAACTGCCGGCGAACCGCGCTGCCAGCAGGTCGCGCTGGCGGGCGAGGCCGATGGCCGCGAAGTTGTCGAAGAACATCGCCTCGGGCGTCCGTTCCATCGACACGAACGACCGGCGGGCATACCGCGCGATCGCATGCGGCAACCGAGGAACGACGGTGTCGGCAATCCAGCTTCGAAGCGGATGCGGCAGCACGCCGTACGCGGCGGCGGCCCGCCAGTTCACCAGCGCTTTTGGATACTTCGCATATCCGGCCAGCAGCTCGTCACTGCCTTCGCCGGTCAGCACCACCTTGACGTGCTGACGTGCGAGCTCGGAGACGAAGTACAGCGGGACGCTCGATGAATGGGCAATCGGCTCGTCCTCGTGCCAGATCAAACGCGGCAGGGCGCCGAAGAAGTCCTGTTCGTCGATGACGATCTCATGAGCGTCCGCCTTGATGGCGGTCGAGACCTGCCGCGCATAATCGAGCTCGCTGTAAGCCCGGTCCTTGAACGCGACCGAGAATGTCTGCAGCGGACGATCGATCATGCCGGCCATCAGCGCGGCAATCGCGCTGCTGTCGAGACCGCCCGAAAGGAACATGCCAAGCGGCACGTCCGCCATCAGCCGGATCCGCACCGCCTGTTCCAGCAGCTCGCGGAATTGCTGGACCGCCTCCTGGTCCGAGATCGATGCCAGACGTTCATCGCACCGGCCGGCGGGAATGTCCCAGTACTCCCGGATCCTGATCTGTCCCTGCTCGCACACCAGGGTGTGGCCTGGGAGCAGCCGGTGGATGCCTTTGAACAGGGTCTCTGCACCCGAGAGATATCTGGTACTCAACAGCTCGGGCAGCCGGGATTCATCCGCCTCGGCCCGGATGAGACCGCTCGCGAGAATCGATTTGATCTCTGACCCGAACAACAGGCGGTTGCCGGCCTGGGCCCAGTAAAGCGGCTTCACCCCGAGGCGATCGCGCGCGAGCAGCAGCCGGCGGCGTGGCGCGTCCCAGATCGCGAACGCGAACATGCCGCGGAGGTGTTCGACACAGCCGTCACCCCACTGCTCGTACGCATGGACGATGGTCTCGGTGTCCGAGCGGGTACGGTAGACATGGCCCGCGCTCTCGAGCTCTGGCCGCACGTCGGCGTGGTTGTAGATCTCGCCGTTGAAGACGATCCAGACCGAGCCGTTTTCGTTCGAGAGCGGCTGATGGCCGGCCGCGAGGTCGACGATGCTGAGCCGCCGATGACCGAGAGCGGCGTGCTCGTCGTGATACTCGCCCGCGTCGTCGGGGCCGCGATGGGCGATGACGTCGCGCATCCGCGGCAGACGCTGACGATCCTCCGTACCGAGCAGCTCCGAGCCAACGATTCCCGCAATCCCGCACATGTGTCAGATACCTGCCGCCTGGGCACGCCGGGCGGCGGAAAGCGAGCGAGCCGGCAGCCCCGCAAGATAGAGATCCTCGAATGCCTTCACCATGCGCTCGAACGAGTAGCGCTGCTGGACGTGCGCCCTCGCGTGTTCGCCGATCCGTGCGGCGGCCGTTTGATTGGTGAGCAACTGTCGAAGCGCGTCCGCCAGCGCAGTGGGATTCCCTGGTTCGATGAGGAGGCCGGTGCGGCCGTGTTCGATCAGATCGAGCAGGCCGCCAACCGCGCTTGCGACGACAGGGAGCCCCGCGGCCATCGCTTCAATCGCGCCATTCGGGAAGGCCTCGGAACGCGAGGGCAGCGCGAAGATGCTGGCCTCGCTCAGCAGGCGGCCGACGTCTTCGCGATGCCCAAGGAACGAAACCCGGTCATCGAGCCGTCTCGAGCGCACCAGCGCTTCGAGCTCGCTGCGTCGCGGGCCATCACCCACGATTTGAAACTCGACATCGGGAAAGTCCGCCGACAGCAGGTCGGCGGCGGCGATCAAGGTTTCATGGTTTTTCTCCGGGCGCAGGTTCGCGACCGTGATCACCCTCGTTCGCTGCTCCGCAGCTACGCCCGCCGATTCATGTCTGGGGCGATCAACCCCGTTCGGAATCACGGCAATCGACGCGGGTGCTAACCCCTCGGCTAGCAGGATGCCGCGTGCTGCCGCACAATTGGCGACGACCGTCGTGGCGCAACGATACGCCTGACGCTGGAGCCGGATCTGCGCCGGCGACTTGTCCGGATTCAGATCGCGACGGCTGCCGATGCGTACCGGCACTCCCGCCAGGGCAGCGCCAGGCAACCCGAAGATGTTCGCGTAGAAATCACACGTCTGCAGCACTTCGATCCGCTCACGCCGGCACCACCGGGCGAACCGGAGCAGCGTCGGCATCGTTCCGGGGTGGGCGAATCCTCGAATCGGAAACTCGACTATCGACGCCGCACGTTCCGCGACGCGCGGCAGCCACGCGCCGCGCTTGTCGAAGCAGGCTACGTGAACCGTGAAGCGCGAGGGGTCCAGAAGGCGAACGAGCTCGATCATCTGCCGCTCGGTGCCGCCTGGCTCGAACCGGGTCAGGAAGACGGCGACCGAAACTTGGGGCGGCAGGTTCACAGCCTTCAATCTCAGCAAGCCAGGTGCCACGCTGCGGGCGGTTAAATGTCAGTGTTTTTGTGGCTTGTGCTACCCACTCTCACCTTCGGGGGCAATGTTGGGTAGAGCTCAGGAGCAGGCCCGGCGGCCGCTCTAGGCGGCAACCGGCACGGCCGTGTCCAGATACTGGCGGTGCCAGAGCTCGAACACGAGCAGCTGCCAGAGCCGCAGCGTGTGGTCGCGTTTACCGCTCAGGTGTTCGCCGACGATGCGATCGATGAAGGCCGGCGCGAAATACCCGCGCTGGCGCGTGATCGGTGAGCGCAGCACATCGGAGAACACATCCGTGAGGCCGCCACGGAACCAGACCCCGAGCGGTACGCCGAACCCCTGCTTGCGGCGATTGAGAATCTCCGGCGGCAGCAGGCGGCTTGCGGCCTCCTTCAGCACGTGCTTACGTCGTCCATTCGCGATTTTCAGCGATGCCGGAAGCGTCGACGCGAACTTGATCACGTCGTTGTCGAGCAACGGCACCCGGGACTCGATCGAGTGCGCCATGCTCATGCGGTCCACCTTCGTGAGCACGTCTTCCGGCAGGTAGGTCTCGAAATCAAACCGCATCATGCGGCTGTGCGGCGGCAGCCCGTCGAAGCGGGTGAAGTGCCTGGCCATGAGATCTTCTGCCTGATGCCCGTCGAGCCGTCTCTGCATGTCGACCGAATAGAGCGCTCGCTTTTCGTCGGGCTGGAAGAACGCAATCGAGTCGAGATAGCGGCCGTTTTCGCTGCGTGCGACATGTCGCAGGAAGTTCTTGCCGCGCATGCCGTGGGGAAGCAGCGGCCAGGCAATGGAGGCGACCCGGCGCTTGCCGGGCAGCGGCAGCCGATCGAACTGCGCGACCCGGGGATGGGGCAGGTACCGATCGTACCCGCCGAACAGCTCGTCCCCGCCATCACCTGACAGCACGACGGTCACGTGCCGTCGTGCCATTTCCGACACGTACCACGTAGGGATCGCGGACGAATCGGCAAACGGTTCGTCGAAGTGTTCGATGAGGCGGTCGAGGATCGAGAGGCCGTCCGGCCGCACGACGAACTCGTGGTGGTCGGTGCCGAAGTGAGTCGCCACGCTCCGCGCGTGCTCGAGCTCGTCGAACTGCGGTTCGTCGAAGCCAATCGAGAACGTTTTGACAGGACGGCTCGACGCGCGCGCCATCAGGCCGACGACGACGCTGGAGTCGACACCGCCCGAGAGAAACGCCCCGAGCGGCACGTCCGACACCATGTGCGATTCGACGGCATCAGCGAGCACGCTCTCGAGCGCGTGCGCAGCCTCGTCGGCCGTGCCCTGGAACTGCTCGGCGGTGCCGATCTGCCAGTACTGCCGCACCGCGATCTTGCCTGCCTTGAACGTCAGGTAGTGACCTGGAGCGAGCTTCCGGACTCCCTTGAAGATGGCTCGGTCCCGCGGCACATAAAGGAACGACAGGTAATGATCGAGCGCTTCCGGATCGATCTCGCGATCGACGGCGCCGGCGGCGAGCAATGACTTGATCTCGGAGCCGAAGTACAGCCGCTCGCCGCGCATCGTATAGTGCAGCGGCTTGATCCCGGCACGATCGCGGGCCAGGAGCAACGTCCGCTGACGCCGGTCCCAGATTGCGAGACCAAACATCCCGCGCAGGCGCCCGAACGCCTGCTCGCCCCACTCTTCGTAGGCATGGACGATGGTCTCCGTGTCGCTCGACGTGTAGAACTGGTGGCCGGCGGACTCGAGCTCGCGGCGGAGCTCACGATAGTTGTAAATCTCACCGTTGAAGACGATCCAGACCGTCTGATCCTCGTTATGGATCGGCTGATGCCCGGTCGAGAGATCGATGATGCTCAACCGCCGCATGCCAAGGCCGACGCCGGGCTCGACGTGAATGCCTTCGTCATCAGGCCCGCGATGCCGGATGACATCACACATCCCGCGGACGGTCGAAAAGGCCGCGTCCGCAGGTCGAGATGACGACGCGTCACAATCGGTGAAGCCGGCGATGCCACACATGAAATAGTCCCAAATCCCTAGTCGCGAGTCCTGAGTCCCAAGTCCTGCAGCCCGAGCCCCGGAACCGCGAAGCCTCCTACACCTCATGCACAGCCGGGGCCAGTTGCCTCAGGCGGACGATCGCGCGGCGATCGCGCAGCGAGACGATCCGGGCCGAGTCCGCCAGCAGTTCGGCGCCATTCACGAGGAGCGTCTCGGAGGGCCCTCGGTCCTCGTCGATTTGGAGGGCCAGTCGGGCGTCCGTCTGAACCTCGGCGGTGCCCCAGCGCATCGGTGGGGCGGAATCCTGGCTCGTAGCCATCCCGTCCAACTCAACTGCGGCGAGCAGACACATGCCGCCGCCGTTCCAGCGCAGCCGGAATGCGGCCGTGTGCCATCCCGCAGCACGCTGCTCGATCGGCACGGGTTCGATGCCCGCGGGCGCGGTGATCGCGGACGTCGCGGAAATGAACGTTGCGATCGTCACCGGCGGTGTGACGATGGTCGAGCTCTGTGCGGTCGGGGCTGGCTCGACGACCCCGTAGTCAGGCGAGTAGACGGCAAGCGGCGATTCCCCGGGGGCCAGGAAGGTCAACGGCGCCGAGCTGGCCAGCGTGAGCGGGTCGCCCCCCTGCGTCAAACGAACGGCGTGCGAACCGAGCGACGTGACGTGCCAACCGGGATGTAAGTGCCAGAACGCATCGAAGGCCAGCGGTGTCGACGGTCCGAGGATGTGGTCGATGACCCACCATCCGATGCCGTGTACTGAAAGAACCCCTCGGGTATGTCGGCAGGGCGAATAGGCTGCGTGCGTGCCCTCGACGTAATCGCCGTCGCCAGCCGTTCTCCAGATGCGTGCCTCCGCCGTGGTGGGACTGACCCAGTGGAACGCGCCTCGCGGGTTCGATTGTGGGCGGCCATCGAGCACGACCGTGTTGTGCATGCTCGTGCAGCGAAAGCGGTCGCGCATTTCCGCATCCATCGTGTAAGTCGCCGTACCGGGATCGATGAGCAGCGGACGGCCCGAGACCGACAACGTCAAGGCAAGAGCATCGGAATGTGCATGGCCGCCGTTCAGGAATCCGTGCGGCCCCGCGTCGAATATCAGGTGATCACCGCGTGGCGTGCGCGATACGTAGTACCCGCTCGCGGTGAAAGCCGTCGACGTTGGTGACGGCGATTCGGGCGGTACCGACATCGCGCGTTCGCTACACAGCCAGTAGGCCTCTTCCAGGACAGGTCCGAGACGCAGCGTGCCGTCCTGGAGCAGCGCGGCCGCGGCACTGAGCGTAGGCCGGCAATCCTGCGAGGTCCGCCCGCACATCGGAAACAACTGTCCGCCATCATCGTCGCCAAGCGGCGGCCGGATCCCGTTCTGGTCGCAGATCGTGCGCAGGTATCTCGCCTGGACGCGCGCGGCGTTCTCGAAGATCTCTGCAGCGGTGTCGCCGGCGCGCCTCGCAACCCGTGCCGCCAGCAGGTAGAAATCGGTGGAGTAACGCTGGTAGTGGCCCGACAGCTCCGCATGCCCGCCGTCGGAATGGATCTGCCGGGACGCCTCCTGTATCAGGACATCACGTCCGACACTTGCACGACGGGAGCTGGCCGCGAGCTCTGGCAGCATCGAGCCGGCCACATATAAGGCGAGCGCCTCGCCCGTGAGGTGCGTGTTAGGGCTGAAATAGCGCGACAGGTTCTGGTCGATATGAGTGAGCTGGCGATCCAGCGCAAGGAGCAGATCGACGATCCAGGGTTCTTCGTGTTCCTGGTTCGCAGCGTCCGCGAACATCTCGAGAGCCCAGAGCCAGCTCAGGCTGCGGAACGCGAGCTCCAGCATGCTCGCCCAGTTCGTGCCGACGAGAGGTGGATTCGCGCGCAGCCAGCTCTGAAGCTGCGCGACGAAACAGTGATAGAACCGGCGATCGCCCGACAGCGCGTATGCACGGCCGAGTGCCAACCAGTGCTGATGACGGTTCAGTTCCCAAATGATCTTGTGATCTCCGGACGACGGATCGAGAAACGGCACATCCGCCCAATAGGCGACCGGTGACCGCCGCCCGTGCACCGGATCGGTGTGCCAATCCGGTGTCCCACCGACTTGAAGGGCACGATAGCCGAGGAGATCGTAGCGTCCGCTGAGTATCTGTTCAGCACGCCCGACCGCCTGCTCGCGTGCGGAGGGGAAGGCGCGCAGGATGAGCGGGGCCAGGTGCCGGAGCTCTCTCGCATTGATCGGAAACGCCGACGGCCGGGTGGTGAAATGTTGTCCGAGTGCGAGGTGTGCGGCGCGAAAGTCGTCACGTTCGAGCGCCTCGCGGACCGTTGACCAACCTGGGGCTGAAGTCTCCTTATTCAATACGGACACGAGCGCGGCTCGGCGCCACCCTGGCGTGCCAGCCGCGGCGCGCACGCGTCCTTCGAGCTTTCGTGCTTCACAGAGCAACCGGAAGCGCAATTCCTCCGGCTGCATTGCGACCAGCCGGTTCAAGGCCTGTCGCGTCATACAGCGCTGGCGCTGGGTTCCGAAACCGGGCCCCGCGGCGTGACCGTGCTTTCATAGAGCGCCAGCCACCGCGACCGCACCACGTTCCACTGATAGTCGGCGCAGCTCTCACGCGCGGTTGCGGTCAGCCGTCCGGCGAGGGCAGGATCGGCCAGCAGGCGGAGCACGCACTCCGCGGCCGCGTGGTAATCGCCACGGTCGACGAGCAGGCCGTGCTTCTCGTTTGTAAGGATTGCGGGCACTCCCCCGGCATTCGTTGAGACGACCGCGCATCCGCTGGCGAACGCTTCGAGCACCGAGAGGGGCATGTTGTCGATGTCCGGCGTCTGCAGATAGATGTCGGCTTCGTCGTAGTAACGCCGGATCTCGTCGGGCGGCACGCGGCCGACGAACCGGACGTGCTCGAGTCGCAACTCGCCGGCGAGCTCGCGCAGGTGCTGGCCTTCGGATCCCGCCCCGACCAGCGTCAGCGTGGCTTCAGGATATCGATCCTGGACGATCCGGAACGCACGCAGCGTGCAGGCGCCGTTGTAGAGCGGTTCGAAATTCCGGGTCGAGAGGACGTGCGGCCGCAACGGCGCCCGGATCCTGAACCGGAACTGATCCATGTCGACGGTGTTGGGGATGACCTCCGCGCGAATGCCGAACCCTGCAAACACCTCCCCGAGGAAGCGGGAAGGGACCACGTTGCGCTCGACCCATCGCAGCGTGCGCCGGGCAATCGCCGATCGCCGGAGGTGATCGGGGGCCTCGCCACTGTGGTAATTCAACACGACCGGCTTGCCAAGGAGTTTCGCGACCAGGACGGCGGGCAGCGGGGCAAGCAAGAACGACAAGTACGAGGCAGAAAACACGTGCACGACATCAGCGCGCCGCAGCTCCCGGAGGAGCAGAGGCCAATAGAAGGCCTGCGTGGCCGCCGTGCGCACGTATTTGATCGCGACCGCGCGGCGCAGAATGCCGGGAGGCGTCGGGTTGATGGGGACGAGCCAGGCGAGGACGACGGGATCACCGCTCCACGCGCGCAGCAGGCGATCTGCCTGGACGGCCTGGCCGCCGAGGATACCCATTGATGGGGCGACGAGGGCAATGCGCAGGTGGCGAGTTCTCCGGGACTGCATAAGGTGGTGCGCGGGCACTGTATTGAATGCCAGCTGTGCAAGCCCCACGCCTGCGTTGAGCGAGTGTTCAGCAATCATGCACGAGTCCGGACCCCATTTGAGCTCATCCGTGATGTCCACCGAGTGTGTCCGCATTCGTTACTCATCAATATCGATGCAGCCTCTACAAAATTAAGTGACTTTCGACTAAGCAATGTAAAAAGTACAAACGGCTGAGTTGTCCTCCAAGCCAATAGCTGAGTCGTGTCTCTATTCAAGCTCTTTTTCAGCCATAAATTCCGCCGACCGCCAGATGGTCAGCTCCTTGCCTAAGGTGTTCCGTAAGCGGCTGTCCGTGTAGCAGCCGATTCCCAACTCAGCACAACCTGCCGGAACGCTGATCGGCGAGCCGAACGCCAGTCGCGGGGAGCTTTCTGCGAGAACCGCGAGCTCGACTGTAAAGAGGGTGTGCTGATCCATCACCAGGCTCTGGAGGTCCGATGCGGTTGTCCGACAGACTCACTCACGCGGCAGCAACGCCTGCCGCGGCGCTCGTCGCGATGCTCGCTGTTGCCGCGCCTGTGCGCGCCCAGACGACGATCGAACTCCCGGCAGAGAATGCCAGTGTTCGAGCCGGGAAGTGGGTTGTCACCTCCGACGCGACGGCACCGGGAGGCGGAAAGACGATGCGGCATCCCGATGCGGGCGCCGCAAAGCTCACGACCGCGCTCGCCAGCCCGGGGAACTATTTCGAGCTGACGTTTTCGGCCCAGGCAGGTGTTCCGTACCATCTTTCGCTTTATGGCAAGGCCGACAACAACGACTGGGGCAACGATTCCGTCTTCGTTCAGTTCTCCGGCTCCGTCAGCGCGACCGGCTCCGCGAAGTGGCGCATCGGCACGACCTCGGCAACCGAGGTCAACCTCGAAGACTGCAGCGGCTGCGGTCTCTCGGGCTGGAAGTGGCAGGACAACGGCTGGGGGTTGAATGTCACCGGCGAAGCGGTCTACTTTGCGACCACCGGCACTCAGAAGTTGCGGGTCCAGACCCGCGAAGATGGCCTCTCGATCGATCAGATCGTCCTAGCTCCCGACACACCACCGATCTCCGCCCCCCCCTTGTCGTCGACCGCCACCCTCAAGGTGTTCGACTGGAATACCCACCACGGCATCGGTACGGACGGCGTGTTCAGCCTCGAGCGCTTCATCCCTTACATCGTGAACAGTGGCGCGAACGTCGTCTCGCTGAACGAAGTCGAGAAGAACGTCGGCGCCTACGGCAACGTTGATGCGCCGGCGAAGTATGCAGCGCTTCTGAAGGCGGCGACCAACAAGACTTGGTACTACAAGTTCGCCCACCGGGATGGCCTCACCAATGGACAGGGCAACCTGATCCTGACGACGTTCGCGATCGAGGCGTCCGATGCCTATCAGCTCAGCTACTCGCGATCGGTCGCGCGCGTACAGATCCTGGTCAACGGCATTCGCGTCAACGTGTTCTCGACCCACCTCGACTCCGATTCCGCCGGCCGGCGCACGACCCAGATGAACGAGCTCAAGAGCTGGGCATCGAGCTTCGCCGAGCAGCGCATCCTCGCCGGCGACTTCAACGCATGGCCGGGCGCCGGCGAGCTTTCGAACATGACCAGCAGCTACATCGACACGTGGGCGGCAGCGAAGTTAGCTGGAACGGCGGTCGCCTATGCCGGTAATGAGGCGGGCAATACGCGCAACAGCCGCATCGACTACGTGTTCCTGTCGAAGGGCGCAAGCCGGACGACGATCAAGGGTTCGAGGGTGTACGACGTGCGGAACTCCAGCGGCGTCTCACCTTCAGATCACCGTCCGGTGATGACGACGTTTGAAGTGAAATAGGAAAGTCGCCAGTTTCCAGCCGTGATCCCCCATCATGCGCCGCGGGCCACGACAACGGGGCCGCGGCGTGCGCGTGTATCGCGGAAGCGCTGACGGACAATCCCCGCGAAGAAGCAGAGCCAGAGCTCGTGCTCGAAGGCACGAATGCGGCGGCCGCGCAGCGCATCGACGATCCGGTCGCGCAGTGCGAGTAACGCCTTGTGGTACAGGTAGCGAGGCACTCCGAAGATGTGCGGCACGGTTGTGAAGTCCAGCGTTGTCTGTTCGGGCGCTTCCATGTCGAGGCCCGAACGTTCGTAGAGCAGAGCCCTGCTGATTCCCCGCCAGTAGAACCACCGGCGGAAGTAGCGTTTGTTCAAGCGCTCGGCCGGAATGATGTGCCGAAGGCTCAGTTCCGGGACATAGAAGCCGCGCAGGCCCGCCTTCCTGGCGCGAATGCACCATTCGCGGACCTCCTGCCCGAGGAGAGTACCGGCGCGTCGTCCGGTGTGCGGGTCGAACAGGCCTGCGCGTTCGAATGCGCTCCGTTTGAACGCCATGTTGACGCCCAGCGGCACTCGCGTGCCGAACTCGATCGGGTCCGGACCATAGTCCAGCAGCGCGATCACGGCCCACTGCTTGCCGCCATGGTCGGGGAGCCACTCCGGACGCGGCCCACCCCAAATCGGCAGGACCCGCCCTCCCACGTAGTCGCAGCGAAGATGATGGAGGCCTTCCGCCGCTCTGTTCAGCCAGTCGGCCGGAACGCGGACGTCATCATCGGTCGTGACGATGATCGCGCCGGTCGCGGCGCCGATGCCGCAGTTCAGCGCCGGGCTCCGCCCTTGCTCGCCCTCGAACAGGTATCGCAGCGGCGCGGGGAACGACGCCGCCGCCTCCCGCACCACGGCGCGAGTGTCATCAGGCGAATTGTTATCGACGACGATGACCTCCCACGGGCCGTCAGGCTGAAGACCCGCGAGGCTCTTCAGCGTGTCGCGAAGATCGGGCGCACGATTGTAGGTGGCGATGACGACCGAGTATTTCAACGCAGGCTCCGGCATGGCTGGTTCGGCGCTCCCGGACATCAGGCGGTGCACGCGCGCGGGGTATCCACCGGCAGCGGCACGGTCAGAATGAAGGGCAGCGATAGCAGGTCGTAAACGAGCCGAAGCGCCCGTTCGGTGGCGCTACCCGGATGAAAGAACACCACTTCTGCGGCGCGCTGGCGTTCCGCGCTGCGTCGGTGCGGCGCCGTAAGCGCGTCAGCGACCGCATCTGCGAGCTGCTCCCGGCTGGAGACCACGGTGGCCGCGGAACGCAGCAGCGCGACCTTGTCGGGATTGATTCGCGCGGCCTCGATCAGCCCCGGCGCGTCGAAGACGACGAGCGGACGATCGGCGGCGCAGAACTCGAAGCCGATCGAGCTGTGATCGGTGACCATCACGTCGCTCGCGAGCACGTATGGTGTCGAGTCGCCGCGGGTCGCGAGCAGGAAATGCGGTCCGCTGAAACGGGCGAGCCGCTCGCGCCAGTTGATGCCACCGGTATAGCGGGGATCCGGATCGAGCGATCGATCATGGAGCTTTGCGATCACGTTGCATCCCGACGTGAGCAGCGTCTCGATGATCTCTTCGCCTGCGTAGTTGAGCGCAGACGCCGGCGAGAAAGTCGGCGCGAAGATGATGGTGGCGCGTGCATTGTCGAGACCCATGGCGGCAGCCATCGTTCGGGCATCGCCGGTCCTTGACGTGAGCACGTCAGCCTTCGGAAAGCCGACCAGCACGGCGCGATCCTCCGGCACAATCCCGGCCTCGACATACGCGCGGCGGCGACCTTCGTTAGGAAAGGCGATACGGTCGTAGCGGGTGAAATTGAGCGGGAGCCCGATCGGGCAGTCGAGGTCGTACTTACCCGCGACGCCGTGAAAAAAATTGAGCTGCCGGGCGACGCGGCGCAACTTCACGGCCTCCCAGGGATCGGCGTTGACGTAGAGATCGAACCGGCGCCATCGCACGCTGTTCCGATCGACGACGTGACGGGTGATGCCGAACTCCTCGAAGGCGGCCTTCAGATCTTCGCGCTCGGGGCCGATGAACTGCACCTGCAGGCGGCGGTCGGTCAGGAGCGGCTCGAACACCGGCCGCAGAACGGCCAGGTTCATTGGCGTCCTGGCTTCGATGAGGATGGACCGGGGACGTCCGATCCGGGCTACGGAGTGATCCAGGCGGCGCACGACCCGTGCGATCGAACGGGTCACCGACCTCCGGCTCGAGTCGGTCACGAGATCCTCTGATACGCCCGGACGGCTGATGGTGGCAGCCGCTCCGCGTCCCCGCGGCGAATCGTCTCCGAAAGAGCTGCCGCCGGCTCGAGTTCCAGGACGTCGTACAGCTGCCTGACGGACCGCGACGTCGCGCCGCCCGGCTTGTAGAAGAGATCGGCAGCCACCCGTCGTCGCTCGTCGCTCTGGGCACCGGGGTCGGCAAGGCCCTGTTCCACCGCGGCGACGGCCGCGTCGAGGTCATCGACCGACCGCGATACCGACGCGAGCAGCGCAGCATAATCGGGATGGACGCTGGCAAGCTCGAGAAGCTGCGGGCGATGGATGCGCACCAATGGCTTGTCGCCCAGCAGGAACTCGAATCCGGCCGAGCTGTGATCGGTGACCATCAGGTCGGCTGCGACCAGATACGGGGAAATGTCGTGGCCGGCCGCAAGCACGCCCCGGCCGGGCACGAGGAGCGGCTGCAGTTTCGCGGCCCAGTCCACGCCCCCCGAGTACCGTTCGCGCAGGTCGCGCGAACGGTCGTGCAGTTTCATGATCACGTTCACCGGCATGCGCCCGAGCGCGTCGAGGAGCTCTGCGCCCATCGCGTTCAGCGACGAAGCCGGTGACCAGGTTGGCGCGTAGAGCACCGTGGGCCTCTCGGGATCCAAACCAAGCGTCTGGAGGATCCCGTCGCGTCGGAACGTGCCATCCACGAGGCAGTCGACCTTCGGCATGCCGACGAGCCGGATCGCCGGGCTGTCGGCGTCGATGGCGCCGCGTGCGATGAAGTTGCGGAGCCGCCGTTCATTCACGAAGAACAACCGGTCCCACTCCCGCATCGACCGATCCGGGGCATCGAAGCCGTACTTGCCGCCAACGCCGTGGAAGATCTGGATCCGTGCGGTTTCACGGAGCAGGGTTGCCCACATGAAGTCCGACGCGAGGTAGGCATCGAACCTGATGAGCGCGGCCCGGCGCGGGTGGATCAGCCGGATGCCCGCTGCCTCGTGGTAAATCTCTGCGATCCGCGACGGTTCTTCGGAGGCCGTGAAGTAGAACTCGACCCGCGGGTCGGCCTGCATCGCGTGATAGACGGGCGCGACCATCGTGAAATTCACCGGCGTCCGGGCATCGACGAGGATTCGCCGCTGATCCGACCGGCGGTTGAAATGCCGGTCGAGGCCGCGGACTCCCCGAAGGAGAGTGCGGGTAATGCCGCTCATGCACTCAGCCCCATCGCCGCGTGTGTGCGGGCGGCCACCGCCCGGGGCTGACGCCTGGCCTCTCCTATCCGTGCGCGCAGATACTCGCGGGGCACGATTGCGAGCGCGAGAAGGTAGTAGAACGTCCAGTGGTACGCCACCGAGGCGAACAGTGCGCAGACGAACCAGCCTGCGAGCGCGGCGGACAGCATTTCGGCGTGGGTCGTGAAGAATTCGCGCTCGTGTGGGTCCAGCGCGGGCACCGCGATGTGTTTTCGCTGGCGGCCTTCGCCGGTGTCGAGCCGGCGCAACAGCCGCCGCGTCTGGATCGGTCCGGATACCCCGCGGGCGAGCAGGAAACCGAAAATCATGAGCCCGCCGACCCCGAGTTCGGCCGCGACCTGGAGCACCACGTTGTGGGCCTCGCGCCAGGGTTCCTGCCGTCCCTCTGGGTTGTAATTCTGGAACTGCCCGGCGCCGACGCCGGTCAGCGGGTGGGCGAGAAAGGCGTCGTACGATTCTCGGAGCAGGATCGAGCGCGCTTCGCGTGAGCCCGTTTGATCGAGATCCTTGTCAGTGATGCTGGCCATGCGCTCCCAGTAGGATGACGGCAGCAACGGCAGCGCCAGCATGGCCGCCAGCACGCCGGCGAAAATGACGCCGGGCCGACGTTTCACGACGCTCGCCGCGAGCACGAGGACCATCGCGATCAGCCCCACCGTGCCGGCGCGCGATTGCGTGGCCACTACGGTGAGGAGCATCAGCATCGCAGCGAGCGCGGCCACACCGCGCCTTATCGGGGAGATCGGCCGGAAGACGAAGACCCCCGCGAGAGGCAACACCGCGACCATGTTCAGTGCCAGATCGTTCGGATTCTTGAACATGCCGCCGATGGCGCCCTGCACGCGGCCGTTCTCGATCAGGTTGATGCCGCGCGCGTAGTCGAAGACGGTGCGTCCCGCGATGTAGCCGCTGGCAATCACAATCAGCCAGGTGAACTGCTCGATCCGCCTGGGCGAGGTCAGGGTGTTCACCATCAGCACGAAAATGAGCACCACTTTCGAGTAGAGATCGGTGAAGGTGTGGATCGCTCCCCCCATCCAGACGGAGAACGGAGCCGCCGCCAGAATGCACAGCGCAAACGCGAGAACGCCGAGCAACTCCGGCGTGGTTTTCGACAGAGGCAGCCCCCGGCCAAGCCGGCCGCTGATCATCGCTGCCAGCGCGAGCAGGGCGGCAATTTCGGCCATCGGAAGCACGCGCAACGGCGTGATGAGATCCTGGGGTCTGCAGAACAACACACCTGTGAAGATCATCAGGCCCAGGTAGGACCAGTCGCGGCGATCCTCTGCGGGGGATTTCGGCAGGACAGCCGCGGCTCGATCAGCAGCGTCCGCGGTCGCCGCCCGTACTCTCCCGGCATCCGCATTCAGCGGCGTGACCTCGGATTGCGTCGTTCTCGTACCGTAGCCGAAGCTCAGCCGCTCCATTACTTATTTCCAGACCTCAGGTCCGCGCCGCAGCGAGAAGAGTCCCGTCACGGCCGCCAGATTCATCATCACGAAGGTGAATGCCACGCGTGCTACCCGGTAGACCATTACCGCGCTTCCTTACCAATCGCGACTGGCAGCTTGGTCGCGAACCGTCGTCCGGTCTGCCGATCCCGGGCCTCCAGCCAGGCCCCGAATGCCGCCAGTGCATAGAACCCCGCCTGGGCCGTCAGGGCCAGGCTGTAAAGCCAGCCTTCGCGAGTCAGTGCGACGCTGGAGACGAGGAGCGCAACGAGCGCCCACGGCACGATCAGCCGTCCGACCTTGTGGGACATGTACTGCAGCCACACAGGGTTGACGATCGGGAGCAGGAGCCGCGGCTCCTGGGCGAGGATCTGGTAGTTGCCGGCGAGCGTGCGACGTTTCCGCCGGGCCTCGGCAGCGGCATCAGGCGCCGTGCGATCCATCGCGACGGCCTGATCCTCGAACACGACGCGCCAGCCACCGAGAACCGCCCGCATTGGCGCCAGCACGTCGTCCAGCAAGGTTCCGGCCGGCAGCGGGCGCCAGAGCGAGCGGCGCAGCGCGTAAATGGCGCCGGTGGCTCCCAGCGTGGAGCGAACCAGGCTCTCGTTCCGGCGCAGCCACTTCTCGTACTTCCAGTAGGCGCCAACCCCGTCGCCGATGCTCGAGGCCGATGACCCGGATTCGCAGTCGAGGATCAGCTCACCCGTGACCGCACCAACCTCGGGATCGGCGAAGTTGGACACGAGTGCCGACAGCGCCCCGCCGGTGAACCGCTGGCGAGCGTCAGCGAAAACCAGGATGTTGCCGGTGGCGATCGCCACGCCCGCGTTCAACGCCAGTGGCTTGCCGCCGGCCGGCACCTCCACGAACCGGATCTCATTCCGCGATGCGAATGGAGCCACGGCCTCCGCCGTCCCGTCGGTCGATCCATCCGACACGACGATCAGCTCGCGCGGACCGTCATAGGGGAGCGTCAGCAGGTTGGCGACGCGGACCGGCAGCCGGGAGCGTTCGTTCCGCGCCGCCAGGATGATGGAGAGCGAAGGCCAGTGGCCGGCGGGGAACTGGTACTTTTTCGGCGGCCGCGGCGCCATGCGCGCCCACGCGGCGAGCAATAACGGGTACCCGACGTAGACGTAGGCGATGAGAGCGGCTGACGTCCAGAAGAGGAGTTCCATCGCGACTCGTCAGATCACCCCCGCCTTTTCCGAGGCGTCCGGCCTCGACGCCCCCAGGCGGAACACGTGAGGATGCTGCTGTTTGATGGCATTACGGGTGTCGACGATCAGGTCGGCGCCGGCGACCATCGCGTTGTAGTCGAACGTCTTGTGATCGGTGACGATCACCACGCAGTCGTACTGCTCGTAGGTCCCGCGGTTGATTTCGATCGCATGCAGATCGCGGTGGCCGGGCCATTCACGGGCGTGCACTGCCGGGACATAAGGGTCGGCGTAATCCACCTGCGCTCCCTTCGACTCCAGCAGGTGCATGACGTCGAGGGCTGGCGACTCGCGCATGTCGTCGATGTCCCGCTTGTAGGCGACCCCGGCCACGAGAATCCGCGATCCGTTGAGCGCCTTGCGACGGATGTTCAGCGCGTCCACCACCTTCTGGACGACGTAGTGGGGCATGCCGGCGTTGATATGACCGGCGAGCTCGATGAAGCGCGGGTCGAACCCGCTCTGCTTCGCTTTCCACGACAGATAGAAGGGATCGATTGGGATGCAGTGTCCGCCCAGCCCGGGACCGGGGTAGAACGCCATGAAGCCGAACGGCTTCGTCTTCGCCGCGTCGACCACTTCCCAGACGTCGATGTTCATCCGATCGCACATCAACGCGAGCTCGTTCACGAGCCCGATGTTGACGGCGCGGAAGGTGTTCTCGAGCAGCTTCACCATCTCGGCGACGCGGGTCGAGCTGACCGGAACGATGGTCTCGATCGCGGTACCGTAGAGCGCTGCCGCCAGCTTCGAGCATTCCGGCGTGAGTCCGCCGACGACCTTCGGCACGTTGTGAGTCTGGAACGTCGGGTTGCCCGGGTCGACGCGCTCCGGCGAGAACGCGATGAAGAAGTCCACGCCGGCCCTCAACCCGGTCGCCTCCAGCAGCGGTTGCACGACTTCATCGGTGGTACCGGGATAGGTGGTGGACTCGAGCACGATGAGCATGCCCGGGTGGAGGTGGCGCGCAATCGCCTCGACCGCCGAGACGATGTACGACATATCGGGATCCTTGGTCTTGCGGAGCGGTGTCGGCACGCAGATGTTGATCGTGTCGAGCTCGTTCACGACCGAGAAGTCGGTGGTCGCATCGAGCTTGCCGGCCGTACGGAGTGCCTGGACATCGGCAGTCGGAACGTCGGGAATGTACGACCCTCCCGCGGTGATGGCGTCGGTCTTCCGTTGATCCAGGTCGATCCCGGTGGTGTGAAATCCGGCTTTCGCCAGTTCTACGGCCAGGGGCAGACCGACATAGCCGAGTCCGACCACGCCGGTCCGGGCGCGACGCGACTCTATCTTCTCCAGCAATGACGCAGCGAGCACCGACATCTCCGTAGCTCCTCGGCGAAACCTACCGGCCCTCGATGGCCTCGTCCGACTCGCCGTTGGCGACGCGTTTCAGCCAGGACCACAGCCCTGGCCGCGAGTCGGCGAACCGCTCCGGTGCCGGGCGCATCGGTCGCCCGACCCCCGCCGGCACCGCCGCCGCGGCGGCGCGCTGGACCCGGAGCAGCCGGTATTCTTCCGCAAGGATACGCCGTTGTTCCGCGAGCTCGCGCTCGCGGTTGCGCACCACCTCTTCACGGCGATCGATTTCGGCGGCGCGGCGGGCGGCTTGTTCCATCGCGGCGCGGCTGGCGAGCTCGGCCCGCCGCAGATCCTCCGGCCGCGCCGGAGACGCGACCGCGCCCACCGCCGCGGCGGCAAATGCAGGCTCGGGCCGTCGCTCGGGCACCGCCGGCAGCGAAGGCACCTCGGGCGGCTCTGTCTCCGCCAGCAGCACGCCCGTCAGCTCGAGCTCGGCCAGAACGTCGCCGATCAGCGTCCCGTCAATCTGGCGCCGTTCCTCCGCATAGCCGAAGACCAGGGCCGCGTCGCAGATGACGTTGATGATGCGGGGAACGCCGCGGCTGCGCGCGTGAATGACGTCGGTGACCTCGCGCGGAAACTCCAGCGGCGGGCCGAGGGCGGCGCGGCGGAGCCGGTGGTTGATGTAGTTGGCGGTCTCACCGGCATCGAGCGGCAGCAGGTGATAGCTCACGGTGATCCGCTGCCGCAGCTGCTCGAGCTCGGGAGCCGCGAGCTTCTCGCGCAGGTTCGGCTGCCCGACGAGCACGATCTGCATCAGCTTCGACTTCTCGGTTTCGAGATTCGAGAGCATGCGCAGCTCCTCGAGCGCGCCCAGGCTCAGGTTCTGCGCTTCGTCGATCACCAGCAGCACCATCCGGCCGGCGAGACGCTGGTCGACCAGATACTGAGCCAGATCGCGCAGCATCATCGGCTTGCTCCGACCCTGCGCCTCGAGACCGAAGTCGATCATGATGGTCTCGATCAGCTCGCGCGGCTCGAGGATCGTGTTGACGATCCGCCCGACCGTCGTCTGAGTGTCGAGGCCGCGCAGCAGCGTCTGAAGCAATGTCGTCTTGCCCGAGCCGATCTCACCGGTGATCACGACGAAGCCGGCGTGACTCTCCAGTCCGTAGCGCAGATAGTCCAGCGCCTCACGGTGGACGCGGCTCGGGTAGAGGTATTCCGGGTCGGGGCTGAGCGCGAACGGGCGCTCGCGCAACTGATAGAAGCGTTCGTACATTTAGTGACTCCCCGTCTCCCTCCGGCCGCGCCAGGCCCCCAGCTTGCCCTGGGCGAGCGCGGTGATTGCGGCCGCCAGCCGCTCCGGGTGGTGACGGATTTTGCCTTCGGGATGCTCCGAAACGAGCGGCACACCGATCGGCTGGATGCCCAGCTTGTCGAGCGCGCCGAGCTCGAAGTTGCCAGTGAGGATGGGGATGGCGCCGCCCTCCGCGTAGGAGCCGGCCAGCGGCTGGGGTACCGGGCTCGTGTTGTAGATGACGTAATCGAACAACTGTGCCCCGAGATGGCGCTCGATCGTGAGCACGTGCTCGAGCACGCTGTAGTCGTCGGTCTCGCCTGGCTCGGTCATCAGGTTGGCGACGAGAATGCGCACCGCGCGCGAAGCGCGAATCGCAATGTGCACGTCGGGCACGAGCAGCGGCGGCAGCACGCTGGTGAACAGGCTGCCCGGCCCGGCCACGATGACATCGGCGCGACTCAGCGCCTCACACACCTGCGGGACGCATCGCGGTCGATCGGGCAGCAGTCCGACCCGCAGGATTCTCCCGCCGGCCCCTGCGATCGCCGTCTCTCCGCTGAGGACCCGCCCGTCCTCGAACTCCGCGACCAGCGTCACGAGCTCGCTGGTGGCAGGCAGCACCGTGCCGCGCGCGCCAACCACCCGCGCGGCGATCTCGACGGCGTGCGGAAAATCATTGGTCACGTCGGCGAGCGCGGTCAGCACCAGGTTGCCGATCGCGTGACCGTTCAGGCCCTCGCCGGAGTCGAATCGATACTGGAAGATGTCCGCGATTCGCGAGTGATTGTCCGACAGTGCAGCCAGGCAGTTCCGGATGTCTCCCGGCGGAATCACGTTGAACTCGGCGCGCAGCTTTCCCGAGCTGCCGCCGTCGTCGGAGGTTGCGACAATGGCGATCAGCCGATCGCGGCACACATCGGGTGGAACATCCGGCGAACCGCAGAGCAATGGGCGGAGCCCACGAAGGACGTTGGGCAGACCGGTCCCGCCGCCAATCGCGACCACATGCGGCAGCTGATCGTGGCTGCTCGCCACGTTCCGCTGCGCATCGGCGCCGGCCCTTACGGAGTGGGAGACCATCCAGGACCTCAGCGCAGCTCCGCCGGAACGGTTGGACGGGAGGACGACGGGAGGACCGGGAGCAAGGACATATCCACGTCGTCGTCAGCTCCGTCGATCTGCGGCAACACCTCGCGCACGGCGCGCTGGTAGTCCTCCGGGAAGTCGATCTCAATCCAGGGAAAGCCACGAGTCCCGATCGCGTGCAGCGGCCACGCCTGTGCGAACTCGCGGAAGGCGCGAGGCGCCCACTCGCGGAGGTTGCCCGCTGCCACGAGGCGGTCCATGATCGTCACGAGTTCCGAGGCCCCCTCGGGACCGAACTTCACGATGCCCAGGTTCTCGCCGTCGGCGTCGTCCGGGTTCATCTGCTTGGACATCTCCCGCACCCGGCCGCATCGCACCTGCACTTTCATCTCTTCGTCGCCGAAGGGCGGCTGATCGGCTTCCCGGTAGGCCAGGAGCAGGGCGTTCTGGTGACGTGAGGTCAGAAGGTCGTGCAGCAGGACGGGGTGGAAGAGAACGTCACAATTTAGGACCACGAACCCCTCAAATAGCAGAGGTCGTGCCATCCACAGCGAATACATGCTGTTCGTCTGGGCGTACTTGGAGTTCTCAACGTAGGTAATTCCGTGCCCACACACCCGGCGGACCTGGTCGGCCTGGCACCCGACGACCACAGCGATATCGTCGATTCCCGCGTTGCGCAGGTTACGGATCTGACGCTCGATGAGCGTCAGGCCGCCGGCCTTGACAAGGCATTTCGGGTTCTCGCCGGCTGTGCCGTTCAGCCGCGAGCCTTTACCCGCGGCGAGGATGATCCCACGCATGTAATCACTCCGTATTTGGCGCGACGCCGATTTCGCGCGTCCGACTGCGGTTCGGCTTAGAGGCCTTCCGCCGGCTGCAGACGACGCCGTCGCGTCACCTGAGTCACCTTGGCGACGTAATCGGCGCGGTCGCGCTTGCCGATCGCCACGGTGAAGAACAGCCCGAGGTAGACGACGCCTCCAAGCACTGCCTGTAATGCAACAGCCAGAAGCGTGCCGGATGAGATGTGGCGGGTGAACGCGAGCAGCCCGGCGACAATCAGTGCGGGCCACACTGCCGGAAGTATCGAGTGCACGATCGCCCGCCCCAGCGGCAGACCGACTCGGCGGCACGCGGCGGGGTAGAGGACGAAGAACGCTGCTGCCGCTATCGGTATCAGCGTGCCCCAGGCCACGCCGGTCAGGCCGAATGAGCGGATCAGGACGACGCTGAGAATGAGGTTCACCACTCCCGTGCCGAGATTCGCCCAGGCGACGAGACGATGTTCACCGGCACCTTTCAGCAGCGTGGTGCCGGTAGAGTTGCCGACCCGGATGGTCACGGCCACCGCAAGGATCTGAATGACGGGGATGCACCCGGCTACTTTGTCGGCGTTGTGTTTGAGCCAGGCATGCACGAGCGGATCGGCCAGCATGATGAGGCACACCGCCACCGGCACGACCATCGCGAGCGACAGGCGCGTGCCCTGCAGCAGAATCTGCCGCAACCGCTCATCTCGCCTCGATGTATTGCTGTCGACGATCGTTGGAAACAAGACGCCGTTCAACTGATTGGTGAGCCGCTGGACTCCCGAGATGATCCGCTCGGCGGGGGCCCAGACCGCGACGTAAGTGCTGCCGAGGAACACGCCGATCACCACCTGATCCATCTGGTAATTCAGCTTGTTCGCCCAATCGATGATCGAAGCGTAAATGCTGAAGCCCGTCACCTCGCGCAGGCGGCTGCGCCGGAACAGCGACGGGCGGATCCGCAGGAGCGGGAACACCCGATAGGCATTACGGCGGTAGATGAAGTACGAGGCGACACGGACCGCCGTCGTCGCGGCCACCAGCGTCACCAGGCCGTAGCCGGCCTTCAGGACGAGGACGTTGACGATCGCGACCACCAGGCTGGTGAGGATGGCCTGCGCGTTGTTGACGTCGTAGCGCTGAAACCCGTTGATGATGCCGCCGTAGACGCCGAACGGGAAGTTGAGGGCGACGTAGACGCCGATGATCAGCAGCACCCATTTGCCGGTCTCGGCCTGCGCCGGCGCGATGTTGAACAGGTGATCGAGGTTGAACGCCGCGCCGATCACGACGGCATAGGCCAGCAGCCCGAGGCCCAGGAAGACGACGAAGAGCGTGCTGGCGATCTCGTTGAGCGCGCGCGGATCGCGCTCGGCGCGGTACTGGGCGACAAACTTGATCAGGCCGCTGCCGTAGCCGAGCTCCAGCGTCGAGAAGTGCACCGTCAACGAGCCGAGGAGGACCCAGAGGCCGTATTCCGCCGCGCCGAGATGCGACAGATTGAAGGGCAGCATGATCAGCCCGAGGGCCGTCTCCGCCATGATCGCCAGATAGCGGCTGCTGACGTTGCGCGCAAGGGTGACCAGCTGGCCACCCTGAACGTGTGCCCAGGAGGAATCCTGTCGATCGGCGGCGGTCATGCCGCTCCCTTGCGGAACAGGACCACCTTGACCGTGTCGAACACGATCGTCAGGTCGAAGAACACCGACAGATGCTTGATGTAATAGAGGTCGTAGCGCAGCTTCTCCATCGCGTCTTCACGCGACGCCCCGTACCGGTACTTGACCTGCGCCCAGCCGGTGAGCCCGGGCTTCACGGCGTGGCGCTGCTGGTAGAACGGGATGTCGCGCGCGAGCTCGGCGACGAAAAACGGCCGCTCCGGCCGCGGACCGACGAAGCTCATGTCACCATGGATCACGTTCCAGAGTTGCGGCAGCTCGTCCAGGCGGGTCTTGCGGATGAACCGGCCGACCCCCGTGATGCGATCGTCGTCATCCTTCGCCCAGATCGGAGTCCCCCCCTTCTCCGCGTCGGTCCGCATCGACCGGAACTTGCACAGGGTGAAATTGCGTCCGTTCTCACCGACGCGTTCCTGGCAATACAGCACCGGCCCGCCTGATTCGAGCCAGATCGCGATCGCCGTCAGCACCATGAGCGGAGAGGTGATCACCGCCATGGCGAACGACAGCATCAGGTCGATGGCCCGCTTGGTCCAGCGCACAGCTCTCGAGACCCGGAACCCGTCGGAGAAGATCAGCCAGCTGGGGCGGAGATCGTCGATCAGGATCTTTCCCGTGACCCGCTCGTAGGTGGTGGTCGCATCCTCGACGCGAACGCCGGCCATCTTGGCCTTCAGCAGTTCCTCCACCGGCAGCTTGCCGCGCCGATCCGAGAGGCCGACGATGATGCGGTCGATTTCGCGGCGCGCGATCATCCCGGGGATGTCGGCCGGCGTGCCGATGATCGCGGGATTGACGATTCGTTCGCCGAGGCGCGCGGGGTTGTCGTCGATGAATCCGATAATCGAATAGGGGAAGTCGCGCTGATCGAGGATCTGCCGCGCCACCTTCCGCGCTGTCTCACCCGTGCCCACTACCAGGATGCGCTCCTGCATGTGCAGCGAGCCGGTCAGATGATTGAACAGCAGGCGCCAGCCGAGAATTCCGACCAGGAAGACGAAGAGCGCGGAGACGAAGATGCCGTCGCCGATCATCAGCGCCGGGATGGTGAAGTAGAGCGCCCCCAGGACGATCGAGGCCGCACCGACCGCCTGCAGCAGCCGGACGATGAGCTCGCGGTTCGAGTGAACGAGCGTGAGATCGTAGAAATCGTTGTAATAGAGGCAGAGCTGACAGACGACGGTCACCAGAACGATCTTCCAGAGATTGCCGGCCAGCTCTCCTCCCTGAAGGCCGGCGGCCAGCGCCACCGATCCGAAGATCAGCAGCAGCTCGCCGGCGAAGACGGTGAGGCCGCGGGTGGAGACGTAGCGATTGAAGAGCTGCATGACCGTGGACCGCGGCGCCGGCGGAAGCCGGCGCCGGAATGATCCTCACCCCGCGATATACCCGTAGCCTTCGTAGGTGCTGTAGGCTTCGCTCTGACTGCCCGATTCGTTGAAGACCAGCCCGAGGACCTTGTTGGGATCGAGCCCCGCCAGGGCACGCTCGATCGCGGGCTTCGGGGTGATGCCGGCGCGGACAATCATCAGCAGCGCGTCGACCATTGGCGCGAGGATATGCAGGTCGGCCAGTGGCGCGACAGGTGGCACGTCGATCAGGATTCGATCGAACCGGGTCCGCAGAGTGTCGAGAACGCGGCGCATCGCCGCCGAACCAATGAGCTCCGCCGGATTGCTCGGCGGCAGACCGGCGGGGAGGACGGTCAGGTGATACTCGGGCAGCAGCACCAGCGCCTGCTCGAGCTCCGCAGCGTTCATCAGCACATCGCCCAGCCCGGGCGCCTCGGCCAGTCCGAACAACTGGTGCACCGACGGACGCCGCAGGTCGCAGTCGAGGAGCAGGACCCGCTGCTGAAACTCCTGGGCCATCGTCAGCGCCAGGTTCGCGGCGGTCAGGCTCTTGCCATCGCCCTTGTTCGGACTCGTGATGGCAAGGGTGCGGAGCCCCCGGCCGCTCTCGCTCCGCCTGATCCTGGTACGGAGCGATCGGTACTGCTCGGCGGCGAGCGACGTCGGTGCGAGCGCGGCCACGAGATGCGGGTCGAGTTGCGCCATCAGGCGCGGAGTCGCTTCGTACGCCGCGGATCGGCCGGACACCGCAACGGGCGGCGCTTCCGTTGATACGGAGGGGGCCGTATCCGGCAGCGCCGCGGCCCCGGCGCGTCGCGGACGGAACCCGCGCGGCGCGTCAGGAGCGGCAGGGCGCGCGTGGTTGTCGTCGAGCGTGCGCGCCGCCGGAGCTGACTGGACGTATCCCCGGGTGGACACGCCCTCGTCGGCAGGAGGCGTGGCGTACTCGTCGCCGAGCGCCCGCGTCCGACGCGCGGTTCCGTCCCGCTCGGCCTTACTCAAGATGTCTTGTATTCGACTCATATTCAGTCATCCCTAATCCGCGTCTTACACCGCGTGAATCCTCGGAATCTCCCCGAGCACCGGCACGTCGAACTCGTTCTGCAGCACGCGGGCGTCGTGGACCGAGCGGTCCATGAATTCGCGGCCGACGACGGCAACTGTCCCGAGCATGAAACCCATGCCGAGCGAAAGCAGCATCAGCTTGAGCAGGTCGGGGCTGTCGGGGGTCGTCGGCAGCGATGCCGGATTGAGTACGACGAATCGCTCGCCCCCCTGCTTGCGCGCGAGGTCTTCGGCGAGCAGCGCTTTCTGGTGCTGTGCCGACAGGTCCGTGTAACGGGTGCGCTCGAGCTCGTTGTCCTGCACGAGCGAGGACAGCTCCTGCTCGACGAGCGGCGCCGATTCCACGCGCGCCTGGTACGAACCGATCTGCGAGAGGGCCTGCGCAACCTGCCGTTGCAGCTGGGCGATGTGAAGCTTTGCCGCGTCGCGCTCCTGCACCTTCTGCCGGTAGCTCGGATCCGCGCTCAGGACGTCCGCATTCCCCGCGGAGGGTTGTTGACGCGCGCTGGTCATCTCGCGTTGCGCTACGGTCAGCTCCTCCTTGGTCTGGACGATGTCCGGATGTTGATCGGTGTAGCCGGCCGCCCGGTACTGGGTGAGTTGACGCTGGAGCTCGTTGATGCGGTTCTGCGCGGCCTGCATTGCCGCCGCGCCGGTCGATGTCATCGTGACGCCGCCGGACCCCTGCTTCATCGACTCGATCTGGCCCTCGATCATCGAGAGCCGATCCTGTTCGGCGCGCAGCTGCAGCGACAGGGAATCGTGCTGCTGGCGCAGGCCGTTGACCATCGAGATGTTGGCGTTCATCTGGTCCGGCAGCCGGCCCATGTTCGCCTGCTTGCGTATGCGCAGCTGTTCCTGCAGCCGCGACAGGTTTTCCTGGCTGTTGCGCAGCTGCTGCGCGAGGACCTCGGAGGTGTTCTCCGCGCGCTGTGTTTTCGTCTTGGAGTTCTCCTCGACGAAGACCATCGCCAGCCGGTTCGCAATCCGCTGTGCGCGCTCGGGTGAAGAGTCCACGTAGCCGAGCCGGAAGCTCTCGATGCCCTCCCGCCCGTCGCCGGTCCGGCCGATCGGCTTTGGCACCACGATGTTGTCTTCGACGCGCGCCCTCATGGCGCCTGCCGTTTCTTCGACCGGCTGGTCAGGGCGAATCTTCTCCTCGCGGACGACGCGTTCGAGCACGGTGGCGCTCAGCAGCTGCTGTGACACCGCACGCTGCCGCTCCTGCGCGTCGAACGACTGCACGCCGCGCAGCAGCTCGGGGGAGAGCGTCGGATCGGCGATGCCGATCTCGGCCTGCGACTTGTACTCGCGCGGCAGGAACAGCACGAGCGCGAGGCCGACGACCACCGACAGGGCCATCGGGACGATGAACCACCACTTCCGGCGCTGCAGCACCGACAGGTAGTCGAGCGGGTGAAAACGACGTTCTTCCATCAGTGGATCCTCATGGGTTGGGAGACGACGAACTGCACGCCAATCCGGTGGCGGTCGACTTCGCCGCCGGTCACGATCGAGTCCTGGCGGGTGAACGCATAGAGCAGTTCGACCTGGGCCCAGCGTGCGAGGGCGTAGCCGATAGTGGAGCGGATCCACATCGTGTCGAGCTGCAGGGTCTCGGTTTCGAATGGCTTCATCCGGCGCCAGGCGGCCGAGCTCTGGGTATACAGTCCGCGCCGCAGCGGCATCAGGATCCAGCCGCGCAGCTCCTGGCTGTCGCTGGTGCCGCCGAAGCCGAACGACGGGACGTACTGGCGCTCGAAACTGGCACCCACCGTGGCTCGCTCGGCCTCCTGGGTGAGATTGAGGCGCACGTACGGGCCGGTCCTGCTGACGTCGAAATTTCGGTCGTGTAGCAACGCGAAGCCGCCCGCCGCCGTCACCGATGTGTGTGGACCGAACGACAGGTGCACGACGCCGCCGCCGTCCTGGAAGTTGAAGGCGCGGTCGCCCCGGTCAAGTGTCGCGTAACGGAAACTGTATTCACCGCCGAGCGCCACGCGCTCTGACAGCCGGTGCGACAGCTCGTTGCGCACCCCGTGAATCCAGCCACCGGTGAGGAAGATGTCCGAACGATCGAACTCGATCCAGTTCTGGTCGTAGAGTGACGACAATGAGGTGTGCTTCGCGATCCGGTACTCGGAGCCCACGCTGAGGATATTGGAGCGCGAACCAGCGCGCAGGAACGGGACGCCGTTGACCTCCGTGTCGTCAGTCGTCGGGGTGTCCGTGAAGGTATCGCGAGCCGAAATGGTCAGTCGGCGTGACACCAGCCGCCTCACGCTCAACGAGGCGTGCTGGTCGTAGCTGTTCAGCGCATCGAAGTCGAGATACCGCCGAATGAATCCCCGATAGCTGGCCGAGAAGTCCGTGTACTTGCCGATGAAGCCGAGCTGCCCCCCCGGGACGATGTTGAAGAACGTGTCGCCCTCGGTGAACCCGAGGTCTGCGCGCGGAGTGCTCAGTGCGACGTTGGTGTCGTAGGTGGCGCCGAAGGCCAGCGACGGCGTGAAGCTCCAGCCCGGTATCCGGTCCGGCTGCGTCTCGGCGGCGCGATCCGGCTGTTGACCTGCAGCGGGTGCCACGGCGAGCAACAGGGTCAACGCTCCGAAAGCCAGTGCACGGACACCACTTGCCCGGGGCCGTTCTGTCCGGAGGATGTCGATCATCGTTGTCTCCTCACACACAACTCACACCTGACCGTTGACGCCCGCTACTTCACGACCACGGTGTCGCCGGGCTGGAGGTAGATCGGTGCCGCCTTGCCCTTGACCGCGTCGTTGTAGTTGAACGTCAGGACCTGCGACCCGCGCTGGATGAGGATGTTCTTGGTGTTGGCGAAGTCGCGGAACCCCTTCGCGCTGGCGAGTGCCTGCATCACGTCCATCTTCCCGACCAGCGGTTGCGGCCCGGCCGAGTTGACTTCGCCCATCACGTAGATCAAGGGCGGCACCGTCTCGACCACCATGACCGTGACCGTCGGATTCGACATGTACGTCTTGAGCGAGGACACGATGGCGTCGCGCAGCTCGTTCGGCGTGCGCCCGGCTGCCGGAACGTCATTGGCGAGCGGAAGCGTGATCTTGCCGTCGGGCCTGACCTGCACGCTCTGCGACAGCTGCGGATCCTTGTAGACCTCGATCCGCAGCTTGTCCCCCGGCACCAACCGATAGTCGGAGGAGTTCGCGTTCGTCCGGCTCGCGGCGGTCGTCGGCGCTGGCGGGGTGGTCGTCGCGGGAGCGTTCGGCGCCGGCGCGGTCGTCGAGGGCGTAGTGGTCGCCGGGGGCGTCGATGGTGCGGGCGGCAGAGTGGTGGTCGTGCCCGAGGTGCCGACCGGCTGGGACACCGGGCGCGGTGGCGTCGTCGACGACGGCGTCTGCGCGATCGCCGCTGCCGTGCTCAGCAGAAACAGCAAAGAGAAGGGGATCGATGTCTTCATCGCAACATCCTCTATTGAGCGTTCGAAGCATTGCCGCGATCGTCGCGGCGCGGGTGAACGGGGCGGCCCTCGGCGGCCCGCCGCAGAGTTTCTGCATCGGCGCCGTGAGTCGGGCAGGTCGCGGCCCCGACTTCGACCACGATCGGCGTATCGAACTCGTAGTGCTGGAAGCGGGCGATCAGCCGGTCGACGACCTGCATCGAGTTGTGCAAATCCGAGTCGAGCAGCACCACGGACAGCTGCCCGTCGGTGGTCTGCGACAACAGGTCGGTTTCGCGGACCTCCCGGCTGACGACGCGGGCGACTTCGCGCAGCACTTCGGCCTGGGGGACGCGTTCGGGATCGCGAGGCATGGGCTCGACCACCAGGAGCGTGAGGAAGTTCTGGGAGCGCACCGCACGCTTCAACTCGTTGTTGAGCACGAAGTCGAACGCTTCTGGTGTGAGCACTCGAAAATCCTCAAAAAGGAAGGGGTCGGCGGCCATCACGATGCTTTGTCCAGCTCCGCTTCCTTGATTTTGTAGAGCAGCGCCTTGTAACTGATCCCCAGGATCTCGGCCGCTTCGCGCCGGTTCCACCGCGTCTGCTGCAACGTGCGGTAAATCAGTTCCTTCTCGGCTTCACGCGCCGCCTGGCGCGCGATGTCCTTCAACGATCCGACCGGCGCCGCGGCCGTCGCATCGGACGCAACCGAGGCCGCCGTCATGGCCGGGAGCGGCGGACTGCTGATCGCCGGCGCGATCGGTTCCTTCGCCTGCAGCGCCGGGATCGGACCGGACTTCATCGTGCGGCCCGCGATCGCTTCGGCAAGGTCGCGGCGGATGGATTCGTCGGTCCCGAGAATCACCGCCCGCTTGATCACGTTTTCCAACTCCCGCACGTTGCCCGGCCAGTCGTACTCGCCGAAGAGACGGAGCGTGTCGGAAGCCAGGGCCCGGGGAGACTTGTTGTAGTGCTCGGAGTACTGGCGCAGGAACAGCCGCGTCAGCTCGGGAATCTCGTCGCGCCGCTGCCGCAGTGGCGGCAGCGTGATGCAGACCACGTTCAGGCGGAAGAAGAGATCCTCGCGGAACTGACCGTCGGCGACCGCGAGCTCGAGATCGCGGTTGGTGGCAGCGAGGATCCGAACGTCGACGCGAACGTCGTTGCGGCTGCCCAGCCGCGCGAACTCGCCGTCCTGAAGCACCTGCAGCAGCTTCGATTGCAGCGGTGGCTGCATCTCGCTGATCTCGTCGAGGAACATCGTGCCGTGGTTCGCGAACTCGAACTTCCCCGGTTTCTGCTGGAGCGCGCCGGTGAATGCGCCGCGCTCGAAACCGAACAGCTCGGACTCGAGCAGCTCCGATGGGAGCGCCGCACAGTTCACCTTGACGAACGGTTTGTCCCGGCGCGGCGACGCGTGATGGATGGCGCGCGCGACCAGCTCCTTGCCGGTGCCGCTCTCGCCGCGAATCAACACCGTGACATCGGTATCGGCGACGCGCGAGATCAGCTCGTGCACCTCGCGCATCTTCTCGTTGCGGCCGAGCAGTACACCGGTTACCCGCGACGGGCGGCTCTGGCGCTCCGGGGTGGATTGTGTTGCGTCCGTTTCGATGCCCAGCATCTCGTGTTCACTCATGCCCTACTCGAACCCCTGATGAGCACCAGGAGGGTGCAACACCTCACCGTGCTGTTGAGCAAGGCGAATGCCACGAGTGGAAATGTTTCCTAACGTTAGGAAATCAACGGAGCTGTCGGTTCAAACAGTCGCGGTGGGAAGCGCAGGAAACAGCGCGCGTTGGAAGGAGTTTACCCAGAAGAGGGAACGTGCCAGCGACGGAAGGGAGGGAAGCCGAGCGAATCGGCCTCCCTTGATGGCCGATCAAGCTCGGCTGATACCGCACTCTTTGATCTTGTTCAAGAGCGTCTTGTAGCTCACCCCGAGAATCTGCGCGGCCTTGCGTCGGTTCCAGTGCACCTGCCGCAACGTCGTCTCGATCGCGGCGCGCTCGGCCTTCATCGAAGCCGCTTTCGCGACCGAGGCGAGCGAGCCACCTCCTTCTTCGGGTGCATCGCCCTCATCGCCGCCGTCGTTGGCCTCGGCGTCGGCTGGAGGCGGTGCGTAGGCCGGGGGCGGCATCGGCAGACCGCCAGGCAACGGTCCCGCAGCGACAGCGGCGACCATCCCGACTGGCACCGCAGCGGCAGCCGCCACGGCGGCCGGCGCCGCAGCCGCGCGCTGCATGTTGCGCTGGATCTCACGCACGACCAGCTGCTCGTCCTGCAGGATGACGACGCGCTTGATCATGTTTTCGAGCTCGCGGATGTTGCCGGGCCAGTCGTAGGTGGCGAACAGCTGGCGCAGTTCGTCGGAAATCGGTCGCGCCGGCCGGTTGTACTTCCGTGCATAGCGGGCGACGAAGAAATCGGTCAGGGTCGGGATCTCATCGGGCCGCTCCCGCAGTGCCGGCACGGTCAGCTCGATCACCTTGAGGCGGTAATACAAATCCTCGCGGAAGTCGCCGCTCGCCAGCATCTTTTCGAGATCGCGATTGGTCGCCGCGACGATCCGCACGTCGACCTGGATGCGCTTGTTGCTGCCAAGCTTCGTGAACTCGGCGTCCTGCAGCACGTGAAGCAGCTTGGCCTGCAGCGCCGGCTTCATCTCGCCGATCTCGTCGAGCATCAAGGTGCCGCTGTCGGCCTGCTCGAATTTCCCGATGCGGGTGGTGGCTGCGCCGGTGAACGCTCCGCGCTCGTGTCCGAACAGCTCGCTTTCGAGCAGTTCCGCAGGAAGCGCGGCGCAGTTCACCTTCACGAATGGCCGGTTCCGCCGGGTCGAGCGCTGATGGATGGCCCTTGATACCAGTTCTTTACCGACCCCGCTCTCCCCTCGAATCATCACTGTTACGTCGCTGTCGGCGACCTGCTCGATCACCTGGCCAATACCCCGCATCTTCTCGCTGTTGCCCCAGACCGCACGATCTTCGTCATCGCTCAGCTGCTGGCGGAGCTCACTCAGCTCGGACACCAGCCGGTTCTTCTCGATCGCGTTCTTGATGGCCACGTCGAGTGCGATTTCGCCGAGCCCCTCGGGATCATCCGGCTTGACGACGTAGTCGGCAGCGCCAAGACGGACCGCCTCGACAATGGTCGAGGCCTGGTTCCGGCCGGACAGCATGATGACCTGCGCTTCGGGGCGCGAGGCCTTCAGCGCGCGCAACGTTGCCAGCCCGTCCAATCCGGGCATCATCACGTCGAGCAGGATCACGTCGGGTGCTTCTGCTTGCTTCATCGAGGCGAGCAGCTCGTCGCCCCGGGTATAACAGCGCGCTTCATAACCGCGCAGCGAAAGGAAAGTGCGGAGGTAGGCTGCGAAGCCCGAGTCATCGTCAACGATTGAAACAAACGGCTTCTTCATCTATCTCCCTGTATCTCTGCCAGGAGGTCCGGACCTAGTTTGGACCGCGTGGGTAATCAACGTTACATCTCTCCTACCGTCGTGCCAAGGCATTCAAGAGTCGTACCTCAACAGGGCCGGCCGTAGAAACGGGAAGGGCAAAGATCGGTAATCGGTTGCTCGTACGAGCACCATACAGCCTGCGCGAAATGCGCGAAGCATATTGATTCCCTCCAGGTTTCTCACCACATCCATAGCGATCGCTCCCGTCGAGCCGCCGTGGCACAGCACTTGAACTATGGGCATACGGTGAGCAAACACTCGCCGGCCGATCGAGAAAACTCCGGTTCGGCATTCATTAAGTAACGGGATCGAGAGACGGGGGAGAGGAACCAACGGTGATGCGCAGGCAGCTCGTAACACTCACACTGGCCGGATTGGCGCTCGCGACGACCGCCTCAGGGTCTTCGTCAGCCGCCACCGACGAGTCGTCTGTGACGGCGGCCTCGCCCGTGGCAGTCCACCGAGCCGGCTCGGGTATCCCGGCGATCCGTGACGAAGCGACGATGGTGCTCGTCGGGACCGCGCTGATCGGTCTCGGCGCGGCTGTGCGTCGCGCAGTCTGAACGAGCTCTCGGGGCCCTGCTGCGGCGTATGGTCCGCACCCGGGAATGCCGCCCCCGACTGGGACCGCAGAGGCTCATCGAATCTCTGCGGTCGTTTCTTGTCCTCGAGTCCTTCTGACACCCATGAGATCTCTCGCATTCGCGCTGTTTCTCGGCGTCACCACTCAGGCGCTGCCCGCAACCGTCGAGGTATCCGCTCCCGCCGACGGACCGGTGGCCATTCGTGTTCCTGCCAGCGGCGATCTGCAGGCCGCCCTCGATCGCGCCAACCCCGGCGACGTGATCGAGCTGGCGAGCGGCGCGACCTTCTCTGGCAACTTCGTATTGCCGGCGAAGGCCGGCAATCGATACATCATTCTGAGGACCGCACCGACGGCTGGCCTGCCCGATGCCGAGGGACGGATCGCGCCGGCCCAGAGCGACAAGCTCGCGAAGATTCAGTCGCCGAACAGTGCCCCCGCACTTCGCACCGCCCCCGGCAGCCATCACTGGCGGCTGATGCTGCTCGAGATCGGCCCTACGGCCTCCGCGTCGGGTGACATCGTGGTCTTTGGTGACTCCTCGCCGAAAGAGTCCAGCAGCCCGGGCATGCCCCACGATCTGGTCGTGGATCGGTGTTACATCCACGGCGACCCGGCCCGCGGGCAGAAGCGCGGCATCGCGATGAACGGGGCCTCGATCGCCGTCATCGGCTCACATATCTCGGACATCAAATCCACCAGCCAGGACGCCCAGGCGATCGCCGGGTGGAGCGGGACCGGCCCATTCCGGGTGGAGAACAACTATCTCGAGGCGTCCGGAGAAAATTTCATGCTGGGAGGCGCCACGCCTGGCGCCACCGGGCTGGTGCCGTCGGACCTCGTGTTCCGCCGGAATCATGTCGCCCGCCCGGCCGCGTGGCGTTCCGAGAAGTGGGTCGTCAAGAATCTTTTCGAGCTCAAGAATGCGCGCCGCGTCCTGGTGGAGGGCAACCTCTTCGAGAACAACTGGGTGGACGGGCAGGCCGGCTACGCGATCGTCTTTACACCGCGCGGCGAAGGGGGTGCCGCGCCCTGGGCGACGATCGAAGACGTCACGTTTCGCTACAACATCGTCAGGAACTCGTCGGCGGGCTTCAACCTGCTCGCGCGCGACAGCAGCGCCGTCAGCGAGACGATGCGGCGGGTGCGGATCGCCGACAACGTGATCTACGCGATCGATCGGGCCGAATGGGGCGGAAACGGCACCTTCATGCAGATTGGGGAGGGGCCCTCCGAGATCACGGTCGAGCACAATACGATCATTCAGAGTGGCAACGTATTGACCGTCTACGGCGGGTCGCGGGAGGCGCCGAGCGTGGCGGAACGCTTCGTCTTCCGGAACAACATCAGTCCGCACAACCAGAACGGCGTCATCGGGCAGGGACTCGGGATGGGCAGCGATTCCATCAACGCGTTCTTTCCGGGCGCGCTGTTCCTCCGGAACGCGCTCGCAGGAGGGCGCGCGTCGCGTTATCCGGGCGACAACCTGTTCCCGGACATGGACCGCTTTTCTCAGCAGTTCGTCAATTACGGAGCTCGCGACTACCGCCTCAAGGGCGACAGCGAGTTCCGGCGAGCGGCAACTGACGGCGCCGATCTCGGCGTGAATTTCGTGACGCTGGCGCGGACTCTTGGCGCCCGCGCGCGCGAGTGGCTCGGTCTTTCGCCATCCACACCGTAGCCTGGCGCGCCGAAGCGCGTAGCCCGGGCCTTGCCGCGCCGAAGCGCGGAGCGCGAAGGGGCCTTGCCGCGCCGAAGCGCGGAGCGCGAAGGGGCCCTGCCGCGCCGAAGCGCGGAGCGCGAAGGCGGGTTGTCGGCCTGCCGACGATTCCGGTCTGTCTTACACACCTGTAACCGCCATATATCGCCGCCGCCGCTTCCTTTCTCCATATAGCTGAGTAGTGGGCGCGAACGCCTGTGCCCTCCTTCGGCCAGCCCGACCGCAGAATGCGCCGTTTTTCGGTCGACATGGCAGTGGCTGACCCCTTGCTGTGCCGTACGGCTTCGACACAAAAAGGGGTTGTCCATTGGTCAAGCTTCGGTTGGCGGGCGCGTGTGTCTGGTTTCTCCTGTCTCTGAGTCTGGTTGCCACACCGGCGGGCGCCGCGACGCGCACGGTCTGTGCCAGCGGGTGCGCCTACACCGACTTGCAGGCGGCGATCGACGCTGCCGCGTTCGGCGACACGATTCTGCTCCGCGCAGGCGAGACCTTCGTTGGCCACTTCAAGCTTCGCGCGAAGTCCGGGACAGGTGTGATCGTCATCCGCGGTGACGCGGCAGCGAGCGAGCTGCCTGCCAACGGCGAGAGGCTGGTTCCGTCGACGCGACCCGGTGGCAACACCGCCATTTCACGCCTGGCACGCATCATCGGTCGTGGCGGCCTCTACAAAACCACGCCGCTTCTCCGCACCGACGCTGGCGCCCACGGTTACGTCATCCAGTTCATCGACTTCGATGGCGTGTCGCAGGTCGGCTACGAGACGCTGATCCAGATAGGGACGGACACGACGGCCACGCCGCCAACCGACATCACGTTCGATCGTGTCTATGTGCACGGCCACCGCTACAAGGGGCAGAAGCGTGCCATCGCGCTCCAGGGCAAGCGCCTGAGCGTGCTCAACAGCTACATCTCCGACATCAAAGCCATTCGCACGGACTCACAGGCGATCAACAGCTACAACGGCGCCGGGCCGTTCACCATCGAGAACAACTACATCGAAGGCGCGTGCGAGAACGTGATGTTCGGCGGATCCGATCCGGCCGTGACCAACCTCGTGCCGTCCGATATCGTGTTTCGGCGCAATCACCTGTTCAAGCCGCTCGCGTGGCGCAACGCGATTCTGGCGACGCCCGGAAGTGTTCGCGCATCGGCGGGCACCGGTGGATCGCTGGCGTCCGGCACCCACTACTTCCGGGTGGTCGCCGTGATGGCCTCGGCAGCCACGAGCGCCGAGTCCGCGCGGTCCTCGGAAGTGTCCGCCACAGTGGCGGCCGGTGGTCGCGTGACGGTCACCTGGAGCGCAGTGCCGGGCGCCGACAAATACCGCGTATACCGCGGCACCACGGCCGGTGGCCAATCGAAGTACCTCGAGACGACGTCGACCAGCTTCGGCTATACCGGTAGCGGCGAGATCGCGGGAACCCCGCCGTCGAGCGGCACGAAGTGGGTCGTGAAGAATCACTTCGAGCTCAAGAACGCTCAGCGGGTGACCGTCGAGGGCAACGTGTTCGAGAACAACTGGGCCGCCGCACAGGCCGGTTACTCGATCGTACTGACCCCGCGTAACAACGGCTCGGCCCCATGGACGCGCGTCCAGAACGTCACCTTCACGAACAATATCGTCCGGCATGTTCCCTCGGTCGTGAACATCGCCGGCTACGACGATTCCAACACGGCGCTGCGCACCGAGCACATCACGTTCCGCAACAACCTGTTCGAGGATGTGAACACTTCGACATATGGCGCCAACCCGAGAGCGCTGCTGGTCGGTGATGGGGCCGCCTACCTGGTGTTCGATCGGAACACGATCATCCATACCAACAATTCCGTGCTCGGGGCCTACGGCGCTGCGATGCCCGGTCTCGTCTACACCAACAACCTGTCGCAGCATCACAAGTACGGAATCATGGGCGACGGGTCGACCACCGGGAAACCCACGATTGCGAAGTTTTTCCCCGGCGGCGTCGTCCAGTGCAACGTGCTCGCCGGCGGCAATGCGTCTCTCTATCCAACCCCGAATGCCTTTCCCACGACGGCGGAATGGAACGCCGGGTTCGTCAATCTGTCCGCGGGCGACTATCGGGTCGTTGCGGGCAGCGTCCTGTCGAAGTCAGGGTGCAACGGTGCCGTTCCCGGGGCGAACCTGGCCGCGGTCAACGCTGCGCTCGGGGGCAGTCCGGTGGTCGCCGAACCGCCGCCCCCGAGCGATCCAGGCAACGTGGCGCCGACTGCTGACGCCGGCGGGCCTTACACGGCGTCGGTTGGCGCGCTGATCTCGGTCGATGGAACCGGGTCCCGCGATCCGGATGGTTCGGTTCTCGATTACCTGTGGTCCTGGGGCGACGAAATCCTGGTGCGTGCGGCGGATCTGCCTGCCAGCGCGATCCATGGAACCGACTGGAAGAGAACGACGATCAGCGACGGCGCCGGCGGTGCAATGCTGCTGAATCCGGACAAGGGTGCGGCAAAGCGTGAGTCCGCGTCCCTGACGCCTTCCAGCTATGTCGAGTTCACGGTCAACGTGGCCGCAGGCGTGCCGTACCGGCTCTGGCTGCGCAGCCGGGCCACCAACAATTCCTACAACAACGATTCGCTCTATGTGCAGTTCAGCGGAGCCGTCGACGCCGCCGGTGCACCAGTGGCACGGATTGGCACCGGCTCCGGGCTGGCAATCGTCCTCGAAGACCGGCGTGATGCGGGGGTATCCGGGTGGGGCTGGAGCGATGCCGGTTACGGAACGAACGCTCCGGCGGTGTACTTCGCGCAGTCCGGGCCTCAGAAGGTTCGGATCCAGCAGCGGGAAGACGGGATCGGCTGGGATCAGCTGATCCTGAGCAGCGCAGCCTTCCCGTCGCTGCCTGGCGCGATGAAGAACGACAACACGATCGTCGACGAGAACCTGGGAACATCGACAGGCGTCAGCGCGGCTCACAGGTATGCGCTGCGCGGCACGTATCCGATTGTGCTGACGGTGACCGATGCCGCGGGCGCGAGCGCGGTGAGCGCGACAACGGTGGTCGTCCGATAGGGAGCTATCAGCTGTCAGAAAGGGCTTGCTGACAGCCGAGTCCTACCGGCGTTTGGTGCTGGCGGGTGATGACGATGTCGCGGGCATCGGATACGTAGCGATGATGCCGTAGTGATCGGACGCCGCGGCGTCGCCGGGGGTTTCGGGTACCGCAAACCGGGTGATGTCGGTGGGGATGAATCGGGGCGAGGACCAGGCGTAGTCGATGCGCTTCCAGGTATAGCCCGCAGGCGAGCCGCACCCCTTGCGATTGGTCATGCCCGTGAACCCTTCGGCGCCGCCGTGAATCCGCGGCCACGCATCGATGTAACCGGCAGAACGCAGCCTCGGGATGCCAGTGGGATTTGGCCCCTGCCCGCACTGCCTGTCGGGTCCTTCCCATACGTTCAGATCGCCGATCAGCACGTGCGGCTCGCCACCCGCCGTCTGCGCCATGAACTCGAGGGTCTCTTGCGCCTGCCGATCGTAGGTGGCCAGCTTTTCCGGGCCCGTCCCGAACCAGTGAGCGGAGTACATAAGGATGGAAGTACGGCAGGAGGCGTCGAGGCAGATCGGCACGCGCACGACCCACATCGTGTCCTTGGGATTCGGGTTGCGCGAGGTATCGAGCTCTTGCCACGTCTCCGGGCCCGCAAAGCCATGACGAGCGACGACGGCGAGGCCGTTGCGCGTCGATGTGGTCGCCACCCATCCGAGAAGTTGGCGCACGTTTTCGGACGAGCCGCAGAGCCATGCTTCGGCCAGCCCCAGCGCCACGATGGCCGGATCGTTCTTCACCGCCTTCACCAGCTCCCGTTGTACGAAGCCGACGCCCCACGCGTTGATCGGTTGCGTCGTGTCGGTGCAATTCTGTGTATCCGCGA
>Ga0075418_10000444_pt1 | contig 43353 bp, 39 predicted proteins | sample SoiMetdeltSBSDD2_FD_81776 | JGI IMG/M metagenome (GOLD analysis project Ga0075418, IMG submission 81776) | Bulk soil microbial communities from a Populus tree surrounding site in Tennessee, USA - Soil MetaG P. deltoides SBSDD2 | ecosystem: Environmental > Terrestrial > Soil > Tree plantation...
CAGCGTCCGAAACCCCGGCCTTTGCGTATTCCCGGCTCAGCGACAACAGGGAAAGCAGCGTCTCGCTCTCGATGGTCGTCAGCAAGAAGCTCGCCACCGCCAGGACGAGGAACCACAGGGCAAGCGCCTCGCTGTGCCGCCGGAAGACGGGCAGTGCCGTGATCGCCATGCCGACTGAGAGCGCACCCAACGAGAGATTGAGCAGCGCTGCAAGGCTCATGTTGAATGCATGAGGAGCGGCATTGACCAGGAACCCCGGCGCGGCGAAGACCGGCTTGAGCATCACGAAGTTCACCAGGGGACCGACGACCATCTGCAGCAGCAGTATGACGCCGATCGTTCGGCCCACGTGGCGGTACTGGAGAACCTCGGACGCAGCGCTCACAGCGAAAATACTCCCGCCGCGAGGTCCGATCCGAGCCTCCATCCCGTCGAGGCGACGGAGCCGATCAGGACCGATACGCCAGACAGAGATTCGACCGGCAGCAGCAGCGCCCAGACCACGACGGGCAGCGACGACGCTTGATCGGGGATCAACACCTGAGCCCAGGCGAAGATCGAGGCCAGGGTTCCCATCCAGACATCGGTGCGAGGAAGTTTTTCGTCCTTGGTGTGTGTCATCGTCTTCTCCCGTTCCGCTCCCGGCGGATTGGGCGCGAACTATCGGCGCACGGCGTTGCGAGGGCCAGTGCCTTGCGATGGGCGACGTCCCGGCAGGACGAGCCACGATGGCGACGGACGAGAGGGGGTGGATAGGGGGATTTTGGCGGCCAGTGGCGCACGAGCCGTTCGAGCGATGAACTATAGTCGCGCCATGGTCGCTGCCGTTCATGCAAAGCCGCGTGGTTTGTCCGCAATGCTGGCCTGGCGCCGCGTGCGTTTCACGCTGATCGTTTCGACGCTGCTCGGGCTGTTGCTCACCATCGCGTCGGAGACCCCGACGGTCATCTGGATCTTTCGCGCCGTGCTTGTCGGGATGGCAGCCCTGCTGGCCTTCGGTGTGCTGGAGCAGTGGCCGGCACGCGAGCCCAGGCGCACGGGCCGCTGGGTGATGCAACTCATCGGCATCGTGCTGGTCATACCGCCGAGCGCCCTGCTGGCCTACTGGTTGACCACCGGCGGCGACCCAAACTTCGCGGAGGAACCGAAGCGCATCATTGGCTACCTTCAACTTACCTTTGCCGGGATCCTGTTGGCGCCGTGGATCGCGCTCGCGGCGATGGTGCGGCAGCGCGAGGCCTTTGCGCGCGACCAGGCGCTTGCCTTCGAGCTGGAGCGCAGCGAATTCGAGCGCAAGGCGCTCGACGCGCGTCTGCGGCTCCTGCAGGCCCAGGTGGAGCCACACTTCCTGTTCAACACACTTGCAAACGTGCAGGCGCTGGTGGAGGCCGGCTCGCCACACGCCTCAAACGTGCTCGAGAGCCTGATCGCCTACCTGCGGGCTGCGGTGCCTCGCCTGCACGATCCGGCGACGACGATGAGCCACGAGCTGGACCTGGTGCGCGCGTATCTGAATGTCATGCAGATGCGCATGCCGGACCGATTGCATTTCGATCTGCGTATGGACGAGGCGGCGGCGAATCTCCGTTGTCCGCCGATGACGCTGCTCACGCTCGTCGAGAACGCGGTCCGTCACGGCATCGACCCAGGCGAGGAGGGGGGACGCATCGATGTCGATGTAAGCGTGGCCGGCGACCGCTGCCGGGTCCGCGTCAACGATACCGGCATCGGTCTGCAGAACTCCGGCAAGGGACTCGGCACCGGCCTGTCGACGCTGCGCGAACGGCTGCAGCTGGCCTTCGGCGGTGACGCCCAGCTGCGCCTGACCGAGATCGAGCCGCATGGCGTGTGCGCCGAGCTCGAGTTTCCGGCGTGGCGGGAGTAGCGATGACAATCGCCATGCCGACGGCATTGATCGCCGACGACGAACCTCTGCTCCGCGACGCGCTCGAGCGTCTGCTTGCCCAGGCCTGGCCGGGGCTCGCGATCGTGGCGCAGGCACGAAACGGCCGCGAGGCCATCGACCAGTTCGAGAAGCATCGACCCGACATCTGCTTCCTGGACGTTCACATGCCCGGCACTTCGGGCGTCGAAGTCGCCCGCCACATCGGGCGACGCGCGCACCTGGTCTTCGTGACGGCCTACGACAAGTACGCCGTGCAGGCCTTTTCGCAAGGCGTGCTCGACTACCTGGTCAAGCCGGTGGAACCGGTGCGACTTGCCGAGACGGTCGTGCGCCTGAAGGAACGGCTGCACGCGGCGGAACCCGTACACAACATCGAGGCGTTGCTGCAACAGCTCGCGGCGCAGCTTCAGCAGCAGCCTGTGCCGGCACCGCTCCGCTGGATCCGTGCGTCGGTCGGATCGACCGTGCGGCTCATCGCGACCGACGACATCGACTTCCTGCGCTCGGAGGAGAAGTACACGCTGCTCGCCTGGCGGGACGATACAGGGCAGCCGCGCGAGGCCGTCATCCGCACACCGCTCAAGGAGCTCGTCACGCAGCTCGATGGAACGCGGTTTGCGCAGGTCCACCGCTCGGTGGTCGTGAACCTACGCTCCGTGGCTCACGTGACCCGCAACCTCAACGAGACCGGCGAGATCCACCTCAAGGGGCGCGACGAGGTGCTGCCAGTGAGCCGGAGCTACCTGCACGTGTTCCGGCAGATGTGAGACGCGGGATCTACACCCGCTACAGGTCAGTGCGGTGGGCTAGGACGGTTCCGCCGCGGATGATCGAGCCGTCAGCGTCTCGCCGACTGGTAGAGCGGGAGAACCCTGGGCACCATCGCCTGTAGCTCGCCGATCCGGTTCCCCGGCGCGGGGTGCGTGCTCAGGAACTCCGGCTGGCTGCTCTTCTCCGCGGCCATCATCTTCTTCCACACGTTCACGGCGGCGTTGGGGTCGTAGCCTGCGCGCGCCATGAGCTCGAGACCCATGATGTCCGCCTCGGATTCCTGGTCGCGGCTGTGCGGCAGCTGGAACGTGACCGACGCGACCGTGTTGGCCAGGTCCAGCGTGCCCTGCCCGGCCCCGGTTGCGACCGCGATGCCGGTGAGCGCGAGCTGCTGCGCATACGCACGGGAGACCCGCTCGCGCGTGTGCTCGCGCAGCGCGTGCGCGATCTCGTGGCCGATTACGGCGGCGAGCTCCGCGTCCGTAAGCTTCAGCCTGTCGACGAGGCCGCTGTACACCATGATCTTGCCGCCCGGCATCGCGTAGGCATTCATGTCGTCCGTCGTGAGCGTGTTGATCTCCCAGTTCCAGCTCGGCGCGTCCGGTCGGAACGTGCGCGTCGCGGGGATCAGCCTCTGCGAGATGCCGCGGACACGGGCCGTAAGCGCGGGGTTGGTATTCAGCTTGCCGGCCTGTCGAGCCTTCTGCACTTCCTGCGCGTAGGCCTGCGCCGCACCCTTCTCGACATCGGCCTCGGAAACGAGCATCTGCTGCTTGCGTTCGATTCCGACGGCCCCCGGTGCCGTGGTCTGGACGGTCTGGCAGCCCGAGACCAGGAGGGCGCCGCAGCACACTGTGAAGACCAGGGTTCTCAGGGACATCTCAGGGCCTCGATGGTTAGAGCCGGTGTCGAATGCTTAGATCCGGTGCCACGCCGCGAGTTCGCACGCAATCCCGAGCTTGGCCCCCGCGGGGTGCCGGCGCCCGTCAGACAGCCGCTTTTGCACGCGTAAGAGCGGTCCGAAACGGCACAATACGCCGACCTGGCGCACAGCCGGGGCAGCTCGACGGCTGTCGAACAGCCAGGGGAGTAAGCGATGAGTCTCGTATCGTTTGGCCAGCCGGATGACGGCGTTATCCAGATGGCGTACGTCTGCACGGACATACACAAGGCGATGGACCTGTGGGTGAAGAAGTTGAAAGTTGGCCCCTGGTTCCTGCTTCCCGAGTTCTCCGGCGTAGATCCCGAGTACCGGGGAAAGCCGTCGAAGGCGAGCGTCTCGCTGGCGATGAGCTTCGCCGGGCACATGAACGTCGAGCTGATCCAGCCGAACGACAACGCGCCGTCCGTGTATCGCGAAGTGCTCGAGTCCCGCGGTCCCGGGTTTCATCACTGGGGCGTTGCGACGGCAAACTTCGAACGGGACCTCGAGCGCTACCGCGCTCAAGGGCATGACTTGGCATTCTTCCTGAAAGTTCCGAGCGGCGGCCGCGTCGCCTACATGGACACGACGGCACAGCTGCCGGGCTTCGTCGAGCTCATCGAGATTGGCGGAGAATTCGAGCCTCTCTTCAACAATTTCTATCGCGCGACCATCGGCTGGGATGGAAAGGATCCGGTGCGCTCGTTCATCTAGGGGTTCCGTTCCACGCGGTCGGCCACTCGCCACGAGCCACCGCTCACAATGGCGACCCGGCCGCGATTGTCCCGCGCGAAGCCCAGCAAGCGTTCGCCGTCGGCGCGCACAAAGAGGTCACGTTCGAGCGGCAGCCACTCCTGCCCCCAGAGCTCGAGCGCGCCGTCGTCGCGAACGCTGACCTCGAAGTCCTGTTCCGGGTCGGCGTCGCAGGTGTGACAGGCGAAGCTGGAGAGATATGGCCCTGAATATTCCCTGAGGCCGGCTGCCCGCGCAGGATCGGCCCTGGGAACCGCGTGCGCCTTCGGGCCGGGATAGAGCGCGTCGAGGAGCGCGCTCTTCACCTGAAAGCGCAGGTCGTTGCCCTGGCCGTGATTCACGATGAAGAACGCCGATCGCTCCCCGGGGATCAGCACAAACAACGAGCTGAACCCCGCGATGTCGCCGCCGTGCTCGGCGAGCTGCCTGCCGTTGTCGACGTCGAGCTGAAACGCGTAGCCCCAGCCCGGCACGGCCGGATGAACCGTCGCCTGCTGGGTCCTCATTGCCTGCGCGAGGCGTGCGCTCAGGACCTGCTCGTCGCCGCAGCGCCCGTCGGTCAGGTGGAGCATCGCGAAGCGTGCCATGTCGGGGACGCTTGCGACGAGCGAGGACGTGGGTGCAGTCACGTACCACTCGTGCGCAACGCGGGTGGCGCGGCCGTCATCCATCTCGTAGGGCGTTGCGACGCCCTGTTCGTCGCCGCGCCGTTGCATGATGCGGGCGGTCGTCATGCCGCAGGGCGCGAGGATGCGCCGGCGCAGTAACTCTTCGTACGTGAGTCCCGAGACGTCCTCGATCGCGACGCCAACCAGCGCAATGCCGTAAGTCGAGTACGCCGTGTACAGACCGGGCGCCCGATAGCGCACCAGCCGGCCCTCGAGAAACTTGCCGAGCCGCGGGCGCGAGCCCTTGTCGGGATCGAACTGCCGGCCCGGCAACTCATCGAGCCCGCTCGTGTGCGCGAGCAGGTGGGCCAGCGTGATCGGCGGATAGCCTTGTGCCGGCACGGTGACCTGCCGCAGCGAGCGATTGATGTCCTCGTCGAGGGCGAGATCCCCGCTGTCGACGAGCTGCATGGCGGCGACGCCGGTGAAAAGCTTCGTCACTGAAGCGATCGGCCAGACCGTGCGCTCGACGTCCACCGGTACACGTTGCTCGAGGTCCGCCATGCCGTAGCCCTGCGCATACACCACTCGGTCTGCATGAACGAAGATGAACGCTGCGCCGGGAATTCCCTCCTCAGACATGGCTCGTCGGATGATCGGGTCGACCACATTCGCGATCGTCGGCGCCGTCGGCGCCGCACCGGCTGCTGCTGGCGGAGGCTTGGAGTCCGCGGTCTCCGCGGAGGCTGCGCCCCACGCCACCTCGGCAGCGACCACCATGGCGCAGAACATCCAATTGCGGGTTGCCATGCCGATGACTCCTCCGGAACCGCTCACCGTCAGTACCCCTCGCCGCGGCGTGCGGACGTTGCGGACCGATGGGTCGAATCCGGTCGAGGTCCGCGTTTCTTGAACATAATCGGGCGAACGCCGCCATTTTCACCCGGCGCTGGCGCGCTGTCGCCATTGCCACGAGTCAGCGATGGACTCTTGCACGGGCAGAGGGGAGGATAGAGCTCAGATTTGAACGGGCGGAGGTCACATGCGCGGTCACAGCTACTGGACTGCGCTCTGCCGGCTGACGATCGCAGGCACGGCGCTATTCGCACTGGCCGCGTGCCAGGAAAGCAGGGACGCAGGCAACCCACAGGAAATGGCGTGGGCGAAAGCCGCACTCGAACGCAATCCGAACCTCGAGGTCATCGCGACGGACTCGCAGCGAGGTGTTTTTACGGTGCGCGATCGGGTGACTCAGCGGGTCCACGCGGTTGGTCTGAACGAGCTCGCCGCGGCACCCGTCGCGCAGCTCGCGGCTGCTCGCGGCGTACCCGCGCCAGGTGCGTCGTCGCTGCCGGTCGACGAGGACGTGTCCGATCCCTACGCCCCGGGCGGCGCGACGGAACCAGAGGCGGAGGCGCAATCCGAGGTCGCCGCCGTCGACGGTGCGGAGCCCGATTACAAGATCGAGCGCAGCGGCGGACAGGTCCGGGTCACGGGACCGGGCCTCAGCATCGTCTCAGGCAGCGCGGCACCGGCGCCGTCCGCTCGAGGTGAGACCGGGCAGCGCAACGTTGACCCGATCGTCTGCGAAGGGCGCCGCACCATGCACCTGGACGATCAACGCATCTACGTGGACGGCGATGCCATCACGGTAGCGGGTGGATGCGAGCTGTATCTCACCAACAGCCGCATCGTGGCATCGAACACCGGCCTGGTCGTTCGAGACGGCGTCGTCCACATCGCCAACAGCTACGTCGAGGGCGGCGCAGCCTCGTTCGACGTCGGCTCCGCGGCGCGGGTGTACATGCGCGGCTCGACCCTGCAGGGCCTGCTGCGTCGCGAAGAGGTCGCGATGATCGAGGACCAGGGCGGTAACCTCGGCCTGCCCACGCTCTGACGCGCTCCGGCATGCCGGCGGTATTTTCCACGGCACGGGAGACACAGGGCAGCGTTGCGGTCACGCCGTCGGCGAGCGAGACCGGCTGGGCCTCGCGCCACCAGGACGCGACCACGACCAGTGCCAAGCCCGCAAGCGCGGCCTCGACGGCCAGGCGACGCGTCGATTGCCGCAAGCGGACCGCCTCGCTTCGATCAGGGATTGCGGAGCGAGAGACCGCCATCGACCGGGATCACCGCGCCCGTTACATAGGAACCGGCGCGGCTCGCCAGGAAGATCGCGGCGCCTGCGATGTCCTCGACCTGGCCGATTCGTCCGCGCGGAACCTGCGAATCGAGCGCGGCGCGATCCTTGAGCGCAAACGCAATCATCCGCGTCTCGAATGCGCCGGGTGCGATTGCATTGACGTTGATCGATGGCGCCAGGTGTCTCGCCATGACCTGGGTCAGGTGATGCAGTCCGGCCTTGCTCGCGGCGTAGGCGTAGCTGTTGCGCGCCATCGGGACGATCCCGGCGATCGAGCCGACATTGATCACCCGTGCCGGGTTGTCGCCGGTCGACGCCTTCCTGAGCAGCGGCAGCAGTTGCTGCACCAGGAAGAAGGGCGCCTTCAGGTTCACGTCGACGACCGCGTCCCACTGCTCCTCCGGGTAGGTCTCGAGCGGCTCGCCCCAGGTGAGCCCCGCGTTGTTGACGAGCACGTTGAGATGCGGCGCACGGCGGCCGACTTCGTCGACGAGCTTGCGGATGCCCTCAGAGCCCGCGAGATCGCAGGGAATGCTCACGCAGTTCCCGTGCTCGGCAAGCTCGTTGGCGGCGGCGTCGCAATCCTCGGCGTTGCGTCCCGTGATGAACACCGTGGCTCCGCCCTCGACCAGGGCACGGGCGATGCCGAGGCCGATCCCCCGCGACCCACCCGTGACCAGCGCGAACGCTCCGCGGATATCGAACAGATCTGTGCTCACCGATGGCCTCCAGTTCCGACGGGACTACCACTCGGTGCGACAGCGAGTGGTCATGGACAGGGCTTGTCCACGAACTGGCTGCCGTCGAAATCGAAGCGAGTCGCTTCGGTTACCCGACCGAGCAGCCCGTTGCTGCCATCCAGCTTGTTCACGTATTCCCACACGACCCGGTTGCCGTGCGCCGGGGACACCTCGAACGCCCGGCCGCCTTCCGGGTCGGAGACGAGGATATTGCCGTTGCCGAGCGGCTGCTGCTTACCCTGGATGGCGGTGTAGAAAGGAAACGCGCTCGACCCGTCGAAGGACCAGAGCACCTGCTGGGTGGCGGGGTCGACCCTCAGGATGCGGGAATATCCCCACGCCTGCGGCTGATTCAGCCAGCGCACCGGCGTTCTCTGCTTGATCTCCGTGCGGTTGTCGAACACGAGCAGCGTACCGTCGTCGAGCACGTCAGGGTCGTGCTGGCGGAGGAACGGTCCCACCATGCTCCACACGACTGCCTTGCTGTCGCGGCCGATGATCGCGAGCGCGTTCGAGCCACGCAACGACACCAGGAAGTCGCCTGCGCTCGCCTGCGGAAGCCTCGCGGCGAGCGCGTCCGTGACGACCTCGACGTCGTTCAGGTGGAGAGCATCCAGGTGCGGATTCTCCGGCATCGATGGGTGCCCCTGCAGGAGGATGGCTTGATAACCGCCCTTCATGATCGCATCGATGACGTTGATCTCTTCGAGCACCTGGCCGTCTGCCGAGACATGCAGCAGTGTCTCCTCGCGATGCCCCTTCACCAGGTGAGCACGCTCGATAGTCTTCCCCGTCGACAGCGTCCAGAACGAACCATCCGGCAGCGGCAGGATCGTGTGGTGCGTCGGACGCTTGAGCAGCCAGAGCGGGCGCGAGCAGCGATCGAGCTTCACCATTCCCCGGTACTCGAAGGACGCGAGGATCGAGCCATCGGAATACAGGTGCGCGCCATGCAGATGGCGTTGCCGGTCCGAGACCAGGTCGGACTCCTGCTCACCCCTGAAGAGCGCGCCGTAGCGCGTTTCCCAGCGATGGATGATCCGGCCGTCCATGTCCACCAGGAACGGGCGAAAGAATTCGCCGTCGTAGGCGGTGATGAACGTGAGCCCGGGCTGCGCCAGCGCGGGCTCGTAGATGGTCACGCCACCGCGATCGCGCGAGCTCTCGATCTCATGCGCGTTCGCCCGGATGAGATCGACCACGTCCTCGACGTCCGTCACCGCGTGCGAAATGATCCGGTCTGGAAAGCTCCTGGTCCGGGCGACGAAGTAGCCATAGCTGAAGGCGCCGACGAAGAGCAGGAAGACCGCCGACGCAAGGAAGATCCACCGACCGATTTGCTCAGCTCGCTTAGCCTGCATTGCAGGATCGTAGCCTGCTTGCACGACTGCGGGCGGATTACCGGCGGCCGCGGGACATCCGCGGCCGGGATGCGCGCTGCTCGAATCGGTGGTCGCCGCGTTGTCGCGCGGAATAATCCCGTTCGAGCTGCTCCCGCTCCCGCGATTCGATCGTTCGCTGCTGCTGCGTCGATCGATCGACCTGGGGCTGCGCCGCCGGGGCCACTGACCTGGCGGCCGGAGCCGGCGGTTGCACCTGGGCAGGCGCCGGTGGTCGTTCGCGCGGCACGTAATTCGACGACTCCGCGGGCTTCCACTGGCCGTTGTCGTAGCGCTGCCAGCCGTCGTCGGTCTGCTTGTAGATGTTGCCGCCGTAACCCGCGTACACGTCGCCGCTGCCGCTCTGGCCGATGGTCGTGCGGCCGGGGCCCTCGCCCGAGACGGAGATTGCCTGCCCGCCGCCGCTGCCTTCGATCGTGGTCGCGCTGCGGCCGTCGTTGCGCACAGTGTCGGTGGTGATAGATCCCTCGGCACCGGTGATGGTGCTCGCCCCGCGCCCGAGCGACTGCTCGCCCGACATCGTGTAGGTCTTGCCGTCTCCCGATGTGACGGTGCGATCGGTGGACACCGTCCCTCCTTCGCGCGAGCGCTGTACCTCGCTGCTTCCACCGCCCGAGGTCTCGCGCTCGACGGTCGACGTGCCCTCGTCGAAATCCGTGGTGCGCTCCGACTTCACGTAGTCGTCGCCGCGCGCAACCGTGCGCTCCGTTTCCAGCCGGTTCGCATCGGCGTCGTAGTAACGCTCGGTCTGGCTGCCAACTCCGGTGCGTGGGTTGTACGTCTCGCCGAAGCTCGCCCACTCGTCGCCGTCCCAGCCAGTCTCGACATAGCCGTAGCGACCGGTGCGGGGGTTGTACCCCTGCGTGAAGGAATAGCCGCCATAGGGGCCGTACCACACCGAGCGAGAGCCGTAACGACCGGTCTGCGGGTTGTACCAGCTGCCGTGACCGTACGAACCCCAGTACGGGTAGTAGTAGCCGCCGTAGATGTACGGCGGGTAGTACCAGCCCGTGCCGTAATAGGCCAGGCCGAAGGCGAGGAACACGCCGGCCTCGTACGCATCCGTCGAGGAGTACTCGATCTCGTCCTCGGACGACTCGGTCACCGTGACATCGGTGACCGCGTACGCGGGTGAGTCGGGCGGGATGGCGTAGATCGCGGCTGGCACGTCGCCGGTCGCGCGCCACGGCCCCGTCGGTGACTCGGCGACGTACCACGCAGCCGCGTAGCAGAGGTAGAACCGGTTCTGGTACAGGAATACGTCGAAGCCGCTGTTGACCGCGCGCGCGACCTGCGTGCCCGCGATAGCCTCGAACTTCGGATCGCCCGCAAAAGTAATCTCGACCGGTGGCGCGCTGCCCGCACGGACCTTCGTCGTTCGCGGCACGGTCGCCTCGAGCGCGGCCATCCGCGCGTCGACGGTGCCCGGCACGGATGCGAGAACGGCTGCTCGCGCATGGTCTTCCGGGATCGCTGAAAACGCCTTCGGCAGGTCCTTCGTGAACGTCCATGGTCCCTTGTCGAGATCCGTCGTAGTGAACCATCTTCCCGCGACCAGGTAGTACCAGTACGACTCGAGCTTGAGGAGCGGGCTCTCGGTATTGGTCACCCACTGCAATCCACCCGTTCCGGGAATCGCCTCGAGCGCGGGTTTGCCGTCGGTGACGATCAGCTCGGTGGGCTGCTTCGCGACGATGACCTGCGGCAGCGGACCGGAGCTCTTTGGTGGCACGGCCTTACGGACGGCAGCGTATTCCTCGCCAGACGGCAGCTTCGAGAAATCCGCAGGCAGCGAGGTCGCCGCCTTCCATCCGTCCTCCAGCCGACCCGAGGTGAGCCAGCGATTCCTCGCGAGCAGGTAGTACACCGGGCCCGTGGGACGACGGAATAGTGGCCAGTTCGCGTTCACGATGACCTCGAGTCCCGTGCCGGCGACCGCCACGGGCACCGGCGTGCCATTCACGAACAGCAGGACAGCCGGCGTCGAGCGCACGAAGATCGGAGGAGCAGACGTGTTGAAACCCGCAGGAGCCGTATGCGGCAGCGCCTCGTCCGCGAGATAGGACAGGAAGAGATCGAGTCGCACATCGAGCGAATCCCGGGTGGTCGCCTTCATCACGGCGGACGTGTACTCGGGCGGAACCGCACTTGCGAAGGTCACGTCGGTCACCCTTGGCGAGCGGATGGTGACGATGCGCTTGTCCATGTCGACGACCGTGTCGCCTGCTACCGTGGCGGTGCCGTACTGCGGCGTCGCCTGGCCCGGCGGCGTCAGCGCGAACGCGAAGGTCGCCGTGAACCGCTCGAACTCCGGCCAGCTGCGCACCTGGGGCGCGTAGATGGTGAGTGCGTAACCCTCGACGGTGCGCTGCTGCGGGAAAGCGGCGACTGCGCCGGAGCCATCCGGGTCGACCGGCGTCGTCGCGGCGGCCGCTGGCAGATGCACTGCGAGCATCGTGGCCATGAAGGCCGATTGCAGCCAGCGGAAGAAGATCAAGTCTGCTCTCCGTTTCGTTCGATACGTCGTCTATGATTTCCTGCGGCCCAGCCCGAGCAGTGACCACGTGTGCCGCGCGATCACGAACTCCTCGTTGGTGGGGATGATCCAGGCCGAGACTGTACTCCTGTCGCAGCTGATCCGGCGTCGGTTGGCTTCGTTTGCGCTCTCGTCCAGCTCGATGCCGAGCCAGCGGGACGCGGCGCAGATCCGTGAGCGGATTGCCGCCGAGTTCTCGCCGATCCCTGCGGTGAATACGAGGCCGTCGAGACCGTCCAGTACCGCGGTCAGCGCACCGATCTCCTTCGCGGCCCGATACACGAAGTAATCGACCGCGAGGCGGGCCTGGGGCTGGCTGCTCTCGAGCAGGACGCGCATGTCGCTGCTGATGCCGGAGATACCGAGGAGCCCTGACTTCTGGTAGAGGGTCGTCTCCACTTCGGCGGCGCTCAAGCCGAGCCCCTGGAAGAGATAGAGGATCACGCCGGGGTCAATGGCGCCCGGTCGCGTCCCCATGCAAAGGCCGTCGAGGGCGGTGAAGCCGAGACTGCTGTCGACGCTCCGGCGTTTCTGCATGGCGCAGAGGCTCGCGCCGCTGCCGAGATGCGCGACGATGACGCGTCCGTCGGCGATTTCGGGCGAAACCTCAGGCAACACCGAGGCTATGTACTCGTACGACAGCCCGTGGAACCCATAGCGCTGCACATCCGGTCCCCGCACTTCGCGCGGCAGGGGAATGAGCTCGACAACAGGCGCCTGGCCGCGATGAAAGCTGGTGTCGAAGCACGCGACCTGCGGAGTGTCAGGAAGAAGCGCGGAGACCGCTTCGATCGCCGCGAGGTTGTGCGGCTGGTGCAGGGGCGCGAACGGCACGAGCTGGCGCAGGTCCTCGAGGATTTCCGGGGTGACCACGACGGGTGTGGTGTGGCGCGAGCCGCCATGCACGACGCGGTGTCCGACGCCGAGCACGCGCGCGCCGCCGAACTCTGCACGCAGCCAGCCGGCCAGCGTTTCGAGCGCGTCGCGGCTGTCGCGCACCTTGTCCGGCTTGTGATCGGCCAGCCTTTCCCCGCTGTCCGACTTCACCGTGAACCGTGGCGAGGTGCCGATGCCCTCAACCTGGCCCTTCGCGGCCAGCCGCCAGGTTGCGTTGTCGGGTCGCTGATAAACGCTGAACTTCAGGCTCGACGAGCCGGCGTTCACAGTCAGCACGTACGCGCTCATGCCGACTCGGCGCCGCTTTCGAAGGCCTTCACTTTCGCCGCTTCCTCGCGGATGGTCCCACCTGCCGTCTCGCGATCGCGAGGGGTGGCGGCAGATTATCAGTCCGCGTGGGGCACGCGGAGTATTACGACTACCAATAGCCGCACGGCTTCACCACGTGCTCCGCCCGCTGCCGGGGCGGCAGCTGCGCGCCCGACCACGAGGCGGCAACGAGGCTCAGCAGGCGTCCTGAGTCAATGTCGGACATTCGGCCTTGAAAGGGGGTGGCCCGCCATCCATCCTTGCGGTCTCACACCGGCGAAGGGATTACGTCGATGCCGAGACGCTCCCGCTCCGCGCCAAAACCGCGCACTGGCCAGGGCGATGTCAAGCTCACGCGCGAGGAATTCGCACGCCGGCTGGGCGAGCGGTTTTACGATCCGGTGTTCCGCGACGTACAGGACGAGATCGATCGCGTGATCGAGATCGCCTGGACGACGTACGACGAGTACCACAAGAGCCCGATCAAGCGCCGCGCGGGACCGGGGTTCGAGAATCCGGACTTCGAGCTGCCGGTCGAGTGGCTCGATACGCGCCGCGAGATCCGGGCGGCCGAGCGGCGCCAGCGAGCCCGCACGGGACCAAGCCGTGTGTTGCTGATCTGCGGCGCGGCTCGCCACGACCAGACCTGCCCGGGGGAGATGTCGAAGTCATTTCGCCTGGTTCAGATTGCGCGGCGCGAAATCGAGCGCACGGCGGGATTCGAGTACGACCTGCTCGATCTCAGCATGCTCACTGCGCAGTACGGCCGGCAGATCCTCCCCTGCAAGGCCTGCGTGTCTACCGCGATGCCGCTCTGTCACTGGCCGTGCTCCTGCTACCCGAATCACGCGATGGGGCAGGTCAACGACTGGATGAACGAGATCTACCCGCGATGGGTCCGCGCCCACGGCGTGATGATCGTGACGCCGGTCTACTGGTACCAGGCCCCGAGCGTGCTCAAGCTGATGATCGACCGGCTGGTCTGCGCAGACGGCGGCAACCCGGACCCGACGACCACGGCCGGGAAGGATCCGGCGAAGGCCAAGGCGCTCGAGCTTTCAGGGTGGAAATATCCGCGCCACCTGGCCGGGCGACGCTTCTCGGTGGTCGTGCACGGCGATGCGGTCGGCGCGGAAACCCTGCGCCGGTCGCTCGTCGACTGGCTGCACGACATGCACCTGGTGCAGGCCGGCTATGCCGCTACCATCGATCGCTATGTCGGATGGTACGAGCCGTATGCCACCAGCCACCTGGCGCTCGACGAGGACGAGGCGCTCAGCGAGGAGGTGCGGAACGCCGCCCGGCTGCTGATCGCCGCCGTCAGGCAGTATCGATCCGAGCGGACGCGCGAGCCGGAAGTCCGCGATCCACGCCCGAAATAGCGGCGACCCGCGCTCGTTCGGGCGTCAGCTTGAGCACGCTGAACCATCGGCGCGGATCGGTCCAGGTCTCGGCGACCTGCCATCCGGCCGCCCAGGCCAGATTAGCGAACGATTGCGGCGTGTACTTGTGGCTGTGCTCCGAAACGAGCGCCTCGCCCGCCGCGAAGCTGACGAAGTCATCGCCGAGGCGCACGAGCTGACGCTGCCGGCTGACGAGATGCATTTCGATGCGCGCGTCAGCCGCGTTCCACACCGCGCGGTGAAAAAAACCGGCGGGATCGAAATCGGTGCCGAGACGGCGGTTCAGGTATTCGAGCGCGTTGAGATTGAACGCTGCGGTCACGCCCGCCGCGTCGTCGTAAGCCGCCTCCAGCACGCGCGGGTCCTTCACCATGTCGATGCCGATCAGCATGGTGCCGCCCTGGGCAATGCGGCGCAGGTGCGACAGCAGCCGCACGGCCTCGTCGCGCTCGAAGTTGCCGATCGTGGACCCCGGGAAGTAGATCATCCGACAGTCGTACGGGACACCGTCCGGTACGGAGAATGGCCCGGTGAAGTCGGCGCACACCGGGTGGACCCGCAGTCGTGGTCGCTCGTGCCGCAGGCGAGCCGCCGCGGCCTCGAGGTGCTCGCACGCGACGTCGACCGGCACGTACGCGGCGGGGCGCTCCAGCGCGTCGAGCAGGAGGCGCGTCTTGGTGCTGGTGCCGCTGCCGGGCTCGATCACGCAAAGCTCGGCTCCGACGCTTGCCGCGATCGCGGGCAGGCAATCGCGCAGGATCGAGAGCTCGACCCGGGTCAGGTAGTACTCGGGCAGCTCGCAGATCTGATCGAACAGGCAGGAGCCACGTTCGTCGTAGAACCACACAGGCGAGATCCGCTTGGGACGGCGCCGCAGGCCTTCCAGGACCGAGGCGGCGAGCGCTCGACCATCGGGCGTGTGTCGGGAGGCAGCGCCGGTTCGCGCCAACGCGCGTTCGACCGCGGCCACCTCAGACGTCCTTCGCTAGCCGCACGCCGGCGAACTGCCAGCGCTGGTGCGGATAGAAGAAGTTGCGGTAGGTCGGCCGTATGTGGCTGGCCGGCGTAGCGCACGAACCGCCGCGCAGCACGTACTGGTTCGCCATGAACTTGCCGTTGTATTCCCCGAGTGCGCCGGCGCTGATCCTGAAGCCGGGATAGGGCGCATAGGCCGAGGCGGTCCACTCCCAGACGCCGCCCAGCATCTGTTGCAGCTGCTGGCCGTCGTTCGCGCGCGATGGGTGCAGTTCGCCCGTCTCGACGAAGTTCCCGGAGGGTCCCTGGGTGCGCGAGGCGATTTCCCACTCGGCCTCGGAGGGCAATCGCGCGCCGGCCCAGCGCGCGTATGCGTCCGCCTCGTAGTAGCTCAGGTGACACACGGGACCGGCCGCATCGATTGGCAGACGGCCTGCCAGTGTGAACTCGGAGTCGAGCGAATCGGACCAGTACAGCGGGTGACGCCACCCCTGGGCCTGCACCGTCGCCCACCCGTCCGACAGCCAGTGTTGCGGCCGCTCGTACCCGCCGTCGCGCACGAACTCCAGGAACTCGCCATTCGTGACCAGCCGATGCGCGAGCGCGAACGACCGAACATAGACGCGGTGACGCGGTACCTCGTTGTCGAAGCAGAAGCTCTCGGGCGCCGCGCCGATCTCATGCAGTCCTTCGCCGAAGCGATGCCATGCCAGCGGCGCCACGCTCCTGATCGAGCGGGGTGCCGCACTGTCGTACGCGGGCTCCAGCGGGTTCAGCGAGAACGCGTGCTTGATGTCCGTGAGCAGGAGCTCCTGGTGCTGCTGCTCGTGGTGCAGTCCAAGCTCGATGCGTGCGAGCAACGCTTTTTCGACGGCGGCGGTATCGAGCAGCCCACACATCCGCTCGTCGACGCATCGGCGGTAGTCGACGACCTCATCGACCGTCGGCCGCGTGAGGAGCCCGCGTCCTGCACGCGGATGACGTGCCCCCACGGCGTCGTAGTAGGAATTGAAGAGGTAATCATAGCGCTCGTCGTATGGCGCCAGCTGTGGCGCCGCTTCGCGCACGACGAAGCGCTCGAAGAACCAGGTCGTGTGCGCCAGATGCCACTTGGCCGGGCTCGCGTCCGGCATGCTCTGGACGACAAAGTCCTCGCGCGCGAGCGGCGCACAAAGCGCCTCGGTTTGTCCTCGAACCGCGCGGTATACGCCGGACAACTCCGCGATGTGCGGAACATGGGTGGCGAGCTCGGTAGTGGCGTTCATGACTCGTCCCTGAATGTCGGCCCGACCGGCAAGAGCTGGTGTTGGGCAAAAGCTGGTGTTGGTGACGGAACGCACTGACGCGCCGTCCGCGATCGCGCGAAACAAGCCAATCAAAGATGGAGGCGCGGCCGCGCGCTGTAGGCGGCGAAGCCGAACGTGCGTCGGAAAGAGACGACAGACGCAGGGTCCTACAGCAAACGCAGTGCAGCGCCTATCCAGGACACCTCGCCGACTCCCGATCATCTCACCACGTTGTTCGAGACGAATTTGAAGGAGCAATCAAATGGGCAAGGCACGCCGCAAAGATGACAACCCCGCCAATCGCGACCCGATCAGCGGCACACCAGGCTCACATCCGGCGGGAACGGCCGCCGGCGCGGCGGCAGGTGGCGCGGCAGGTGCGGCCATCGGCTCGGCCGGCGGGCCTGCGGGAACGGTAATCGGCGCGGCCGTGGGTGCTGTGGCGGGTGGTCTGGCGGGTCACGCAGCGGGCGAGGCGGTGAACCCCACGGTCGAGGATACCTACTGGCGCGAAGCTTACGTGCGCGAGCCGTACTACCACCGGGACTACACGTACGACGACTATGCACCGGCGTATCGCACTGGCTACGAAGGTGCTGCGATATACCTCGGCAAGCGCAGGCGCTTCGATGACGTGGAACCGGAGCTGCGCTCGCGCTACGAGCGCGCCAAAGGGTCCTCGCGGATGACGTGGGATCGGGCAAAGTTTGCGGCACGAGCCGCATGGGACCGCATCGAGCGGGCGATGCCCGGCGATTTCGACAGGGACGGTCGATAAGCGCCAGCTACGCCGCTCGCGGTGTGGAGTCCGGCCCCGCAGGATCGCCTGCGGGGCCGGATTTCATTTTGCGGGATCGAAATCGAACCTGAGCGCAGCTATCCCTGCGCGTCGAAGATCCGGCGCACGCTCTCCATCGTGTCGGCATCCTGTGGGCGCTTGTCGTCGCGATAACGCTTTACGCGCGCGAGCCGCAGGGCCAGGCCGCCCGGATAGCGCGGGCTCGCCTGCAGATCGCTGAACGCGATCTCGACGACGAGCTCCGGCTTGACGAACACGGTGCCCGCATCCCGTCGCAACTCGCGCGCCAGCAGCTCGCGGGTCTGCCACTCGAGCATCGAATCGGTCAGCCCCTTGAAGGTCTTGCCCAGCATCACGTACTCGCCGGTGGGCGGATCGAGCGCGCCGAGATGCAGGTTGGAGAGCTTGCCGGTGCGGCGGCCGTGCCCCCATTCGGCGGCCAGCACGACGAGGTCGAGCGTGTGGGCGCGCTTGATCTTGAGCCAGCCGGCGCCGCGGTTACCGGCCTCGTAGGGCGCATCCAGGGCCTTCGCCATCAGTCCCTCGTGACCGGCCGCGAGGGCGGCGTCGTAGAAGCGGCGGGCCTCTTCCGCGTCCCTGGTAATGAGCCGCCGAACGCGCAGCGATTCCGGCACGGCCGCGTCGAGCGCGCCGAAGCGCTCGCGGGCGGGGCGGTCGACGATCGTCCGACCGTCCGCCCTCAGGCAGTCGAAGAAGTACGCGTGCAGCGGCAGCTGCGCGCGCGACTCCTCGACGCCGAGTCGGCGACCGAAGCGTCGCATCGTTACCTGGAAGGGATGCGGCCGCCCAGCGGCGTTGTACGCGATCGCCTCGCCGTCGAGGATCAGATCGCGCATTGGCAGCGCGCGGATCGTCTCGACGATCTCCGGCACCGCCGTGGTGATGTCGTTCAGGTTGCGCGTGTAGATGCGAATCACCTCGTCGGAGCGATGGACCTGGATCCGTGCACCATCCAGCTTCCATTCGAAGGCGACGTCGCCCGTGAGCTGCTGCAGCGCCTCCGCGACGTCGGCTGCGGTCTGCGCCAGCATCGGCGCGGCCGGTGAGAGGATCGCGAGCTGGAACTGGTCGAGGGGCGCGCCGCCTTCGGTCATCGCCACTCGCGCGACGGCGCCGAGATTGCCGGCATACATGACCGCGCGGCGCACTTCCCCGACCGGGACACCGCTCGCGGCCGCGATGGCGTCGACCATGACACCGGCGAGCGCTCCCTGCCGCAGATCTCCGAGCAGGAGTCGTACGAGGAAGTCGCGCTCCGACGCGGTGGCGCGCGCAAAGAGCGCCGCGAGGAGGCTGACGCGCCGCGCCTGCGAGCCTGCGCCACGGATCGCGGCGATCTCATGGAGCAGCAGGTTGGTCTCGACGATCTGCAGGCTCGGCTCGTCGGCGGCATGACCGCCGCTCGCGGCGTGAAGCAGCGCGGGACCGAAGCCGGCGCGGACCTGCGGAGCCTCGCCCGCCAGGTACAGCACGGCGGTCTCAATCTCCCCTGGCTCGAGGCTGCGCAGAAGATCCGCCAGTGCGCGGACCTTGGCCAGCCGCGACGCGTTGGCGGCAAGCTCGCGCGAGGTGAGAACCAGGGTTGCCAGCAGCGTCACGATCGGCACGCAATTCTTCCCGTGAAGGGGTCGAATATTACCTGCCCCACGCGCACGTCCCCACGCTGTAAGACGCTGCTGATGACGAGTCTTGGCGATACGCTGACACCGTCCCCACCGGTCCCGGGTTCAAAATCGGGTCACCACACGCATGAGGAGAGGCTGCAAATGCTGAAGCTCATCGCATTGACAACGCTGGTGTTGACCCTTGTCGCGCCCACCGGCCGTGCCGACAGCGGCGAGGGGAACATCGCAGTGAACCACGGGCAGTCGGTCTCGGACTGCAACCATCGCGCTAACTTGCAGCAAATCAACGGCCAGGAACGCAAGGACTTTGTCGACTGGTGCGCGAGCCGCGACGAGGCCGCCGCCAGTGAAAACCAGCAGTTGGATCGTTACGGCGAGTGCTACGCCCGCATGACCGATCGGGAGCGCATGACCGATCGGGAGCTGAGCGATGCGCAACGCAACCAGTACCTGCTGAACTGCGCCGGCCGTACGGCATACCACATGCCCCGCTCGTAATTCGAGGAGGACGAGATGTTCAAGTACTTGACGATGGCCCTGCTCATGGCCTTAGCCATGCCCGTGAGCCGGGCAGACGACGCCGATAAGAACCGAGGCCAGGCGGTCTCGGACTGCAATCAGCGCGCAAACGCGCGCAACCTGAAGGGACAGGACCGAAAGGACTTCGTCGACTGGTGCGTCGCCCGGAACGATCCCTTCGACGACGCACAGGGCAACCGTTATTCCGATTGCAACGCGCGCGCCAACCAGCGCGGGCTGCGCAACGAGGAACGGCGCGAGTTCATCGACTGGTGCGTCGGTCACGATGACCGGACGAGCGACGATTTCTGGGGTCGCTACCGTGACTGTTACTCGCGGGCCACGGACCGCGGCTTTCACGACCGCGACCGGAGGCAGTTCATCGAGTCCTGCGTCGAGCGCGGCCGTGCCAGCAACGAGCTGTTCGAGGGCTATCAGTCCTGCTTCGCCCGTGCCGACGAACGCAAGCTCGCGGGTGACGAACGGCACGACTTCGTGAACTGGTGCGTCGACCGGGGCTCGAGCTACAACGCAAGCTACTGGGACCGCTATCGCGACTGCGATCAGCGAGCGCAAAACAAGCGCCTGACGGGCGACGCGCGGCGCGACTTCCTCGACTGGTGCGCCGACGCCTCGCAGGCGTACCGGCGCGATGACTTCGATTCCTATTGGGATCGCGACCAGTCGTGCTACACGCGGGCAAACGAGCGGCGGCTGTCGGGCGATGCCCGTCGCAGCTTTCTCCGCAGCTGCCTGTCGGACTTCCGGGTCTCCCGATAAAAAAAAGACCGCGGGGCTGACGCCGGCACGGCGAGATAAGATGACAGGATGTGCGGGGCGGCAGTGATTGCCGCTCCGCGCCTTTCATTTCAGAAACGCCAGACGAACCCCAGCGAGGGAAGGGCGGGGAGGAAGTGCACAGGCTCGACCTCGAGCGTCGGCTCCCCGTCCTCCTCGTCGTCGCCGGTAATCTCGAACTCGACGCAGCACTCGTTATTTTCGTTGAACAGATTCGTGACCTCGAGGTATACGGTCAATTCCCCTGCGTTCTCGAAACTGAACCTGCGGGCCACGCGCACATCGAGCGTCCGGTAGTCGTCGAGCCTGGCTCCATTGCGCGGACCGGTGGCGACGAGCGGTAACGGCTCGATCGCGGCCAGCGTGAGTGCGGTCGTCGGCCAGCCGGAGTGGTACCGCCCCGCGAGGCTGAGCTCCCACCGGGATGTAACCCACGATAAGCCCGCGCCGAATGCGTGCGCCTGATCCCAGCTGCGGCTCGTCTCCTCATCGCCCGTGAACTCGTCCTGAACCGAGGCCCACGAGTACGCGAGCCACCACCGGAGGGGCGCGTCCGTGTCGCGGCTCACGCTCAATTCGAGCCCCTCGGCGCGCGCCGAGTCCGGCGCGATCCGCACGCGATCCGGCTTGAGCTCGGGCAGCAGGACGGCGGCGTTGAGCAGGTTCTCGTAGCGCGGCCGCAGCCGGTCGTAGTCTTTTCGGTAGATCTCGAGCCGCAGATCGATCTTCGACGGTGCGCGATGTTCGATGCCGGCCACCCAGTGGTCCGCGCGCTGCGGGGGCAGGAAATCGGTCACACCGTCGGAAACCTGCAGCTCGTTGATGGCCTGTGCCTGGAAGTAACGTCCCCACGCCGCGCGCACGCGGGTCCGCTCGCCAAGCTGCCAGAGAACGCTCGCCCTCGGGCTCAAGCCGTCCTCGCCGGCATCGCTTAGCGTCTCGCGATCCCAGCGGAGCCCCAGGTCGGCAACCAGACCCGAAACGGGCTCTGCCCGCACGCTTGCATAGGCGCCGAACTGGTCGCCGGAGGGCGAGGCCGAGAGACTCCTGTCCCGAGTGGGTTCGTGCGGCGCGCCGGGAGCCAGGAACAGCAGGTCGAAGTCCGCGTGATCGGTGTAGTCGTAGCTGCCGTCCATGCGGCGCCATTCGGCGCCGAAAGCGAGGGCGAGCGAGTCCGATCGGGCCAGCGACCAGTCGGTCTGCAGCGAGTCGATCGCAAACCGCCGGTGGTCGGTAAGCTCGCCGCTTGCGATGCCGGGCTGATCCACGCTCCCGGTACGGTCGCTGTCGAGATCGCTGCGGGCGATCAGTACGCGGCCGTGCAGGTCCGGCCCCGGTTCGTAGTCGAGGCGCAGCCAGTAGTAGGCGTCGTGATAAGTCGCTACCGCCGTCTCCTCGAAATCCGTGTCGTTGAGCTCGAGGTCGTCGTCGAAGCGCAGCGCACTTGCAGTCAGCGCGAAAGAATCGTTGAGCTGGTATCCGACACGGGCATAAGCGTCCGTAAAGCGCGGATCACCGCGATCCTCATGGGCGAGGTCGAGCATCAGATCGAGGTTGCTGCGCCGCGCGGACAGGAGCCACTCGCCGCGTCCGTCGTCGAATGAACGCGCAAATCGCGCCGACGCCGTATAGAGACTCAGCGCGATCTCGTTCTGCGGCACGTTGGACGCCGGCAGGCTGTCGATGCTGATCACGCCGCTCATGCGATCGCCGTAGCCGACCGGGAAAGCACCCGTGTACACCTCGATGCCGCGCACGATCGCCGGGTCGATGGTGCTGAAGATGCTTTGGAAATCCTTGAGATGGAACGGGTTGAACAGGCGCAGGTCGTCGAAGCGCACCAGCGTCTCGTCGACCTCGCCGCCGCGAAGGTTCGACTTGGCGCTCAGATCGCCCGCCGCAGCACCCGGCAATCTTGCAGTCGCACGCAAGGGATCGTCGCCGATGTCGGGCAACAGCCCGAGCTCTGCCGCCTCGATCACGATTGGAATCACCGGCTGTGAATCGAGGCGGTAGCGGCTCGTCGAGACGATGATCTCCTCGAGCGATGCGACGGCGTGCTCCGGCCGGCCGTTGGAACGGCGGGTCGAGGCGGGTGAGGAGACCCTCGGCTGCCGCACCACCAGCAGCAGGCCGCCCGGTCCCGGCCGGGCGGCGAGTCCATGAGGGTGCAGGATCTCCGCGAGAACCGCCTGCGGCTCGCTCGCGGTTGGCTCGGACGCAACCTTCATCCAGGGCCGGACCAGGTCGCTGCTGTAGAGGATCACGAGACCGCGCCGCTCGACTTCGGCGATGGCGCTCGAAAGCGGCGCTCCGGCCAGGGGGGCGGAAAGCGCCGGTGCGGCCGTCAGGCAACCCGCGACTGCGACCGCGCACGCGACCTTCTGCCGCCGCTGGCGGCCGAAGGTCGGCGCTCGTTCGTGCCGAGGCTGCACGGTAGTGTTCAGCGAGCCGGCTTGGCCTGAATAAGCAGTGTACCGTCTGCGAGCTCGACGTAATCGAGATCCGTGGTCGCGAGCATGACACCGAGCGCGTCGAGCGGCGCCAGGTGCCGGATGCTGCCATGGAGGATCGTCGCAGCCGCGCGACGCTCGACCTCTGGGTCCCGGAAGCGGATCGCACGACCGGTTTCCCGCGCAACCCAGTCCAGGAGCTCGGTCACCGGCCGGTCATTGATGTCCGGCGCGGTGGCCAGCGACTCGATCCAGCGCCATTCCGCGTCGGTCGAGGCAATCGACGTCCGTGCCACGGCGCCGTCATCGCCGATCGTCAGCTCGTCGCCGGCCGCGCCGTCGATCCGGTCGGTGCCGAGCCGGAGCTGGACCCGGCCCTCGCGCACCCGCAGCCGGTACTGATCGTGGGCCAGGTTGACCTCGAACTGCGTACCGACGTCGGTGACGGTGGCTATCGAGGTGACGATCTCAACGCGTGCGCCGCGCTGGTGACCGTCGTTATCGGCATAGACACGGCCGCTCGCAAGCTCGACCAGCGGGGGCCTCGCGAAACCCACTTCCGTGTTCTCGGCCATACGGAGCGAAACGCCGTTCGCGAGCCGCACGGCCGCGCGACCACCGGAAGCGGTGCGGATACGGGCTCCGCCCTGGAGCGTCACCAGGTCGGTGAGGGGCTGCCAGTCCTGCTCGGGAAGCCGGATCTCGACCGAGCCGATGGCGCGCTCGAGACTTGCGACAGAAACCGCCGGCACGTCGATGGGTGTGCGCCACGGCAAGCCGTGCAGCCAGAGCGTCGCCACGCCGGCGGCGACGGCAGACCCTGCGGTCAGCCATGCGACGTTGCGCCGCCGCCGGACCGTGTCGGTCTTGTCGCGCCACGCCTCGATTGCGGACGCCAGGACGACGCGGCGAGCCGAGTCCGGCGGCTCGTTGCGACGCCCGGCGCTGCGGATGAGACCCGCGAGCGCCTCGATCTCGAGCGGCGTTTCGTCGGTCATTTGGTGTTCGTCGCTGATCATCGGCAGCTCTGGCCTCTCAGGTCGATTGTGGCGGCTGCAATCCATCCGGTGTGGCCGCGAGCTCGAGCATCGCGCCGCGGAATGCGACGCGCGCCCGCGTCAGCAGCGACTCGGCAGCCTTGGGACCGATCTCCAAGCGGCGCGCGATTTCCGCGACGGGCATCCCGTCGACGTACTTCCACTCGAGCACGTCGCCGTAGCGGGGCGGCAGGGCGTCCATGGTCGCCTGGATGAGACGGTGGACATCGGCTTGCCAGGCCGCGACGTCCGGCCGATCCGTCGCGGGCGCGCTGATCGACTCCAGCACGGCGCGCAGATCGGGCCGATCCTCGAGCGGCAGCAGGTAGCGCTTGTCGACCTTGCTGCGCCGGTAATGATCGAGAATCGCGTTGCGGCAGATCTGGCAGAACCACGTGTACAGCGCCGCCTCCCCCCGGTAGGTGTCGAGCCGCTCGATCGCCTTGCAGAAGGTCTGCTGGACGACCTCGGTCGCGGCGTCATGGTCACCCCGTAGCCGGACGAGCGCAAAGCGGTAGAGGCGCGGAAAGTAGGCGTCGAACAGGGCGCGGAAGGCGCCCTCGTCGCCGCCGAGGATCCGCCGGGCCAGCGCCCGGTCGACATGGACGGGTTCGTTCATGCTGCGTGACCGTACCCCTTAGACGTACGGGCGACGCCAACCATTCGCGCCAGGTGTGCCCCAGCGTCCCCGCGCGTGCCCGCCGAAGGATTCACCGGCTTCCGTACGTCCAATCAGCAACAACGACCCACGCGTGTCCAAGGGAGACCATCATGAAAGATACATCCGCCAGACGGGGAACTGCCGCGACGCTGCTCGCAGTCGCGGTCGCCGCATCGATGGGCGCCTCGGCTGCAATCCCCTACACCAGGGAGTTTCCGATCGAAAACTGCAACTTCAAGGCCAGCGGATCGAACCCGTACTTCCGCCTGACGCCGGGACGGCAGGCGTACTTCAGCAACCAGCGTTGCGTCGCCGCTGGCGACTGCGACGAGCTCGAGGAGCTGTGGATTACGGTCACGGACCGCACGCGCCAGATCGAGCTGCGCGACGACGGTGTGACACGCACCATCACCACGCGGGTGGTCCAGGAGTTCGAGACGGCGGACGGCGAGATCGCGGAAATCTCGCGCAACTTCTTCGCGATCTGCCAGCCGAGCCGCGACATCTACTACTTCGGCGAGGAGGTGGACAACTACGAGGACGGCCGCATCGTCAATCACGACGGCGCATGGCTCGCCGGACGACGCGGCGCGCAGCCGGGCATCATCATGCCGGATGCGGCGTTTCTGCTCGGTTCACGTTACTTCCAGGAGCTGGCGCCCAACGTCGCCATGGATCGCGCCGAGCACGTCGCGAACGATCTCGAGATCGACGTGCCTGCGGGGTTCCTGGAGGATTGCGTGCAGGTCAACGAGACGTCTCCGCTCGAGCCCGGCTCCGTGTCGACCAAGGTGTATTGCCCGGGCAAGGGCCTGGTCCGCGATGACGAGCTCGAGCTGATCGCGACCTTCAACAACGCGAGTCCGCCGACCGTCGACTAGAGCCGCGACGTCGGGCGCGTCGGATAATGCCGACGCGCCCGAGGCGGGTTTGCCGATATCGGCCTGACGACGGCTGGGCCACTTTGGCCCGATGCCGGGCCCACACACGTCGACGACTTCGAAACGGGCGGCCGAGAGTCGCCTCGCCAACGCGCGAAGCGCGCGGCGCGCAGGCCTGACTTACATCCATGACCGCGGCCGCGGGATCCGGCGGCGAGGCTCGATCTCAAACGGCTTCAGGTACGTCAGGGAAACCACCAACCGGCCCGTCTCGGCCGCCGAGCGACGTCGAATCAGGTCACTTGCGGTTCCACCGGCCTACACGGACGTCTGGATCTGCCCGAATCCCAGGGGACATCTGCAGGCAAGCGGTCGGGATGCGCGCGGACGCAAGCAATACCGGTATCACGCGCGCTGGCACTCGGCCCGCGATCGCGCAAAGTTCGACCGGATCCTCGCCTTCGCGGACGCGCTGCCGAGGCTGCGCAGGCGCGTCGCGCGTGACCTGGCGAGAGTCGGACTGCCTCAGGAGAAGGTCCTCGCGACGATCGTGCGGCTCCTGGATACGACTCGGGCGCGCGTCGGCAACCACGAGTACGCGCGCGACAATCGGACTTACGGCCTGACGACGCTGAAGGACAATCACGTCCGCTTCACGCGGGCGGGCCGGGCCGTACTCGACTTCGACGGCAAGGGTCGCACGAGGCATCGGATCGAGGTGTCGGATCCGCGGATCGCCGCTATCGTCCGCCGGTGCCGCGCGCTGCAGGGCCGTCATCTGTTCCAGTTCGAGGATGAGGACGGCAAGTGCCGGCCCGTCGATTCCCGGCAGGTCAACGAGTACCTGCGGGCTCATCTCGGAGGCGAGTTCACCGCGAAGGACTTCCGGACCTGGGGCGCCACGCTGCGGGCGGTCCGGTTGCTCGAGCGCACCGCAGTGCCGGTTCCGCCTACGCAGCGAAATGTGCGCGCCAGCATCAACGAGGTGGTCCGCCAGGTCGCAAAGGAGCTGCGCAACACGCCGGCGGTCTGCCGGCGATCCTACATCTGCCCATCAGTCTTCGACGACTGGCTGGAAGGAAAGCTCCCAGCTAAGTGGTCAGGACGTCGGCGGTAGCCGCCAGCGCGCTCTCCACGTCGTGCGGCGCGATGTAGCCGCGCTCGACCAGCGCCTGGAACATCGCAGTCGCTCCCGCCGTCCAGATCTCCGCTGGCGTCACCGCGCGCAGCGCAGGGGCCGCCAGCGATTGCGACCATGCCTGGTAGCTGAGTGCTCCGGCAGCATCCCCTCTGGATCCGACAACTGCTTCGAGCAGGTCTGTTTCGGTCACGAGCTGCATGAGAAAGCCGTCGTAGGAGTCCGGCGCAGCGGCGCTCATCGCAGCCCTGCCTGCCTCGCGGCGGCTTGCTCGAACAAACTGCCTCGCATAGTCCCCTGGAGCTCGGCCTTGCGCTCCCGGAGCCGCTCGCCGAGCTCGTCGAGGGCCATGTCGGACTGTCGCGCCTTGGCGAACATGCCGTCGCGCTTTTCCTCTTCCTTTACGTGGTGCCGGATCATCTCGGCCAGCACCTTCACCCGGGCCTCGAAATATTCATCGTCCGGGCCCGTCTGCTCGATCTCGGCAATGAGGTTATTGGCCCCCTGGTGCTCGACCTCGGCCTCGTGGTGTATGTCCTCGTTACCCGTGGCCGCGAGGAACGCCGGGTAAAAGATCTCCTCCTCGATCTGCGTGTGCGTCTTGAGCGCGTAGCAAATCGAGTCGGCGAGCTCGGCCTTTTTCGACTGAACCCGCGGCTTCTTGAACTGCTCGAACCAGCCCTCTACCTGGCGATGGTCCGCCTTCAGCAGCGCTATTGCGTCGCCGGGAGATCCATCATTGCGCTTCCTCGTGGATCGGGAGCCCCGTCCACCGTTCCCGCTCGATTTCCGTCTGGTCGCCATCGCTGTCTCCTAAAGCTCCTCATCCGGAACCTGCAGTGTTCGCAGGCGGTCCGCGCGCCGCCAGTCGCCGGACAAGGCATCGCTCGTGCGGCTTTTCTTACAGTGCGTCCAGCATGTTGGTACGAAGATTGCTGTGCTAGAGGCGGTCGTCCTGCATGGAGGATTCCGATGGCTCCCAGGTCGCGCTCACTGGGTCTGCAACCGAAGCGTGGGCGCTCGCGCGGAACCGCGCTCCTGGTGCTCGATGTGCTGACGGATTTCGGGTTCGAGGATGGCCGCGCCGCGCGTCGCGCGCTGGTGTCCCGCTGTGCGCAACTGCTGCACCTGCTCGACCGGGCTCGCCGGAACGGCGTCCCAGTGATCTACGTCAACGATAATGCGGGCGCCTGGCGCAGTGATGCCCCGGCCCTCGCGCGAGGGTTCGTCCGCGGCCTGCCGCGCGAGGCTCGATGTCTCGCCGGGCTGGCGCCGCAGCCGCGGGACCTGATCGTCCTCAAGCCGCGTCACTCGGCTTTCTATGGTACCCCGCTCGATATCCTCCTGGAGCACCTCTCGGTAGGTCAGCTCGTGCTCGTGGGTCTTTCCACTGAAAGCTGTGTCTGGATGACCGCCTGCGACGCATATGTCCGCGGCTTCGGCCTCGTCGTGCCGCTCGATGCCGTTGCGGGCGTGTCCCGCGCAGCAGTCGGCGCCACGATCACGGGATTGAGACGCGTGCTTGAGGTGCGAACGCCTGCGCGATCGTCGTCGGTGCGGTTCGCGAGGGGACGCCTGCTCTGAATCCGCACCGGGGCATTTCGGCCGGACCCACACAGCAGCGAGCCTGCGAGGCGTTGTGACGCGTCACAGGCTCTTACCATTTGCATCTCGTGAGAGTACCGGTTTGACGGTACTGACAGAATTGCGAATGGCTGACTGGCAGTGTTTCACCGTTCAGGAATCATCGCCAGATCCGATGCGCTCGAGCGCACGTCGGTCGATCGTGCGCCGAGCGTCGGACACGGCTGACCCGTCAAAGGTCATCACCCCCAGTAGGGGCGGGTCTTGTAATGCGCGAACGCGCGGTCGCGATAGCCCTGGCCGTCGTTCCGCACGAGATCGTCGATCGATCCGGTCGGAGCCGCCTTGAGCTGTTCCTTGGTGAAGCTCACGACGTAGCCGTCGCGGTCCTCGCTGTAGTCGAGCTCGCTCCAGGGTACGGGATGAAATCGCTCGCCCATCCCGAGGATTCCGCCGAACCCGACCACGGCGAACATGATGTTGTTCGACGTCTTGTCGAGCACTACGTCCTTGACCTCGCCGATCTTATTGCCCGTGGTGTCAAAAACGTCTGTATCGATGACCTTGCGTGCGGAAATGGCTGCAGTGTGTCCAGAAGCAGTAGTCATAAACGTGACTCCTTAAGTCGTCTCATTGATGGGATTGCCGGTCGCTGAGGAAGTCCTCGCTGAGGAAATCGCAGGGACCGGCTTAGCGAGGATAGCGAGCAGGCGCACCGCGATAATCGGTGAGCGGCTGCGCTGCCTGTCGGCGCTGCGGTCGCGCGTGTAGGCGCACCCTGTCGGACACCGCGCCAGACAACGAATCCGCCTGTTGCGGTCGCCCGTCAGAGGTGGCTGACCGGCCAACGGGCACTGTTCCGATGCTGCCCGAACCTCGCGTGCGAAATCGTATGCGCGCGCCGCACAGGCGGCGGTGCGAAGGAGAGCCAATGCTAGTAGATCGCAAACACATCGCTATGCTTGTCATCCCTGCTGCCGTGTCCGCGCTGTGGGCCGGGAATGCCCTTGCGCAGGACAGCGCCCTGGCGCCGGACACGGTGATCGAACCGGGCTTCTACGTGGGTGCAGGCCTCACGCAGTCCAGGTGGGACGCCGACAACTTCGACGTCGACGACGTGGACGACCAGGACAACAGCTGGAAGCTGATCGCCGGCTACCGCTTCAACCCGTACCTGGGTGCCGAAGCCAACTACATCGACTTCGGCAAGACGTCGGCTCCGGTGACGCCCCTTGGCCAGCGTTTTGACGCCGAGGCGAAGGGCTTCGCGCTCTACGCCGTTGGCTCCGTGCCCATCTCCATGGTCGACCTGTACGCCAAGGTCGGCGCCGCGCGTATCGACGGCGAAGGCCGCTTCGGCGACGTCGCCTTCAATGACGATGACACCGAGTTCGCGTACGGAGCCGGTGCGCGACTGCGCCTGATGGAAAACTTTGCCATCAACGCCGAGTATGAGAAGTTCGAGACCGACGTCGTCGGTGACCTGGACCTCATTACGCTTGGCGCAACCTATTCGTTCGGCGGCGGTCGCTGAGCCTGTCGCCCCTACCTAGAGGTAACTGGAGGTCATCATGAATCAGCGCGCGCCCGGTGACCGCACGCAGGGGCCGACCGACCGGGATCGGGCGCTCACCGCGCCTGAGTCTTACTTCCGTCATCCGCGTGAGGTCCTTGCCCTCAAGGACTGCACCGACGAGGAGAAGATCGCCATCCTGCTTAACTGGCAGCGCGCGCTGATTCAACTCCAGACGGCGAGCGAGGAGAACATGCTGCGCGACGATCCGGGCAGCTCGAACGTCGGGGATCCACTCGCCGAAGTGACCAAGGCGCTGACCGAGCTCGGGCATAAGGGCGATCCCGCGAACGCGACGTGAGCAACCGCATCGGCAGGTGGGTGTTTCTCCGACAACGCGGCGTCAGGCAGTCCGATAGTCTCTTTGCGGTCCCGCTGATCGCGGGGCGGTGACGGTTTCAGGAAGATTCGCTGGTACGCCGGCAACTTGTACGCCAGCAAGGAGAGATTTGATGAAAGGGACACTTTTTGGACTCGTCATCGCCGCAATGGCATTCGCCGCGAATGCCAACGATACGATGAAGACGGGGTTCAAGGACCTCGACGCCGACGCCGACGGCAAGCTGTCAGGCGCCGAAGTCCGCTCGCAGACGATGCTCAGCCGCGACTTCAGCACCGCCGACAGCGATGGCGACGGATACGTGAGCGAGACCGAGTATGCGAGCTGGTCAGCGAAGGCCCCGGCTGAGACCGAGCCTGCGCCGACCACGAACGCGCCCAGCACGAACCCATAAAGCTGTTCCCCCACGGGTCGGGCGCCGACCGTGATGGGCCGGCGCCCGTATGTGCGTCCGAAATTTGTGTCGGGAGAATCCGTTTGCGTATTGCACAGATCGCGCCACTTTACGAATCAACACCGCCACGGACGTATGGCGGCACCGAGCGCGTGGTGGCATATCTCACCGACGCGCTGGTGGAGCTCGGTCACGACGTCACCCTGTTCGCAAGTGGCGATGCGCGGACCAAGGCCCGGCTCTTCCCCGCGCGCGACCAGTCGATTCGCCTCGATCCCTGTGCGCTGAAATCGGACGTTGCTGCGCATCTTGCGATGCTGGATGACGTGCGCCGGCACTTCGGCGATTTCGACGTGCTGCATTTTCACATCGAGCCACTGCAGTACCCCGTCTTCGAGGGGCGGTCGCAGCGCACGCTCACGACGCTCCACGGGCGGATGGATCTCAAGGACATCCCGGCCATGTACGAGCGGTGGTCCGAGTTTCCGCTGGTCTCGATCTCGAACTCGCAGCGCGCGCCGCTGCCGACCGCCAACTGGGTGGGGACCGTGTATCACGGCCTGCCGGAGGACCTGCTCGAGTTCTCGCCCGATCACGAGGATTACCTCGTCTTCCTCGGCCGCATCTCGCCGGAGAAGCGGCCCGATCGCGCTATCGCAGTAGCGCGGGAAGTCGGGATGCCGCTCAAGATCGCGGCGAAGGTCGATAATGTTGACAAGGAGTACTTCCGGGCGGAAATTGAACAACTGATGGATACGCCGCTCGTCGAGTTCATCGGCGAGATCGGCGAGGCAGAGAAGTCGGCTCTGCTCGGCAAGGCCGCCGCGCTGCTGTTTCCGATCGACTGGCCGGAACCGTTCGGGCTGGTCATGATCGAGGCAATGGCATGCGGGACGCCAGTGATCGCCTGGGACCGAGGATCGGTGCGGGAAGTCGTCGATCACGGAGTCACGGGCTTCATCGTCAACAGCGAGGACGAAGCCATGGAGGCAATTCGCGCGCTTCACTCGATCGATCGCCGTCAGGTGCGCCACGTTTTCGAGCACCGATTCACCGCCCACGTGATGGCACGGTCCTACCTGGCGCTGTACAGGCGACTGCTCGAAGGGCATGCGATCGCATGTCGGGCTTAGGCCCAAGCGCGGCGGGTCAAGGTGGCCCGATCAGCTTCTTCGCGCTGAAGCATGAGCACATGTTCCTGGTGGCCGATGCGATAGGCGACGTGCTCGGCAGGTCCGATGGCCTGTTCAAGGACGATACGCGCATCCTGTCCCGCTTCGAGCTGACCGTAGGCGGCGTTCCGCCGACGCTGCTCTCCTCCGGGCTGAGCAGCGATAACGTGCTGTTTCGCGCGAACCTCGCCAACCGGCCGTTACCGCAGCTCGGCGAGTCGCAGGCGACACCGGAGGGAGTCGTCCACATCGAGCGCTCCCGATTCATCTGGGGAGATCGCCTCTTCGAACGTCTGGCGCTGACCAACTACGGCGAGCGTGAGGTGACGCTGCCGCTGGCGCTGTCCTTCGGGGCGGACTTCGTCGATATCTTCGAAGTCCGCGGTCTCGAGCGCAGCCGGCGTGGCGATCTTCGCCCGCCGGTCATCGTCGACAATCAAGCGGCGCTGAGCTACGAGGGCCTCGACGGCAACGTGCGACAGTGCATCGTGTCGTTCTCCCGCGCGCCCGACCGCCTGCAGCCGGACCTCGCGGAGTTCAAGGTCACGCTGCCGCGCCGGACCAGCCAGGACCTCTTCGTCGAGGTGGGCCCAGAGGCCGAGGAACGGCCTGGACGCGAGCGCTTTCGCGCCTGCGCGGCCAGCGCGCGGTTGCACATGCGCAGGAAGCGCCGCCGTGGCGCGAAGGTCCACACCGGCAACACGCGCTTCGACCGGTGGCTGCAGCGATCGCGGGCCGATCTCGCGCTGCTCGAGACGGACCTGGAGACGGGTCCCTATCCGTTCGCCGGCATCCCGTGGTTTTCGACGCCGTTCGGCCGCGACGCCGTGATCACGGCGCTCCAGACGCTGTGGCTGGATCCCGATCTTGCGCACGGTGTGCTCTCCTTCCTGGCGCGACACCAGGCGCGCGAGGTGTCGCAGGCGGCCGATGCGGAGCCTGGAAAGATCCTGCACGAGATGCGCCGCGGTGAGATGGCGAACCTAAAGGAAGTGCCCTTCGAAAAGTACTACGGCAGCGTGGACACGACGCCGCTGTTTGTGATGCTCGCGGGCGCCTATGCGGTGCGCACCGCCGATCTCGGCTTCATCGAGGAGCTGTGGGCCTCGTTGCTTGCCGCGATGCGCTGGACCGACGAGCGCGCCGCCGCGAATCCCTTCGGTCTGCTGGATTATCTGCGCGCCTCTGAGCGCGGTCTCGCCAACCAGGGCTGGAAGGACAGCTTCGACTCGATATTCCACGAGGACGGGCGCCTGCCGAGCGGGCCCATCGCGCTGCTCGAGGTGCAGGGTTATGTGTACGCCGCGAGGCTCGCCATGGCCGAGCTCGCCACGATGCGTGGCGATACGGCCGGCTCCCGCGAGTGGCTCAGCGCGGCCGAAGCGGGACGCCAGACGGTGGAGCGCCGCTTCTGGATGCCCGACCACCAGTTCTACGGGATCGCGCTCGATGGCGAGGGCAAGCTCTGCCGGGTGTGCGCGTCGAACGCGGGGCACCTGCTCTTCGCAGGACTGCCCTCGCACCGGCGCGCGCGGCAGGTCACCGATCAGCTGCTCTCACGGTCGTTCGACAACGGCTGGGGAACGCGAACTGTCCGTGACCAGGCCGCGAGGTTCAACCCGATGTCCTATCACAACGGGACTGTCTGGCCGCACGACACGAGTCTCTGCGCGGCCGGGATGGCCCGATACGGCAACCGCGCTGCGGCTAGGCACCTGCTGCAGCAGTCCTTCGCCGCTGCAACGCACTTCGGCATGCGTCTGCCCGAGCTCCTGTGCGGGTTCGCGCGCCGGATCGGCGAGCCGCCGGTCGGCTATCCCGTCGCCTGTCTGCCGCAGGCGTGGTCATCGGGAGCCGTGTTCATGATGCTGCAGGCGACGCTCGGGGTTCAGCTCGACGCGGGGCGTCGTGAAATCACGATCGACAGGCCGGAGCTCCCGCAGGATGTTGAGCGTCTCGACATCAACGGGCTGGCGATCAACGACGAGCGCGTCGATCTACACTTCCGGCGCACCGCCGGCAAGGTCGTCGTGCAGACCACGCTGTCACGGCCCGGCTCGCTTCGCGTCAGCGTGACGTCCTGAACGCATCGCGCTTCTGCGCGTGTCGTTTTTTCAACGGGCAGGAAAAAAGACCAAGCGCTGGTGGGGCAAACCTCTCTGCGCGCGCCGCAGCCGTGGCACGAAGCTTGCTGAGAGTCATCCAGGGAAGCAATCGCTTCCGGATCATTTGCAATCGGGAGAGACAGATGGCACATCAGCACGAACCTTGGAGACAGCACGAGAGCAATCGCGACGAATACCAGCGGCACGATCGGCAACAGGACCGCGAAGAACGTTATGGGTGGCCGGCGCGCGAGGGCCGCGGCATGAGTGGATACCGCCCGGGCGAGGGCACATATCGTGCGGGCGAAAGCCGAGAGAATCGTGGCAGCGGGGCTCGCTCCGAGTTCGAAAACGACGCCCACGGACAGGGTTACTGGCCCGCGGGCTACGACGACGACCGGGATCAGTACGGAACAGATGAGTACTACGGTCGCGAGGACGACCGGTACCCACACAGGTACTCCGCTCGAGAGTCCGGTCGGTTCCGCGGCGTGAGCCGCTGGCGTCCGCGCGATCCCATCCACGAGTCACGCGGCGACTGGGTCAGCGAAGCCGGCTCGACCGGGCCTCGCTGGACAGGTCAATACTCGCCCGAGCAATACCGCGGGCCGCATCGCGGCAAGGGCCCGAAGGGCTACATGCGATCGGATGAACGACTCAGGGAGATCGTCTCGGAGCGGCTGATGGACGATCCTCAGATCGACGCCAGCGACATCACGGTCGAGGTCACCGGTCAGGTCGTGACACTGACGGGCACGGTGGAAAGCCGCCTGATCAAGTACCAGGTGGAGGAGCTTGTCGAGAACTGCGGCGTGCAGGACGTGATCAACAACCTGCGGATCCGTCGCGCCGGACAGGAGGCTGAGCAGCTCCGACCGTCATCGCGGCGTGGTGCCGGGTGACGGCTGCGCAGGAGGCTGGAGCTGGACGAAGAGCCACAGCACGGCACCGACCACTGCGAAGATCGATCCGCTGGCGAGCGTCGAGATCCAGCCCAGCTGATCGACCATCAGCCCGATCAGCGGCGCGAGAAATCCCGGCAGGTTGCCGCCGGTATTCAGGACGCCGGTCGCAGCCGACGTGTAGGGCCCGGCGGAGTAGGTGGTTGCGGACCAGAACGCGCCCTCCGTGAACTGCGTGAACCCGAAGCACAGCGACAGCATCGCGACTGCGACGTACGGGTTCACTGAGAACGCGCCCGCCAGCAGAAACGCCGCAACCAGCACGAGCCCGGTCATCGCCGGCAACCGGCATCCCCATCGCGGCCCGATCCGCCGACAGAGCGCATCGCAGGCCAGGCCGCCGATGGCCGCAAGCACGGCACCGGTGAGGAAAGGGAGCATGTACAGGAGTCCGCTTTCGAGCAGCGAGAATCCGCGCTCCTCGACGAGATATACAAAGAGCCACTGCGAGAACATGTAGAACACGTAGTTCATGCAGAAGTACGCCGCCGACAGCAGCAACACGTCGCGCTGCAGCAGGATCGTCCACCACCGGGCCCGCTCGTCTGGCGTCGCCAGCACCGGATTGCGGTCGCGGGAGATGATCTCGAGCTCTTCGCGAGTGACGGCGCGATGTTCGGCCGGCGTATCGCGTGCGTACCAGTACCACCACGCGCCGCCCAGCAGGCCGAGCGGTGCGAGGAGGTAGAACGATTCGCGCCAGCCGAATTCCACGATCAGGAGCGTGACCACCGGTCCGAGCGCGGCCTGGCCGAGCGTCAGGCCGACAGTTGACGCCGCGTTGGGGAAGGCCCACTGGCCGGGCGGAAACCAGTTGGCGACTGTGCCTGCGACGATCGGGTACACCGGGGCATTCGCCATGCCGAGCAGAAACCGGACGAGGATCAGCGACACCATCGCGCCCGCGGCGGATGCGGCCATGAGGGCAGGTGCAAGACCGGTGAGAAAGGTGAGTACGCCCCAGCTCACCGTGATGAACGCGAGCGCGCGGCGGGGTCCGTAGAGCTGCCCGAAAAATCCCCCCGGAATCTGCAGCAGGGCGTAGGCGAAATTGAAGCTGCCGAGGATCCAGCCAAGCTCGGCGGTGCTGTAACCGAACTCCTCGCGGATGCTCGGAATCGCGACCGACAGATTGTTGCGCAGCAGGTAATTTACGAACGAGAGCACCACCAGGACGCCGAGAATCCGGTAGCGGACCGGCACGGCGCGCAATGGGCTCATGGGCGCGTCACGCCTGCGCGCGTGCGCGCAGCCCGCGATCGCGCCGCAGATCCTCTAGAATCCGGTGCGCCGCGTTGTGACCGGGTGCGCCGGTCACGCCGCCGCCCGGATGCGTCCCGGCGCCACAGAGGTACAGACCCGGCAGCGGCGCCGCGTAGCGGGCGTAGCCCGGGACCGGACGCATGAAGAAGAGCTGATCCGGCCGCAGATCGCCGTGGAAGATGTTGCCCTCTGAGATCCCGAACACCGCCTCCAGATCGGCGGGTGTGTAGAGCCGGGCGGCGACCAGCGAGCGGCCGACGGCGGGCACGAATTCGGCGAGCTGCGCGAGCAGCTGCGCCTGCAGGCGGTCCCGCTCGGCGTTCCAGTCAGAGCCCGCGACCCGGTACGGCAGGTACTGCACGAAGCAGGTCATTACGTGGCGTCCGGGCGTCACGAGCGACGGGTCGATCAGCGACGGCACCAGGCAATCGATCCACAACCGGCCGGCGATCTCGCCGTGACGCGCGCGCTCGTAGCAACGCTGCGCGTCGTCGAGCCACGGCACCAGCGTGAACTGGGCTCGTTGCAGCGCATCCGCCTGGGGATCGGCGCCATTGAGCCGCGGCTCCTCGCCGAGGACGAGATTCAGCTTGCCGCACGGGCCGTCCATCTTGATGCCGCGAACCGCGGCAAGAAACTCGGGGTCGAGTTCGCCCAGTGGCACGAGGTCGAGATAGGTCCGCCGTGGATCGGCGTTCGAGACGACGACGCGGGCGGCGATCTCCGTGCCGTCCGCGAGCACGACACCGTCGGCGCACCCGCCGCGTACGCGCACCTTCGCTACCGGGCTCGCGGTCCGGAGCTCCACCCCGCGGCCGCGACAGGCGTCCCTCATGGCCGTGGTGATCGCTCCCATGCCGCCCATTACGTGCCCCACGAATCCCTGCTTCGCCTCCTGCCCGCCGCCCAGCAGGTGGAACACGAGACCGAACAGCGTTCCCGGGTCATAGGGCCCGCCGTGCTTGCCGTAGAGGCTGTTCGCCAGGACCAGAGACTTGAGGTGCGGCGAGGTGAGCGAGCGGTCGAGGAATTCCCCGAGGCTGCCGGTGGCAAACGCGACGAGGTCGGCGATCTCGCGGCCGCGGAGCCCGCGGAAGCGGAACGCGAACCTGAGCAGCTCCGCCAGACCGGCGAGGCCGCTGCGCTGCAGGTCCGGCGGTGCCTGCATGAAGAGCGGCTCGAGGTGCCGAGCGAGGCCGCTCAGGCGCAGCTCGAGCGACAGGAATCGCTCGCAGTCCGTCGGCGCGAAGCGCATGAGCTCGGCGCGCATCCGCTCACGGTCCGTCCACCACGGCAGCACGGTGCCATCGGGCGTTGCGGCCTGGAGCGTGGGCTCCGCGGCGATCATCCGCAGCCCCTGCCTGTCGAGCGCGAGGTCGCGGATCACCTCGGGGCGCAGCATGCTCGCCATGTAGGAGGCTGTCGAGACGCGGCAGCCCGGCGCGGCGACGGGATCGATCTCCTCGGTCACGCAGCAGCCGCCGAGCACGTCGCGCCGCTCGAGCACCAGCGTCTGCAGACCTGCGCGTGCCAGGTAGAACGCCGCCACGAGGCCGTTGTGTCCGCCGCCGATGACGACGGCGTCGTAGCTGCGATTCGTCACTCGGGGGGGGTCCGGCTCAGCCCACGCTCGAGAGGTCGCCGAGCTCTCGCTCGAGGTAGCGGCGGATGTCGAGGCTCGGGTCCTCCATCGGCGCGTAGAAACCACCGCGGAACCCGCGCGACTGCATGCCGAGCTGCACGCCCTCGCACACCGTCCAGTCCTGGCGATTCACGATGTCCCAGAAGTCGACGACATCGCGCGGGTCGAAATCCGGCTTGCCGATCTCCGAAACATGAAAAAGCAAATCGCAGGCGATGCGGGTGTGATCGGGGGTGATCGGCCACAGCACGAACGCGGCGATGTGCTCGGCCGCGACGCTCAGGAGGAGGTTGGGGTAGGCGACTTCACCCTTGTGATGCGTCTTCTCGGTGTCGGACAGTCCGGGAAACGGAGCACGCGTCGAGGTGCCGCTGGTGGTGAAGGTCCAGGCGCCGGGACGGTGCGGAATGCCGTCGTCCCACTCGAGACCTGCGCCGCCGCGTTCGCGGAAGGCGGGTACGAGCGCGCAGAGCTCGGGATGAACCGGGCCGCAGTGATAGCACTCGTTGTAGTTCTCCATGATGACCTTCCAGTTCGCCCTCACGTCGTAGACGAACTGGGCACCGCGGCGCAGATCCTCGAGCGGATAGCGGACCAGCCGCCGGGCCGGGCCTTCGACCTGGTCTGCGAGCGAGGCCGCCGGTTCCGCGCTCAGGTTGACGAAAACGAATCCGCCCCAGGTCTCGAGCTGCACCGGGACGAGCGAGAAGCGGTCCTTGGGGCAGGCGGCGTCGAAGCGAACGAAGGGCGCGGCGCGCAGCGTGCCGTCGAGGTTGTAGGTCCAGGCGTGATACGGGCAGACGACGCCGCCCGCCAGGCGGCCCGAGTTCGCGGCCTCCGGCATTGCCGGATCCGGCAGCGCCGGCGTGCGCAGCAGCCGACTGCCACGATGCCGGCAGACGTTGTAGAAGCCGCGCACGGCGTCGTCGCGGCCGCGCAGTACCACGAGGTTCTCACCGGCCACCGAGACGTGCAGGCAGTCTCCCGCCGCCGGAATCTGGTCGGCCCGCCCGACGCAGAACCACTGCCGGTGGAACAGTCGCTCGGTCTCGATGCGGAAGAATTCCGGACTGCTGTAGAAGTGCGCTGCCAGCGCCGGTTTCATCTCCTGCGCGGACACGACGGCGTTGTCGGCGTTCATGCGGCCCCTCGGTCGATCACGTTCAAACAACCCCCTCGCTCAGATCGCGGGCCCCGGACGGATCGGCGATCCGTCGAAGAACCGGCTGAGTCTGAACGCGGACAACTCCTCCGCGCCAGCCACCCCCCTCACCAGGTCGGCGATCAGTTTACCGGCACCGGGGCCGATGCCGAATCCGTGTCCGCTGAAGCCGGTAGCGACGTAAAACCCCTCGATGCCGTCGATACGAGAGATGACCGGCAATACGTCGGGCGAGGTCTCGATCATCCCGCCCCAGGTCTCGACGAAGGGTGCTTCGCCGAGCGCTGGGAACCAGCGTCGCAGCGCGTCGCGGATCTGTCCGAGGACACGCGGCTCCGGTGCGGGATCGAGGACGCGTTCGCGCTCGAAGGGCGATACGGCGTCGAGGCGCCACTGTGTCGGCGTCGCGAGCGCGCGAAAGAATGCGCGCCCCAGTGCCAGCCGCGTGCCATGACCCTGCCGCAGCGCGGGGAGGAACTTGCCCGCGAAGCGGACGGAGGCCGGCGTGAGCGGGTGCAGGAACGATCCACCATGGGCGACGGTGTATCCGCCGTCGGCGCGCCGGCGGATCGCAACGCGCGGTGACCAGGCCTCGCCCTCGAGCACCTGGTCGGTCGGCGCAGTGCGCGCGACCGTGCCGAGCACGGTGAGCTGCGGAACCGTGACGCCGAGCGAGCCGCAGAAGAGCCGCGTCCAGGCACCGCCCGCGCACACCACCACGCGCGTCGCGACCGGGCCGTGCTCCGTGATCGCGGCGACGATCCTGCCTGCCGCGCGCTCGATGCCGCGCACGGCGCAGGAGGTGACGATGCGTGCGCCTGCGCGTTCCGCGCCGCGCGCGATCGCAGCACTGGCGCGGCTGGGCTCGGCGCGCCCGTCGCTCGCGGTGTGCATCGCGCCTGCCCATCTGACGCCGTCCACGCGCAGAACTTCCGCGAGCGCCGAGGAGCTCAATATTCGCGTGTCGAGGTCATGCGCCTTCGCGACCGATAGCCATTCCGCGAGCTCGTCGAGCTCCTGCCGCGTCTCCGCGAGATAGAGAGAGCCGCGCTGGCTGAACCCCGTGTCCTCATCTAGCTCCGCCGACAGGCCCTGCCAGATCCGCAAGCTCTGCACCATGAGCGGCAGCTCGACGGGCGATCGCCCCTGCTGGCGCACCCAGCCCCAGTTGCGTCCCGACTGCTCGCCCGCGATGCGACCCTTTTCGAACAGCGCGACCGACACGCCCTGGCGCGCAAGAAAGTAGGCGGTCGATACCCCGACGATGCCGCCGCCGATGATGACGACGTCGGCCGATGGCGGGAGCGGCTTCGTGGCGCTCCACGTCCATTGGTCACCGATTGCTCGCGGTACCTGCTGCTCGCCTGTCATGTGTTCGCCGGCGGGCACCGCCGTTATACGACAAGCCTACTATGCCGGGCCGTCCCGCCGCGACGCTCCTCACCCGTAGGGGGTTGTGAAGTCTCGCTCGATCACCGGCGCGTTAGGATCGTCGTCCGCCTCGCGAACCGCCGGCAGGATGTGCCTAGGTGTGAGCTCCTGCTGCATGTACAGGCCGGCGCGGTCCGCGTAGTTCCCACCATAGGTTGCGATGACCAGGTCGAGCTCGGGGATCACGATCACGCCCTGGCCACCGTTGCCGCCGGCGAAGAAGGCACGCACCGTGCGGTTCTTGTACGGATATTCAATGTTCCACCAGAGCAGACCGTAGCGGATGGATTCCAGGTCATGCAGCGGAGCCGAGGCGTGGGCCACGAATTCGCTACCCAGGATGCGCCGGCCCTGCCAGGTTCCTCTGTTCAGCATCAGCTGTCCAAGCTTCATGAAATCCCGCGGCAGGAACTGCACGCCACCGCCGCCGTAGGGTTGACCGGCGGGACTCAGCGGCCAGGCGTAGGTCGCGATCTGCAGCGGGCCCCCCAGCAGCCGATCGAAGACATCGATCGCGGGCTCGCCCGTCCCACGCTCGAGAACCCCGAGCGCCAGGTTGGGATCGATGCTGCAGTACACGCTCCGGGCACCCGGATCGCGATCCATCGGCAGACGCAGCGTAAAGCGGTAATAGTCGGGCTCGTCCTCCTGGTCGAGCATATTTTCTTCGTTGCCCGGCGCCTCCGGGTTCGAATCGTCACAGAAGTATCCGGAACTCATCGTCAGCAGGTGTTCGAGCGTCATCGCGCGCTTCCGCGATTCCGTGCCCGCCGGAACCTTGCCGCCAAACATGGTGGCGTACACAGGCGTCGACAATTCGATCGGCATCCCGCTCTCGATCGCCGCACCGACGAGCGTCGAGGTCAGGCTCTTGGCTGCCGACCGCGTCTCATGCAGCTTGTCGCGGTGCTCGCCGTGGAAATACTCCTCGAGCACCAGCTTGCCGTGCCTGGCGATCAGGAGGCCGTGGATCTCCGGCGCATGCACCGAGTCGATCGGCATATCCACGATCATCTGGACCAGGCGCTCGATTCCGTCGCGATCGATCCCGACGTCCGCGACAGCTGTGGTCGGCCATCCGTCGTCACGCGCGAGCGGCGGACGGTACGCGTAGCGCTGCGGTTGGCGGCCGCGCGGAAAAAATCCGCTGTCCGGGTCTGGGTCGCGCCGGAAGTCGTAGGTTCCGCCACGGTTCGGAAAGGGCAGTGACAGGATCTGGTTCTCGCGGTCAAACTGGGCCGTGAACTGGACGCTGTCGGCTTTCGCGCCCCGGTTGCGGCCGATCAGGCGGACCGTGTCGCCGCTGCGCTCCAGGCGATCGATGTTGCTGAAGACCCCGATGTTGCGTTCGGGATTCCGCAGGAAGGCGCCGATCGTTCCGTCGGGGCCCCTCACCACCATCAGATAGAGCGTGAAATCGTCGTCCCGCGGAATGATCTCGCCGCGCCAGCGATTGGCGCCGTCGGCTTCGAGTCGAACGGGTATCGCATAGCGCGAGCCGTTTGTCTTCGAGCGCGGGGTCGTCCAGCGCGCGGTCGTTACCGGCTTGTCGCCATCAAGCCGCGCGAGAAAGCTTCCCTCGCCGTCAGCCAGCTCGAAGCTGAGCATGGGGCCAGAGGCATGCACGACATGTACCCGGCCCATGAAGTCGGCGATCCAGCCTGACGGGCTGCGTTCGAGCACCAGCGGACCGCGTGCGTCTGGGCCGAAGCGCTGTTCGGCCCGCCAGAGACCAACGAGCTCCTCCGCCGACCCTGCTGCGCTTCGCTCATCGCCCGTAGAGATCGATCCGCCAGCGATCGCCAGAAACGTGATGGCGCACAGCGGCCATCGGCGATTCATGGGAGGGTGGTCCCGTCGGGTGGCACTGTTCCGGGGCGCGGGGCAGGGGAGTGCGGTGTCGGATCCGCGGGCTCCGCGGGAACCGCAGGAATTGTGGGAACTGCGGGAACTGCGGGAACGGCAGGAACGGCAGGAACGGCGGGAATCGCAGGAATAGCAGGAATCGCGGGTACAGCCGGAACAGCCGGAACAGCCGGAGCGGCGGGCTCCGCGGGAGCTGTCGGAGCCGCGGGCTCCGCAGTGACGGTCGTCGTGGTCGCCAGGAGCAGCGTGACGCCAACCATCAGCAGGCCGATACCCCAGGCCTCCACCGCCAGCACCGCGGTTCGTGCGCGCCGTGGATCGAGGATCGCCACGATGCGTTCGCGCAGCAGCGACGGGCGGGCCATGCCGATGGCGGCCGCCGGCAGCACTGCGTCGTCGGCGGGTCGGGATGCGAGGTCGACGAGGAACCGCGCGTAGTCGCACGGTGCTCCACCCTCGCGCAGCACCGCATCATCACAGGCCTGTTCCTGCAGAAGCTTCAGCTGTCTGGCTGCCCGCCAGACGAGCGGGTTATACCAATGCAGCGCGCAGGCGAGTCGTGCAACGACGCCGCTCAGGTGATCGAGGCGTCTGAGATGCGCGAGCTCGTGAAGCAGCGCATCCCGGCGCCTCGTCTCGGGCCAGTCCCTGCCGCACGCGGGGAGCAGCAAGGTCGGCCGTAAGACACCCCACGCGCAGGGGCTCGATACACGCGGCGACTCGAGCACGCGGAGCGCGCGAACGACGCGGCGCTCCCGGCACACGCGTGACCAGGCACTGATCCAGGAGGCGCCGCGTATCGGGTGGGCTTCGCGCACCCAGCGACCTTGCGCCACCAGCGCGATCGCCTCGCGGATCAACAGCACGACCACGCCAGCGAGCCAGACGCCCGCAATGGTGGATCCCGGCATCCACGGCTCCGCCGCGGCGGTGCGCAGGAACGTGGACGCTGGCTGACCCGCGCTCGGCCACGGCAGGGCGATGGTGACCATAGCCGGCAGGGCGCATGCCACAAGGGGCAGGATCAACGAGAAAGCGAGGGCCAGTGTCCAGAGCAGATGCCGGCATGCCGCAGACCGCCGCTCGAGGAGCCTGCAGGCGACCAGGGTCGCCCCGAGCAAGAGCGCGGTCTTCAACGTGATGGCGACGAGCATCGTGCCGGTTGGCATGGTCAGCGATCCCTTTCGCGGGCCGCTTCGATGAGCGCCGCGAGCTCATCGAGTTCCGCTCGCGACAGCCTGCCGTGCGATGAGTCGAGCAGGGCGGTAACGGCCTGCG
>Ga0075418_10000447_pt1 | contig 43295 bp, 38 predicted proteins | sample SoiMetdeltSBSDD2_FD_81776 | JGI IMG/M metagenome (GOLD analysis project Ga0075418, IMG submission 81776) | Bulk soil microbial communities from a Populus tree surrounding site in Tennessee, USA - Soil MetaG P. deltoides SBSDD2 | ecosystem: Environmental > Terrestrial > Soil > Tree plantation...
ACTTCGCGATGCGAGTGCTCGAAGAACCGACTTGGCGCCATTCCCTCCTCGTCGGGATCTGCGGCGGCTTGGCCACGTCCACCAAGTACTCCGGGCTGTTCCTGGTGTTGCCGATCTTGGCGGCGCACTGGCTGGCGCTGCGCCGCAGCGAGCGCGAGCAACAATCGGCGCGCCACCCGGCCGCACCCGAGCACCGCGCTTCGACTGGCACCCAGCACGCCCGCACCAGCCCGCCGGCCGCGCTCAAGTCTGCGAAGACTGCGCGACCGACCGTGGACGGCGACGCTGCCGCGTTGCGTCGCCGCTTGCTGGTCCAGCCGCTCGCCGCACTGGCGGTGTTCGCGCTCGCAGTCGTCCTCACCTCGCCGTACATCGTTCTCGACTTCGAGAATTTTCGCATCGGGTTCAATTACGAACGCGACCACATGCAGACCGGCCATTTCGGCCTGGATCACTCACCGGCCATTTTCTATTACCTGCGCGTGCTCGCCACTTCGCTCCTCGGCTGGCCTTTGGCGCTCGTTTCTCTAATAGCGCTGGTCGTGCTGGCCGGCATCCGCCGTCAGGGCTGGGCGATCGTCCTCGCCGTGTTCCCCGTGGCGTACGTGGCCGCGATCAGCTCGTTCTCGATGAAGGCCGAGCGTTACGTGCTGCCGCTCGTGCCCATCGCCGCCGTCCTCGCCGGTACGTTCGTGAGTGAGATTTGCGCCTTCATGCGCCGCCTTCGCCCCCGTCTCGTCTTCGCCACCGGCGCCGGCTTGGCGTTGCTGCTCGCCTCTCCGTCCTTCGTCGGCTACGCACGCGGTTTGTCGCGACTGCGCGACGACACCCGCACGCTTGCCCGGCGCTGGCTGGAGGCCAACGTACCCACCGGCGCCTGGGTCGTGACCGAGTCCTATGGGCCGGAGCCCACCAGCGCCATCGATATCGCCAGCGTGAGCTTGGACCTGCGCCAGCGCATCTACGACCAACTCGGCAGCGCCAAGGTCTATGCGATGTTCGCGATCCCGATGCTGCAGGTGCGCGCCGAGCTCATGTCGGTGTTCTACGACATGCGCACCTATCGCACCCTCGCCGATTACGTGGTGACCAGCAGCTCGATCAGCTCGCGCTATCGCAAGGATCCGCGCCTCTACGCCCCCATGCTGGCTTTCTACGATTCGCTCGATGCACACTTCCAGCTCGTGCAGGAGTTCGATGAAGATGACGGCATCGGGCCGCACCTGCGCATCTACAAGAACCCTCGTTTCGATCGCGTCTTCGCCGATCGCGACAGCGTGCCGACGCCGTCCTCGATCCCCCGGCTGGTGGAGACCGTGAGCGGCAGCGTCGGACCCTTCTATCAGCGCATGGGAGTGAACTACGAGGCCTTCGGATTCGACGCGCAGGCGGCGGATGCCTATCTCTTGGCCACGCAATACACCGATCCGAACCCGACGTTTCGTTTCAACTGCGTGACGGGCGCGCTGCGCTGCTATCTCCGTGCCGGGTGGGGTGCCGAGTTCCTGGCGCTGCTGGATCAGGTCGAGCGCGGGGCGCAGAGCGCCGAGGAGCGGGCTTACTGGCAGCAGCTGCGCCGCCAAGTGCTGTCGGAAGCAGCCACCCCATGAATCGCGTCGCTCGCGGGGCCCATTCCGCTCACTCGGTGCTGCTGATGGTCGAGAACCATTCGGTTCCCGCCGACCGCCGAGTCTGGGCGGAGGCCCGCAGCTTGGCGAGTGCGGGCTACCGCGTGTCCGTGATCTGCCCGCGCGGGCGTCATACCGATCGCGAAGCCAAGGTGGTGCAAGACGGCATCACCATCCATCGCTTCCGCATGCCCTTCGATGGTCCGCGCCGCTTCAACTTTGTGCTCGAGTACGTGTGGGCGTTCCTCGCCTGCACCGCGCTCGTATTGCGCGTCTGGCGCCGCCAGGGCCTCGACGTCCTGCACGTCGGCAACCCGCCGGATCTGTTCTTCCCCCTCGGATGGCTGATGCGAGCTTGCGACAAGCGCTTCGTCTTCGACCAACACGACCTGTGTGCCGAGACCTACTTGTCGAAATTCACCGGCGCGCGCCCGGGATTTTTGTACCGCGTCCTGCTGTGGATGGAGAAGCGCAGCTACGCCACCGCCGACCTCGTGATCGCCACCAACGAATCGTATCGCGCCGTCGCCGAGCAGCGCGGTGGTGTGCAGCCCGATCGCGTCTGCGTCGTGCGTAACAGCCCCGACCGACGCTTGTTCCAGCCGCAGCCGCCGCGGCCCGAGCTCAAGCGAGGCTGCCGCTATTTGGTCGCCTATGTCGGTGTGATGGCACGGCAGGATGGAGTCGACTTGTTGCTGCGCGCAGCGCACCATGTCGTGCACGAGCTCGGTCGCCGTGACGTGCTGTTCGTCCTCGTCGGCACCGGTGATGCGTGGGACGAGCTACGCCGTTTGCACGCCGAGCTCGACCTCGGGAATCAGGTCGTCATGACCGGCCGCATTCCCGACCAGCCGATGCTCGAGATCCTGGCCACCGCGGAGGTCTGCGCCTCGCCGGATCCGTTCAACCCCCTGAACGACGTGTCGACCATGACCAAGGTCATGGAGTTCATGGCGCTTGGCAAACCCATGGTGTCCTTCGATCTCAAGGAAGCGCGGTTCTCGGCCGGCGATGCTGCGGTCTACGTCCCGAACAACGATCCCCACGCCTTCGGACGTGCGCTGGTGGAGCTGCTCGACGACCCGGAACGGCGCGAGCGCATGGGGCAAGCCGGGCTCCGGCGCATTCGCGACGAGATCGGCTGGGAACGCTCGGAAGCGCAGCTGCTCGCAGCCTACCGCCGACTGCTCGATTCACGCTGACCGCCCACACACGCGGCTGCTGCACCAGGCTCAGTGCCCACACCGCCGGTCGCTCGAACCATGCGGCGCGAACGCGCCGCTCGTGATTCAACCCGCTGCAAGCGCTTGCACCAGGGCGCGGACTTCGGCAGGAAGGGGTGCGGTGAAAGACAGGCGCACCCCTGTGGTTGGATGCGTGAATTCGAGCTTCGAGGCGTGCAACGCCAGCCGCCCGATGGCAACCGGCGACGCGGTGACTGGAGCGCCATAGATCGGATCGCCCCAGAGCGGCGTCCCGAGCGCCTGCAAGTGCACGCGAATCTGATGCGTTCTCCCGGTCTCGAGCTCGAGCCGCAGCAACGCGGCGCGGTGCAGCCGCCGCAGCAACCGGTAGTGCGTGCGCGCGGCGCGCGGCCGCAGATCCTGACGTGGATCGCTGTAGCCGCTCGCCGACACAGGAGGCGTCCAATCGCGCCACGCGGCCGCGGTTTCGGCGCTCTGCGCCAGCATGCGCGTCGGCCGGCTTGGGTCACGGCCAATGGGAAGGTCGATGACACCCCGCGCCGAGCGCGGCTCGCCGTGCACGACACCCAGGTACCGCCGCCGCATGCCGCGCGCTTCCACATGCTGCGACAACTGGCGGCGCGCTTCGCGGTGCTTCGCCACCACGATCAGGCCCGACGTGTCGCGATCCAATCGATGCACGATGCCGATATCACCTTTCCCTTCGCCACGGCTGCGCAGCAGATGGTGCACGCCGTTCAACAAGGTGCGGCGGAACTCGCGTCCTACCGGGTGCACGAGTAGGCCGCTCGGCTTGTCGACGACGAGGAGATCCGCGTCCTCGTGCACGATGTCGAATGCGACAGGCTCGGAGGCGAGCTCGAGGCCGCGGACCACTACCTCTGGCAAGGTCAGGACCTCGCCGCCACGGAGTCGATGGTTGGGTTTGACGCTCCGGCCTTCGACGAGAACATCACCGCGCTCGATATGGCGCTGGATGCGGTTGCGCGACACTTGCGCCAGCTGACCGGTGAGGTAGCGATCGAGGCGGGTGGGCTGTCGCAGGCGGACGATGATGCGTTCAGGTTGCATGGTGGCGCCTCGGCCGAATGGCCTTGCCTCATTCCTCGCTGCGGAAGGTGGTGAGGACGTCCTCGGTCGATGTCGCCGCGCGCAAACCTTGCTTGAAATCCTCGCTCTGCAACAAGCGCGAGACGCGGGCAAGCAACTTGACGTAGACATTGCTCGCACTCTTGGGACCGACCGCCATGAACACCAGATCCACCGGCTGGCCGTCGAGCGCGGCGAACTCCACCGGCCGCCCGGTGCGTGCGAACACCAGCGCCAGTTCCTGAATGTCGTTGGAGAGCGCGTGCGGCAGGGCGATGCCGCCGCCGATCCCCGTGCTCATGACATGCTCGCGCTTGAGCAGCTCGCGCATGATCACTTGCGCTTCGATGACGCGCCCGCTCTGGACGAGCAGGTCCACCATCTGCTGCAGCAGGTGTTCCTTGTCGGTGGCTTCCAGACCGAGGGCGATGAGATCTGGCGCCGCGTAGTCCACGATGTGCACGAACGAGCCTCCAACCGCCATCTCGACACTCGTCGTCATGGATGGAAGAAAAAACCCAGACAAGCTAACCGCATCCACAGGCACTGTCAACCGCGGTCTGGAGCGAATGCAGCGCGGCGGCACGCAGTGGAACGCTTTCTGCTCCCTGCATTCTCAGCCAACGTGGCGTCGTTCCGGAGGGGAGGCGGTCGTTTGGCGACCTTCATTCTCGACACCAACGTCCTGCTCCACGACGCTCAGTCATTGTATGCTTTCAAAGATGCCACCGTCGTGGTGCCGCTCGACGTTCTCGAAGAGCTCGATCTGTTCAAGAAAAACGTCGACGAGATGGGGCGCAACGCTCGTGAGGTCATTCGCGAGCTCGACCGGCTGCGCCAGGGCGGCTCGCTTCCCGACGGCGTGCCGGTGAACGGCGGCACGCTGCGCGTTCTCGTCGACTATCTGCCCGAGCGAATTCCGCAGGGCATGGACTTGAGCGTCACCGACAACCGCATCCTCCTGTGCGCCAAGTACCTCGAAGAAGCGGGCGAACAGAACGTCGTCGTCGTGTCCAAGGACATCAACGCGCGCGTCAAGGGTGACGCACTCGGAATCACGACTCAAGACTTCGAAGTCAACAAGATCAAGTTCGACGAGCTGTACAAGGGCTGGGCCGAGATCGAAGTGCCCAGCGCCGCGCTCGCTGCTTTCTATTCCCAGGGGTTCTTGGAGCCGCGGTGGCCGGCACTCGCCAACCAGTGTTTCATCCTGCGCGATGCCGCCAACGCCCAGAAGAGCGCCATCGCCATCTGCTGCAACGGGCGCCTCGAGCCGTTGCGCGCCGCCGAATCCCACCCGTGGGGCGTCCGGCCGCTCAACGTGCAGCAAAAGTTCGCCCTCGAGCTCCTGCTCGCCGAGCGCTTGCAGCTGGTGACGCTCGTCGGCGGCGCCGGTACCGGCAAGACGCTGCTGGCGCTGGCAGCTGGACTCCAGAAGGTCATGGAAGAACGCGCCTACGGCAAAGTCTTCGTGTCGCGACCGATCATGCCGCTGGGGCGCGACATCGGCTATTTGCCCGGAAGCAAGGACGAGAAGCTCGAAAGCTGGATGCAACCGATCTACGACAACCTCAAGTTGCTGACTGGATCGTTCTACGACGACGAAAGCAAGCTGAGCTACCTCTTCGACACCAAGGTGCTCGAGCTCGAAGCCGTCACCTACATCCGCGGCCGCTCCCTGCCACGACAGTTCATCATCATCGACGAGGCTCAGAACCTGACGCCGCACGAGATCAAGACCATCATCAGCCGTGCAGGCCAGCAGACCAAGGTGATCCTGACAGGCGACCCGTTCCAGATCGACAATCCCTATCTCGACGCGTCGAGCAACGGCTTGACCTATGCGGTCGAGCGTTTCAAGGGCCAGGAGATTTTCGGCCACGTCATGCTGACTCGCAGCGAGCGCAGTCCGCTGGCCGCGCTCGCGGTGGAGCTGCTCTGAGCACGCCCGCGCCGGACCGGGCGCGAGGCTTGCTCGTTCGGGCGATGGGGTGCTATCTTCGAGCGCTGGCCCTTCCGGCCTCTCCCTGGTGGTTTCCGATGCGACTTCCACACGACAAGCTGGTCTACACGATTCAGCGCAAGCCTCCTCCCCGGCTGGCTCGCGACTCCTGACGTCGCACTCCGTTCTGCGACCACCGATTTCCACGAGCCATCACCACGGCTCGCACCGTCGCACCAGTTTCTGGTTCCGGCGCCCGTCGCGCACGCAGAGCCCAAAGAGGAGAAAGTCATGTCGGTCACGTTGAATCGCATCACACCGGGGAGCGTGCACGAGACGCTGCGGCGCTCCATCCTGGCGGACGGCTTCGATGTCGTCCTGGATCTGGACAAGAGCCACGGCGTCCGGCTCCACGACTCGCGCAGTGGCAAGACGTTCTTGGACATGTTTTCGTGCTTCGCTTCGGCACCGCTTGGCTTCAATCACCCGCGCTTGGTCGACCCCGAGTTCGTGGCCAAGCTCGGCCGCGTGGCGGTGACGAAGCCGTCCAACTCCGATCTCTACACCGTGGAGATGGCGGAGTTCGTCGATGCGTTCGCACGCCTGGCGACGCCGCCGGCGCTGCCGCATCTCTTCTTCGTCGAAGGCGGCACGCTCGGGGTCGAGAACGCGCTCAAGACCGCCATGGACTGGAAGGTGCGCAAGAACGTGGCTGCGGGCCGTGGCGAGATCGGCCATCAGATCATGCACTTCCGCGAGTGCTTCCATGGCCGCAGCGGCTATACCCTGTCGCTCACCAACACTGCGCCGGTCAAGACGATGTACTTCAGCAAGTTCGATTGGCCGCGAATCACCAATCCGAAGCTGCATTTCCCGGTGACGCCCGCCGAGCTGCAACGCGTCGAGGCCGAGGAAAACCGCGCCATCGCCGAGATGGAAGCGGCCTTCGCCCGTCACCAGCACGACATCTGCGCCATCATTCTCGAACCCATCCAGGGCGAAGGCGGCGACAACCACTTCCGCCCCGAGTTCTTCCGCGCCTTGCGCCGGCTCGCCGACGCGCACGAGGCCTTCCTGATCTTCGACGAGGTGCAGTCGGGCCTGGGGCTCACGGGCCGGATGTGGGCGCACGAGCATTTCGGCGTCCAACCCGACGCCATCTGCTTCGGCAAGAAGACACAAGTCTGTGGCACCGCCGTCAGCCGTCGTGTCGAGGAAGTGGAGGACAACGTCTTCCGCGTCCCGAGCCGACTCAACTCCACGTGGGGCGGCAACCTTGTCGACATGGTGCGCTGCCAGCGCATCCTGGAAATCATGCACGAGGAGAACCTGGTGGAGAACGCGGCGCGTCAGGGTCAGGTGCTCTTGACCGGACTGCAATCGACCGCGGCGCGGCACGGGGATTGGATCGACAATGCGCGCGGGCTCGGCCTGATGTGCGCATTCGATGTCCGCGATGCAGAGACGCGCAAGCGCTTGCTCGACGGCTGCACCGAACGCGGCCTGATGCTGGTGTCCTCGGGCGAGCGCACGATCCGCTTCCGCCCGGCTCTCGTCGTCGATTCCGACGATCTGCGCGAAGCGTTGGACATTCTCGACGGCGCCTTGGCGGCCTTGTAGGCGTCAGCCGCGCTCGGCGTCGACCGGGAGCTCGACCTCGCCCGTTCCGAGCCTTTCGAGATCGAAGGGCATTTGAATGAGCACGGCGGGCGACACCAGGAAGACGGCGCGGTCCCGAACTCCCTGCGCGAAAACGTGCAGTCCGGCTTTGGGATCGCGCCGTCCAATGCGAACTCCGGACACCAGCCCCTGGTCGTCGTAGAGGTCGACGCGCCATTCGGCCGGGTCCACCGCGCTGCGCCCCGGCTGCACGGCCGGGAACTCGCTCACCTCCAGCGTCGCCAGCTTCTCCAGCAACTCCTGCACGCGTCCCGGATCGAGGGCGAAGGTCGAATCCGTCTTGTCGCTCGCCGTCACCACCCAGCGGCTGCGGCCGCGCCGCTCGACGATGAACGAATCCTCGGGAGCGTCGACATCGAGGCGTGTGATCATGGCGGGATCGAAGGCAGGGAACATGCGGCGATCGCGTGGCTCGCGCACCAGGTCGAGCATCGTGTCGACGATATGCCCTTCCATCTGGAAGATCTCCGGCTTGTCGGGAACGACGGCGAAGTAGGCACCTTCGATCATCGCGCCGCCAATGGTCAAGTCTCCGAGCACACGACCCGTGCCGTCCTCGAGGATGGCGCTCATGAGTCGATTCCCCAAGCCCAACCGGTGCGCGTTCTGTTTGTTCTCCGCCTCGACTCCGATGGCCCGCAAGGACGCCAACTGCAGCGCCAGACTCCGCATGCGCGTCGGATCGACGCGCCATGGCACTTCCCCGTCCGTGACCCAGCCGGCTTCGGCGTCATGGCGCACGTTCAGGCTGCTGGCGCCATAGGCGAAGCGAATTCGCGCCACGCTGTCCACCGCGACATCGATCATGCGCTTGTCGCGCCAACCGAATGAGGTCGTCAAGGCGAGGCTCATCAGCGACGATGTCGTGAGCTTGACATCGTTGCCATCGTCGACCAGCACGTAGACCAGGGTCTGCAGCGGATTGATGCGACCAAAACGCAGTCGGTGTTTCTTGTCGTCTCGCGTCACGATCTCCACATGCGCAGCCGGATGGTCGAGACCGTAGCGCACGAGGTCGCCGCCGCCGAGATTCTGCTCGATACGCGCCGCCACCAAGGTGTCGAGGAACGCGGCCACGGCCGCCGCCTCGCAGGCGGCCGACATCGGATGCGTGATCACCCAGTCCGTCTCGACGAGCTCGAGCCGAATTTGCGTGTCCCCATAGGAGAATCCCAGCTGCGCCACGTCGGCAGCTGCGATCGGCACCAGCCTGGCGATTTCGCTGCGCGCCTCGGCCGCGCTACGTTCGCGCTGGCGCGACCAAAGGACGAAGCTCCCCAAGCCCACCGCCAGCACCAACGCGATCCATGTGCCGCGAAATTTCATGATCCTCCTAGCAACACGTCAGCCGCGCCTGCGGCGGCGCAAGGTCGCCACCAGCCCCGCCAAGCCCACCGTGATCGGCAGCGCACCGATGGCCACCCAGTTGAACATGCGCAGCTGGGCCACTGTCATGGTGACCGAACGCACTCGGCCAGGCTGTGCGCGCACGGCGATGAGATCCTCGTCCTCGGTGAGCCAAGCGACGCTGTTGAGGAACAAGTTGCCGTTGCCCATCTCGTTGAAGCTCTGGTTGTTGGCGAAATCCGAATCGCCGAACACCACCATGCGCGCCTCGCTGCTATGGCTGCTGCCGGCGCCGCTCAAGGCTTCGCCGCTGCGCACCTCCTGCCCGGGAATGTGCGCCACCGCCGATTCGAGCTCGGGGTGCAACCCCTCGACGTCGAGCCGGCAGGCCATGGCGATCGACACCGGCCCGTTGAGATCGTTGACGTCGAAGCTCACCTGCGTGCCTTGCAAGTCCGTCTCCGCCCAGCTCTGCGGACTGGTGAATGCCAGCGACGCCATCTCGACCCCGCCGCTGTACAACTGCAGCCGGCGCACCGAGCGCACGCTCTGATAGTACGTCGGGGCTTCGAACTGTTTGGTGATCGCGTGCACGCCGTAACGATTGACCAACGGTGTGAGCGGCCCGCGGCCGAGCATCTGCCCTGTGGGACTCGGATCGACGACGCGATCGTCGCCGACTTGAACCCCCCAGCGTCCCACCCAGCCCTCCAGGTTGCTGCGGAACATCGGGTCGAAGAGCAAGAACAGCCGGCCGCCGCGCTGCAGATAGCGCTGGATCGCCTGGACCTCTTGATCCACCAGCCCCGATTTCGCGCCGGCGACGAGCAAGACGTCGCAATCCGCCGGGACCTCGCGCGCTTCCAGCAGCGCCAGCGTCGCCACCGCGTAGTTTTCGCGCTGCAACGCCAGCGCCATCGTCGAGTACCCGAAGATCCCCTTCTCCGTGATGCTCTTTTCGCCATGCCCGCCGAGGAAGTAGAGCTTCTTCTGACCGGGCCGCGACACCTTGATCAGCGCGTTGGTGATGTCCTCCTCGCCGAAAGTCCGCAGCAGCACGCGTTTGTCGCCCGCATCGAAGACCAGCGTACCCATCTGGCTGACACCGAATCGCTCAGCCAGCTCTGGGTTCTCGTTCATGTCCTCCATGCGAATGTGGAGGTTGCGGTTGCGGCGCGAGTATTCCACCAGGAGATCGCGAATGGCATCGCGTTCGGCGCGTTCGTAGTACACGTAGATGTCGATCTCTTTGGGGATGCCTTCGAGCACGTTGAGCGTTTTCTCCGACAGCGTGAATTCGCCGGTCGACGACAGGTCCCAGCGCCAGGCACGCCGGTCCGCCATGTAGCCCACCAGGAACAGGATCACGAGCACCAGGAAGGACAACAGGAAGGCGTTGGCACCATAGCGTGTCGACCGCCGCCGCATGTACTGGGTGATGTTGCGCCATGACACCAGCACCGCCACGGTCCAGATGAGGCCGACAACCACGAGCAGACCCGAAGTCCAGCCCTCCCCGGCGCGCACGAGCGACAGCACCGCAGCCACCAGGAGGAGCAGCACGCCCGCGACGAGGAGAATGACCAGCTGGCGCTGCATTGGTGACGTGGCGCTCTTCGCTAAAGGCGTCGAGGTAGAACGGTGCTTGTGTTCCAATTCGACAACGACCTCCTAGCGGTAACGGAGCGATTCCAACGAGCGGAGCGTCAGGAACAAGCCGAAGAAGATGAAACAGACGTAGAACACGACGTGCTTGGTGTCGAGAACGCCCTTGGTGAAGTCCTCGAAGTGCGCCACCAGCGACAGCTCGTTCAACCAAGCGCCGATGGTGGATGTCGGATCTCCGAGCAACCCCGCCAGCCACAGCAACAGTGCGGCACCCAAGCCGCCGATGCCTGCGACCACCTGACTGCGCGTCAGCGACGAGATGAACATGCCGATGACCAGAAACGACTCGCCCTGCAGGAAGACGCCGAGAAAGCCGACGAGAACGCTCGGCGGGTGCGGGTTGCCGTGGAGGAAGAGGATCGACACGAGTCCGAAGGCCAACAGGAGCAGGAAGAGGAAAATCGTGGTCGACGCGAGGAATTTGGCCGCCACGATGGAGCGTTGCGACACTGGTGAGGTCATGAGCAGTTCCATCGTCCCGGCGCGGTGTTCCTCGGCGAAGCTTCCCATGGTGACGAATGGCAGGACGAAGAGCGTGATCGCACCAAGCGTGGCAATGAAGCGGCGCAGCAAGTACTGATGCACGTCTGCCGGGCCCACCTCCTGTCCCATGGCCACGAGGCGCTCGCGATAGAAGCTGTCGAAGGACAGGTAGTTACGCAACAGCGTCATGAAGAACAACCCGACGACGAGCAGGAACACCGTCGTCACTACGTAGGCAATGGGCGAGTTGAAGCTGCTACGCATTTCGCGTCCGTAGACTGCGGTGATCCCGTTCAATGCGCGCCCCCTTCGGCGCTCACGACACGCAAGTAGGTTTCTTCCAGGCTGGTTTCCTGCGCGCGCAGCTCGAGCAGCTGCCAGCCCTGCTGCACCGCGAACGCCGCCAGCCGGGCGCGCACCGCGGTGCCGAGTTCGCATTGCAGGCGAAAGCGCCGCTGCCCCGGGCTCGGCAGGCCTTCGACCGCGCGCACGCCGTCCACGCCGCGCAACGCCGCCGCCGCATCCTGTGCCGTCTGCACTTCCAGGATCAAGTTTTGCTGATCCTTGCCGCCGCCGTCCAGCTCGCGCAGGGGCTGCGACAACGCGATGCGCCCCTGATTGATGATGATCACGCGCTCGCAGGTCATGCTCACCTCCGGCAGGATGTGCGTCGACAGGATGATCGTGTGTTCGCCAGCCAGGCCTCGCACGAGCCGCCGAACCTCCACCACCTGCTTGGGGTCGAGCCCGGAGGTGGGCTCGTCGAGAATCAAGACGGGCGGATTGTGCAACACGGCTTGCGCCAGACCGACGCGCTGACGGTAACCCTTCGACAGCTTGCCCATGATGCGGTGCTGCACATCGCCCAGACCGCAGCGCTCGAGCGTGTCTTCCAGGCGCTTGCGGCGCTCCGAGCGCGGCACGAGCTTGATGTGCGCGATGAAATCCAAATACTCGCGCACGCGCATTTCCATGTAGAGGGGCGGGCTCTCCGGCAAATAGCCGATGTTGCGCTTGACCTCGTCGGCTTGCTCGAACACGTCGAAGCCGGCGATGCTCGCGGTTCCCGCCGTCGCCGGCTGGAAGCAAGTGAGGATGCGCATGGTCGTGGTCTTGCCGGCACCGTTGGGCCCGAGGAACCCGACGATCTCGCCCTTTTTCACCTCGAAGCTGACGCCATCGATCGCGCGCTTGCCCGGATAGATCTTGGTCAGTTTCTCCGCGACGATCATGCAGGCGACTCCCACTGCCGGTGGTTTCCTCGGCTCCGGTCGTCCGCCATTATAGGCGAGCGCCGCGGCCGCTTGCCAAGCGGAGCCCGCGACTCCGAGGTCGGCCGCAGCCGATCGGGTATATTGGATGAGTTCTGATGCGGGAGGTCCCTTGAGCGCGAGACCGACGGCGAGCTTGCACCTGAACGCCGGGCGCGAGTTCCGTGCCACACAGCGGCGCGTTCTTTATCTGTTGCAAGGCCTCGCCGCCCGGGGGCACCGCGTGCTGCTGTGTTGCCCACGCACCTCGGCCCTGTTTCGACGCGCCGGCGCCGCCGGCATTCCGTGCGCCGCACTGACCTTGCGCAGCAGCCTCGATTTTCCCTCGATCGTGCGTTTGGCCCGGCTGGTGCGAGACGAGCGCTTCGATCTCGTGCACGCGCACGATTCCCAGAGTCACCATGTCGCCCGGGCCGCGCGCGGGATGAGCGGCGAGCGCGCGCTCACGGCCAATCTCTTTCTCACCCATCACGAGCTCGCCGATGGCGGCACCGCCGGGGCGCGCGTGCATTACGACGACCCTGGCGTGCATTACATCGCCAGCTGCAAGCCGGTGCGCGATGGCCTGGTGCAGCGTGGGGCCGATGCCGCACGCATCGCGGTCGTCCCGGACGGTGTCGATGTTCCGGCGCTGCGGCTCGCCACGCGCCCGAGCACCGACCCCTGGGGCCTGCGCGCGCGCGGGCTGCGCATCGTCGGCACGGTGCTGCGCTCGGGCAAGGAGAAGAACCTGATGCCGTTGCTGGAGGCCTTCGCGTTCTTGCATCGGCGACTGCCGGACACGCACGTGCTGGTCGCCGGCAAGGCGAGCCCTGCGCTCGAGCGCGGTTGCCGCGACCTCGGCATCGGAGCGGCGGTCACCTTCACCGGCGTGCTCGACGACGCCGCCAGCGTCCATGCCGCGGCCCATGTCTTCGCCTACCTGTCCGACCCAGAAGGCACGGCCACCACCTTGCTCGAAGCCATGGCGGCCGGCACACCCGTCGTGACCACCGCCGTGCCGAGCGTGCTCGGAATCGTGCGTCACGGCACCTCCGCCCTGGTGGTGCCGCCACGCGACAATCAGGCGCTGGCACAAGCGCTCGAGCTCGTGCTCGCCCAGCCGGAGCTCGCCGCACGTCTCGTGCATGGCGCCGCCACCGTCGCCGAACAGCATTCGGTCGAACGCATGGTGGATGCGACGCTCGGCGCCTACCGCAGCCTCGGCCAGCTCGAGGCTGCCCGTCCCGACAGCCCACGCCCATGACTGCCTTCGTCAAGATGCACGGCTGCGGCAACGACTTCGTCGTCCTGCGCCACGCCGATCTCGAAGCTCTCGCGCTCGCGCCCGAAGCGTTCAGGGCCTGCGTGCGACGTCTGTGCGATCGCAACTTCGGTATCGGCGCCGACGGGTTGTTGAGTTACGACGTCACCTCCCCCACGCACCTCAGGATGCGCTACTGGAATCGTGATGGTTCACGCGCCGAGATGTGCGGTAACGGCGCTCGCTGCGTCGTGCGCCTGGCATGGCAACGCGGTGAAGTCGTGCCCGAGCTCGTGCTCGAAACCGATGTCGGCGCACACGTCGCCACGGTGCAGCATGCCGCCGCGTCGACGTCGGTGGAAATCGACATGGGGCCTGTGCGCTGGGATGCCGGCGCCATCGGGCTCACTCAGCACGCCGAGCTCATCGACGCTCCTCTCCGCGTCGGCGATGCGACGCTGCGCGTCACCGCGTGTTCGGTGGGGAACCCGCACGCCGTCGTCTTCGTCGGCGATCGCTCGCTGCTCGCGGCGGTGGACCTCCTCGCGACGGGGCGCGCGCTGGCGGAGCATGTCGCGTTTCGCCAAGGCGTCAACGCCAGCTTCGTCACCGTCGAGTCCGGGGATTTGCACCTGCGCGTCTACGAACGCGGTGTCGGGCCGACGCTCGCCTGCGGCAGCGCCGCCTGCGCCGCCCTGGCGGCAGCCGTGCGCCATCGGCTCGTGCCCGAGCCTGTGGCGACGGTGCACTTGCCAGGGGGCACGGTCGAGGTCCGGCAAGACGAGTCTCGGCATGTGTGGCTGCGGGGACCGGCGGCAATCGTCGCCGAAGGGCGGCTCGCATCCGAGCTTCTGTCGACTTGAACAGCGCTGCGGGTCAGCCGCCGCCGCGCTCACCGCGCAGGAACTGCTGCAACGTCGCCATCTCCTCGGCGCTGCCGATGAACAGCGGCGTGCGTTGGTGCAGGTCCTGTGGCTCGATGTCGAGGATGGCTTGCTCGCCGTCGGTGGCGGTGCCGCCGGCCTGTTCGGCGACGAAGGCCAGCGGGTTCGCTTCGTACAGCAATCGCAGTTTGCCGTGCTGCGCTTTCGCTTCCTTGGAGTCCGCCGGGTAGAGGAAGATGCCGCCGTACACCAGGGTGCGATGGAAATCCGCCACCAGGGATCCGACGTAGCGCGCACTGTACGCAGGCCGGCCGTTCGCCGGATCGCCCTTGATGTGGTCGACGTACGCCCGCACCTGCGGCGTCCAGTAGCGAAAGTTGCCCTCGTTGGTGCTGTAGATCTTGCCGCGCTTCGGCAACTGGATGTCCGGGTGCGACAGCAGAAACTCGCCGACGCTCGGATCCAAGGTGAAGCCGAAAACGCCGTGCCCCGTGCTGTAGACCAGCATCGTGCTCGGACCGTAGACGATGTAGCCGGCGCACAACAACTTGCGCCCCTTCTGCAGCAGGTCGCCGAGCGTGCCGTCCTCGCCCTGACTGGTTTTGCGGTGAATGCCGAAGATCGTGCCGATGTTGACGTTGGCGTCGATGTTCGACGAGCCGTCGAGCGGATCGAACAAGAAGACGTACGGCCCCTTCTTGTGCGGCTGCGGAATCGGGATCGGATCGGCCATTTCCTCGGACGCCATGATGCACAGGTGCCCGGTGTGGTCGAGCGCTTTGACGATGGTGTCGTTGGCGAAGTCGTCGAGCTTCATCACCTGCTCGCCCTGGACGTTCGAGTGGCCCGCCTGGCCCAGGATGTCGACCAAGCCGGCTTTGTTGACTTCGCGTGAGATGATCTTCGCCGCGATGGTGAGCTCGAGGAGCAGACTGGTGAACTCCCCGGTCGCGTCGGGATAGCGTTGCTGGCATTCGACGATGAAGCGCGAAAGCGTCATGCCGCGGAGACTGGCCATACTTCGACCTCGGGCGAAAACGTGGCGCACCGGTCGCGGGCAGTATACGTGTGCGTCCGGCCCGGCTCAATCCAGCGTGCGACCGGTGCCTGGAACGACGCCGGTCATGACAGGCGCCGCAGGTGCAGACCCTTGAGATACTCGCCTTCCAGATGCGACACGTTCACCGGGTGATCGCTTCCTGCACTGAGTTGCGCCAGCACCTGGGCACGCACACCGGCGTTGGCCGCCGCTTCGAACACCGACATCTTGAACTGCAGCGCGTCGACGTGCTGCGAGCATGAGAAGGTGAACAGTTCGCCTTCGGGGGCGAGCAATTGCAATGCCATGAGATTGATGTCCTTGTAGCCGCGCCGCGCGGCGTCGACCTGGTGCTTCTTCTTGGCGAAGGCGGGAGGGTCGAGCACCACCAGATCGTAGCGCTCACCAGCCTGGCGCTTGGCGCGCAGCACGTCGAAGACGTCGCCGTGGACGACGGTTCCGGTGTCGAAGCCGTTGCACTGCATGTTGCGCTGCAGCAACGCCAGCCCGGCTTCGCCGCTTTCGATGCTGGTGATCTCGGATGCGCCACCGGCGGCCGCCGCCACCGAGAAGGCCCCGGTGTAGGCGAAGCAGTTGAGCACGCGCCGGCCACGCGCACGCTGGCGCACGCGCGCGCGATTGTCGCGCTGATCGAGATAGAAGCCGGTCTTCTGACCGCTGTCCGGCTGCACGAGAAAACGCAGGCCGTTCTCGCGGATTTCCACCTCGGTTGGCAGAGGTTCGCCCCAGAGCACGCCCTTGCGCAACGGCAGGTTCTCTTCGCGGCGGATCGGGACGTCGCTGCGTTCGAAAATGGTGCGCGGCCCGAGCTCTGTGACCAACAAGTCCACCAGTCGGTCGCGCAGACGATCGGCCCCCGCCGTCGTGAGCTGCATGACCACCACGTCGGCATAGCGATCGACGATCACGCCGGGCAGGAAGTCGCCTTCGCTGCACACGACGCGATAGGCGTCGGTGTCGGCGCCGACGAGACCGCGGCGCAATGCCACGGCCGTGCGCACACGCGCCTGCAACAGCGCACCGAGATCGTCGATCTCCTCCCAGGCCAGGAGGCGCACCGCCAAGCTCTGCGCCGGATTGGCGTAGCCGATGGCGACGAATCGCCCCTCGGAGTCTTCGACACGACAGAGACTGCCTGGCTCGAGCAGAGGGATGTCTTCGAACGCACCCGAGAACACCCACGGATGCCCGGCGCGGGCCGGACGTTCACGACCGGATTTGAGGCGCAGAACGGGAAGCACGAGCATGATCCTCCGCGTGATTTATTCGCCGCGATAACGTGGCGGGCGTTTCTCGGCGAAAGCTGCCAAGCCCTCGAGCCGGTCGCGCGTCGGCAGCAACGTGGCGTACGCCGCGGCCTCGGTGTCCAATCCGGCCGCGAGCTCCACATCCTGTGCCGCATCGATGGCTCGCTTGGCTGCGCGCACGGCAAGCGGCGCGTTGACTGCGATCCGCACCGCCCACTCGCGCGCGGTCTCCGGCAACACGGCTCCGGCAACGACAGCGTTGGCGAGACCCATCTGTAGCGCTTCGGGCGCGGCAATCCGCCGCGCCGACAGAATCAACTCTTTGGCACGCGCAGCGCCGACGACGCGCGGCAATCGCACGGTGCCCCCGGCGCCTGGCATGATGCCGACGCCGACTTCGGTGAGACCGACCTCGGCATGCGCGGCGAGCAGCCGCAGATCGCAGGCGAGAGCGAGCTCCAAGCCGCCACCGAAGGCGACGCCGTTCAGTGCCGCAATCGTCGGAAACGGCAAGCTTGCCACCGCGGCGAAGGTGCGGCGAATGAGCTGCAGATATTCCTCGACCTCGCCGAGCGACATGCCGCGGCGCTCTCTCAAGTCGGCACCGGCGCTGAAGGCTCGATCCCCCCGCCCGGTGAGGATGGCGCAGCGAATGGAACCATCACGGCGCGCCGATTCCACCTCGCGCTCGAGCGCGGTGAGCAGCGGCCTGTTCATCGCGTTCAAGGCTTCGGGGCGGTCGAGCGTCCAGATGAGGACATGCTCTTCGCGCTGGCTTTGGATCAACGGCGCAGCTTTTTCCACACCACTCACTCTTTCTCGTCCACATGGTGCCGGAGGCGTTGCTGGATCTCGAAGTCGATTGACGAATCTGCGACGATAGTCGTGTCGGATTGCCCCGGCAACCGCGGCCGCTCTGGATCGAGCCGCCGTGGGAGCCCGACTCCGTACCATCCGGTCTCGGGGCATCCAAGAAAAACGACTATATACCAATCAGTTACAGAGCGGTCCCCGGGCCCCACCCTTGCATGCCCCCGAGGTTTGCCGAATACTGCGGTCGGAGGCTCCATGCCCCAACAAGGACAGGTGCAGCTCGCACCCGAGGTTTTCCTGGATCGCCTCCTCGATGACCTGCGCGTGCCGGGGAAAATCCTCGTCGCGACCCACGACAATCCGGACCCCGATTCGCTCGCCTCCGCGCTCGGACTCCAGGCGCTGTTCGGGGCCATGCTCGGCCGCGAAACCGTGATCGGCTTCGGCGGCATGGTGGGCCGGGCCGAGAACCGCACCTTGGTCGAGACCTGTCAAATCCCGCTCGTCGCTCTCGACGACATCGACTACTCCAATTTCAGCACGCGGGTGCTGGTCGATGCACAGCCGGACACCGGCAACAACTCCATTCCACCGGATGTCGGCTTGGACCTCGTGGTCGATCACCATCCGTTGCGCGAGCACACGCTGCAACGCGCGCGCTGGGTGGACGTGAGAAGCGATTTCGGCGCCTCCGCCACCATCGTGGCGCAATACCTCATGACCAAGAACGTCGAATTCCCGGCGCTGCTCGCCACCGCGTTTCTCTACGCGCTGAAATCGGAGACGCAGGATCTCGGCGTCCACGCCAACGAGATCGATCGCTCGGTGTATTTGCACTTGCTGCCGCGTGTCGATGCGCGCGCGCTGTTCGAGATCACTCATCCCAAGGTGTCGCGCGAGTACTTTCGCATTCTCGGGCGTTTGGTGCGGCAAACGCAGCTCTACGGCAAAGCCGCCGTTCTCTACATCGGGCGCGTGTCGAACCCGGATCTGGTGGCCGAAATGGCCGATCAGCTCATGCGTTTGCAAGCGATCGAGTGGGCGCTGTGCATGGGAACCTTCGCCAACGAGTTCTTCTTGTCGATGCGAACCAGCCACGAAGGCGGCGGCGCCGGCCAGATGATTCAGCGCGTCGTGCGCGGCCTGGGCCGCGCCGGAGGGCACGGGATGATGGCGGGCGGTCGCGTGCGCTCGGTGCCGCGCGATCGCAAGTCCAGGCAGGACCTGGCCGGCATGATGCGCGACCGTTTCCTGGCCGAGCTCGATCTCGGCGCCACACAGCCGCGCAGCATCCTCGATCACTGAGATGCCCAGTCAATCGATGTAGACGAACGCGCCGCGATTCTTCGGTGGCGGCGCTCTGTCGACACGCCGCCGCCGGGCGCGATAGCGCTCCTGTTTTTCGGCGAAGTAACGCGGATCGCGCCGCGCCTTGTCCGCGGCGAAAGCGGCGTTGCTGCAGGCCTTGCTGCAGAAACGTCCGCCGCGTTCGCTCCAGACGACGCGCGGGCACTGGTGCAAATCTGCCGTGGCCAGCATTCGCTCGATCCCAGCATGGGCGGCGAAGCGGGCTTCCCAGGCACCCGGCCAGGCCTCGGTTGCGGCGGGACCGGGTCGGACGCCGTGACAGCGCCGTGCTGCTGTCTGCAACCATGCCGACGGAATGCTCAGCAGTTGCAGGAGGGAAGTCGAAAGCAGCGACTCGAATGGCTCGACCAGCGAGCCGCTGCGCCGGCGGGCGACGAACTGGGGCATCCCCAACTCGCTTGCGGGCTCATCGCCAAGCTCCGACCCACGGTTCTCCGCGTTCAACGTGACAGTCGCGAGCCACTGCGACACGGGCTTGGCTTCGTCTGGAGCGAGCTCCGACGCCAGCAAACGTGCCGCGCAGACCGATCGCAGCACTTGCGCATCCCTGGAGAGTCGCTCTCCCGCCACGGCTTCCAGCCTCGATCCACCCTGCGGGTGAACGGCCCCGGTTGGCCATTCGAGCGCTCGATTCAGGACATCGACCCACAACATGGGACTCCTCCTCCCCTCACCTCATCCCGGTGCCATCCAAGTTGCAGCGGGTTCGCGCTGTCAAGCACCGATCGCGTGGAGCATTTCGGTCAGTGGGCCTCCCCCTTGACGCGCCGGATGGCGTAACCGATGATTTGGTCAAGGAGTTACCGATGACGAAGCGTTCCATGGCGGCGTGGACCTTGGGCTTGATCCTCTCGGGGCTCACCGGATCGTTGCACGCCGCCGCACCGAAGATCGGTCCGGCGCAACCGGCGTACCTGCAATCCAGCACTCGGCTGCCCGCGCCCCGTTCGATCGCACAAGACGACCTCACCCTGTCCTGCTTCGAAGGATTCCTCTCGATCTTGCTCAACGTCGGATGTTTCACCACGGTCAATCCTTCGCAGCCTGGCGACTGCCGTTCGACCGCGGGAGACTTCATGGTGCAGTACGTCTTCCCCGACGTCGCCATCCCGCACCGCGTTGTCGGCTTCGGCTTCCTGAGCAACGACGGGTCGACGATCTTTCCATCCGCAGGCGTCATCCAGATTCCCATCGTCCAAGGGTTCGCGCGCTATCCGACGCCGGCGGAGCTCGCCAACTTGTCGGCGCAGATGATCTCGTCGGTCATCGACACCACGGTGGCTTTCGTCGACGTGCAGAGTGAAGAAATCAGGGTGGAGCCCGGGGCCAACACAGCGCTGATCCTGGCGCTGCAGTTTCCCACCAGCGGTCTTTTGGAAAACACGATTGGCGTCGGACCTGGCATCGCGGCGGATGGCGATTATCCCGACCAGACCTGCGATCGCTTCACAATCGACGGCGGCGCCACCTGGTTCGAACCGTTTCCGTGCACCGAGGGGGATCCACTCTGCGATCCTGTCGATTGGGGCTTCGTCGTCCTCCTCGAGCCCATCGTGGGCAGCGTCTCGCAAGCGAACTGGACGCAGGTCAAGGTCCTGTTCCGAACCCCCTGAGGACCAAGGCCCCCAGCATCATGGTCCGCACTCGCGCGCTGCTCGTTGCACTCATGATCTGCAGCGTCGATGCAGCGCCTGCTGCTCCAGTGCATCCTGCGCGCCTGCGCCCAAGCTTCCGCATGCGGCTCCGCGGAGGCGGCGAGTTCTCTGCGTCCACGATTCTCGCGGACACTATTTTCACCTGCTTCGAGTCCACATCGTTGGTCTCGGCCGTCAACCCAGGCTGCTTCGTCACCTTTTCGCCACCCCAGCCCGGGGATTGCTCGACACGCACGGGGCATTTTCTCCTGCAATCGATCACGCCCACGCTCCCCGTCTCGCACCGCGTGCGCGGCATTTCCTTTCGCAGCAACGACGGCGCCACCGTGTTTCCGAGCGCCGGGGTCATCTTGTCCGCGCTCGATGATCAGGGCCACTTCCTGCTCCCCGATGCGAGTCAGCTGGCCAGTTTACAAGCGCAGCAGATCACGAGCAGCGCCGACACTTCCTGGGTTCATGTCGATCTCGATGCCGCGGGCATCGTCGTGCCGGCCGGAAGCGACATGGCCATCCTCGTCGCTTTGCAGTTCCCGGATGGCGAACAGCTCACGGCGCTCGGCAACGGACCGGGGATCGCCGTGGATGCCGCCCTGCCGGACAGCGATTGTGATTTCTTCACCATCGATGGCGGCGTGACCTGGATGGCGCCCTCCTACGATCCGCTGGACCCGCTCGCGACACCACTCGATTGGGGTTTCGTTCTCCGGCTCGAGCCGATTACACGTGCGGCTTCCGCCACGTGGTCATCGGTCAAGGCGCTCTATCGCTCGCCGTGATGTGTGTCAGCCGCAAATGACTGACACTCAAGGGGATCGCTGCAATCGCCATTCGTGCAAGTTCTCGTAGCGCGATCCGCCAGGCGAAAGATGGCTTCGGACCAGACCAACCCACGGGTGCGGAACGGGCGGCGAGGCCCAGGAGACCGGGAGCGACAGCGCCGCGCGGAGTGGTTCGGCGAGCCTCGCGCCCTCCGCTCGCACCCGCCCGAGCGTGAGATGAGGCTTGAAGCGCTTGTCATCGGCGTCCAGCCCGGCTCCTCGCACAGCGGCGCGAACGGCTTGCGCCAGGACATCGAGTTCCCTCCCGGCAGCGTGGAGGCCGATCCAGATCACGCGTGGACGGCCCCGGCTTGGGAAAGCGCCGATGTCGCCAAGCCCCAGCCTCGGCACGGGCACGCTGCCGAGACAGACACCGAGTGCCTGCTCCAATTCCAGCCGCGGCGCCTCCTCGACTTCTCCCAGGAACGCGAGAGTGAGGTGGAAGGCGTGTGGGCCCACCCAACGCACCTCGTCGCGAGTGTCCGCCGAGCGCAGGTGTTCCTGCGTCTCCTTCACCTTCGCCAGGACGCGCGGTTCCAGATGCAGGGCCACGAAAAGTCGCAATCGTATCCGCCTCCGAAGCCATCCTAATCCGCGGACGCCCCGAGGGTGCTGGTGTCGGCCAGACCCACGTCCGCCACCAGGCTTGACGCCCTGATCTAAATTCGTATATTTACATATACGAATGGATGCACCGTCCGCACTCGCTGGGCTGTTCAAAGCACTTGCGGATCCGTCCAGGTTACGGCTCCTGCGTCTCCTGGATGGAACCGAGCTCCGAGTCCAGGAGCTGGTCGAGGTTCTCGGCCTGGCGCAACCGACGGTGTCGCGGCACCTCGGGATCCTGTACCGAGCAGGGCTCCTACGTCGCCGCCGGGAGGGCGGCTGGCTCTTCTACGGTGTGGACTGGAACTCGGGCCGACTGTCGCAGAGCGGTCTGGGGGAGTCCGTTCGCAAGCGCTTGCAGGACGCGATCCTCGGCCCGGACGAGCTGGACAGGCTCGACCGCTGCCTGGAAGCCAGGGCTGCGCGCAGTCGGGAGTTTTACGCGCGCATGGCCCCGCAGTGGGAGGGGCTGCGTGCGGGTCTCGAGATCGAAGGGTTGCAGCTCCGACTGTTGGGTGGGGTCCTGCCGCGGACGCTGGACATCGTGGATGCGGGCACCGGAACCGGTGCCTTGCTGCCCGCACTCGCGAGCGCGGCGCGCCAGCTGATCGGTGTCGACCAGTCGCCGGAGATGCTCTCCGAGGCGCGGCGCCGTCTCGAGGCTGCACCGGTGCCCGGAGTGCGCTTGCTGCGCGCCGACATCGGCCAGCTGCCGCTCGCCGATGACTCGGTCGATGCGGTGTGTTCGACCTTGGCGTTGCATCACGCGGCCCGGCCCGCAGCCGTGGTCGCGGAGTTCGCGCGCGTCGTGCGCCCCGGGGGCGCGGTCGTGCTGAGCGATCTCGTCGAACATGACGAGGAATGGATGCGCAGTGAGTTCGCCCATGTCTGGCTCGGATTCGCCGAGGATGCGGTGGCGAGCTGGTGTCGTTCCGGCGGGCTCGACCGCATCGCGTCGCATCGTTTGAATCGCCGTCGCTCGGGGGCGGGACGTTTGCTGCCGGATCTTTTCGTGCTCTGCGCGCGCAAGCCCGTGGATTCCCGCGCCGCCGAGCCCATGTTTACATCGGTCGAACCATGAAGAAACGCGAGGCATGACGATGAACCACAAGATCGCCAATCCTGATCTGGCCGAGCTCGGCCGCCGCCGCATCGAATGGGCCGAATCGCGCATGCCGGTAATGATGGCCTTGCGCCGGCGCACGCAAGAGACCAAGCCGCTGCGCGGCATGCGGATCGCGGGCTGCCTGCACGTGACCAAGGAAACCGCCGTTCTCGTGCGCGCGCTCCGCGCCGCCGGCGCCGAAGTGTCGTGGAGCGGATGCAATCCGCTGTCGACGCAGGATGACGTGGCCGCGGCACTCGCGGCAGAGGGCACCTCGATCTTCGCCTGGAACGGGATGAACACCGACGAGTTCTACTGGTGCATCCGCAAGACGCTGGAATTGCAGCCGACCCTGACCTTGGACGACGGCGCCGATCTCATCTTCACCGTGCACCACGAGCGCAAGGATCTCGCCAAGCAGATCCTCGGCGGCACCGAGGAAACGACGACCGGTGTGCACCGTCTGCGCGCCATGGCCGGTGATGGCGCTCTCCTCTACCCGGTGATCGCGGTCAACGATGCCGAAACCAAGTGGGACTTCGACAACGTCTTCGGCACCGGGCAGTCCTCCGTCGACGGCATCCTGCGGGCGACCAGCGTGCTGCTCGCGGGCAAGAATTTCGTCGTCGCCGGCTTCGGCCACTGCGGTCGCGGTGTGGCGATGCGCGCACGCGGCATGGGAGCCCAGGTCATCATCACCGAGGTCAGCCCGACCGCGGCGTTGAAAGCGATCCTGGAAGGCTTCCAGGTCATGCCCATGGAACAAGCGGCGCGCATCGGCGACATCTTCATCACCGCCACGGGAATGCGCGACGTCGTGCGCGACAAGCACTTCGCGCTGATGAAAGACGGCGCCATCATCTGCAACACGGGGCACTACGACGTCGAGCTCAATTTGAACGAGCTCGGGGCGATGGCGCGCTCGGTGCGCGAGGTCCGGGCCAACAACGAAGAGTACACCCTGCCGGATGGCAAGCGGATCTACGTGCTGGCCAAGGGCCGACTGGTGAACCTGGCGGCAGCAGAAGGCCACCCTTCGGAAGTCATGGACATGTCCTTCGCCAATCAGTTCATGTCCATGCTGCGACTGTGCACCGAGGGTTCCACGCTCGAGCACAAGGTGTATGATATAAGTGCCGCTCAGGACGCCGAAATCGCGCGCTTGAAGCTCGAGACGATGGGCATCGACATCGACGCGCTCACGCCCGAGCAGGTGCGCTACGCCACCGACTATTCCGCCGGCACCTGAACCCGAGCCGGCACAGGGGCCGCCATGAGGGATGGAGACGATCGGCCGCAGGCACCCATGCTGCTGCGCTTGGTCGCCTTCGCGCTCGACGGCATGTTCGCGGTGGTGCTGGTGTTCGTGGCGCGGCTCGCATTCTCCCCCGCGGGCACCACACCTTGGGAATCCGCGCGCGCGCCGTTGGACACGCGGGTTTTTCTGGCAGTGGCGTTGCTGCTGGTGCTGCGCGACGTCGTCTTCTTCGCCAGCCCGGCGAAGTGGCTTCTGTGTCTCCGTCTCGAGCAGCCCGACGGACAGCGGCTGCCCTTTACCCAGCGTTGGTGGCGCGCACCGTGGTCGATTCTGCCTTGGAGCCTCGCCCCGCAACGTTGGCAACGTCGCCAACGATGGCGGGTGCGCACCTACGTCCCCAGCCGTATCGGACTGGCGCTGCGCACGGTGTGCACCGCCAGCGCGGCAATCGCCAGCGTCGGCTGGGCGCTGGTGACTTTGCGCCCCAGCATTTCCAGCCCCGCCGCCGAGACGCTGGTCGCGAGCCTGGTGCGCGACGACGTGCAATTGCGGCGGACCCTCGGCGAACCGGTGGTGGCCGACATCCGCAGCATCGCGCGGCGTGGCGAGGTGTGGATGCCCGGCACGGCCAGTTTCCAGCTGCGACTCCAAGGTACGCAGGCGCGACAGCAGATGCGGGTGCTCGCGCGTCGTGTCGAAGGCGAGTGGGCCATCGAAGAGCTGAGCGAGATCGAAATCCACTCGATGCGCGACAGCGCCCAGGTGGCGGAGCGCTGATCCTCCACGCCTGCCCGTTGCGCGGCCCTGGTGCATTCCCCTATCTTCCGTGCAGACATCTTCCGCCACGGGGACACGTGGCCCGAGCTCGCAATGACTCCGCCGACCAGGAGGATCCGCGATGAGCCAGCAGGTGGGAACGGCAACCGACGCGAACTTCAAGTCCGAGGTCGAGGACTCGACCGTCCCGACGCTGGTGGATTTTTGGGCCCCCTGGTGCGGACCCTGCCGTGCCATCGCTCCGATCGTCGAAGAGCTGGCCCGCGACTTCTCCGGGCGGCTCAAGGTCATGAAGATGAACGTCGACGAGAACCCGCAGATTCCGATGAACCTGCACGTGACCGGAATTCCCACCGTGTTGTTGTTCAAGAACGGGCGAATCGTCGATCAGGCCGTGGGCAGCGCGCCGAAGCGGATGTTCGTCGACATGATCGAGAAGCATCTCGACTGAATCTGCAACCGGGAAAAGTGACGATCACGGCGACGACGGCGCCGACTGCGGCGCCTCGAACTTGTAGATGAGACGCACCTCTCCGGGCTCGGCGAACCCTGCACGCTCGGCGGGGCTATACCTCGAGCTGCGGGCCGCAGCGAGCGCCGGTGCAGCGAAGATTTGTGCGGTCGCCTGTTCCACTCTCGCATCCAGGATCTCGCCAATCCGGCCCACGCTCACCACGATCTTCACCTCGCCAGATTCCGTCGCCTCCGGCGGGTAAACCGCCTGCACCTGATCCAGGACGGCAGCGGGTTTGAAGTCGGCATCGGCAGCTTGTGCTTGCGGCTGTCCTACCGGCCTTCCCCCGAGCTTCGCGAGCTTGCTCTTGTCCTTGTCATCGAGGTTCATTCCCAGAGGTGGCACCGTGTAGCGACCGCGTTCGGCTCGCTCCAGCACCTGGAACAGTGCGGTGCGGCCGCGCCACTCCCGTGGTGAGCTCCAACCGCTGTCGGGAAGTGCAGCGATCTGAGCCCGAATGCCTGCCTCGAGCTCGTCCAAGGCATATTCACGCCGGCTCTCTTCCACTTTTTGAATGCCGAGCTTCTTCGTCGCCACCTCGAGACTCTGCCCGTCGTGCAGCAAACGCTCGAGCTCAGGCACCACTTGCGGATCCTCGATCAAGATCTGACGGCAGCGCACCACGACGACGACATCGGTGCTGTCGACGTACACGGGTGCCATGGGTTCGAACGGCATCCCGGCGGCGAGGCTCTCGGCCGGCGCCGGTTGCGGCGCCGTAGCCGCCTCTCCCACCCGCGGGACGTCCTCGAGTGGCCAAGGATCGAGGGGATCGGTGGGAGGCTGGACGCGGCCCAACCATGGCTTCGCAGTCTGCACCGATGCGTCTTGCTGCGCTTGCGCGACGGTCGCGCACAGTGCGAACCAACAAGTCCACGCGATCCTCGACGACGCTCGCAGCGGCGTCCTCCTGTGGGGATCGCATCGTTTCATCGCACTTCTTCCGGCTCCGCACGCGTGGTGCGCTGCGGAGATGTTGCCCGCAAGCGCTGCACCACCGTCGTCACCTTGCCGATCACGTAGTCCACTTCCTCGACGCTGTTGAACCGCCCCAGCCCGAACCGAATCGAGCTGCGCGCCAGGTCATCGGGCACGCCAATGGCGCGCAAAACGTGTGAGGGCGCGGCATTCTGATTGTCGCAGGCCGCTCCCGGCGACACGGCAATATCGTTGAGCTGCATGAGGAGTGATTCCCCCGTGACGCCGGCGAATCCCAGGTTGAGATTGCCAGGCAGGCGCGGCGCGAGCGCGCCGTTCAAGCGCACGTCGGGCAACGCGGCCTGCAACCCGAGACGCAGACGCTCGCGCAATTCGAGCACGCGTGCGGCGTCCGCCGGCAGTTGCGCCGCCGCGACCTCGCAAGCCTTGCCCAGGCCGACGATGGCCGGCACGTTCAGCGTTCCCGAGCGCAAGCCATGCTCTTGGCCGCCACCCGGCGAGCTCGGCTCGAGGTGCACGTTGTCGGCGCCGCCGCGCACGTAGAGCGCGCCCACGCCCTTCGGTCCGTAGAGCTTGTGCGCCGACATCGCCAGCAGATCCACCTGCGCGGCCCGGACATCGATCGGCACCTTGCCGACGGCTTGCGCCGCATCGGTGAAGAACAGAATGTCTCGCGTTCCGAGCAGCGCACCGATGGCGGCCAAGGGCTGCAAGGTACCGATCTCGTTGTTCGCCGTCATCACCGCCACGAGCACGGTGTCGGCGCGCAACTCCGCCGCGATCGCTTCGGGGTCGACGATGCCATCCGGCCGCGGCGCGACGATGCTGATGTCCCAGCCCTCGGCGGCGAACTCCCGCATGACGCCGAGCACGGCTTTGTGCTCGATGGCGGTGGTGACGACATGGCGACCGCGGGCTCGCCGTGCACGCAGCGCTCCGCGCAACGCCAGATGAATGGATTCGGTCGCGCCGCTGGTGAAGACGATCTCGCGCACGGAGGCGCCGATCGCCGCCGCCACCTGCGCGCGAGCGCGTTCCACCGCTTCCGCCGCCACCCAGCCGAACGCATGCGCTCGGCTCGCAGCGTTGCCGAAGTGGGTCGTCCAGTAGGGCAACATGGCGTCCCACACCACCGGATCGATGGGCGTGGTGGCATGGCAGTCCATGTAGATCGGCAGTTGCATCGACGGGCTCCGCCACGACTCGGGCTACGCCCGAATATAACGCTTCTGCCCACGCGCGTGGGCTGCGATCGGGGCGAGGCTGGAGGAGGAGGACGGTGTCTGGGCTCAGCCGCCGACCGGCATGACGCGCACATCACCGGTGCCGGACGACACGCGCACGCGGCGCCCCGTGACATGGTCGCCGGCATCGAGCGTGATGCTGCCGCCCGTGACCGCACGGCCGCGGCCGTTGAAGATCAGCTGGTCGTTGGTGAACGTCGTGCTCGCCATCGTGACGCCCTGGGGCAGAGCGTAGACTTCGACCTTTTCGCCGACATCGGCCGCTCCGTTGTCGTTGGTGTCGTCGATGAACGCGACCTCGTTGCTGTCGGTGCGGTATTCGAGCACCACCTGATGATTGCGGCTGCGGGCGCGCGAACGCGCCTCGTGGCACGCCGTCGCCAGCCGGTCGCAGGCGGTGGACATCCGCTGGGTCTCGCGATAGGAGTTGAAGTTGGGAATCGTCGCTGCGACCACGATGCCGATGATGACGATCCCCACCATGAGCTCGGTGAGCGAGAAGCCCGCAGCACGTGCCGGGACTCTCATCACAGCTCCTTCCACGAGATGATGATGTAATCGAAGGCCAGCTCGAGCGCGAGGCGGATCGCATCCCGGCTGTAGAGGATGCTCGGGTTGCCGCCGCCGAAGCCGACGTCCGACTCTCCCTGCACGAGCATGGCACCGAGCACCCAGGCGTTGCCCGTGATCCGCACGTCGCCATCGACGTAGATGAGACCGGTCCAGGAGAAACCGCCAGAGATGTCGAGATCGCCGGCAATGTACAGGAGCCCCTCGCCACTCACGCTGTTGAACTTCTCGCTGCCGGTGGCGTCGCCGTTGACGAAGGTGATGCCGTTCAGCGGGCTGCCGTCGTTCGAAGACGTGTGGTCCGGATCGGCCAGGATCTGGTCGACGACGTCCTGCTCGACACCGAGAGCCTCGGCCAGCGAGTAGAAGGGGTTGGTGCTGGAAGAGTCCGTCGGCCCCGGCTCGCCGAGCAAGTCGGTCGAACCGTCGACCTCGATCTCGTCCCCGGTCGTCATGACCGCGGGCAGATGGTCGAAGGCCTCGTCGTAAGTCGGCGAGCAGGTCGGCGCCGACTCCAAGTTCGTGTTCTCCGGCGTGTTGATGCTGTGATTGTGGCCGCAAATGTTGACCGTGCCTTTGATGTCGACGCCGGTGTTGCATTCGAGCGCAGCCATGATGTTGGGCGAGAACGGGAAGCGCGTGACCTCGACGCGCAGCCGCCGGCGTGCGTCGGCCATGTAGCCGGACACCTCGATGACCTCGATCGTCGAGCCCGTGTTCATGTTCTCGGGCGGGATGAGGCTCCCGTCGTAGCGCACGATTTCGTTGGCGTCGCGCACGTTGTCCCCGTTCAGATCACGCCACTTGTGACGGATGACCAGCAAGTTGTCATCACGCACGTAATCGAGAGCGCTGCTCGTCGGCTGCACCGTCGGCGTGAACATCGTCGATGGATTCGCCGAGGTCGGAGTGTCGCCGCCGGGCGTGAACATCTGCACTTCCCAATCCGGGTCGAGCGTGCTCGCGGTGTCGCGAATGCAGGCATCGAATGTCTCGCCATTCACTGTCACATCCGTGCCCGGCCGCATCGACAGGCGCGCCAGGGCTTCTTGCACACCGGCCTCGGCCGAGAACTGCGCCTGCGTCCCGCGCCGGTCGGCGCCCGACATCTTGAGGTCGCCGCCCGCGGTGTAGATGAGTGCAGCACCGATGAAACCCAGCGCCAGGAGCATCGCGAGCGCCAGGATCAGAGCCGCCCCGCGCTCTCCTTGTCTCGACCGCACTCCCATCGCGGCTCCTCCTCCTTCGCGCCGGATCACGGCAGTTGTCGTTCGTTGAAGAAGACGACGACCTTGCCCGTCGTGGCCGACGTGCGTGTGCCCGCGGCCAGATCCGGAGCGCCGTCCTTGTTGAAATCGGCGTTGGTCATGGTGACGATCTCGCCGACGCCGGTACTAGAAATCACGGTTCCCTTGTCGGACAGGAAACCGAAGTTCCTGTAGAGAACCACCTGACCGTCGTACGATGTGCTGCGACGCGTGCCGACGATGAGGTCCGGGAAGATGTCGTTGTCGAGCTTCGCCGCCGCCAAGGACAGCGGTGCGCCGCCTGCGTCGACTTGATCGCTCGGCGCGATGCTGCCGCCGGTGCCGGCGCCGAAGTTGTAGCTGCCACGGTTGTGCCAGACCTGCACGGAACCCGAGGTGCTCCCGAGCTCGCTGCCGATGACGATGTCGATGTCGGCACTGCCATCTTCCTTCATGTCGAACGCCAGCACGTCATGGACGGAGCCGGGGATCGAGAGCCGCGCGACCGCCCCGAAGGCTGGCACATCGATCGGCTGGATGATGATGGGAACGACGGGTTGCACCGGCTCGACGGGGCCGGTTTGGAGTGTGGCGCCGTAGACGAGCAGATAGACCAGGCTCAGGGACGTGCTCTGACGTGAGCCGACCACGAGGTCGTCGATGCCATCGCGGTTGAAGTCGGCGGCGGCGAGCGACACGACCTCGCCCAGCGATTCGGTCACCAGGCTGCCACCCGAGAACACCGGGAGGTAGTTGTAGATGTCGGTGTCGGCGTGGGTGAAGGTGCTGCCGCCCCGCCCATGCCAGATTTCAACCCGGCCCGTGCCGAACCCCGTGGTCGTGCCGATGGCCAGGTCGAGGACGGAGTCGTTGTCGAACTTGCCGGCCACGACATCGTTGACCGTCATGGCCCCAGACGCCGTGTAGCGCACTGTGGGCGTGGTCGGCAGCTGCCCCCGGAGTTGGCTCGCCGTCTGCGTCAACCACACGGCCACGTTGTTGCTCGCCGTCCCCAGACCGGTGACGACATCGTAGGCCCCGTCGGCGTTCAGGTCGCGCATGACCACCGCGTTCACGTCCGCAGCCACCACGCGCTGATACGATGGGGTCGCGGTGAAGATGGCCGAGTTGGGCGTGCCGCTGTTCTTGCGCCCGTTGAACCACGCCAAGATGTCGTTGGTGCCGCCGACATAATGGGTGCCGAGCAGCATGTCGAGGTCGCCGTTGCTGTCTTCCTTCAGGTCGGCGGCATTGATGGACAACGCACGCTCGGTCTCGGACAGGACGATTTCCTGGAAGATGATGTCCTGCTGGCCAATATCGCCGAACTCGATGTTCGTGGTCTGGTTCTCGACGACCACGACGGTGAGCGTGTTCACTGTCGACGACGTGTGGTCGGGCGGGTCGGTTTCGACGACCTCGTGCGACCCGGCCTCGGCGACGAAGCGGAACTCGCCATTCGTGTCGGTTTGCGTCACCTCGGACCCGTCCATGGTGACCGTGACGTTGGCAATGCCGCTCTCTTGGTTGTCGAGCACGCCGTCGGCATCTTCGTCGAGATAGACGATGCCGGCGATCTCACCCGCATCGCGCAAGATGTAATCGCCGAACTCCACCCACACCGAGTCGCCGTCCGCCGCCAGGTTCACATCGACGATGTTGGGCGTGCTCGAGGCGTAGCCGATCGAATCGACCTCGGTCACCGTGTAGTTCCCGGCGCTGACCGCGAAGAGGAAGCCGCCTCTCGCATCCGTCTGCACCGCGGCACCTGTGTCGAGGAACACGCGCACGCCCGCGATGCCGTGGTCCTCCTGGGGATCGCGTTGACCGTTGCGGCCGAAGTCGAGATAGACGAGGCCATGAATGAAGCCGGTGCCGGTGTCCGAGACATCGCCGTAATTGACCTCGACGACTTCCCCGGGCACGGGGTCGACGGCCACCGCATTCGGCGTGGTGCTGCTGTAGCCGACACGATCGATCTCGGTGACCGTGTAGGGCGCGGGCGCGAGGATGAAGCTGTAGCGTCCATCGGTGTTGGTGCGCGTCGAGGCGCCGTTGCTGCAGCGCACGACGACGCCGGACAGCGGCACTTCGCCTTCTTCCTGCACGCCGCTCTGGTTGTAGTCGTGGAACACGACCCCCATGATGCGCGCTGCGGTCGACTGCCGATTGCGGAAGGCGACCGACGACTCCATGACTTGCCATTCGTTATGCGCCTTGGCGTGCTCGCCCTCGGTCGTCGCGGTGACGTCGACGCGCGCGATGAGCGCCAGATCCTCGCTCGGCACCGGTTGCAGGTCGGCGATCTCGGCCTGCGACAGGGCGCCGTCGGCGTCGCTGTCACCATGCAGGACCGCAGGGGTGGCGCCGTCGTTGTCGTCGTCCACCCAGTAGCGGAAGAGCGGCTGCGGCAGCATGCCGTCCTCGTCGGCAGCCGGACCGCGCAGCAGCGCCAGCCCGGTGTTGGTGACGACGTTGGCGGCGCCATCGCTGCCGTAGACGAAGGCCTTGAGCACCAGATCGTTGGGGGTGTCCGACTCCTCTTCCTCGTCGTCGGCATCGTCGCCGGTTCCAACGGTGCCATTGCGGTCGGAATCGACGGTGAGGACGATGGTCTCGGCGCCCGTTTCGAACGCCCGCGGGGGCGTGTACTCGCTGCTGCCGTCGAGCGGCACCGCGGCGTTTTCGAGGTCCGGATCGATCGCGCGAGGGGTCGCGTCGGCGTCTTCGTCGCCGAGCGGGAACAGGTTCGCGTTCAGACCGAGAGTCCACGGCCCGGCATGGACGAAGCGGTTCTGGCCACGCGATTGATCGGTCTGCGAGCCAGCGGCACGGAGAATGCGAGTCACCTCGTCGACGGCCACGCGCGCGTTGTCGGTGCCCGATGAGCGCCCGCGCTCGCCGCGCAGTTGCGATCCCATCTGACTGGTGACGAGCATCGTCGCGAGCAGAGCCACGCCGACGACCAGTGTCGACACCAAGAGCTCGTAGAGAGTGAATCCTCGTTCGCTGCGCTCGCGTTTCATGGGTCTGTCCTCGTCAGAAGTAGGTCACCAGCGACGCCACGCTGTCGCTTCGTGCCGTCTGTATTCGCACCCGGACTTCCACGCGACGCATGCCCACCACGGGATCGTCGTTCGTGACCTCCCAAGTGCGTTCGAAGGAATCCTCGATCGGGTTTCCCGGGTCGGCGTGGACGCCGGCGTCGAGATCGTCGTGCAGTCGCGGCAGACTGCGCAGGTCCTCGACCTTGGCCTGTGCCAGCGCGTTGGCCTTGCCGAGCACACGGGCCTGGGTCGAGAACTGGGTGGCCTTCGGCGCCAGCTGCATGAGCATGATCGTGCCGATCCCGAAGATCGTGAGCGCGACCAGCGCTTCGACGATGGTGAATCCGGCTTTGCCGTCGCGCTTGCAGTTCGTTGGCGCCATTGCGCACCCTTTCGCGTTCGTTTGCGCCGCAATCGCACGGGACTTGGCAATCCCTGCGTCTGCGACCGCTCGGCTCATCGCACGTCCCGTGCCGTCCGTACGCGGGTCTCGAGCGCTCGATCTAGTGAGTGATAAGCGACCTGCCGCAGATACACCCAGGTGCGTCTGGATCGCGCCGGATTTCCCGCTCGCGGCTTTTCCCAACCCTGACGGCACCTTGCACCCCGCGCCGGCTTTCTTTTTGCGAGTGGGCGTGCAATCTGGCACGCTTTCCGACACGCTGCAGAGGCAGCGTGCACGCGCAACCATCGCTGGAAAGGCCGAAGCTGGAACTCGAGTTGCATCTCGTGCGCCAAGTGCGACCCGCGGTCGAAAGCCGCTGCCGCCGCACTCCGATGCGCCGCGCGTCCACGCGCCTGGGCGCTTCCGAGACTTGGCTCAAGCTCGAATGCGAGCAGGTCACGGGCTCGTTCAAGGTGCGCGGGCCGCTCGCGCTCCGCTCCTTGCTGGTGGATCCAAGACGCTGGGTAACCGCTTCTGCCGGCAATCATGGCCTCGGTGTGGCGTACGCTTTGCGCGGCGTCACCCCCTCGCCGCTCGTGTTCGTGCCCCGCACCAGCCCGCAAGTGAAACGCGAAGCCATCGCGGGCCTAGGGGCGACGATTCGTATCGTCGACACCACGAGCTACGACGAGGCCGAAGACACCGCCAGGAGTTGGGCTGCGGCGGAAGACGCGCGCTTCGTCTCGCCCTTCGACGATCCCGCGATCATGGCGGGAAATGGCGGCACGTTGGGTCTCGAGATCCTCGAGCAGCAACCGCAAGTGGCCAGTCTCGTGGTGCCCGTCGGTGGCGGCGGGTTGATCGCGGGCATCGCCTGTGTGATGCGCGCGCTGCGCCCGCGCGTTCACATCCTCGGTGTGCAGTCCGAAGCGACGCCGGCCATGGTCGAGTCACGGCAAAAGCGACGCGCGCTGCTGCGTCACACCGGCCCGCCGACGTTGGCCGAAGGTTTGGAAGGTGGGGTGAGCCAGCAGAGCTTCGAGCTGGTCGAACGCTGGGTGGACGATCTGCGGCTCGTGCCCGAAACCAGTATCGCTGCCGCGATGCGCTGGTTGTGGCGCGAGGAGGGGCTGCGGGTCGAAGGCTCGGCCGCCGTGGGCGTGGCGGCGCTGCTCGACGGGGTGCGCCTTCCGGGTCCGGTGTGCGTGGTGCTGACCGGACGCAACGTCGACGACGCCACGTGGAACCGGGTCCTGACGGCGACCCCATGACGTTGCGGCGATGCCGGCGTCAGTCCTGTCGAAACACCACGTCCCCGTCCACGACGGTCATCGTGACCCGGGTCGAAAGCAGCTCCAGGGCCCGGCAGCGCAACACGTCGCGATCGAACACGGTGAGATCCGCACGCTTGCCGATTTCGAGAGTGCCAAGCTCGGTCTCGCTGAAGGATGCATGAGCCGCCCACGACGTGAACGCGCGCAGGGCCTCCGAACGCGTCAGCCGCTCTTCCGAATGCCAGCCTGCTTCGGGTTTGCCATGCACATCCTGGCGCGTCACCGCCGCGTACAAACCCAGGATCGGGTCGATCGATTCCACCGGCGCGTCCGAGCCGCCAGGGAGCAAGACGCCCGTGTCACGCAGGGCGCGCCATGCATATGCGCCGCGCTCGCGCTCTGCTCCGAGCCGTGCCCCCGCCCATGGCATGTCCGACGTGCAGTGCGTCGGCTGCATCGACGGCAACACGCCGAGCGAGGCGAAACGCGGAATGTCCGCCGGAGCCAGCACTTGCGCATGCTCGATGCGATGGCGTGAATCGGCACGCGGCGTTTCCCGCTGCAGGATCTCGTACGCATCGAGAACGAGCCGGTTACCGGCATCGCCGATCGCATGCGTCGCGAGCTGGAAACCTGCGGCGTGCAGCGGCCGCGCCACGGTCAAGAACTCCTCGAGATCGTATTGCGGCAATCCCCGCACCGCCGGCTCGTCGCTGTACGGTTCGAGGAGCGCCGCACCGCGGGAGCCGAGAGCCCCGTCGACCATGAGCTTCACTGCCCGTAGCGCGAAGCGCCCGTCCGCCGCGAACGGATGCGGCCCGTCGCGCAGCGCGAGCTGCAGCAGCGAATCCGCCGACACGTCGCCACGCACGGTGGCTCCGATCATGGCGTAGACGCGCAGCGGCAGCGCGCCTCGCTCGAGCAACGTGCGGTAGTCCTCGAGATCGAACCCATCGATGCCCGCATCGTGCACACCGGTGAGCCCTTTCTCGCTCGCGTGAGCCAAGGCCACCTGCAACCGGAGCTGGCGTTCGCCGGCACTCGGCGGCGGAATGAACGGGGTCACCAAATCCATGGCGCGATCCACCAGCACCCCGGTGGGCGTGCCATCCGCTCGCCGCAGGATTCGCCCGCCGCTCGGGTCGGGACCGCGTGCGCCGACACCGGCGATCGCCATTGCCGCCGCATTGGCGAGCGCGGCGTGGCCATCGACGCGGCGGAGGAACACCGGTTGTCGCGGCAGGGCGGCGGAAAGGGCCGCATGATCCGGGAACTCCGGCGTCGGCCAGTCGTTCTGGTCCCAGCCGCGTCCGAGCACCCATTCGCCCGCGGCCAAGTCCGCTGCGCGCGCTCGCACCCGTTCGATCACCTCGTCGAAGCTTCGGGTGCCGACGAGGTCAACTTGCCGCAGCGATCGCCCCAGGCTCTGCACGTGCACGTGGCTGTCCACCAATCCCGGCACGAGCGTGCGCCCGCGGAGATCGTGCACCTGCGTCGAATCGCCCACCAGCTTCTCGATGGCGTCACGGCTCCCGAGCGCGACGATGCGACCCGCGCGCACCGCCAAGGCCTCGACACGGGGCTCGTCCTCCACGCGCGCCGGCGGATCCCCCGCCAGCGTATAGATGTTGCCGTTCGTGAATACGACATCGGCTGGAACGAGGCGCGGACCGCAGCCGCACAGGGCGAGCGCCACTGCCACGGCGAGACACGATCGACCGTGCATGGAAGCCTCCGGGAAGAGATCTGCGCGATTCTCTTCTGCGCCGGTGCCGATGGCAACGATAGAATGGGCCGAGCGGAGGGAGGGCGCTTGGAAGGACGCGAGCTGCCGGAGATGCGGCGGTCGCTGCTGCGTTGGTATGGGCGCCATGCGCGCGACCTGCCGTGGCGGCGCAGCCGTGACCCGTACGCAATCTGGGTCGCCGAGATCATGCTGCAGCAGACGCGCGTCGACGTCGTGGTGCCGTACTACGAGCGTTTCTTGCAGCGCTACCCCGACCTCCTGTCCCTCGCCCGGGCACCTGTCGAGGATGTCCTCCATGCATGGTCCGGCCTCGGCTATTACTCGCGCGCACGCAACCTGCATGCGGCCGCGAGGCGCATCGGTGCGCGACCGGGAGCGCGCATGCCCAACGATCGCGCCGGATGGCAGGAGTTGCCAGGCGTAGGCCGCTACACCGCAGGCGCAATCGCGAGCATCGCCTTCGGCCACCCGGAACCCATTCTCGATGGCAACGTCATCCGTGTGCTGGCTCGACTCCAGGCTTGCACCCAATTCGTGGATGCAGCCCGGACACGCAACGAACTCTGGGATGTCGCAGCACGATGGGCGCGCTGCCGCGTGCCGGGAACGGTGAATCAGGCGCTCATGGAGCTCGGCGCGACGGTGTGCACTCCGGTTGCGCCCGCGTGCCGTGTCTGTCCGCTGCGCCGCGGCTGCCGCGCGCACGCCTTGCGACTCACCGCCGAGCTGCCGCGCGTGCGTCGTGTCACCAAGCGTATGGTCGTGCATCTCGCTGCAGCGCTCGTCCGCACCGGGCCGCGGCTCCTCCTCGTGCGGCGCCAGAGCGGGCGGTTGCTGCACGGTTGGTGGGAAGTGCCGACGCTCCGCGCCACCGGCCGCTCGACGCCGACGCGTCTCGATCGCGCCCTGCACAATCGCTGCAGCGCGCAGGTGTTGCAGCTCGACGCCATGCCCGCTCGCGTGCAGCACGGCATCCTGTCGCACCGACTGGAGATCCAGGTCTACACCGGTCAGGCGACGCGCGTGTCGACGCAGCCGCAGTCGCGAGATTCCTCACCGCACTCGCCCGCAGCAGCGCCGCTCGCCAACCTCGAGCTGCGTGCGATCGAGTGCCGCTGGGTGACCGCAAGCGAGTGTCGGCACTTGCCGCTCACGACACTCACGCGCAAGGCCCTGCATGCCGCATCCGAGCTCGATTCAACGTGGCGCAAGTATCTGCACCAGGCCATAGGCGACGAGCGCACCGACGATGGGCGTGGCCGCCCATCCCAAGACGACATGGAACAAAGCGCGCCTGCCGATGGTGCGCACACCCTTGGCGAGCCCGATGCCGAGCGCACCTCCCGCCACCGCTTGTGACGTCGACACGGGGACACCCCAGATCGCGAAGAGCAGCACGGTGCAAGCCTGCGCCAGCAGAGTGATCAGTGCGGTCGGGGGCTCGAGCCGCACCAGACCACGCCCGAAGAGATCCATCGTGCGCCACCCGAGGGTCGCGATTCCGAGCGCCATGCTGCCGCCGGCGATCCAGCTCGCAGACGCGCTCCCCAGCACTCCGCTCGACACCGTGAGGCCGCTGACGTTGGCGGCGTTGTTGGCACCGAAAGCGTAGGCACTCGCCGCGACCGTGACCAGCATGCCGAAGCGCAGCGGTGCATCGAGGCGCAACAGCCCGGCACGTGTGATTCGGCCGCTGGCCCTCGCAAGGAGGAGTGTGCCGCCGAGTCCCAAGAGGCTGGCGACGAGCGGCGTCAACACCCAGGCTTGTGCGATGCGGAGCAGGACGAAGGGATCCAAGGTCGAGCCTTGCGACCAGGCGAATCCCACCAAGGCGCCGACCACGGCTTGTGAACCACTTGCAGGCAGTCGCAGCGCGACCAGGCCGGTCATCGCGAGCGCCGCGGCGCAGGCGATTACGGCGGCGCCCCAGGCCGTCTGCGGTCCCAAGCGCGCCAACGTCGATTGCGCGCGCCCGCTGCCCGTCCACGCTCCGAGCACGACGCACACCATGGCGACGCCGATGGCGGTGCGCAGGCGCATGGTGCGCGTCGACACCGCGGGACCGAAGAGGTTGGCGGCATCGTTCGCTCCGAGCGCCCAGCCGAGGAACACGGCGCCCAGCAATCCCCCCACGCCGCCCACCGCTCAGAACCTGCGTTTCACTGCAATGCGCACTACGATGTCGGCGACTTCTTCCGCCTGGTCCGAGAGCTCGCCGATCGCCTGGACGAGATCGCGCAAGTGCAGCTTGTGCGCACGCTCGAGATCGAGATCGAACACCCGCCGCAGCAAGCGGCGCTCGCGCGTGTCGCATTGACTTTCGATCTGATCCACCTCGTTCGCGAGCTCTTGCACGTTGGCGAGATCGGCGAGCAGCAAACGCACCGTTTCCGCCATCGCCGCACAAGCTTCGAGATTCTTCAGCAGGAAGGCACGCATGTCCTCGTGCAGCACGGCGGGCACGTCGAGCTCCTGCAAGGAGAAGAACTCGACGATGTTCTCGGCGCCGTTGGAGATGCGGTCGAGCGCCTCGACCAGGACCAGGAGATCGCTACGCGATTCGGGCAGGAGCTTGCCGGTGTAGAGCTCGCGTTCGAGATCGCGTCGCATGTCGTCGGCCACGGACTCGAGGGGATGCACCGGGTTGGACAGATCGGCGCGCTGGGCCCGCGAACCATCGAGACAGCCCGGGAAAGTGTCCTTGAGGCTGCCGAGAGTCTGGGTCACTTGCGCGACGTAGGCCTCGAGCTTGTCTTGCAAGTGCTTCTCGCTGCGCCACCACCGCATGTGCAGCCTTTCCGGTTCAGCGCAACGCTTCTTCCAACGCCGTGCGCGCATCGGTGCGCGCGTCGCGGTACTTCACGATCACCGGTGTGTAAAGCGCCAATCCATGCTCGGCGGCGAACTTCCCCGGCAGCGCGCGCGAGCCGGGGACGACGACCGCGTTCTCGGGAATCTCGAGACCGCCGCCCGGGAGGGGCCGCAGAATGCGTTCGTGCGGTAGATCGACCACGGGCGTCGACGCGGTGAGAATGACACCAGCGGCCAGCACGGCGCGCCGTCGCACCAGCGTGCCTTCGTAGACGCCGCAGTTCCCGCCCACCAGCACACCGTCCTCGAGGATGACCGGCCGGGCTCCCGGCGGTTCGAGCACACCGCCGATCTGCGCCGCCGCCGATACGTGCACGCCGCGACCGACTTGCGCGCACGAGCCGACCAGTGCGTGCGAATCGATCATGCTGCCGTCTTCGACGTGCGCCCCGACATTGACGTATGCCGGCGGCATGATGACGACGTCGGACCCCAGGTAGGCGCCACGGCGCACGCTGCTGCCGCCCGGGACAATGCGCACACGGCGCGCCACCCCGTCCAAGCTCTGGGTCGGGAACGTGTGCTTGTCGAAGAAGGGCAACACCGGATGCACCGACATGTCGACGAGTCGGCCGATCCGGAAGCCAACGAGAATGCCGATCTTGATCCACGAGTGCACGATCCAGTTGCCGTCGGGCGCAGGCGACGCTGCGCGCACGCTTCCGGCTTCGAGCGCAGCCAGCAACGCTTCCACGGCGGCCTCGACCTCTGGATCGCCGGCGGCGCTCTGGCCGGCGTAGGCGGCTTCCAAGATTTGGGCGTAGCGATCCATGCCGACCTCAGGGCAATGCGCGCAGGTGCAAGACCGCGCGCCGATACAGATCCACGGCGGCGCGCAATTCCGCCTTCGCCACTTTCTCTCCCGGTCCGTGCGCGACCAGGATCGATCCCGGCCCAACCAGGATCCGCGGTCCGAATCGTTGCAGATAAGCGACGTCCGAATTGAACGCGACCACGGTTTCGGGCACCCCCGGCAGGACGAGCAGCCGCTGCGGATCGTTCGACGTTTCCTCGATCCATTCGGTCGGCAGCGCCGCACGCGCCACCAACGCGGCGATGCGCTCACGGGTCGCTTCGACGCTGTCGACGATGCGCACGTGGATCTCCGCCTCGGCCTGATCGGGAACCACGTTCGCCGCACGGCCGCCGCGCACGGTGCCGATGTTGGCGGTGCCGCGGCCGAGCTCGGCATCTTCGCCCCAATCAGCGCCGCGCACCGCCTGCAGCACGTCGAGCAGCGCGCCGATCGCCGACCGCCCCTGCTCGGGGTACCCAGAGTGCGCCGCGGTCCCACGCACACGCAACGTGAACTTGAGGCCGCCCTTCTGTGCCCGCGCGCAACGCGAATCGGTCGGTTCGCCAACCACGGTGTAGCGCACCGAGGGCAGCGACAGCTCGGCGTTGGCATGCTTGGCGCCGATGGAATCGGTCTCTTCGCCGACGACGAACAGCAAGCCGACATCGAGCACGCCCTCGCCGGCCAGGCTCGCGGCCGCCACGGTCATTGCCGCGACGATCCCCTTGGCATCGCACGCCCCGCGCCCGTACAGCCAGTCTTCGTCTTCACCTGCTGGCACGTGCGGCGGCACTGTGTCGAGATGGGTGCACAGCAACACGCGTGGCGCCGCCCGTGTCGCCAGCACGTTGGCGCGCCCCGCGGCGACGCCGAGGAGCTGGACGTCGAAGCCGGCGTCGCGCAACACCGCCGCGCTGGCCTCGGCCATGCGGCCTTCATCGCCCGTCGGTGACGGGATGTCGACGAAACTGCGCGCCAACTCCACGACATCCATCAAACGTCCTCGATTTCGATGCGGACGCGTTTGAAGCTCTTGCCTTTGCTCTTGGTCTCGACGACGCGAATGATTCCGATCTCGCGCGTGTTGTCGACATGCGTGCCGCCATCGGCCTGCAAATCGAGACCGACGATATGGACGGTGCGGATGATCTGGATGTCGGCAGGCAAGAGGTTGACCTTGGTGCGGATCAGATCCGGGATCTGCAGTGCTTCCTCGCGTGGCAGCAGCTGGACCTGTACCGGGCGGGCGGCGCGGACCTCGGCTTCGAGCGCTTGCTCGAGTCGCGCAGCGAAATCCGGCGGCGTGGCGTCGAGCTCGAAATCGAGCCGGCCGCGCAGCGGCTCCATGTTGCCGCCAGTCACCGGCGCACCGAAATCGCGCCAGATGATCGCGCTCAAGATGTGCAGCGCTGTGTGCGTGCGCATCAAGCGATGCCGGCGTTCCCAGTCGAGAATGCCGTGTACCCGAGCGCCCGCAGCCAGGGAATGCTCCGGCAACGTGTGCCAGACACGCGCTTCCTCGCGCGCGACGGCGCTCACGGTGGCGCGCTGGCCGCCGTGTTCCAGCCAACCGAGGTCATGGGGCTGTCCACCACCGGTCGGGTAGAACGCGGTGCGGTCCAACTCCACGCGCACACCCTCGGTCGCCACCACCGTGGCGTCGAATGCGCGGAGCGTCGCATCGGTTTGGTACAGCAGCTCGGTCATCCGCGTCCTCATGACGTCGTGTCGTTCCCCGCTTGGCGTCGCAACGCACAGCATGCACCGAGACCTGGACCGAGGGAAAGGGCGTATCCGCGGCGCCGGATGCCATCGGACCGCGTGGCATCGCCGTTGCATCCCGCCACGCAACGCGAGGTTCATCGAAGCGCTCCCAAGAGCGCCAAGACGGGGCGGATGGAGCCAGCCTCGCCGGATCGGCTCGTCCACGGGAGTGACGGATGCGATTCCGGCCCAGGAATTCGTGCGCACGTCTGGCGATGTGCGCGACGCTCGTACTCCTGTCGGCGGCGTGGGCCGACGACGGCCCGAGCCCGCTGCGTACGGAATTCGGCGAGGTACATCTGCAGAAGCTGGCCATCGGCAAGACGCACTCGGTCCGACGTCTGGCGGAAACGGCGCTCGTGATCCGGAACACGGGTGGAACTCCGCTCGACGTCCAGATCGAGATCGTCGTGCCGTCGCATTACGAGCTGCGTCCGGGTGCCGAGCCGCTGCCGGAGCGTCAGTGGGTGCGTCTGGAACCGTCGAGCTTCCATCTCCGGGCGCGCTCGAGTGCCACGGCCGACGTGCGCGTCACCCTGCCCTACGAACCGGACCTCGCCGGCAAGACATACCAGGTCGACCTATGGAGCGGCACGGTCGACTCGAGGGGGCGGCGCGCGCGCGTTCAAGTGCATCGACTGCTGTTCACGGTGGCGATGGACTACCGCGACGATACCGAAGCGCAGTTCTCTTCCAGAACTCCTGGACGTTGACCGACGGGAAAGCCGAATCACCGACGCGAGGCGGGCGGAGGTCCATGCGAGTTCCGAGGATCTTCGAGCTCCTGCCGCTCTTCGTGGGCACACTATGGTGTGTGCCCGTCGTCGTCGCAGCAGAGACAGTTCGACCGACCGGTCTCGGCTTCGCTTCCGCCCTCGGCGCCGGAGCCGTGGTGTCGGTGGATCCTGGCGCGGCGTTGTTCGTCAACCCGGCGCGTCTGGCACGCATCGAGCGCAGCACGATGTGGGCTGGAACGAGCGGCGGATCGTCCGCGGGTCTGGCGCGGTTCGCGGTGTCGGCGCCGCTGCTCGGAGGTCCCGCGCTCGGCCTGGCCTACTCGGGTGGGAACGCACTGGCGGAGGCAGTCCGTCGGGATGTCGTGCATCTGGGGGCGGCACACGCGCTCGCTTCGGGCCTGAGCTACGGCGCCGCGCTCACATTGCAGGCGCAGTCGGAGGCGGATGCGATGCGCACGAGCTTCGGCATGGATCTCGGCCTGGATTGGCAAATCTTCCCGGAAATCGAAATGGCTCTTGCGGTGGCGAACGCCGTCCGACCGCGGCTCGACGCGACCGAAGTCGACGCGCGCGCGCTCCTTGGCGCGGCGACTTGGACGCATGCCTTCGCACCGACCTGGAGCGCCGGCTTGAACGCGGGCGTTCGTGCCAGCACATCGCAACGCCCTGCGCTCGCGGCCAGCGCGCTCTTCCGGCACGAGCGCGTCGAGCTCGCGCTCGGCACCGACGATGGGGCGCTGCGCGTGGGCGGTGCGTTCCACCACCAGGCCTGGCGGTTGGCCTACGCCTACGGCGACGGCGGTGTCCACGAGGTCGGCGTGCAAGTCGGCTTCGGCCCGAGTTCCGGCGCGCGTCGCCTGCGCGCCGATCGCGCCAACGAGCTCGCGATCGCCGGGCGTGTGGGCGAGGTCACGGCCCGGCTCGACGCAGCGCGCTTGGCGGAATGGACCGCTGATGCCGACACCTGCCTGGCCGCCGGACGTTTCGAGGAAGCTGCGTCGTTGTATGCCGCT
>Ga0075418_10000451_pt1 | contig 43209 bp, 73 predicted proteins | sample SoiMetdeltSBSDD2_FD_81776 | JGI IMG/M metagenome (GOLD analysis project Ga0075418, IMG submission 81776) | Bulk soil microbial communities from a Populus tree surrounding site in Tennessee, USA - Soil MetaG P. deltoides SBSDD2 | ecosystem: Environmental > Terrestrial > Soil > Tree plantation...
CGCGCGCCACGCTGTGGCAATCGTTGCGTGACTTGACAGGTCTCACAAGTGGACACGTGGCAATCATTGCGCCGTGCGTGCTTGGCTTGCACTGCTTGCGTGCTAGGCTCGCATCATGTATGCTTGCAGCATGAAGACACGACGCAGCCGGCGCGGATACTTACCAGGGGGAGCAGGCGAAGCGCTTGCCCTGTTCTCGCGGCCGATGTCGACCGCGATTCAGCGTTACCCAACCGGCCGATACGGCATCGTGGGGTCGATCCCATATGACCTAACGGAGCCGGCCAGACATGGGACGCCGCAAGTTCCGCCCCTGCGCGTCTCGAAAGTTTGGGACACCGAACAAGAGGTAATCGACGCGCTGCTGGCGATCGGCATCGAGCGCTTTCAACTGGCCGACTGCTCGTGGTATCAGGGGCCAAAATGACCAAACGCGACTACGTCCGCATCGTTCGAGACATCTCGACCGCGGTCAATCTGGCGGTCTCGTGTCACGACGTGACACCGTCCCAGGCTCGCGCGGTCGCATCGCATCTCGCGCACGTGTTCGCGCGAACAGAACGCGGGATTAATCGCGCGTTCGATCAGGCTCGATTTTTCGCCGCGGTTCAATCGGCAACTGGCGCAGACATGGCCGTAGATCCGCAGTCGAAAGTTACCAAGGGGAGCAATTGACATGCGCGCCACGCCGACCGCGGCCAACCGAACGATCGTCTCGATGATCTACGCAGACGGTGCAGGCTCCGCGACGTTCGCGATCTACCACGCGCGCGTCCGATACCGCGGCACAGCATGGTCGGCGAACGTCAATCATCCGACAACCCGGCAGGTTGGCATCGTGCGTCAACTGGCCGGCTCCGAGCGTATGACATATCAAGCCATGGCGAATCTGTTCGCATCGACCGACTATCCCGCGGTCGACTACAAAGGATTGTGATCCAATGCAGACCATCTACTTGACAGGCTCCGAGCCTTTGATTCAGTCGATCGCGCGTGCAGCCTTCCCAGGCTATAGCGGTCGAAAGTTTCGGCTTACCGTAACGGACAAGCCGATCAATTGTGCATCCTACTGGGAAGGCGGATCGCGCGACTACTTCGCATTCGTCGACCTTGCGACCATGCGCGCGACACAGCCGGCTCCGGCGCAGTCTGCCTTCGATCGGACGGTCCCAGGCTTAGACGCTGTCTCGCTGCCAGCGAACGTCGCGTGCGTGGAGCATTCAATCTTTTGCGGAAAGGACATGGGACTCACGATCTACGTGAGACCGGAGTCCGCAACCCCATTGCTACCGGCTGCAGCCGCAGAGTTACCGCGCGACGTTCGGATCGTGCTAGCGGCAACCCGCGGTCTGAAGTCTTCCCACGCTGGCGATTCTAACGTGCGTTTCCACGAGTCAGCGCGCGAGACCGGCATCACGCGCGATCGGTGGGACGCTGCAAAGGCTGATGCTGTCGCGCGCGGTCTGCTGAATAAGGCCGGAGCCATTACGACAGCCGGCCGAAACGCGATCGGAGATACGCGGCTCGGGTCTGCTCTGGCTGATCCGGGTTGGGGCGGTCGGTTCACGCAAGCGGCTTTCGATGCCGCGAAAGGCTGAGGAGTCCAATGGACAACGATCAATTCCTTTGTTCGTGGCAGCGCGACGACAACCCCACTAAGGGCATGTCGGATGCCGAGATGCGAGCCTTTTATAAGGCTTTCAGCGTTCGCGGAGACTGCGCATTCGCGACGCGCGCCGGGTCGGAGACTGACTCCGGCATGCCGGTTGAAATCTACCGCGCATGGTCAGCGCTCTGGTTTGCGTGCATGGCAGCCGGCAAAGAGACAGCCGAGCACCGCGCGCAGCGCGACAGCATCAGGGCAGCGTGGCGCTCATGGGCAGCCGGACAGGCTTACACGCTGCTGGTCATTCCCGATCGGCCTGAGACATCAGGACAGGCCCGATCGAAGCGCAGAGCGGCGCGTATGACCTCATGCCCGCATTGTGGCGGCAGTCTGGCCGGCGCAGCATGACGATCATCCGGTTCGGGTTATTCGTGCTAGCACTGTCGGCGGCGCTGACTGTTGGGTTGCGTGTCGCGATCGGCTGGCATCCGATCACGTTACTGGCCGAGCGGATAGAGGAGATCAGACCATGAGCCGAGGCACGATCGAGAATTCTGGCGGCCAGTTGCGATCGGTTACGGGCCGCGGGGTCGATGCGCTTCGATTGAAAGCGCTGTATCTCGCAGCTGCGCTTCCGTCGTGATGTCGGAGCCGAGATGGATCGACGGTTCAATAGTCGCGCGTATGCCAAACGCGAGACCGGACTCAAGACAAACGATCTCGATGCGCTCATGGCTGCCGTGTTGGAGCGAATGAACGCAGCGATCGCCGAGTGCGACGTCAGAGAGGGAGCCTAAGCCATGAGCCAGATCACAGAATTCGAGGGACACACGATCCCGCACTGCGTGCGGATCGGTCGAAGTGAAGACACCGGAAAACTTTACGACCATGAGCGCCGGCTGATCGAATCGTTTCGAGCGGCGGCCAAAGAGATCGAGCGGATTCTGGCGCTCGATGATTACTGGCGCGGTGCGGTGCCGTTCGAGCTTTTCACAGTGCTGGAGTCGTTCCAGACCGCGGCATCGGTCGCGGCGGCAATCGGATACCTGCGGCTGAAGCAGCCGGCCGCGCTGTCGGAGACATGGCGGTGATCTGGATTGGGTTACTCGTCGGCGCGGTCGCGGTAGCGACCGTGGCCGGCGCGGTGCAACGGTTGAAACGTCTGTATAGGGAGTGCAGGCCATGAAGACATTCGATTACGAATCTGCGTGGGATCAGTTGGCGAAGCCGGCATACGAGGCATTGCCGCAGACGGTGCGCGACCTCGTCGCGCGCGTCGCGGTCGAGGCCGCCGATCTGCATCAGTTGCCCGACTGCTCGATGCCGTGGCCGGCATCCGGAGAACTTCGGGCAGCCTTCGAGTTGATCGACACCGATCTGCTTGCCCGAGCGGCGCACGTCGTTTACATGGCCGGCCATTGGATGCCGAGCGGACGAGCGCTCGATCTCCCAGGTCGGCAGATCGGATCGTCGTGGAAGTTCTCACACTACGCCGATCAGGTGCTCCGCGGCCGGTTGGGACTCGGCGAGTCCGGAGACTACCGACACGGCAATGGCTTTCATCTGGCCGTCGTCGAGGGAGCACTGCGCGCATGCTACTCGTCGCGCGATATGTGGACCTGGGTTGAGGTCGGGCCGGCCACGTCGGAGACCGCGCGCTGCGTGCGCAGTCTCCCCTTGTTTCGGTTCGAGCAGATCAGGCCGAGCCAGCGCGCCGATCGCGACTCGGCCGCCTATGAGCAGTTCGAGGCCATGCGCAACGGGAAGTCTCCGCTGTGGCCGGCCGACTGGCTGCCGTGGATGGCGCTCGACTCGTTCATGGTCGACGAGTCGGAGCTTGCGATTCGACGCCGGCCGCCATTCGATCCGGTTGCCGAGCGCGCGAACTTGGTCAAGGCGCATCAGGCCAAACTGACCAAACTCGCCGACGAGCTTAACGGACAACTGTGGCTCGTCGACCGCGGGTTCTCGATCGAGAACGTGATCTACTACTCGCACACAAAGCGGTTCTGCTTCGGATGGCGCACACCGTTGTCGGCGAAGGCCATCTCAGACTGGCTCGACGTGCTCGTCGAATTCCCCTACGACTACGACATTAAGGGTTACACGCCGAAAGGAGCCGACGCAAAATGACGCGCGCACGATCGGCGGCATTCAGGGCGGCGCTAGATCAGGCGGACCCGGCACACAAGAGCCGAGACCATGCGCTGATCAGCGCGGCGCGCAGGCTGGCGAGTCTGCAGGCGAAGCGCCGCGGCCTTCGGGCGAAGCTGCGCGAATTAGACCGGCAGATCAAGGTCACAAAAGCCGAACTGAAGACTCTGATCAATGAGGCAGCGTGGACGGAGTCAGGACGCGCGAGCAAGGTATTCGGCTCGCCCGCGGGTGAGTCGTGACGCGGCGGACATTCGAGACGCGCGAAGTGCTCGCCGACGCTTACCGCAAGCGAACCGGCACCATGCTCCGGCACGTGGTCGAGGTCGACGCCGATGGCATCGCGGTGCGCGTGCTCTGTTCGCGCGTCGACGTCAATAACCTCGCCGACCGATACGCCGGCAACCCGGCCGCGACGCCGACGTGTCGAGCCTGCAAAGCGGCCTTAGATCGGTTAGATCGGTTGGTGACGTGATGGCGCTTTCCCCCGAGGAACGACAGCGAATGAACGCCGGCATCCGAGCGGCGACGCGGTCGAGTCCGGTCATGGATCGGGCGCTTAGCTTCATGGCGGCGCGCGGCGGCGGCCTGCAGCGCGAGCGCGGCGGATTCTGGATCGGACTCGACGAGCAGACGCACGGAGAGGTCTGGTTTACTGCCCATACGATCAACGCGCTGCTCCGGCGCAAGCTCGTCACGGTGACGCGCTGGCAGGGGACGCCGGGTCACTTCGATCGCGCCGCGGGACGATTCATCGAGGGGCCGGCCTTCCCGGTCGAGGTCAAGCCGACATGACGCGCACGCTGTATCTCCTGCACTTCGATCGGCCCTACCCAGGCGGCCAGCGGCCACAGCACTACCTCGGGTCGACGCGGCTGCCGATCGCCGAACGGCTCGCGCGACATCGGAGCGGAGACGGAGCCGCGCTGATCCGAGCAGTCGAGGCGGCCGGCATTGGGATCGTCGTCGCGTGGACGCTGGAATACCAGACCAAAGGCAGTGCTTACGCGCGCGAGATGGCGATCAAGGCCATGCGCCGGTCGCTGCGTCATTACTGCCCGCACTGCGGCGGCACCGCGATGCGGAAAGGCGAGCGGTTGCCTTGGAAAATGGGATCACGGAGTCAGTCATGCGCAAACTCACAGATCGCGAACGATACAAACGCGCCGTCACCCGAGCGCTGAAACGCGAGCAGCGGCAACGATCCCAGGCGGGCGGGCGCGCACGGTGGGCCGGCTCGACGCCGGAGCAGCGCGCGGAGTGGATGCGGTCATTGGCGCTCGGGCGGCATCGTGCCGCGAAGGCCGCGAAGGCTGCGCAGGGGAACGGAGACGACAATGCCTCTTGATCTGCGGCTCGAAACGAAGGACGGAGACGCCTTCCTCGACTCCCATGCGATCGTGTGGGTCTCGGGCGTCTTCCAAAAGGCCGGTTACGCGGAGTCTCGATCGGTTGGATTGCTAAGCGGCCACACGATCTACATGCTCAACACGGCTGAGAATATCGCCGGCCTGCGCGCGAGCGGAGCCGGCGACAAGATCCCGGCTGCCCCGCAAAAGCCGGTCAAGCGCGAGGCGAAGCAGAGAGGTCGGCCGCCGAAGGCGAAGGCTCAGCTTGCGCCGGACAGCTTGCCGGCCAAGACCGACAAATAGGCTTGTAACAGTTCCTCGTCGCACGTCTCGCAGGACCATTGCCGGCCGCCGATGGCGCAGCCTTCGATCGGTCGCATGCACACGAGGATAGCTCCGCAGGGGCAGACGTGCGTGTGATTGCCAGTCCCAAGGCGCGCGATCATGTCCTGCGCGACGTCCGGCCCGAAGGCACGCGCGAAGACCTCGACTAAGGCGCTCATGCTTTCGGCTGTTCGGATTCGGATGGGAACGTCACGATCGCCGAGGCCGCCGATACGATCGCGGTGAGGTCGCGCACGGCGTCGATCAGCGATTGCTGCGAGTCCTGCGTGCCTCTGAGGCTGTTGCTTAACCCCGTCACGAGGCCGGTCAGCCGGTCAACGAGTGACGTGAGTCGTAACATATTCTCAGCCGATGCCTCGGCCTTAGCTTCCAGTAAGATGATGCGCTTCGCGAGCGCCATCTCATTCGGCGATAGCAACCCTGGGAAAGCGTTCTCGTTCTCGATGGTCATGTGCGGTGCCTTTCATGCTGATGGATCAACAGTTGACGCTGCATAAAATCGATCGCTTCGAGTTCGAGGTCGGCGGTCGCGCAGGCCGCGTGCTCAGCGCGCCATCCACAGACCGGACACAGCACCAAGATCGGAGCCTGTTTCGGCAGTTGGACCGCAGGCTCGGGCCGGTCGACCGAAAACCTCGTCGTCACGCCGACCCGTTGCGCTTCCGCCGAGGGGCCGCCCATCGAGCCAGCGCGGCGGCGCGGGCAATCTCCGACCGACGAGCCGGCGTGAGTGCCGCGGCGCGCTTGCGTCCCAGGGCCGCGTAGTGAGCTTTGATTGCTTTGCTAAGAGCCACGGCTGTGCATGCTACACGCATTGACATGCTTGCGTCAAGCGCGTAGGATTGCCCCATGGCGAAGACCTACATCGGCGACGGCGTCTATGCGGAGTTCGACGGCTATGCGGTTGTCCTGACGACGGAGAACGGCATCGCTACCACGAATCGGTTCGTGCTCGAACCGGACGTCGCCGTGGCCGTCCATCGTTTTATCGACGCGCTGCTGCATCGTGGCGGCGGCGCGCAGCCAGAGGCCGAGGTCGAGACGACGTGAGCGAGCGCGACCGCCCCGAGGTCAAAGGCTTCGAGAAAGCGTCGCGCAATTGGTCGTCGCTGCGCGAGGTCGCGCGTCAATGGAGACTCGCCGCGGAGTCCGAGCTTGCGCGTCGACGCGACGCGCCCACGGCTGAGAAGATCAGATTCGCGCCGTGCGGTTGTTCGCTGCTTAAGGTGCGCGCCGGCTTGTGCGACGCCTACCATCCGAAAGACGCCGACGCGATCGAGCGCGGCGAGCGCCCGCGGGGGAAGACTTAAATGCTGAAACGCTTCTGTGACATCTGCGACACACAAATGCCGGACGCCAAGGTGGTCACGCATCCGAGCCATGCCGGCTTCAATCTCGTGATGCAACAGCTACATGGGACGAAGGATGAGATCGTCTTTGGTTTCCCAGGCGGCGCGTGGGCAAAGGAAATCTGCGGCGAATGCCGGCGCGCGCTCGAAGCCTTCATCGCGCAGCGAATCAAGGCGCGGCCATGACCAATCGCGAGCGGCGAGGTCTGGCGCATCGACTGACGGTCGAGGCGAGCGGCCTGATGCTCCTATTCCACAAACTCACTGACGATGCCATGGCCGAAGCTGTGCAGCGCATCGCGTTCAGGTTGCGCGCCGAGGCCGACGCGCTGCGACTGAATCAGGGTCTTCCGTTCGATGATGAGTTCATGGCTCCCGCGACCACGGACGAGCCACGGCGGCGCACGAATCGCGACAAGGTGTTGTCGATTCTTAAAGCGCGCGGCATCGCGACCAATCACGAGCTACGGCAGGTCGGCGGCGCGCGCGCGATGGCAAGGGTATGGGAACTCAAAAAGCAGGGTTACAACATCCGGACGCGGCAAAAGCACGGCGGACTTTGGATCGTCTCCTACCACGACGACTCGAAAAGCACGAGCAAGCCGACATCATAAATCTGGCTCGCATGGTCGGCGGCAAGTGCTACGTGCTCGGGACGCGCCGGCCGAAAGGCGAATCGCAGTCGACCCGGCAGACTCCAGGCGTCGCCGACCTGCTCGTGTTCCTGCCGCCCGCAAGGCATCTCGAACCGTGGTCTGACTATTGGACTCTCGTCTGCGTGGAGTGCAAGGCGGCCAAGGGTCGGCTCAGCGAGCCGCAAGAGGAGTTCCGAGACCTCTGCCGGCTGGCGCGCGTCGCGCATCTCTCAGGCGGCCTTACAGCGTTTTCTGACTATCTCAAAGCAGGCGGGTGGGTCCGATGATGGCGAGAGACGAGCAGATCAACCTGAACGAATGGCCGCGAGTGAACGGGAGTCCAGAGCGCCCATGGGTCACATCGATCGGCTGTAAGGGATGCGGTATCACGGTGTTCGAGATCAAAGTCTTCGGGCCGCTTCCAAAGGTCGAGTTGCTGATGGGCGACTTTGAGATCGTGTGCGCGAGTTGCGGCGGCACGCTCCTTACATCGAGCCTACGGCCCACGCCGCCAGTTCCCGCGCCCAAACGGCTCTAACTTCGCTTCGCCGACCCCATAGGTGTCGCGAAGCTGGATGGCAACGTCTGCGATGTCGTGCTGATTCAACTTCCGCGCCAGACGCGCGACTTTCATCAGTGCCTCGCCGTAGTGCTCCCGCTGCTTCAGAACGAGGTCGGCGAGGTCTCGGGCCGAGAGATTACGCAGGCTTTCAGCCTTCGGCGGAATTGCCATCCTAGTTTCTGCGCATTACAAATACGTTACCACCCTTCCCGTCGCCCTGATACCCACCCTGAGCGACAATTGTGAAACCGGGCGCTTCTCTCGGCTGCCAGTTGGGAGCCGGGTCGACCGGCACGCAGTAATACCGGCCGCCAACTTCCATGTAGTAGGTCCGGAGCACGCCGTAATCGTTCCAGACGTCTTGAAAGACTCGATCCTGATGGATCAGCGGACAATCCGGGTTGGTCGGCGCATTCGTGAGCGGGTCGACCGTGCCGTGGCCGAAGCGCCCGAGCGCAGCGACGTCAGCCGGGATGAGGCCGGACAGATGCACGTCGCGCACTGCGAGGCAGCATTCGAGCGCGACGCCGCCTTCCGGCGCGACGCAGTTCTGCAGGTCGGTGTCGCCGCGGCCGGTGAGGGTGTGGAACGTCCCATGAATCAGGGAGCCTTGGCCGGCGAGCCACGTGCCGAGCGCGGCATAGTCGGCATGCTGGCGCGGCGTCGAGCCTTCAGCGATCCACCTGGGTTCGCCGAGGATGTGCGGCCGATTCGTGGCCGGCGCGCGGCCCGAGGTCGGCCGTTGATAGTCGTAGCCTTCGCGCGCCACGATGTAAGACTGCACCGCTTTGCGCGCGTGCTCGGGGCCGCGGTCGGTGTGCCCGTTCGTGAACGCGAGCAGCGAGCCGGCCTGCAGGTAATTGGCATTCTCGCCCCACCACGTGCGCGTCCCCATGACCGCGCCATAGCTCGATGGGTCGAGTAGGCCGCAGACGCCGTCGCCGTCATTCTTCTCGAACTCGTTGAATTCCTCTAGGAGCACCGTGCCCGTATCCTTCGCGATTTCGATCATGCGCCGGAGATGGTCGACCTGTTGCGCTTTCGGCAGCCGCACCGAGGAGCCGTCGACCTGATCGCAGAGGCAGACGAAGTGCGCGTAGATCCCCTGTTCCTTCATCCAGCGAAATAGCGCCTTCGCTTCGTTGTAGTAACTGCCTTCCGGCTTGAGGCCGACGTTGTTCCAGACGCCGAAGATTCGCCACGTGTTGAGCGCCATCGCGCGCGTGAAGGCCGCGTAGGCGATCAGCTTGTCTTGCCGGCCCTTCAGCCAATCATCGAGCGCGGTGAACGCCGTCAGCCCGCGATACTTGTGGATGGCCGAGTTGTCGGAGCGAATGAAGTGCTGCCCGTCGCGACGGAGCGGGACGGGCGGCTCGCCGCCGCCGCCTGCGCCGCCGCCGTCGATCGACTGGCGTCCGGAGAGGCTGTAGTAGGGATGCACGGCGAACTACCGGCCGGTGACGGTCTTCAGCGTGAACGTCTGCCCGTCGCGATCGGGCGCGACCGTGAACCCAGGCGAGCCGTCATAGAACGTCTCCCACGACCGCATGTTCTCGACCGAGAAATCGCGTTCTTCCCATCGGCGATCCGGCGTCAACGTGAGCAGCTTGCCGTTCGGCTTTTTGATACACCAACCGGATGAGTTGTCGCGCAGATTGCCGTCGCGCAGCGGTGCGCCGTTCGTGTTCGGGATGCGCTCCCCGAGCAGCTTCGGCTTGAACGTGTCATTGACAGGCTTCTCGGCATCGTCGTGCAGATAGACGTTCATGGGTCTCTCCGGTGTCGGCTCGGGCGGATCGTCCGCAAGTTGATAGTCGGTCCAATTGGGTTTCTGTGACGCGGTGTAGCTCGCGACGCACCACTCCCAGGCTTTAGGGTGAACGATGCCGCCACCTGTCGTCTTCGCTTGATTGGCGCGGCCGTAGCTGAAGACGCGCACCATGGCAATGTCGGCGACGACGCGCGTGGTCGCGAAATCCTGTTTCAGTGCCTCGATGATCTCGACGTCGGACAGCGTCCCGAGCCGGTCGTCGCAGCCGACGACGAGGCAGACGCGGCGGCCGGACGAGACGACGCGCGCGCAGCCTTGGAGAAACCGCTCCGTGAACGCGCCGATCGGCTCGTTCGGATTGCGATAGGCGTAGACGCCGCAGAGCGCTTCGCGTGGCAGGTTCGCCGGGAATCCGTTTGCCCACTGCGCATCGTCGATCGCGAGCAGGCCGACTCCCCACTCTTGGCACGACGGCACGGCATCGGCGATCTGTGTCGTGAGCGGCGGCGCTCCCGCATAGTCGTTCGCGACGATGCAGAGCGCCTTCCGAGTCGCGAGCGCGAGATGGCCGACGCCGGCCGCGACCCACGCGCCAGCGTCGTTCGCCTTCGCGACGTCTGACGGCGTCGTGCAGACGGCCGCGTGCAGGATCGTGCCGGGATGGTCGCCGTAGCCGCGGTCAGCATCGAAGTTGTAGTCGGAGAGATGCGGCACGCGCCTGAGATACGGCTCGACGTCCGGCTCGGGCAGCGGAATCTGCTTGAGGTCGTCAGCCGTGATGTCGACGATCGCGCCGGTCGACTGGCCGTCTTTGCCCCAATAGACCACCGTGTATCGCCCGTCACCTTGCCGCGTCACGCGCGGGTCATTCGTGATCTGCCCAGGCAAGAGCACGCCGCGCTTGCCGCCGATCTCCATCTCGACGCCGCCCAGGTCGGCCGGCCAGACCGCTGCCGAGCCGTCTTGCGCGAGATGGTAGCCGCGGTGCGCTTCCTCGTTATTGAGCACCCACGCGCCGGGTGGCGCGATGTAGCGGCTGATGCCTTCCGCGTTGCCGGCGCGCGCGTGGACAGTCGGCTCGTTCGGCCACTGCGCTTGCAGCACCGTCTGCGTGATGTCCTGCACGCCGAATAGCCCGTCCGAACTCCACGCGCACGGTGAGTTCCCGTTGCAGGGAATCTCCCAATCTGAGGCCGGGTCGCCCGTCCGCGCGTAGTCGACGACGACGACGGTGCCGATCTGATAGGCCACGAGCACATTGCCATCGATCAGCGTCAGCCGCGGCTCGCCTTTCTCCGTGACGTCTTTATTCGTCCACAGCGTGATCGCGTGCTCGGGGAAGCCATCCTGCCAGCGACGCATGACCAACCCCGGTTGCTCGCGGAGACAGCAGTAGGTCAGGCCGCCGACAGACAGCGGATACGGGAAAATGCCGGACGGGAAAACGAACGGGCCTTTCACGGAGCACCGTGCTTATGGCGCGTCAGGATGCGGGGCGACGGGAGACGACGGCGTGACTCGGGCGCGCTGAATCAGCGACACAATCGTGTTGATCGCAGCGAAGATCACGCCGACGTCCGTCAACCCGATGTCGAAGCCTCTGGCCTTCGCGATGGCTACGATCAGCGTGGCGAGCGCGTTGCCAGCGACGCCGAAGGTTATGACAGGCTCGTTGTTGACCGCGCGCGATGCGATATTCGCGTTTGGTGTCTCTTGATAGCGGCCTTCGCTGTCGATTGGCATTGGAGCAGCCTTTTGTGAGAGCGAGTAAAAGATCCAGACGAACGTCAACCCGGTGAGTGCTACGGTCCAGCCTTCTGCGCCTGGGACATAGAAGTGCGGCAATAGTATCACCACCGCACTGACCACGATCGCGACGCTCCACGGATAGGCTTTAGCCGACCGCCAGACGAGCCTCGACAGGGTCGGCCGATGGGTAATCAGGGCATATATCTCGTAGCCGGCCAGCCAGAACAGCGGGAGCCACCACTGCCAGTAGCCGGTAAACCATTCCCAGGCGAGCGGGCCGGCCGCGACCGGCGTCGCGAGACTTTGCCGGCGTAGCTGATCAGAAATCTGTGGAGTCTTTGCCACTGGACATCATCCCGGCCAGACGGAGCGCGCGCCCTTCTTTGACGTCGTCGGCCCACTTGCTATCTAACATCTGGACCGAGGCGAGTTCATAGCGCCGCGCGCGTGCGGCGTCGAGCGTCTTGCGGAATTTCATCAGCTTCGGCACGCCCATGTTGAATGCCATGTCGAGGAACACGCGATACCGAACCGGGTCGAGTGCTTCGATCCACGGTGCCGCGGCGGCAAGCTCCGTCGAGGCGTCCGCGATGTCTTCCCAAAAGACCTCGTCGACGAATTTTGGCTTCAGCCCGCGGTCGGTGAGATTGTGCCCGATCCCGATCGTGATCTTGCCGACCGTGTCGACGTAGGGCTTGAGACGCCGGCCTTCGTGGAGCACGAACTGCGCGTAGACACGCGCGCGATCGAGGTTGCTACTCCCCACAACCGCGCCGCTCCTCGTAATTGCGCGCGGTGTTCATGCAGAGTTGTCGAAGGAGCGCAATGATCCGAGCGGTATCGGAGCCGTGCGACGTCGCGAAAAACGAGAACGCCGTCGCCTGCGCCGCCATAGACGAGGCGTGCGACTCTTGATTGCGACGGATCTCGTCGAGCTTCAGGCTCCGCTCATTGGTGAGTTGATAGACGAGGAACAGCGCGATGACGGTCGTCGGTCCTGCGACCAAGATAAACCGCATCCAGGGCGGCATCCCGGTGAGGAGTCCGCCGCCGTCCATTAGACCGTTTCCATTTCCGCCAAGGCCATTCGTATTCATTCATCGCGCTCGTAGCGGGGCGGGTCGGCATCTTCGTCGGCCACGTGCCACCACTCGCCGTTATAGAAAAGGCGCTCGTCTTTGAATTCGAGCGGGAGCGCCGTCTCGTGAATTGTCAGATCGCCGGTCTTCCCGTTGACGTGCGTCACGCAGACGTGGACTTGCTTGAGATGGTCGCGCTTGAGCCGCTTCATTTCGAGCCACTACCTAAGTATCGGTCGATCGCGTCCTTCGCGCCAAGCGCGGAGATTAGCCCCTGAATCGAGAAGCCGAGCGGCGAGGCCGCGCTCTTGAGGCGGCTGCCGGTCTGAATGAGTCGCGTGGCCGAGGCCGGCGACGCGGCGGCCAATTGTGCAATCGCCTGAATCGGCCGGCCGGTCGCGCCGTAGTAGCCGGACGTCAGCACATTCTTGAGCGCCGGGAGTGCGCCGCGCGAGGCGGCCTTCGCGGGGCCGACCTCGATCTCGTTCCACGTGCGCGTAATCGGCTTCGCGAGCCGATCGACGATCGGCGAGACTTCCTCTTTGACGACTTTCGTAAACGTCGGCAACCGCTCCGCGCCTTCGATCATCAGCTTGCGCCCGAGGCTGCGCGTCGCCGCGCCGGCCAGACCGCCCGTCGCATAGCCGAGCGAGAGGTCGAGCGCCGCATGTCCGAGCGCTTGCTTCCCAGGTGTCTCGATGTCGCCGTAGGTCGTCCCGGCGTCGCCGGCATATCCGGAGCCGCCGATCTTCGTCGCGCGGTGTTCGGCTTGACGCTCCTCTGGCGTCTTCGAGCGCGGCAGGTCGTCATACTTCCCCGGATACTTCGCGATGATCGCGGATTCGAGTTCGGCGTCGGTCATGTCGCCGTAGACACCCGGATACTTCGCGCGAATGAGTTCGGCGAGCGTCTGTTGCTGCCCTTGGTCCATCACTCGCCCCCGCGACGTCGAATGCCGAGCGGGTCGTCAGCGGCTCCAGGCTGCGCGGTTGCGCCCGGTGTCTGCGACTGGCCGCGCAGGCTTTTGATCCGCGCGTTCATCGCGGCAAGGTTCTGCTCCGTCGCCGCGGCCTTCGCTTCCCACACTTCCGGCTTGTCGGTGATCTCCGGAATCTGCTGCCGGATGCGGCGTGCTTCCGGCTCGGACATCTGCGCGCCGGTAATCGCCTTGATCGTGGCATTGCGCAGAATTGCCGTGTCGGCAATGAACGACGCCATCGGGGGCGGCACTTTCGTGCCTGGAATGAACTGCTGTGCTTCCGCCCATCGACCGGCGAGCGGGCCGAGGTTCTGATCGATCCACGGATTCTCCGTCTTGAGCCGGCGCAGCCGACCAATGACGTCAATGCCCTGCTCGCCGCCAGCGACCTTTTCGACCTCGCTGCCGGACAGCGGTCGGCCGACCGTCTCTTTCGTGTCGCCCATCGTGACGGGTCGGCCAGTGCCAGATCCGCGATCGACAATGACCGGTCCCTGCGGGCCGGCGACGACGATCGGCACCATCTGTCGCGGTTGGTCGTCGGCCTGCCCCCACAGCTTGCGCGCGGCGACCTCGTCAGCCGGCGTCAACTGCTCGATCTTTTTCCCGATACTGCCCGCGTAGCGCGCGAGGAAATCGCCGTAGTCCGTCTGGTTCTGCGGCTTCGGCACGAGGTCGGTCGGCTTGAGTTTGAAATCTGACGCGGCCGACAGGTCCGCGAGTTTCCGCGGCGACATCGCGCCTTCGTCGGGCAGCATCGAAATGCCCTTCATTAGCCGGTCACGATCACTCTGCGCAAACCCGGTCTCCTGTGTCAGCTTGCCGGTCTGCGCGTTCACGTAGGCGAGGTCGGCCGCCCGCTTCGGCGATTCGTCGGTGTATTTCGTGGTCTCTAGTCCGAACTTGCTCGTGTCGAGACCGTAGCGGTCGCGCGCGAGGCGCGTCGCTTCGGCCTTTTGCTGATTCTCGAATTGCTCTTGTTCGATCTTGCGGCGACGGTCCTCGGCCGCAAGCTCGGACGCGATCATGTCGCGGAACGCTTGCCGCGCCGCCTGCGCGCCGTAACTCTGCTGTAGCCCGAGACTCCCTTGGCCGGCCATTAGCCGAACCTCAACCCGCGTGTGTTGACTGGCGCGGGATTCGACGACGTCTGCGTCGGCTGCTGCGGCGTCGTGCCACGCGGGAAGTAACGCCCGAGAATGTCATTCGCCAGACCGGCGTAACCGACGATGTCGAGACCTTTGTCGAGGCCGGTGCGCGACGGAATCGCCGAGAGTTCCGGAATCGGCGGCGGCTTGTAGGGATCGAACTTCTCGCCTTCCATCAGCGACTTCAGCACGCGCGGCTGCATGGCTTCGACGAGCGCGGCGCGATTGGCGATTGAACTCGGTGTCGCGCCGCCAGAAATCTTCGGCACATACTGCTTGAGTTCGTCGGGCACGTCGATCGAGACGTCTTGCATGCCGCCGAGCATGCCGAGCGCGACGGCGCGCTTGAGTTTCGCCCGGTCGGAGTCCTCGGCAAACTTCCGGCGATCGAGGTCGAGATTCGCGCCGAACTGCGACGCCTGCTGTTCGAGTTGCGCGCGAAGCTGCGCCTGCCGATCGCGATCGAGGTTGTAGTCGGCTTCGTCGATGCGGCCCTTCGTGCGGCCGGCCGCGATGTTCGATGCGATGTCGCCGCCAATGCTCAGCGCGCGACGCGCGAGGTCCGCGCCGCCGCCCCCACCGCCGCCGCCCCCAAATCCGAAGATATTTTTCAGGACGCCGCCCACACCCATACCGCCCCCTGCGCCAGTCGTCGCGGCGGCCGGAGCCGCCAGACTGGAGACACCACCCACGGTCGGCATCGTGAATCCGGCCGACGTTGGAATAGACGACAATGCCGGCGTCGCGCCGCCTGCGCCGGTCGCCGCGGCCCCGCCGCCCGCAAACCCGCCGACTAGCGGAGCCGCAATGCCAGCCGTCGCGGCGGCTGCCGGCATCACCCACGGATTGCGCGCCATGAACCCACGCCGCGTCACAAGCTCGTCGGGCCGACCGCTCAGTGACCCGACCATGTTGAATTCGTAGTCGTGCGGCACGTCCATGCCGGTAATGCGTTTCGCGGCGGCGGCCCATTGCGGTTGATAGTAAGCGCGGATCTTGTCTTGGTCGATCGACGTGCCGGCCGCCTGCCCGCGGCGCATGGTCGCGATCTGTTCGTCCCAATACTTCTGCCATTCCGGATTCGACTGCAGCGTATCGGTGAACTGCCGCGCTTGTGCTTTGTGATCGGCCATCGCGGTGCCCCTAGAGCGCGCCCAAGATCGAATTCATCGCGTCCTGCTGCGCCATGAGTTGGAGCTTTGCCGTGTCGATGCCAAGGCCGGACATGCCGAGCAACTTCCGCAGGTCGAGGTCGCCTTGTCCGAGGAGACGCCGTGTCGCGTCGTCCATGCCGGCAATGCGCAGTCGCGCATCGATGTCGCTGCCGCCGAGCGCCGACTGCACGTTCAAGCCTTTTTCCTTGAGCGCGGCGTCCATCTCGCCCAACTTGAGTTGCAGCGCGCGCGCCGCGGCGGCATCGCCCTGCGACGCGGCGAGGTTCATGGCTTGGAACAATTCATTGCGACGGTCTTGCATGCGCTGACCGGCGAGGTTGCCGACGAAGCCAGCTTCGCTTTCGGCGGTCTGCTGTCGGAGTTGACGCTCGCGACCGCCCGCGTTCGAGAGTCCTGAGTAGGCCGACGACTCGGCGTTCTGCGCGAGCGCGCGATCGAGACCGCGGCGCGCAGCAATGCGGAAGCCTGCCGCTTCCGGCCCGGTCGACGCACCCTGCGCGTATTGCTCCGGCGTCGGGCCGGTCAGCGTGCGCGTGAGGACGTCGGTGAGTGCCGACTGAACTTGCGGCGCTGCGCCGCCCTGTGCCGGCGCAGGCGCGGGCGCAGCCGGCGCACCCGGCGTCGTCGGCGCAGCCGGAGCCGCCGTGCCTGTCGCCATGCCCTTCGGCTTCCAGCCGCCGTTTTCGTAGACGCCGCCGCCAATCGCGGCAAACGGATCTGGCGTCGGGGGGACTTCGTCAGCCATCAGGCCCGTCCTTCAGCCAACATGCGATCGGTCGCGTCGCGTTGGCCTGCGCCCTTCACGATCTGCTGTTGCTGCAGCGGTGTCGCGTTCGCGGCGGCGAGTTGATCGAGAATCGCCTTGAGGCGCGCGCTCGCGGTATCGGGGCCGGCTGACGTCAGTTCCGGCGCGGCTTGGTTCTGGCCGAGCGCCGACCCCATTGAACTTCCGCCGAGTAGAGCCGCCAGACTGCTGCCGAGTCCGGCCCCCATCCCGCCCCCGCCTTCGTCGACGAGATATTGCGGCGCGGACTTGCCGCCGATGTCCTCGTAGAGATCGACCCACTTGCCGTCGATCTGCATCTTGTCGCCTTTGATCTGGCCGACCTTGCCGCCGCGCTTTTCAATTTCAGGAATGAGCGTGCGGAGATAGTTCTCCGAGAGACCTTTCGCTTCCTGCTCACTCTTGGCGGCCTGCACGGTCGGCGCGTAATTTCGGACGGCGTCCTGCAAGTAGCCGCTCACGGTGCCGTAGTGCGATTGGAACGGCGACGGTGCGCCGAGCGCCGCGCCGGCAGGACCGCTCGCGTTCGGATCGGCGACTGGCTTGGTCGTCGGCATGTTCTCCATGCCGTCTCCGGCTGCAATGCCGGCCGGTGCCGCCTGCGCGGGCGGCGCGAGCGCCGCGTCGATCGCGTCTGTGGCGGCTCCGGACTTGACTCGTGCTCGTGCGAACGGACTCAGCATCGCCATAGGGTTACGTCCAATCGTCAGTATACGCCGCGCCAGCCGTGCCATCGCACTCGACCACGAAGCTGACGACGCCATCTTCAGAGGCGGCCGGCGTCGTGTAGCTGAGCAGTTGCCACGTGTCGGCCGCGTTCGAGTGCGTCGCGGCCACGACGTCAGAATCAATTCCGATTGCCGAGTTCGAGAGCAGTAACAGCCGCGGCGCGGCCCCATTATACGCCGCTGATTTGCGGACGTAGACAGAAACCGATGCCGTCTGGCCGGACTTGATTGGCTTCCGGCGCACCTGAGACCGGAGCCTGAAATTCGTGAGACTGTTCGACGCGAATATCGGCGACATCTTCTCGGACGGTGACGCCGAGCGGAAGACCGCCGTGTCATATTCGACGACGCCGAGTTGTGGGTAGGTCGTCTTGTGGACGTTGGTCGCTCCTTCGCGACGCTGCTCGTGAATCGAGGACCGCCCGCCCAGGTTCGCGCTATTCGCCGACTCCGATGCCGACGCGAACGTCGTGTCGCGATAGTAGGCGTGCGCGACTTTGAACGAGCCGTAGTCGACGTCTTCAGACGTGTGAGCCACGAAGATGCCGGACGTCGGGCCGAATGAGCAGTTCTCGAAGATCAGGCTCGCGACCGTGGTCGCGCCGCTCGCGAGTTGAATGCCTTCGGTGACGGCGAACGTCGTGTCGCCGGCAATCGTGAATGACTTGAAATGCACGTAGTCGCAACTGGTCGTCAGCGTGATGTTGCGCGTCAGGTTCCCGAAGACCTGCCCGGTGTCGAGGACGAGCCATGCGGCATTGCCGATCGCGATGCCGAAGCTGTTATTGCGCCACGAATTCAGCGTCGTGACATAGCCGAAACAGGTGCCGGTGAACTCGACGCCGGTCGACCCGTTGCTGTTGGAGTGCAGCCCCGAGATGTTGCCGAAATTGCCAATCGCGAAACCGCGGCCGACACAACTGGACACCCGGATATTCGAGATCGCTGCATAGGTGAGCGACGCGGACTCGGCCAGCGAGAATCCGTCGCGTGCGCCGGCCGCGCCACCGATGCCTGGAACCGTGATGTCAGAGAGCGTGATCGAGATGCCCGTCGACGGCTCAGCGAAGACGCCGGCCACGATCGTCACGCCGGCTGTCACGGACGAGACCACCGTATTCCGGACGGCCACGTTGTTCCAATTCGCCGTGCCGTCGAAGCCGAGATAGATCCCATACTGCTCGAACGCATCGACCGCGCAGTAGTCTAGCGTCGCTGAGCCTGAGACCGTTTGAATCTGCACGCCGCGCTTGTAGTTGGTCGTCGCGCCCAACTGCGTGAACCGAACCCAGTCGCAGTCGACCGTGCCGTCCGGTGCGAACGTGCAGAACGCCATGGCCGTCGCCGAGACTGACTTCACGATCACGTTCCGCGTGACACAGCCCATGACCGCTTGCGTGGGCGACGTGCCGGAGTGGGCATTCGTCAACCCGACCGTGACATCGAGCGTCGTCGCGCCAGCATTCCCGTTAAGCACGCGATTCTCGGTCTGCGTCGAGGTGCGTGTCGTCGACCCGAGTTGCACGACGTCGCCATTGAGCCATCCTGGGTCGGCACTGCCAACCCCGCTGATCGGGCCGATGCTCAGGGTCGTCTGCGCCGCCGCTTCGTCGCCGTTCAACAAGACCGCGACGACGTTCTTCCCGGCCGTTCGCGCGACACCTTGTGCCGTGAAGGTGCCGTCGACGAGCAAGCCGAAATCACCATCGGCGGCGCAGTCGAATTGCAGCGTCGCCGTCGACGTGATCGGGATGGGAGACGCGACCGTGCCGATCGTGAAGATGCCGCCTGCCCACACGCGCACGCCGCCAGAGACCTGCAGCACGTAGTTCGTCGCCCCTGCGTTATTGAAGGCGAGCGTGCCGCCTTTGCCGATCGTGACCGACTGCAGATTCAGACTCGTTGAGGCCGCGCCATAGTCGACCGCGGCGACTTCATCCATCGCGATCGTCCGGTTCGTCTTCGTGGCCGCCGCCGTCCACTCGCCGAGCACGTGCCACTCGTCGCCTGCGCCTGGGTTGCCGGCCGTCGTCGTGCGCAGCATGCGCGACCAATTGCCTGCCGTCGCGTTGCGATTCAGGTTGACCATCGCTGCCGATGAGGTCTTCGCGCTGACGCTGTAGGCCGTCGCGGCGACGAGCAGGACCGGGGCCGCGAACTTAAAGAGATACCACCCAGGATAGTGCAGCGAACTTGTGTTGCGGTCGATGTCCGAGACGTTGATCGTGACTTCCGTGCCGGCGACGAGGACGCCGGCCTGCGCGAGCCGCACGCTGATCGTGCCAGCCGGAGAGGCGGCGCGGGCGTTCACGAAGACGGCAATCGCGTCGATAGTGATTGCGCCAGGAACGAAGGTCTGCGACTCGACGTAGGCCGTCGTGAGCGCAGTATTGGCCGCGTCCGAATTAAGGAACGAGGTCGCGTCAACCGTGTCCCACGTGCCGGCTGCGTCGCTGAGGTTCCCGTTGGCGAACGCGATGTAGACCGCCACTACTGTTTCACCAACTGGAGAAACGATTCGCCCGTTCCGGCCGTCACCGTGCCCACCGTGCCGGACTGAAAGGCTTCGAGTTCGACATAGTCGCCAGCGTTGAGCGTGAGTAGCTTCGAGAGGTTCTGGCTGATCGTCGCGGCACCATTCAGGTTTCCGTCTTCATCGCGCGCGACCGCCGTCCCATTCACGAGTAGCCGCGCGCGCAGCGGGCCGAGGTTGCTGAGCGTCCATGTGATCTGCCCGAGCGCGAGATAGACGCCGCCTTTCTCGACTGGCACCGTGAGCCGCGTCGGCGACGCAGCGCTCCAGAACGGCCCCGAGTCGAATTCCGGCGTGTCGAGAGTGATCAGCGTCGGCGTGCTGACTGGAATCGCCTGCGCTGCCGCCATCGGCGCGGAGACGGACGGCCGACTCGTAATCGCCGCGGCTTCCGCCCACTCGACGCCAGTCCCGGTCGACGTGAGCACGTAGCCATTCGGGCCGACGACGAGCCGCACCCACACGACGTCGCCATCGGTGAGAGATGTCACCGCGGAGAACGGCAACCCATCCATCCAATACTTCACGCCACCTGTCGGCTCGACCGTGTTGAGGAAATCGACCGGCTGTCCGTCGACCCAGTAAAGCGAGAGGTCGACACTGGCCGCGGGCCGGCCCACCACGAGCGCGCCTGGGAGCGGCGGGTTGGTCTCCGTGTCGGTGTGGACCGGCGTGTCGAGCAACTGATGCGTGAGGTCGATGTCCTCGACGTCTGTCTCGATGCTGTTGATCGCGTCCTGTATGTCTTCGAGCGAGACGCCGAGTTCCGTCGTGAGTTCGTCGAAGGCGTGCCGCGTCTGCTTGCTGAGAATCGTGCGCCATGCGTTCCCCGGAACCGGAACAAAGATGGTCGCCACTACTCATTCCCCATCGCCCCGACGTGAATTTCGGTAATCGCGTCGTAGCGGTCGAGTTGCCACGTCGTGTTGGCCGCCGCAGTGTCGCCCAGGCGCACGGACGCCGACATGAGATGGGAGAGCGGCAGGTCCACTACGCGCGGGCGCACGCGCGTTTCGCTGCCGGCGTTCGGCGCGGCGAGCGACACGGTCTGCGTCGGATTGGACTCGTCGCCGAAATTCTTCACGACGGTGTGCCCGATCGTCGTGCTCGATTGCACGCGCGCGCTGACGTAGGCGTCTTTAAGCGCCCACAGCCGGCCGCGCACGTCTCCGGTGTGCGCCTTCGACTCGACATAGCCCTGATAGTTCGTCCCGAAGTCTTGATTGCTTGTGCCATCCTGCCGAAAGAGCGCCGTCGACGCATTACCGGCGTAACTGCATTCGGTGAGCGGGCGCGTCGCGGCGAGCGTCGACGGAAACAGCACCGCGGTGCGTGCCGCCGCCAGTGACCCCGTCCACTTCGCCCACCCGGCGCGCACGTCACTCGACACGGCTTCGGCGCGGCCGAGCGCGACGTGATAGACGATCATCGTGTCCGGCTCATTGCTCGCGCCGGTCGCAATCCACCACTTGACCTGTTTCTTTGCCGGGTCGTAGTGCCCATGCGCGACGACGGTCGACGCCGACAGGTTGTTCGTTTCCCACACGTCTTTGACGTCTTTGCCCACCCACTGAATGTCGGCCCCGAGGCCGATGCGCGTCGGCCCGCGTTTCGGATCGAGGAAGTAGAGCGCCGGAGCACCCTGCTCGTCTTCGGCGACCACGAGGGAATGATGCGAGACCGCCCCGAGCGTTTCGCTGATCACGATGCGCTTGACCGGCGAGACCGCGCTCTGCGTCGGCACGATCATGTAGATGCCGCGCGATTGAAACGCGAAGATGCGCCCATTGAGCGGGCCGGCCAACCCGCGATCAGCCGTGCCGCCAGAGATGTTGAGGTCGAGGAAATCGTCCTGCTCTGCGGTCGACTGCACGCGCTCGTCGTCGTCGTCGGCGTCCGACGCGCCGCGAGCCGGCGTGAAGTAGAGCCGGCCCGAGACCGGCGCGAGCGAGTCGCCGGCCGCGGTCTCCCACACGCCAAACCCGAACAGCCTGACGCCGTCCGAGAGAATGTATTTGACCGACGGAAACGGATGATGGCTGTCGAGGAGCGGCGCGAGCGGATAGGTGCCGTCGTCGTAGGTCGTGACGTCGATCGAATCATCGAAGGTCGTCGTGCCGACGACGGTCTCGGCGATCTCGTAGAACGGGCCGTCTTCGCTGTCGGCCGAGGCGTAGACCACCCAATGCGTCTCGTTCTCACTGATCGTCGCCGGCTTCGTGATGCGCGCACTGGCGCTCGTGGCGTTCGGCGTGAACGCGGTAACTGGCGACATCTCGCTTTCGCGCAGGATGTTCGACCCGCTCTTGACGCGATAGGACACGCGATACCAGCGCTGGACGGCAGGATACGTGCCGGCTCCCTGATCGGCCACGACGGGCGCGGCCGGCGTCGCGAGGCCGACGCGGCGCACGACTGAGGTTGATTCGTCCGGATCGTAGACATGCAGCCGGTTGATCGTCGAGTCGTAGGCTATGAACAGCTTGCCATTGAGCACCGCGGTCACGACGTCTTGCGGGCGCGACGCGATGTTGTCGGCCAGTGTTAGATTGACCGCGGCATTGGCCGCCGTCACCCGGAGAATCTTCGGCGTCGCATCAGCCGAAACGATGATCAACTGCGCGGCCGACTCATCCTGTCCGGCGACGAACTTCGCGAGATGATTGGTGCCGGTGAAGGCGTCGCCGGTCAGCGTGACCGTCGCCGAACCTGGGCGCTTCTCGCCGAGCGTGTTGTCTTTGAGCGAGACGTTGAGCGCTTCGATCCCCATGTTGCCGGGAATCGCGAGCGGATTGTCCCACCCGTTACGGCCGAGGCATTCGGCCCATACGATTTGACCCACTTACCACGTCTCCGCGGGGAACCATGGCCCATATCGCGAGTAGCGGCGACGGGACGGTCGGCCGAGCACCCACTCGTCGGACGGCAGACTGGAGCACCACGAGCGGAGCCGAACCAGCGAGTCATTGAACTTCTGCATCGCCATCGCGAAGCGCTGCGCGTCGCCCATGCGCTCATGCTCGCACGCGCGCGCGTAGTCGGTGAGCATGTCGTGGAAGTCTTCCGGAATCAGCGGCTCGTCTTGGTCGTCGTCCATGTCGAGGCCGCGGAGCGTGCCGTCGATGTAGTAGACCGTCGCGCCAGTCGGCGACGGATACAACTGGACGCAAAAGTAGCGCGGCGACGTGTCGCCGATCGGAATCTGCGCCAGCGTGTTGCCGGCCGCGGCGGCGTCAAAGAACGAGACGATGCCGGCCGCGACCGCCGAGATCGAGAGAGATTGGAAATCGATCAGATCCGTGAGGAGACCGATCTGCACGCGCGTCACGCCGTTCAACGTCGCCGGCCCGATGTCGCCCGTCCGGAGTCCGCCGAGTTGAATCGCATTGGCGAGCGCGGTCTGCGTCGTGTCGGCGGCCGAGGACGACGCGACCCATATGCCCTTGCCCGTCGCCTGATCGGGCAGGCGCTTCAGCGGGCGGAAGCCGAGCGGAATGAACCCGTAAGGCGTCCCGCTCGATGTCAGCCCTGGGTCGGTCGACCGGAGATCGTCAATCGTGAGCGGGCCGAGCCGGCGATCAGTGTCGCGTTCGGTGATCGCGCGCGGGACGGCGATCGAGGCCGGCAGCCCGTAGATGTTGAGTGAGGCTTCGCTTGTGAACGTCAACGGTTCGAGCGTATCGCGCACTTTCGACATCGCGGGGTCGGCCATGACGATCCGATGCCCCTTGTTGATATTCCGCTTCACGCGATTGGCGACCGCGGTCGGCGGCGACGCCGTCAGCCCGAGGTCATGCTTGACGTCGGTCTGAATGTCGCCAAACGTCATTTCAACCCCGCTTTCAGCGCATCGGTGCGCGCCTTGGCTGCAATCGAGCGCGGCAGGTTCACGTCGCGCGGACGGTTGACGCGCCGGCTCGCTTCGGTCACGTCGTGCGCGGTGATGTCGCCCTTGTTCTCGCGGAAATCCTGCAGGCCGATACCGCGTGTGTGCGATAGCTCGTGCCAGACGTTGTCGATCTGCTTCTCGAATTCGGGAGAGAGATTGATCGTGTCTTTGCCGCCGAACATGCCGGCCGGCATGAGGAAGGCGCGCGTCCCCTGCTCGGGAATCCGCTTCCCCGTCCAGTTGACCGACTCCGTGAGATCGGGGTTGCGCTCCCAGGCGGCCATGACCGACGCGACGAGCTTCGGGGCCATGTCGCCCAGGTCGAGTTTCGGCTGCCGGCCTGGAGCCGGAGCCTGCCGCGGCCCGAAGATCGACTGCAGGAAATCCGTAGCCGCCGAGCGCGAGGCGTCCGACTGCGGGACTTCCATCCCGGTATCCGGATTCGCACGCAGCATACGCGAGAGGGAGTCACGCGCACGCGCGAGGTCTAGCCCCTGCCCCATGCGGCTACGGTCCTATGGCTGTGCGCAGCGCGCCAGTCTCGTCGATCCGGCAGAGCACTTGCGACAGCGGAAGAATGGGGCCGAGCAACGCACCAACGGCCACTTGCGACGTCAACAGATAGCCTTGGCCGTCCGTTCTGACGCGCAGCATGCCGAGCGGTTGCTTCGGCCCAGGGGAAACGCCAGCCGCCACGACGCCGACGAGCAGGCTTGTGCCGTCTCCCCTACCAATGACGTTCATCGCCGGAGTGAACGGGCCTATCGTGGCGTCTTCCGCTTTCTCGGCGATCTTGAGATACGACGTGGTCACGGTCTGCGTCACGCGCACATGCCCGGTCGGCTTGCGTGCTTCGTCCGTCCCGGCCGCGTTCGTCGAGATGATCAGCGACCCGTTCTCGTCGCTGCGCCCGGTGAGATGCGCAATTTGTTCGAGTGACATCAGCCCTGCCTGCGGTCATACGGCACATATTCGAGCGTGCCGTTCGCCTGCGTCCGCGCGTGCTCATAGGGCACGTTGTTTACGATGATCACGTGCTGATGCTGCGCGATCGAGAACGTGTCATTGCCCTGATGGTCTTTCTTGTTTTTCCGATCGAGGTCGAGCAATTGCACGGTGACGGCCACGGCGACCCCCTTGGTTATCGGTCCTCTGGACCGTATTCCCACGCACCATCGGCCGCCGTCGAGACGTGCTCGTGCAGCTTCCCGTCGTAGCTGATCACGCGCTCGCGGCGGCTCGTGAAAATCTCGCCGATCGGCTTGTAGGTATCGGCGTCGAGAATGACGCAGCGGTAGCGCGGCAGCGGCACGGCGGCTGCAGCTTTGCGCGCCTGGACAGGCGCGAACGGGAGCGGCGCGGCGGCGGCGGTCTTCGGGGCGGCAGCCTTCGGCTTGCGGGGTTGCCGTTTAGCCATGCGCGGCCACCAGCGGCGAAGCCTTTTTGTCAGCTTGCTGAGCAAGGATCATCTCCAAGACCTTCACCTGTGACGGCCAGTTGTGCTTGCCTCGGGCCGGAATGATGATGTCCAGTTTCGTGATCTCGCGCTTGTAGTTGCGCTGAATCTCGATGTCGATCTCGACCGGCGAGTCGTCCGACTTCGTCACGACGTATTTCCCAGGCGTGTCGATCTGGTAGAGCAATTCGAGTTCCTGTGCCGTGGTCACGTCCAGCTCGACCGGATGGCCGGCGTAGGTGATCGGGTAGGGTGGTTCGAGCCGCGGACGGGCGACGTCGCCTTCCGGATACGAGAACGCGCTTTTCGCCGGATGGAATTCATTCTCCGGCTTCATGGCCCGCTTGGTCGCCTTGGCGCTTCGATCGGCGTCTTCGTCTTTACCGGCGTCGCGCACGGCTTTCGAGGTCTCGCAGAATTCCAGAATCTCCTCGAAGCTGTAGCCGTCGCGCTGATATTCTGCGATGTCGGCGCGACTCGCGCCGGTCGCGAGTAGTGTCCCCATTTCCCTGCGGTCGAGAATTGTGCGTTTGCTGCGTGCCATGTGTAAGACCTCTCCCCCTTCAGGTCGACGTGCGTTTACGAGCCGAGCCGTTCGCCGGCCATGAGCGCCGAGCCGGCCACGACGCGCTCGTTGCCGTAGTCCTGCGCGACGGCGATATTTTCGGTGTTGCCGACGCCAGTGAAATCAGGCGGCAGTGCCCCCGCGATCGTGCGTTCCCGCGTCGTGATCGCCGACCCGACCGCGATGTTGTCGAGCGCTTCGCGACGGCTTTTGACGGTGCGTGACATAGAGCCTCGCTTTCTTCCAGTGTTTCAGGAATTCAACCTCGGCTTTGACCTGGGACGCAATGCGGCGGCCCCACCACGCGAGCACAAATAGCCCGAGCATGGCGACAACCGACAATGCATCACTGGCCCACGGCGGCATCTGGTTTCTTCTCCTCGGCTTTCTCCATCATACGCTTCACGTAATCGGGCAACGGACGGAGCGGCGGGCAATCGGCATCGGCCGCCAGCGTCAACGTCTTCGTTTGCTTCCCGTCCGGTGTGTCGACCGTGACGGCTGTCTTCGATTTGTAGTCGCCTTTCAATTTGCCGGTCTCGGCATCGTGCGACTCGTAGCCGTAGAGACCTCGCGGGAAGTTGAGCAGCGCAGACTCGCGCGCCGGCAAGACCACGCGCCCGCCTGACTGCTCGAACCGGCCGAGCCAGTATTCGAGGCTGCCGCGCTGAATCGCATACTCCGAGCCGGATTGATACTCGCAGCCGAAGATGCCGATCGTCTGCACGCCTTCGGTCATGGCGAGCGCGATCATGTACGCGGCGTGATTGGTGAAGTAACTCCGGAATTCCGAGAGCACCCGCGTCAGCGGATACTCGACCGCCATCGGAATCTCCGGCCATGCTTTCTGCATGAAGATCGGCGTCTGCAAGTGCTTCAGCCAATCGTAATAGCGCGCGTTCCACCCTTTCCCCTGTTTCGTGAAACACGACGGCGGGTGCAGATCGAAATACCAGTCCGGCTCGCGCCCGCACTTCGGCCGCGTGCAGCAATGACTCGCGATCGTCCAGCTTGGATCGTTCCACGGCGCGAACTTCACGGCGGACGTCGACCCGCAGATCGCGAGTTTCTTGGTGCCGAAATACGGGGGGCCGCCGCGACGGCGACCCCCCACGTTGCCTCGCCCGAGGTTGAGCACCAACGGGCGCATGGACTCCGTCATGGTTTTTACTCGCCGAAGTTGCGATACACGATCGTCGGATAGTTCAGGAACACGAGGCACTGATTGCCGACGTGCGAGGCCGCGCTCGTGACCGCCGAGACCGCCGAGAGGTCCGCGCCGGATGCGACGAAGATGTTCTCGACGATGTGCCCCGACAACAGGCTCGTATGATCGGATGCCCACCCAATCCCGTTCGGCGACGTGAGCGACGTGCCGAGCCGGAAAAAGGTCTGGATCGATGTATCGAGCGTGGTCGGGCCGTTCGCCGCATCGGACGGTGACACGCCGGACATGCCCAACTGGATATTGCAGAGTCCGTAAATCTGGACCCATCCAATTTCGTCCGACGTGCCGACGCCGCAGGCGACGCCGACGCGACCCCGACCCGTTGTGCCCAACTGGCGGCACGTGAAGTCAGAGTCGATCTCGACCGGGACGCCCCCGAAGACGGGGCCGTCAAAGGCGCAGAGCACATACTCGTTGCCATCCTGATCGCGCGCGATCGACCCCAACTGCATCGGGGGCGGACTGGTGTGTGTGAGTGAAATGGACGTCTGTCCGACCTGGGTAATCGGACCCTGTCCAGTGAGTAGCGGCATGATGTTCTCCCCTCTCCTCTCTGTAAAAGGAACGATTACGTGATGGCCGACACGACGCCGAGCCGACGCCGGTTTGTGGCAATGAGATCCGCGTTGGTGCGGATCGCAATGACGCCGGCCGTCTGATTGGCCGGATTCACTTCGGGCCGCGCCTTCATCCATTTGCCCGTCTTGTAGACGAGCTTAATGAACTGCTCATTGTAGAAGCGGAGTTCGCCCGAGGCCGCCGCATTGTCGTAGGACAAGAGACAGCCCTTGAACTTCACCACTTCGTTTTTGAACCCGCCGTCTGCGGACTCTTTGCTCGTGAACCGCTCATTGGCGAGCAGCAACCCCTCGAACCCCTCGAACACCGTTCGAGTGGTTTCCGCGAACGTCGGATGTTGGTCGCCGACGCCGTTGGAACAGAGGTTGTAGATCGAGCGCATCGCCGCCCGCAGGTTGTCGAAGGCCGATGCCGTCTGTGTGCCCGCGGTCTGCTGATTGCGCCAGAATGAGAAGTTCGCGGCATTGATGCCGCCCGGTGAGCCGGTCGCCGGAGTGATACTGATCAGCGCTTGGACGCCGTCCATGTCCTTGCCGCCGTTGCCGGTGGAGTTTGCGTGCATCTGCCGATTCATCTCGCGACGCATCGACTGACGGGCATTCTCCAGTTTCGCCGGGAGTAAGGGGAAGACTTCGCCTGCGCCGGCATTCCGATCTTCTTCGAGTTCGGACATGACGACGACGACGATGTTCTCTTTCCACTGATACTCGTAGCGATCGAACACGTCGACGCGCGTCGTCGAGAACGTGTCGAGGTCCGAATACGATCCCGCGGTCGTGTTGAGACCGTATTCGATGGGAGACGAAATGAAATCGCCGCCAGACAAGCCGACGAAGGCATTGCCTTTGGACAGGCGATTGAACAGCCAGTAGTCGTCGTGGATCTGGTCTTCCGGCTTCGTCTTGACAACCGCTTCCCAGTTTGCGGCGACTCGCTGTCCGCGAAGGGGATCAGCCAATCGTGTGCCTCACTCTCCGGCGAGGCCGAACCCCCTCGTTAATCTCACCACTGCAAGCGTGGATCGTTGAACGAAGTGATCGGGCCGCCCGCCGCTGCTGCGCCGGTTCTCGGGTTGACTGTCGTCTTCCCGGCCGCCGCATTCGTTTTGAGTTCGGTCAGCACTTTGGATCGTTCCGCTTGACTGAGCGCTGGCAGGACGCGATTTACGAGCACGTGAATGTAAGCGTCTTGAGCTTTCTTGGTGTAGTTCCCCTCGGCGTCTGCGGTCTCGCGCAAGTAGTCGCGCATGGCCGCTTTGTTTTCCGTGAAGTAGGGAAGTTTCGCCAGTTCCTCAAGCTGCTTCGTCTCGGTCTCGTAAGCCTCGGTGTAGATGCTCGCCGCGGCTTCCCGCACTTGCTGCTCTTGTTCGCGCGTCGCCCGTTCCTGTTCGAGCGGCGCGACGCGCGAGAGTAGATTCTCAATGCGCGGGTCCGGCTGTCGAGCCTTCCACTCCTGCCACTTACGCAGTTGATCGGTCGAGTAGGCCGTCTGGCCCGTCGTCCGGTCTTGCAGGTCCGGCTGCGGCTCCTGATCCTCGGCTTGCGGCCGATGATTGCCCAGGATGCGCGCCGCCATGGACCGCATCTGCGGTGCGAGCGCGGGCACGAGTGATAGCTGCTCGTAGAATTTTTCGAGGAAGCCAACCGGGTCGCGATCGATCCGGCTCCAGCCGTCCAAGGCATCTCGAACTTGATCCGGTGAGAGACCTTGACGCTGTAACTCCTCGGCCCACGCAACGCGCGCCACCCGGCTTTCGTGTTCGGATCGCATCCGATCCACGACGGCTTGGTGGCGGTCAAACGGAATCGGCCCAGGTGTCTGGCCGGCTTCCGGCTGCTGCGCTCCGTCTCGCGGCGTCTCGGCTGAGGGAACTGTCGCGGCCGGTGTGGCCTGTTCCCCTTGCGGTGCAGCCTGCTCACTCGATGCAGGAGTTGAAGGCGTCGGCGATTCGCCCCCCGATGGCTCGTCCGGTCCCCACTTGAGCGAAGGGTCCGAGAATGAGGTCGGCCCAGGTGTCGCCCCCTGGTCAGTAGTAACTGTAGAAATTTCGTCGGCCATTGTCAATTACTCCCTACGGCCGTTTGGGCGGCCTAATTGGCGGCTCGGGGACGTCCCCGCCGCAGGTATTGCAGATCACGCGGCCTGATGGCCGCACGTGCCTCAGTGGCCGGTCGCAGGCGCATCGGCTCCCCGATAGACCCGCACCGTGCAAGCGCAGTCGGCGTGAAATTCGTTCTGCGTCGATGCCTTCGCGCCCCATACGCCGTCTGTCTCCTCATTCTGATCGCGGCATCGCATGCAGCGAAGGTGATACTGCAGTTTCAACTGCCGGAGCAACTGATCGGCGTGATCGAACAGGCGCATTTGGTCGCGCGTGAGTTCGACCTCTGGCCGCACCGCGTAAAGCTGCCTCGGGATGAGCGGGCGCGGAAGCTCCGGCGCGACGAGGTCGTCGCCGGTATAGGCGCGATGCGTGCAGCGACAGTCGACCTCGAATTTCGGATGCGGACCCGAGAGATCCGCATTGCCCGAGCAGAGCGCGAGGTCGCCAATGCTGGCGCACGCCGGACACGTCAGATAGAGATACAACCCGAGGCCGGTCATGCCTGCCTCGAAATCGATCAGAAATTGCGTCTGCTCGCGCGTGAGTTCGACGTTTTTCTTAACGGTGAGATTGTGGCCGCTGATCAGCATTGAAAATCCTGAGCGGAAGTCTGAAACCCTGCTTCAGCACGAGTGCGGTGTTGCGGAGAAACGTCTGCCGGCGTAGTTCGCCGTGCGTCTTGGTGTGATTCGACTGCGGCCCGCGTGGAGCCGTCTGGCCGGAGAGTTTGCGGCGTCTCGCTTCGCCCATGGTCACACCCACCGTGTCGTGATTTTCGACTTGTCGCTGCCCTGCGCCGGCTGATGGCGCACGAACGGCACGAGGCCGCGCGCCGCCATCTCGCGCTTGAGTTCGCTGCGCGAGTAAACCGTGACCGGCTTGTGGTCGAGGTTTTCGAGCGTCAGACCGCCCGGTATCTCGTCACCGATCACGGCGACCGTCCGCACGCCCATGAGCCAGACGCGAGACATAGGCCCACCACACGTCGGGCAGGGCGGCGGGTCGCAGGTAATCGGCTCGTAGCAGTCGCCGCGCGTATAGCCGCAAGACTCGTTGTCGCACCGTCGATCGTAGAGAGGCATCAGCGGAGTGCTCGGTTGATCGCTTTCGTTCTCGCATGGCGCTTCACCCGTTCGGGCAGCGCGAGTCCCTTACTGGCCTGATCGAATTCGTAGACCGTCGACGCCTTGATTTTACCCTGCGCGAGCAGCGCGTGGAACTTCCGTCGCTGCGCGCGGGACTCATACGGCATCTCACTGGACCTGCGTCGGGCCGGCCATTCCCGGCATCAGTTCCCCGGTGTTCTGCATGCCGCCTGTCTCGTCGGTCTGATGCTTGTCGAGGTTTTCGGCGCGCGCGAGCTTGCCGCCGTGCGGCTGCTGTTTCTTCGCCTCAGCCTGCGCTTCCTCATGCACGCGCAATGCCTCGACCATCTTCGCGATCGTCGCGGCGTTCTGAATCGCCTGCGCAGAAATCTGGATGCCGCCCGCGGCCATAATTTCGAGCACGATCGGCGACTGCGGCGACATCGGCGACACGTCTTCGCCATCGAACGAGAATGAGACCTTCGGCGGGTCGGACTTCGGCGTCGGCATCTGCTCTTGCGGGAGCAGCGCGCGCGTCGGATCGATATGCGCCGTGTGCATGATCTTCGTCAGGATATAGCGCCGATTGACCTCTGGCGCGTTCGCCACGTAGGAGAACATATCCATCAGTTGCTTCAGGTGGAGCGGGGAGTCGTTCCGAAGCGTCGAGTCCGGCTCGATCGTGAACGCGAGCCGCGTCGGCAGCATCTTCCGCCAACTGTCCCACACCTGGGCATCGGGCAATCCTACGATCGCGGCAGCTTCCTCCAACGTCAGATACCGCTGCACGAGCGTCGAGTATTTCGTGACGAGCCGGATATACCACTTGGCGACGCCGTTCTGTTCCTTTCCCTCGCGCGCGGTCGCGTGCTGCGCGATGTAGTTCGACTTGGTCGCCGTCTCCGGGTTGCCCGAGGAGACGCCGGCTGCCGTCGAATCGATCGCGATCGTCTGCGACAGGTCGCTGTCGATCGTCGCCGCCGAGATGGCGTCGTCGGGCGGCGCATTGAACGGCGGCATCTGCCGAATCGGCCCGAGCGGATTCTCGAAGACCTCTTTCGGCAAGCCGATCAGGCCGCCCATCGGCGAGCCGACAATCTTCGCGAGCGTCTTCTCGTCCAGTTCGCCGGAGTTGTAGAACCCGCGAATCAAGTTGATCGCGCGCCGGACAACATCCTGCTCGCGGTAGATGTCGAGTTCGTTGATCTGCGGCAGCGTGACCGCGGTGTCCGACATCACGTAGGCCGAGTCGGTCAGCACGCGCACGACGAGCGGCGCATACGGATAGCCGATGCGCGAGTCGGCCGTCAGCGTGCCATCGGCATTGAGCGTCTGATCAGGGTCGTTGCCGTAGAAACCCGGCTTGTCGAGGCCATCGATCAGCACGAGTTTCGTCAGGTGATCCGGATGCACGACGTCGCCGCGGTAGACGCTCGACCGGAAGTAAATCTCCGTGCCGCACACTTCGTCAGTCGACGGCTCCTGATCGGCTGAGCCGTGATCGAACTTCAGATTCGAGTCCTTCGGCTTGTTCGAGGGTTGCCAGTCGGGCGGCAGGTCGAAGTCTCGACGCGCCTGGGCGAGCGGCATCTTGAATCGCATCCCCTGCCACGGAGCCTTGTCGAATTCTGTCGAGTCGAAATCCGCAGGAATGAGATACCGCTTCGGCGAGAAGTGCTCAATGAAACACTCGGACTTGACCGGCACGTCGGCGACGTCCGGCTGCCCTTCCAACGCATGCGGCGACTGGACGGTAAAGCTCCGATAGCCGACCTTGCACACGCCGTAGCCGCAGAGCAGGTAATCGAAGATGCAGCGGTCGGCGACGCCTTCAGCGTCGACATGATCGACCCCGAGTTTTTCGTTGATGATCGAGGCGTGCGTCGCGGCCATCTTGTCGCCGTTCGGCACGGCTTCGAGCACTGGCGTCGGCGTGACGCTGACGTCCGGTCGGCGATAGAGCAGGCCGGCGCTCTTGCGCTCGACGTTGCGAAACGCGCGATTCGTGCGGATCTTGCTCTGATACTTTTCGGGATTGTCGCGCGGCGAGACGCTGTAGATTTTCAGCGCCGCTTCCATCCACGGCTCATAGTCGCGCCGCTTGGCTTCGGCCTTCGCGATGCGATCGTCCCACTTCCGCTTACGGGCGTCGTCCCACTTGAACGGGTCGTCTGGCGGCGTCGCGCCCTGCGGGGCGACCTCTTGCGGTGTGAAGAATCCGGCCATCTACGTCAGTCTCCGCAGGACGGCGCGCGGGTCCGGCGCATCGTCCATCGACTTGAGCCAGCCGAGCGTCATAAATCCGAATGGCTCGCGGTGCTGCTTGAGCGCGGACGGCGACGGACGCGCCGAGACGAGAACGCGCAAGGCGTGCGCCGCAAAACTCGGGCCGGCCGGGTCGACATCATCAGGGTTCGTCTTCCGCTGCGTCAGCGTGGGCAGCGTGCGCGTGATGATTCTACACGCGGGCGCGAAGACCATCCACGGAATCCCGTCCGGAGCTGGCCGCAGATAATCGTGCAGTCGTTGCCACTGATGCTCGACGTCACCCGAGACCGGCGTCAGCGACAGCCCGTTGCGGCGGAAGACGTCGGCCGGCGTCTCGACCGGGACCGTCTTCCGCGTCTCGGGATTCGAGAGATTGAACAGTGATTCGTCGGCGTAGCTCCGCTGCAGCGTGAGGCCGAGTCGCGCCGAGCGCTCCGCGATGAGTTCGGCGATGACGTCTTCCGGCTTGTGCTGAAATTTGAGTTCGTCGACGACGCGGACGCGGCCATACGGCTCGCGCGCGACCGTCGCCCACAGGAATAGCCCAGGTGTGTTGAATCCCCACTTGAGCGCGCCGATCGCCGCCGTCACTTCGAGCGCGCCGCCGAAACCGCGAGGAACAGCGCGATGAGAAGCGGGACGATCACGCCGAGCACGAGGATGCCAGTATCGTCGGTCATTGTGGCGGCGCGAGTTTGCTGATGATGTTTTGCCAGAACTTGTCGATGTCGACCCATCGGTCGCCGAAATATTTCTTCTGCTCCGGTGTCTGGCCTTCGACGATGGCCGTAAAGAGTTTCGCGACTGCTGCGACTGCGTTGCAGGCTGCCGTGACCGGGTCCATGGTTTACCTCACGTGCCTCGATGGATCGAAGTCTGGAAAGAATTGCCCAGGAAACGCATCCCACGATCCCCGAGCCAACTGATCGTAACGCGCTTTTTCGAGTCCGCCTAGCGTTTCCTTGAGGTAATTCGGCGACAGATACGGGTTGTCCGTCACTTCCCCGGTGATCGCCCCGTAGAACGCCGGGTCGTATTCCGGATAGAGGTCGAGGTCCGGCGTCCGGTCGACGTAATGGTCTCGCAGGAATTCCATGGCCTGCCCGCCTGTGTTCGTCAGCAGGCGCGAGCGCCCGGTAAAGAATCCGCGCGACGCCATGGCCGGACGAGCCGGCGCACTGCCGCGGTCGCGCGTCACGATCTCGGCGAGCGCGCGCGGCAGGAAGTGGACGGCTTCCTCGGGCACGATCTCGTCGTATTCGGTGCCCATGTGCTGCGCGATGTCGACCTCGTGCTGGCAGTAGCCGGCCCACAGTGTTGAGCCGTTCTGGAATTGCACGTGCTTCGGCTTGTCCGTGCCGGCGAAATACTTCGCGACCGGGTCGCCGTCCGGCGTCTTCCCGAGCGACTTCGTCTCGGCCCCCATGAATTGCAAGTGGTTCCGGAACAATTGGTCGTAGGTCACGCGGAGCAAGAGGCACTGGTAGCCTGGGATGGCGAGGCAGCGCTTGTAGAGATGCCAGCGACCGCCGAAGGACTTCGCAATGCCGGCCGGCCCCCACACGAGCAGCCGCTTAATCGGCGACTCCTCGATGTCGACTTGGAGCGGAAGCGGCAGGAACAGATACGGCGACGTGCCGTCGACCGGCTCTGGCGCGAGGACCGCATGCGCGATGCAGCGGTCGGCGCAGACGTCAGTCGCGCAGATCCATTGCCATCCGAAAATCTGTTTGAACGGGCCGCCGCACCATCGGCAGCGTGCCCGTTCATGCAGAATGAGGCTCAACCTAGCTTTTCTTTTTCGGGTCAGGCGTCTGATAGACCTCGACGCCTGGAATGTGTGGATACGGATGCTGAAGTTCTTTGATTTTCTTCCGCGCGTTGATCAGCCGATATTGCTGAAGCCGACGCTCGATCGCAGAGAGCGGACTGTCCGCAGTCGTAGGCGGCGGCGCAACGGTCGGCATGGGCAGCGGGTCGAGTCGGACGGGTCCGCCCACCGACATCTCCTCCGGGTCGTTCCTTGCGCAATTGCAAGTGGCCGTCATGTAGACCGTGGTGTAGTTGCTTCCGCTCGGAGTCGGGCCAGTCTCCATGAGTAGCGTGTTGCCCCCAGGTGCAACCCACCCATCGAAGACGCCGCTCAGGTGCGTCGCCTCATAGCCGCTCCCGCAATAGGAGCAATTGCAGTCTGATTCGAGTTGCCCTGCGGCCTTGTTGTGAGCGTTCTGAAAGCTCTGGCAATTGTTGGTGTCGCGGTAATCGGTGACGCAATCGGTCGTGTAGGTTCCTGCCGATTGAATCTGATAGCTGCACGTCGACCCTTCACACTGGACTGGCTTGGCATACTCGAAGACGGTCAGGCCGACAATGAACGCGGTCGACAGTAACGACGGCCACAGTTTTTCCATAACCTTCACTCCTCTCCTTTGGCTTTGATTTTAATCAGCACGCGCTGCCCTTTCTTCGCGTTCGTCGTCGCGCGTCCGATCGGGCGACGCAGATCGACATCGTCAGATCCGAAACACGTGTCGACGTCGCGGCGCAGCACGATCTCGCCGGCTCGAATGTCGCGGAGCGCGACAGGATAGCGGTCGGCGTAGACGTTCACTGCGTGACCTCAGCCGAGACGCGGAGTCGGCGCTCAGCTTCCTGCCAATCCGCTTCCGTGTCGATCGACAGCGATTCTTCAGGCGGGATGATCAGCGCGCGCGAGTGCTCGCCATAGATGTTGTCGTAGGTCTCGACAGTGTCGCGGCGGAACGCATAGACGGTGCCGTCGCGTTTGAACACTTGTGGCGTCACTTGGCGGCGCGGCGGCCATGACAGCCACGCGGCATTTACAATCCGGCTGTCGACCGGGTCGACGGTGATCGGAATAAAATTCCCGAGACTGACAACGCTCACGACGCTGTCGAGGAGCGGGTCGCCGGCCAGCATGTTGATTGCGTCGCGAATATGCTCTGGTCGGCGCAGTGGCGAAGATGGTTGCAGTAGAACCCAAATGTCGTCACTCTGCCCTGACTCTCTCACGAGCGCGTCGCGCACGATCTCGATCATTGCGCATGTGTCCGTGTGCAGCGGAGTCGGCGCGAACAGCGTGTGCGTGCGAAAGTGCCGGGCGAAATCAATGCCGAGCAGGTCGCTGACATCAGGCGGCGGGAAAGCGTCTGACGAGATCACGATTTGCTTAACGTCCGCCATCGCAGCCGCGAGCACCGCGAGCGCGAGGCATGACCGGCCCGGTGTAATCTCGCGAAAATTCTTGTTCGGCACGCCTTTCGAGCCGACGCGAGCCGGAATGAGCGCGATGGTTCGGGACGTCATGCCGTCAGCACCCAGGTGCGACCGGACGTCTGCACCCACAGATACTCTCCGGCGCGCGCATCGGCGGAACTGACGCCGAGCATGCGGTCGATCGTCGGCCCGCGCATGGGACCGACCGATTCGTCGTCGGCCCACGCGACCACCTGTCCGACCACGATCGGCTCGCGCGCGCGCACGAGCACGTAACGCTCGCCGTCGCGGCCGATATGATGGCGGTCGAACACGTTGAAGCGGGTCGTGTCGAGCGTTTCGAGTTCCCCGCCAGTCGCTTCCAAAGGCGGGAGAAAGGGAGCCGCGGATGCCGCGATGACGACGCCGGCTGTCCGCTTGAGCCATTCGCGACGATTCACGCGACCCCCTCCTCACTCGTGCCCGCGTAGATGGCGTGCTGTGCGCCGGACGCGCGGTAGATGAGGTTGCACACGCGCGCCGCGGCGAACCCGTCGCCGTAGTCGTCCCACGCTGGACACGTGTCCTGACGCCCACGTTGCCGGTCGCCGATGATCACGCTTGGCGTCGCGGTGTAGGTCGCTTCCCGCACGAGCGCGGACGAATTGCCTACGGCAACCGTTGCCATAGCGAGGAGTTTCATAAACCGGCGCGGCGGCATCGTCCGGACCATCCGAATCGACTTCGCGATAGCGTGCGGCTGCATCATGCGCAGTGCCTTGGCGGCTTCCTCTTGGCCGGCGTCGGCTCCCGGCCAGAACACGACCATCGGCCGGCCCAACTGCGTCGCCGTCAACAGCGCGCCCATGATGTCGCGCATGGCTGCCTCGGGATGTTCGGTCGACGGGTGCATCATCACGAGTGTAAACGGCTGCTGCGGGTCGACGCGCGCGCCGAGTCCTGGGAGTTCGTCGGCTGTGACCGGCCCGTCGCCTTTCGCGAGCCGACAGAGGTCGATCGATGGGCAGCCGGTAAACCAGACGCGCTCGGGCGGCAAGCCGGCCGCGACGAGATTCGCCTGCGCTAGCTTGGTCGACGCGGCGTGCCAGTCGGCCAGCATCGAGTTCGCCCACCGCACTTTGTGATCGATGTTGCCCGAGGTCTCGCCGCCCTGCAGATGCACGAGCGGAATGTTCTGATAACTGGCCGCGGCTGACAGCGCGAGCGTTTCGTGGCGGTCGGCGACCATGACGACAGCATCCGGCTTCGTGCGCGCGAGATGCGCGCCGACGTGGAGCGCGGTCAGGCCCATCGTCTGCACCGACGTCGCGAGCGTGAGACCGTCGACCGCCGAATCTATCTCCGTCGTCGGCGCGCAGCCTAATCCGCGCATGACATCGGCGACGCGGCCGAAGCGGTGAATCAGCGCGTAGGCGCATGCGATGAGGTCGAGGTCGACGTGGCCGTCCGTCTTCAGCCGCTCGACCACGGTCTGCAGCTTCGCCCAGGACGGGCGCGCGGAGACGATCACAGCCACGCGCGCGATTGGCATTTACTCCTGCTCCTGCCGCGCCTCGGCGGGGGATGCTAACAATGGGAGATCGTCATTCGCTCGATGGGGCTGAGGCATTCGATCAGGCGTTTGCTGCATCACCCACAATCCAGCCTTCGTGTAACCAACGTGGACCCAACCGGCTGCAAAATAACTCTCAGCAATCGCCAGCCTTCCGCGAATCTTCCGCGCCTTCACTTCATTCGGATCGATGAAGCTGACAATGCCCTGCGGTGGAGGTTCCCAGACCGCACGAGTCGCCGCAACAGCTTCCGTGATGAACTCGCTGGCGAGCCCTCCACATTCTTTTCTAAACATCGAGTTTACCCATGCGCCCGGCCAGTCGTGCTTGACGTATTCAGCGAACGGCCACGATGTCACCCACACAGCGCCATCAGTCTTGAGCACAACGCAACGCCCTGGCGGGACGAATTGAGGCGAACCAATCTTCTGCCGGTTGTAGTGCCTGTCGGCAATCGGCAAACAATCCATATCGGCGCGATGTGAAATCGTCCATCTCACTTGCGCGTTGTCCCTCCTCCCGCTGAGGGCGGCGAGGGAGAAGCTATCGCAAGACTTTCGATGCACTCAGGGCACCATGCGCACGCACGAAGGACCGCATCTGACGGTAGCGGAGACGAGATCGACTTGCCGCAAGCGTAACAGTGAAAGCGAATCATCTCGGCTGTGGCTGGGCGCGCAGGGCTGAGAGGACGCGATCGAGGAATTGAGGTAGCTCGACTCGCTCGAATCCATCAAGGCGTCCGCTGGTCACAATCGGATGATTGATCACCGCAACGCCGTGCGACCGGAAATATTCTCGGATCACTTCGATCTTCTTCTCCAGCGCGATCAGGTCTGGCCGCTCCTCCGGTGCCTGCGGTCGCATCGCTTGCAAGTCCAGCGCAGAATGTGGCCCGGTCGCGCGGACCTTCCCTGCTTCGTCAATTTCGATGATGTCTTCCTTCATGGGCCGCTCCTCCGGTGCCTGCGGTTTGAGAACCGCAACGATCGCGTCCGCCTCTACTCGTGTCAGTCCTTGGACGGTCGCTTGCATGTCGAGACCGCCGATACCGAACAATCGGCCAGTCTTGCCGCGTTCTGGATGCGACACCGGCCCGAACGGCTGATAAACGTAGGGGCCTTTAGGGCCTGTTTCGCTCATGGCTTCACCAGCGCCTTTACGAGAACATCGCGCATCGGCTCATAGGATGCTTCGTTGCCGATATCCTTCAGCGCCGTCATCTCCCGGCTACCGACCCGAGCCAGATCGAATCATTGCGCGATTCGCCGACGATCGGCTCGACCGCGCTCTTGGTCAGCTTCGAGAGACCGTAGGCGTCCCAGTGACTCTTATGGTCCGGCCAGTCGTAGCGCTGGCGCTTCGCGCGCTCGAATGACTTCGCGTTCATGTTCGGCACCGTCACGATCGCCATGCGCGCTTTGCGACGCGCAAGCTCGAACAGGGCAAAGGCCGCCGTGCCGCTCATGTGTTCGAGGACTTCGCAGACGAGCACGATGTCGAAAAAGCCGTCCGGCATCGTGCGCAGCGCGACGTCCGCCTCGCCGCACATGATCCAGCACGGCAGGACGCTGGAGAGGAGTGCCAGTTTCGCGCGATGCGCGGCGTGCCGCTCGATCGCCCACACCGCGGCGTCACGCTGCAGGAGTCGCTTCGTGATGCCGCCGTCCGACGCGCCGACCTCGCAGACGCGCGCGTTCGGCGGCACGCGATCGAGAATCCAGCGGGCGCGAACGGCGTCGTCTTTGGCGAGAATTGGCTCGCGCTCGGGATGGTCGAGCCGGTCGCCGATGCGGTCGAGCGAGTAGTCAACCGGCGACGCTGTTCGGTTGTCGGGTGTCTCGGGCATATCTCCACCGACCGACGTATTTCGCTTTGGCGTCTGCGGCGAATTTCTCGACTTCACGGACGAGCGGCGCACCGTCGCGACACCACTCTGCGATTAGGCCAAGTTGTCCCCCGGTTTTGTCGCAGGCGAGTCGTTTCGGTGCGCCGGCAAGCGCGGTATGCACTTCGAGGACGGCTGCGCCCAGACCGAGCGCGAACTCGCACGCCGTCGTGCCGATCGTGTGGTCCGAGTAACCCCACGGTGCCGGCCCGTCGATCGGCTCCGGTCGCGAACTCAGCGACGCGATCGTAAACAGCGCGGCGGCCTCCTCGGCCGGATACTGCGAAATTCCGTAGAGCGGAATGCACGGCAGCGCATGCTGCCGCTGGATGCCGGAGCCGACGTAGACGCGCGCGAATTCGGCGACGAAGACCGCGCCGCAGATGTCCGGGTCACGCGACTCCCCGCTGCCGATTTTCACTTCGTCGCTGAGTTCTCGGATGAGCGGCACGCGCTCGGGGTCGAAGACGGTCGCGAGGAACTTGACGCCTTCGTCGTGGCAGACGCCGGCCAGACGCGAGAGGTCGAGGTCCGAGAGTTCGCAGCGTTTCAGCCACGCGAACTGTGGGTCGTCCGGACTGAGGAATTTGGTTTGATACGCCTGGACTTTCGCGTGCGTCGCGCCGAGCGCCGCGGCTTCGCGGATCTGGCGCGCGGCAAGCTCGACGTCGCCACCGTGATTCGTCGCGAGTTCGGCAATGAGCGTCGTCATATGCGGAGCAGTGAGCGGCCACCAGAGCCGGTCGGCTTGCGCAGCCGTTCGGTCATTCGGAGAATCGGCACGACGACAAACGACTGCGTGCCGTCGCCATGGTCGATTGTGAGAGTCATTTCCTGCGCGCCGACAAAGAACGCCTCAGTGACTTTCCACGCGACAGGGGTCAACCCGTTCCCCGCGCTCCGTCCAGCGCCGTCGCCGCTATGGTTCGCCCGACGATACTCGGCAGAGACATCGCCTAATCTGCGCGGGTCAGACGGGGACGGAGCGGGGCGCGGGGTCATGGGCAGGTCTCCGGCGAAAGCGCAAGCATACACCGCGGCCTGCGAAAAGCAATTGCATTTTTTGGAAAGCCGTTTACACTCAGCCGCCGAGGGGTCGGCCGCCTACGCGGGGCGGCTTCGGGGCCGCCGCCACACTCGGCGGCCCGCCCCGGTTCCAGTGTGGGGGACTTTTGGCTGATCCAGACGCGCCGAAACCTGTCACCTTCCCCGTCTACTTCGACCGATGGTTCGGCGGCACGCGCCATCTCTCACTATCCGCGCGCGGTGCATACTTCGACTGGCTCGCGTGGTGTTTCGCGCAGAACCGCCCGCTGCCACTCGGCATCGACGCGCGCGCGCGCATCGCGGCCTGCACGCACGACGAAGCCGAGCAGGTCTGGCGCGAGGTCGAGCCGAAGTGGGTCCGCACGCCGGCCGGCTACGTCAATCATTCCCTTGAAGCGAAACGCACCGAACAAACCGACTGGCTCGCAGCGCAGCGCGCGAAAGGCATTCGCGGAGCCGCGGTGCGCTGGAAGGGACATCAGCGCAAATGGCCGGAAAAACGCAAGAGGAGTGCCCCGGCTACTCTCCCGGCGAATGGCCGGGAGACTACCCCCGGAGTAGCCGGGAGAGTAGCCTCGTTCTCGATCTCGATCTCTAAAGAAAGATCAGATCCAGCTAAGAACCTGGATCTAGCGAAAGAGAGGAATACTCCTCACTCCAGCCAAGATCGTTTCGCTGCGCGAAACACGCACGCGCTGAAGGCCCACCGGAATCCGAAAGCACTCCTCAAGCTCGCGATTCACTTAGCGAAGCATTGGGAGACCGACGAGGTCAGAGACTTCACCGAGGAACTCAAAGACCGCGCGTCGGGCGCAGGGCTGCTCTACACCGGTCCGGAGATTCATCGTGCGGTCACGCGCGCGCTGAAGGTCGCGCACAAATGACGCTTGAGGTCTTGCTCATTCGCGCCGGCATCCCGACTTGGGAAAAGCATCTCTGGTTTTCGGCCGCGACGCTCGTCAACGCGAGCACGCTGTATGTCTCCGACGTCGACGACCACAACACCATCGAGCGCTGTTTTCTTCCACGGCTGCGCGAGCAGTTGCCGGCGCTCGCGCTCGTGTTCCAGCCGCGCGCGCCACAGCCGCAGCCGGCACCATCGATGCTGAAATCGAAACCGGCTCCCTACTTGAAAGGCCAGAGGAGAACACCATGACGGGCGAGACAATCAACGAACGAATCAAACGCGGTCGCTGCATCGACTGCAACGCGCCAGACCTCGCCATGAACTACGAGACCGGCTTCATGGAAGTGAAGTGCGAGCGGTGCAAGCGCGAAGACGCCGCGGCGCGCGCACGGCAGCCGCGACTCAGCGACGCGAAGTGGCACGAGCGCCACAAGCGCGAAGGCGTCGACCTGCTCGACCAACTCCTGAAGGGGGACTCGTGAGCACACTCGAAGAACGGTATTTGAATTCGTGGCAGCGTCGCGACGAGCTTCGTCAACTCGAACGGCAAGCGCATCGCGTCGCGACGAACGAAGCTGAGATTGCGCGACTACGAAAACCGGAGCCTGAGTGGCGCGGGCCGACAATCAACTACCAGGGCCGGCGCTTTGAAATCGTGTGGGACGGCACGAGTCCGCATCTCATCAGCGAGCAGTTCGCCGCGCGTGTGACCAAGAGAGCGCCCATGATCCAATACGTCTACCTCTCGTGTCCTTCCTGCAAGCACACGTGGCGCGCGGCCGAGATCCACACCGATACGTGGTGGGGGAAAAGCCTTAAGCCGGAAACCATCGCGAAGACTTGCTACTGCACCAACTGCCACGTCGCGCCGCCGATGGGTGTCGCGCGCGTCGAGGAGCAGCGCGGGTTACTCGACCGGCCGATGCCAACATGATCCGCCATCTCTACAGCGACCACCCGAACCGCTTGCCGCCTGACGAGGAGAATGCCGTGCTGCGACAGGTGACGGCATTCAACCGTGAAGCGAATCGTCGAGGTATCCTCGATCCGATTCACGAGTGGCCGATGCCGGCGACCGACTATGACCTCATCGAGCGCGCGCTGTCACACTGGCCGGCGTATGACCCTGAGACCGGAGCGCCCATCGTCCATAACGTGGTATTCGTCGACCACGCCGGCCGGATGATGTTCAAGAACGCCTCGGCGATACGACTACCGGCCGAATAGTCGCGTCGGCCAACCCGGGAGCGCGCCCTGCCCGCCCGCCAGAAAACTGAGAACGAGAAGCAGCGCGAGCACAATAAAAATCCACCCAACGAGCGTCACAACCTGCTCCGGCACGCTGAAGGACTTGAGTATCGCCTTGAGCGCGAGGAACACAACAAGCAGAACGAGCGCGATTAGCAAGACCTGAAGCAGCAACCCGAGAATAGAAACCATCTCTCACACTCCTTTAC
>Ga0075418_10000452_pt1 | contig 43201 bp, 45 predicted proteins | sample SoiMetdeltSBSDD2_FD_81776 | JGI IMG/M metagenome (GOLD analysis project Ga0075418, IMG submission 81776) | Bulk soil microbial communities from a Populus tree surrounding site in Tennessee, USA - Soil MetaG P. deltoides SBSDD2 | ecosystem: Environmental > Terrestrial > Soil > Tree plantation...
CGTATCTTGCGTGGGCGGCCACAGACGTGCTGGGACGGTCAGTCCTGTGCATAACCGCTGATAGCCCCAGTTACCCCGACCGGCACAGACAGCTCGCCGTCACAGTTGCGCGCGAGGCCGGGCTCCGCCACGAAATTATTCACACCTCCGAGCTCGATCGCGCCGAGTACAAGGCGAACCCCACGAATCGCTGCTACTACTGCAAACACGAGCTCTACACAGCGCTGACCGGTATTGCATCCGATCGCGGGTTTGCGGTGGTTGCGGACGGCAGCAATGCCGATGACCGTGGTGACTATCGGCCTGGCCGTCAGGCGGCGCGCGAATTCGGCGTGCGCAGTCCTCTCGATGAAGCCGGCCTGACCAAGCCCGAGATTCGGGAGTTGTCGCGCCGCGCCGGCCTTCGCACGTGGGACGAACCCGCGTCGGCGTGCCTGTCGTCGCGCATTCCGTATCATTCCGAAGTCACGCGCGAAAAACTGCGAGCGATCGAACGCGCCGAAGACGTTCTTCAGTCAATGGGATTTCGCGTGTACCGGGTGCGTCATCACGAGCTCGGCTCCCCGGACGGCACTGGATCGGCGGTGATGCTGGCGCGGCTCGAGATCGCGAACGACGAACTCGCGCGCGCACTCGATCCCGACATTCGTGCCCGCATCATCCAGGAGATTCGGGCCGTCGGCTTCCGACACGTCACGATTGATCTTCAGGGGTATCGGATGGGCAGCCTCAATGAGGGCATTCGCCTGGATCCGGCCTGACCCTGTCGGACTCTCGACTCTCGGACCCGTACCTGTCGCACCGTCGAACCTTCCCACCTCGCACTTTTCGGTTCGAGTACCACTGAACATCTGTCGTTCTCGTGCCGACATTAATTGACAGGGGATCGATCGGACGCTAAGCTCCAACCGTTCCCAACGACAGGTAAAAACGCAGGAGAGATTGCCAATGAATCTTCGCCGGTTCGTGTGGTTGACCACACTGATCTTGTTAATCGCGCTGACTGTGACGGCTTGTTCGAAGAAGATTCCGCCACCGCCACCGCCACCTCCGGCACCTCCCGCTGCGCCGCCGTCGCCACCACCACCGCCGCCGCCACCTCCGCCTCCGCCGGCTCCTGCGCCTGCGCCTCCGAAGCCGCTCACCGAGGAGGAGGTCTTCTCGAAAAAGACGGTGGACGAACTGAACGCTGAAATGCCCCTGGTTGATGTGTCGTTCGACTACGACATGTCGCTCATTCGCGATGATCAGCGCTCGGCGCTGCAGAAGAACGCCGACTACCTGCGCCGCTGGACATCAGTTCGGGTGACCATTGAGGGGCACGCGGACTCGCGCGGCACCAACGAGTACAACCTTGCCCTGGGCGAGCGCCGTGGCAACGCTGTGAAGGACTACCTGGTCGGACTCGGTATCGCCGCAGAGCGGATGCTGGTGATCAGCAAGGGCGAGGAATCCCCCTTGTGCCGGGAAGAGACCGAAGGTTGCTTCGCGCGGAACCGCCGCGGTCACTTCATCATTACCAAGAAGTGAACGACACCGGGTGTGATTTTCGCGGCAGGACCCGAGCCGCGAGAATTACACCCGGGGTCTTATTTCGTCCACGATCCCTTGCGCAGCTTGTCGCGGATCTGCAGCCGCGATGATAGGCCGGCCCACAACCAGATAACTGGCGCCCGCCTTCACGGCTTCTGCCGGCCCCATCGTCCGCGTCTGATCGTTCTTCTCAGCCCCGGCCGACGCTCCCCTGATCCCCGGCGTCACGATCACGAATGTTGGGCCGCATGCCGCCCTGATTGCCGCCGTTTCCTGCGGCGACGCGACCACGCCATCCAGGCCGGCTTGCTGAGCCATCCGCGCGAGCGCAACCACGTGATCGAAAAGTGGCCGCTCCACACCGCCGGCACGCAGTGTTTCCCCGTCCATGCTGGTGAGCACCGTGACGGCAATGACGAGTGGCTTTGGTCGCTTCGATCTCGTGGCAGCCTCTGCCGCGGCCCTGGCGGCGGCCTGCATCATAGGAATGCCACCCGAGGCATGGACGTTGATCATCCAGGCACCCGTGATGACAGCCGCCTCGACGGCTTGAGCGACGGTATTGGGGATGTCGTGGAACTTCAGATCGAGAAAGACGGGCGTCCCCCCGTCCGCAAGACGACGAACGAGTGCCGGTCCCTCGAGCGTGAAGAGACGACTGCCGACCTTGACGCCATCGACGATGCCACGCAGGGAGGTCGCCAATTCGAGCGCACGCGCGCCGGATTCGACGTCGAGAGCGACTAGGAGCTGACCCACTCTTTTTCTCGCGCACTCGTATCGATGCTGCCCACAAGGTCGGCCACGCGGCCCACACCATGGCGCTGCATGTATTCCTCGATGCCGGCGGTCAGCTTCGACCAGATAAAGGGGTCGACAAAGTTCGCCGTGCCAACCTGTACGGCTGTTGCGCCCGCGATGATGAACTCCAACACGTCAACGGCCGTTGCGATTCCTCCCATGCCGATCACGGGAACCTTCACCGCTCTCTTGCACTCGTACACCATGCGCACGGCAATAGGACGAATGGCCGGCCCGCTCAGACCGCCGACGATGTTCGATAACTTCGGACGTCGGGTCTCTACATCGATTGCCATCGCCAGGAAGGTGTTGACCAGTGAGACGGCATCGGCGCCCGCATCTTCCGCCGCCTTGGCAATGGCCGCCACATCCGTGACGTTTGGTGTGAGCTTCGGGATGACCGGCAGGTGTGTGACTTTCTTGACGGCGTTAACGACGTCGAACGTGCCATGAAGGCTGCAGCCGAAGGTGATTCCGCCTTCCTTGATGTTGGGACAGGAGATATTGAGCTCGAGGGCGTGCACACCATCAGCGTCGGAAAGGATGCGCGCCAGCTCCACATACTCATCGAGAGTGCTGCCGCAGATGTTGATGATGTTGGTGGCCCTGAGGCGTCGCAACTCCGGAAGCTTCTCGGCGATGTAGCGGTGCACGCCGATGCCTTGAAGTCCGATGGCGTTCAGCATGCCCGAGGGCGTCTCGACGATCCGTTGTGGCGGGTGTCCTTCGCGGGGCTTGAGGAACAGACCCTTCGAGGCGATCGCTCCCAGCGTCGACAAGTCGACGGCATCAGCGTATTCGAGGCCATAGCCGTAACAGCCGCTGGCGGCGATCAGCGGATTCGCGAGCCTGAGACCCCCGATGTCAACAGATAAGTCGATGTCAGTCATGATCCCAAACCAAATCCGCAGCCGTGAAGACGGGACCGGCCAGGCACGAACGCACGTAGTGGTGGCCGCCGCCGGGCTCGCGCACCGGGATGACGCAACTGTAGCAGCCGCCCATACCGCAGCCCATGACGCGCTCGACGGATACTTGCGCCGCTCTCTTGTATTTTCCCGCCACGTGAGAGACAGCTTCGAGCATCCTCTCAGGGCCGCAGGCGTAAATCATGATCTCGCCGCCAGACTGGCGAAGCGCCTGCTCGAGAGGACCGGTGACTCGACCTCGTTCACCGAGGGATCCGTCCTCGGTGCTGAGCACGACACGCACGCCTCTCGAGGAGAACCAGTCCAGGTAAAAGAGCTCGGCGCCTGTGCGCGCGCCGTAGAACAGCGTCGTGCTGGTTCCGCGTTCCTTGAGTGCCTCCGTCAACGTCGCGAAAGGCGCAAGCCCCACACCGCCTGCAACCAGCCACGCTTCGGCTGGAGGCGGCACCGCCTCGAACGGACGGCCAAGCGGCCCCAGGCATGAGATGACATCACCGTAGACCGCATCGAACAACAGGCGCGTCGTCGCACCGATACGCTTGCTGAGGAGCGAGAGTCCTTCGATGCGGTTGCCGGAGCGGATGATTTCGAAAACCGAAAATGGTCTGCGCAGAAGCGGATCGCTTCCATGGCCCGATCTCACCATGACGAACTGACCCGGCTTGGTCGCAGCGGCTATTTCGGGAGCGGCGAGGGTGATGACGTTGTAATCGGGCGAGAGGCGCGTGTTCTGAATGACCTTGGCCTCGACATCGAGAGGCATTGGAGTGAGTATACCTTGCGATGCGTTTCCTCCGGATGCTGAGCAACTCCGCGTTTGCCGGATTGCTGGCGGCAGCCTACTTCACCCTGCTGCTCCTGCTGCTGAATCCAGAAGTGCCTCTCGGCGCGTCCGGCCCGATGCTGACCGTGATCGTGCTGTCCTACGGGATTCACATCACGGTGGTGTCATACGCGTTGTACGTGCTTCGACAGATCGTGATCGTCGAGCCGTCGCCTCCAGGGTGGATCAGCCTTCGGCTGCTCACGTGGACTGCCGCGGCGCTTAGCGGCACGGCCACGGTCATTACCTGGCTGCACGCATCGGGTCTTCGCAACGCGCTCGATCCGCGCGCGGTGCCGCTACTCACACGGGCGGTCGCCTTGTTTGCTGCGGTCACGTTGGGATTCCTTGTACTGGGCCTCGCTCAAACAACCACGAGTTATCGGCGACGAACGCTAGTCGCGATTCTGTTTACGGCTGCAACCACTTTGTCCATCGTTGGTCCATTGTGGATACGGGGCTCGGGACTGGGGCCGTTGGTGTCGGTCCGAGCTCCAACCACGGTGACAGCGCTCCCCACTGAGCATCCGCGCGTGCTCCTCCTCTGCCTGGACGGCGCGTCGCTCGACGTTATCTCGCCCGCGGTTGCGGCTGGGCGGTTGCCCAACTTCAGCAGGATCCTCGAGGCGGGAGCGTCAATGCACCTGGCCACGACGCGTCCGACGCAGCCCGAACCAGTCTGGGCGTCGATCATGACGGGCATGTGGCCGTCGCGTCACGGCGTGCGGGGCTCATCCCGATACCGGCCCTTCAATGGCGACGCGGAGCTCGAGGTATTACCTGACTACATGTTCTCGCAGGCCCTTGTCCGCTTTGGACTGCTGGTCGAGGAGCCGTACTCCTCGTCGAGCCTGGCGACGCAACCGCTGTGGCGGATCGCGGCCGGGTACGGCATCCGGACGGGGCTCATCGGCCTTCCGTTGACGCATCCGGCGACCAATGCCAGCGGCTTCATCGTCAGCGATCGATTTCATCGTCGATCCGATCGGGTCGTGACGCTCGACAGCGAACCGGCGGTGGATCCGAGCCGCCTGGATGACATCGCTCGAGGAGTGCTTGCAGAAGAGCAGCCGACCCGCGAGCTGCGCGTTCGATTCGACCTTTTACCCTGGACTGGCGAGAGCGGATCCACGGTAGAGGCGGATCGGCTGCATCACCGCCTGGCCAATCAACTATCGGCGGTCGAACAGGTGCAACTGCTCGCGGTTCGATACGCGGGCCTTGACGCCGTCGGTCACTATTACCTGCGCTACGCGCGCCCCGAAGCATTTGGCGATGTCACGGAGGACGAACGGCGGCGCTTCGGACGAGTGCTCGATGATTACTACGCCTACGTCGACTCGCTGGTGGGCGACGCCATGGCCTCGCTTGCTGAAGGGGATCTGTTGCTGGTCGTCTCCGGCTTCGGCATGGAGCCGCTGACGGTGGGTAAACGCGTGCTGGAGCGCGTTGCAGGTGATCCCAGGTTCAGCGGAACGCATGACCGAGGCCCCGACGGCTTCCTGCTTGCCTATGGCACCCCGGTGGTGGCGGCGCGCCAAAGTCGCGGCGCGGTTGTCGACGTTGCACCCACGCTGCTCTATTTCCTTGGCCTGCCCATGGCGCGCGACATGGATGGCTTCGCGCGAACGGATCTGTTTACGCCTGCCTTCAACGACCAGCGCACGATCACGTTTATACCGACGTACGGAGTTCAGTAGTCCGTTCTGCGGCTCGAAGCGCGACCAGAGATAGAGGAACCAGCCAGAGGCGCTGCAGGATATCCAAGGCGCGAGCCCTTGGCTGGTTCACTGTCCTGCTATAATAAGTGTGCTTCTTTAAACGCGGTCCCGAGAGTCCGCGAAGAGGTGTACATGCCTGCGCTCGCCTTCCACACCACACACCCGAAATTCACCAGGAGCTCCGCATGCCTGTCGTAATGGATGCGGATCGAATCGGCCGTACGCTGACCAGGATTGCGCACGAGATCGTGGAGCGAAACAAAGGCACCGACGATCTTGCGCTGGTAGGTGTCCGTACCCGCGGAGTGCCGATTGCGCGCCGAATTGCGCGTACGCTGCGCGAGATTACGGGCAACGAGATACCAACCGGTTCGCTCGACATCACGCTCTATCGTGACGATCTGATGCGTCACGCGGTTGGCCCGCAGCCACTCGTGAGAAAGACGGAGATTCAGTTCTCCATCGACGACCGGAAGATTCTGCTCGTCGATGACGTGCTGTACACGGGACGAACGACGCGCGCCGCGCTCGATGCCTTGATCGATTACGGAAGGCCGAAGGCGATTCAACTCATCGTGCTCGTCGACCGCGGGCATCGGGAGCTGCCGATCAAGGCGGACTACGTTGGGAAAAACCTTCCGACCGCTCCCGAGGAAAGCGTGCAGGTCCGGCTTATTGAGATTGACGGCGAGGACGAGGTCGTTCTGGAAACTGGAGGTGGGGCATGAGTTCGACCAGCCAGGAAATCGATCCGAAACAGGCGGTCACTGCCCTTCGGCGCAAGGACCTCCTTGGCATCGCGGAGCTTTCGCCCGAGGAGATCGAGCTGGTTCTGGATACTGCCGAGGCGATGAAAGAGGTTGGCACCAGGCCGATCAAGAAGGTGCCGGCGCTGCGTGGCAAAACAGTTGTGAACCTGTTCTTCGAGCCCAGCACTCGAACACGAACCTCGTTCGAGATTGCCGAGAAACGGCTCAGCGCCGACACGCTCAACATCGCAATCGGCACCTCGAGCGTCGTCAAGGGAGAGACGCTGGCCGACACCGCGCTCAACCTCGAGGCGATGTCGCCGGACATGATCGTGCTCCGCCACGCGTCTTCAGGGGCCTGCCACATGCTGTCCCGCATCTGCCGCTCGGCCATCATCAATGCCGGCGATGGCATGCATGAGCACCCGACGCAGGCCCTGCTTGATGCATTCACGATTCGAGAGCGGAAGAAGAAGCTGGCCGGTCTGAAGATCGCCATCATCGGCGACTTGCTGCACAGCCGGGTCTTGCGCTCGAACATTCATCTGCTGACCAAGCTCGGCGCCGACGTGTGGGTCTGCGGCCCGCCGACCCTGTTTCCAACCGATATCCGCCGCTTCGGCGTGACCGCGACGAGCGTTGTCGATGAGGCGGTCCGGAATGCGGACGTCATCATGCTGCTGCGCATCCAGTTGGAGCGAATGGAGGGTGCGTACTTTCCCTCGCTGCGCGAGTATTTCCGCGTGTTCGGCATGACCGAAGAGCGCATGCGGCTGGCCAAATCCGACGTGATGATCATGCATCCCGGCCCGATGAACCGTGGCGTCGAGATCGCCTCCGAGGTCGCTGACGGGCCGTACTCCGTCATCCTCGACCAGGTGGCGAACGGAGTCGCGGTGCGTATGGCGGTCCTGTATTTGTTGGCGGGCGGAGCGGAACATGAAGAGGCTGCTTAAGGGCGGGCGCGTCATCGATCCCGCCAACGGGATTGACGGGGTGCACGACCTGCTGATCGAGGACGGCCGCATCGCTCGCGTTGGCCGCGACCTGCCGGTCGAAGGAGCCACGGTCGTGGAAATCCCGGAAGGCCTCGTGGTGTGCCCAGGCTTGATCGACATGCACGTGCATCTGCGCGAACCTGGTCAGGAACACAAGGAGACAGTGGCGAGCGGTGTGGCATCGGCCGTGGCCGGTGGATTCACGGCAGTTGCGTGTATGCCGAACACGTCGCCCGTCAATGACAACGCGAACGTCACGTCGCTGATTCTCGCCAAAGCCGCTGAAGCGAATCTCGCACATGTCTACCCGATCGGTGCCGTCTCCAAGGGATCCAAAGGGGAACTGCTCGCCGACATCGCCGAGCTGAAACAAGCCGGCTGCGTGGCGATCACTGACGATGGGCATCCTGTGGCGACGGCTCTCCTGTTACGGCGAGCCCTCGAGTACGCGGGGATGTTCGGCATGCCCGTCATCGAGCACTGCGAGGATTCGACGCTCAAAGGGGATGGCGTCGCGCACGAAGGATTTCACGCTGCGTCGCTGGGTCTGCGCGGGATTCCTGGCGCAGCGGAGGCGCTGGGCGTCGAACGCGGCGTGTTGCTGTCCGAGTTGACGGGGTCCGCTTTTCATGTGGCTCACATGAGCGCCCGGGCGTCGCTTCGGGCGGTCCGCAAGGGGAAAGAAGCCGGCGTACGAGTGACGTGCGAGGTCGCGCCACACCACTTCACGCTCACCGACGAGGCGCTGGCATCGCCAATCCCTTACGACACCAACGTCAAAATGAATCCGCCGCTGCGTGAAGCCGCCGATCGCGACGCCATGCTGGCGGGCATTGCGGACGGTACCGTGGATGCGATTGCGACCGATCACGCACCGCATCACTACGATGAGAAAAAAGTCGAATTCGATCGCGCCCCATTCGGTATCGTCGGGCTCGAGACGGCAGTACCGCTGTCGATCGATCGACTTGTGCATAGCGGCCTGATTCGATTGCCGAGACTGGTCGAATTGATGTCGACCGGGCCTGCGCGGATCCTGCGCGTGGCGGGCGGCACACTTTCACCCGGTGCCGCAGCGGATATCACTGTCCTCGCACCCGACCTCAAGGTCCGAGTCCGTGCGTCGCAATTGCGATCGCGATCGAAGAACACGCCCTTCGACGGCTGGGAGCTGCGCGGTGGCGTGGCGGCGACGATCGTAGGCGGCCGCACGGTGTACGTGAATCCTGAATCTGTAATGGGGTCGGGAGTCATGTGATCAGGGACACTCCCCCGACCCCACATAAACGCATGAACCGACGAGACGAGATTCGCCAGAAGGCGCTCAAAGATCTTCAACGCTACGAGGTGCTCATGCTGGATGGGCATTTCGATTTCGGCAACGGCTTTCACGGCCGCGTTTACCTGAATCCGCACCAGTTATTCCGGCAGCCTTCAACGATCTGGCGGTTTACCCAGGATTTGATCGACGTGTTGCCAGGATCGATTCTCGATTCGGCCGAGGTCGTGGCAGGACCGGTGACGGGTGGTGCCTTGCTGGCGCACACGATCGCCGGCCTGTTGGACAGTCGACGCGATCTCACTCGGCCGCCGACCCTGTTCGCGCCGCTGACTGGCGATACTTCCGGCGGATATTCGTTGAGCCGTTTTTATCAGCAGCAGGTCAAGGGCCGACACGTGCTGCTCGTCGATGACGTTCGCAACACCGGGCACACGTTGTCGCGATGTGCAGCCGCATTGCGCGCCGCCGGTGCGTCTCTCTTGGCCACGGCGGAAATCTACGATCGCCTCGAGGCCGTGGTTGAAGTCGACGTGCCGAACATCGCGCTCGCCGAGTACAAAGCGCCGGAGAACTACCCGGTGGGCGCGTGCCCGCTGTGCGCGTCGGGCACGCCTGTGACGAGGTTCTAAAAGACACCGGGTGTGATTTTCCACCCGATCCTTTGGGAAAATCACACCCGGTGTCCTTGCTTATGAACAACCTGCGAATATCGCCGGCGCGGGCCGAGGACGTGCCAGTCATCCTGGAGTTGATCCGGGCGCTCGGCGACTACGAGCGCATGTCAGATCAAGTCGTCGCGACAGAGGACGGCTTGCGGGTGTCGCTCTTTGGTGACCGCCCCGCCGCCGAGGTCGTGCTCGCGTATGTCGATCAGACCGTTGTCGGGTTCGCCCTCTTCTTCCACAACTTCTCGACCTTCCTTGGCCGGTCGGGTCTCTATCTCGAGGATCTCTTCGTCAGGCCAGAATGGCGGGGTCGCGGGATCGGCAAGGAGTTGATGGTCCACCTCGCTCGGATCGCAGTCAGCCGAGGGTGCGGTCGAATGGAGTGGGCAGTCCTCGACTGGAACGAGTCCGCAATTGGTTTCTATGAGCGTCTTGGGGCGCATGTCATGAAAGAGTGGCAGTTGTGCCGACTCACCGGTGATTCGCTCGCTGGCGTCGCGTCGAATCAATCATGACTTCGGCTGTTCTACGTCGAGCAGACGTTGTCGCGGGCAATCGTCTGGACGAGCTGTACCGTTCGTTCGATCACGTCACCTCAGCGACCGACCCGGTGCACATCGTCAGACGATACCGGTCGCCGGCCGACAGGGAAGTCGTTGGCTTCTGCGCCGCCGCGCTCGCCTTCGGCCGTGTCGCCAGCGTGCTTCAATCGATCGAATCGCTGCTCGCGGTGATGGGGCCCGAGCCGGCTCGATTCGTTCGCCGATTCAATCCGGATCGAGAGCGCTCGCGGCTCGAGCCGCTGGTGCATCGTTGGATTTCCGGCCGCGACCTGATTGCATTGCTCATCATCCTGCGACGCATGCTCGATGAAGCCGGTTCGATCGAAGCGTTCTTCGTCCAGGATGATGACAACGAATCACCCCATGTCGGTCCGGCGCTCGACGCGTTCTCGACGCGGGCCTTAGCCACTGATTTACGGGAGGCCTATGGACGACGTGTACCGCGGCAGCGTGGTGTGTCGTATTTCTTTCCCCGGCCATCTGCCGGCAGCGCGTGCAAGCGCCTCAATCTCTTCCTGCGGTGGATGGTTCGCCGCGACGAGATCGACCTTGGTGTCTGGTCGAAGGTCTCACCTGCACGCCTGATCGTGCCGCTCGATACGCACGTGATTCGCCTTGGCCGATGCTTGAAGCTGACGCGCTACACCAGCCCGGGATGGAAGATGGCGCTCGACATCACGAACGCGCTGCGAGCGTTCGACTCGCACGATCCCGTTCGGTTCGATTTTGCCCTCTGCCACGTCGGGATGATGAATGCGTGCGGCTTTCTCAGGCCTCAGGGCAGCGCACAGTGCCCGCTTCGGGGATTGTGTGAGCCGGAGGTCAAAAGTCAAAAGTCAAAGGTCAAAAGTTAGGTCAAAGGTACAAAGTTCAAGGCGACGCCCAGGTCCACGGGTTCAGGTTTAGGCCCAAAGTTTCAGGTCGACGGCCGCGGTTCAGGTGACCAAACGCTCGTACGTCGCTAAAGTGCCCGCGACCATGTGATCTACGGTGAAGAGCTTTCGCGCGCGTTTCAGCGCTGCCTCGCCCATCCGCGCGCGCCGCGTGCCGTCCTTGAGCAAGATGATGATTCGATCGGCCAGCGCCTCGTGATCGCGAGGCGGCACCAGAAGGCCCGTTTCCCCGTCGGCAACGACTTCAGGCACTCCACCGACGCGCGTCGCCACCGCAGCTTTCGAGGCGGCCATGGCATCGACCAGCGATGTGCACAAGCCCTCCTGAAGCGAGCTGAGCGCGAACAGGTCGAAGCCCTTCAGCAGTTCCAGGACGTCGGCGCGGAATCCCGCCAGGAACACATGCCGTTCGAGGTGTTTGCGTTTGATCTGCTCCTCGAGCGCCGGGCGCAGTTCGCCCTCGCCGCAGATCACGAATCGTGAATCAGGGACGGCGCGCACGACGATGGCCGCGGCATCGATCAGGTGATGTTGACCCTTTTGCGCGACGAGGGCGCCGATGTTGCCGACGATCGGAGCATGCGTCGGAAGGTAGAACGCAGCATGCACGTTAGCCGTCGGCAGGTGGGTGATGCGTTCGACGTCGACGCCCTCGTGAACGACCGTGGTCTTTTGCCGCGGGATACCGTCGGCGATCAGACGTTCGCGCACGGCTTCGCTGATCGCAACGAAGCAGTCGACGCGACTGTACTTCCACTTTGAGAACGAGTTGTGCGCTATGCGGAATTCGATCCGCCGCGAGGCCACGAGAGGCGGGGCCGGCGACGGCGAGGCGATCGACAGCGCGGTCGCCGCCATCGCCACGCCGTGAGGGTCGTGGGCGTGAATGATGTCCGGTTTGAGCTGCTTGAGAACTCGTGAAAGGCGCCACGCGGCCGCCAGGTCAATCTCGTTACGGGGTGCCAGCGGAATCAGGTCTGTGCCTTCGGACATCCGTCGATAGAGCTCACCGTCCGGATGCGCGACCAGCGCCGTTCGTTGTCGTCGCCCACGAAGCCCCATTACCGTGTGCATCACCTGGCCCTGACCACCGCGCCAGGTTCGCGCCGTGTCTATGTGGAGCGAGAACAACGCTGCAGTTCCCAGAGTTTGGCGAACTTCAGGAAGACGGAATAGGCATTCACGATCGAGAGCGTCAGGCCGGCTGTGCCGTCGAGGAAGCCTCGGCGCAGGATGTAATTCCTTAGAAAGGCGGCAGGAGGGTGCAGGAGAAGATCGGATGCATTCGCGCGCCGGCCCTTTTCATACATCTGCCTCGCCGCGAGCGTGGAGTACGAGTTGATGCGATCGAGATGGTCGCTCAAGTTGCGATACGAGTAGTGCTCCAGCTCCCAGGTCAGCTGTCCTGACGGTCCATTCACCTCGACCGATTCGTGCACGTAGAGTCCCTGCCACTGCCCCTCGCGCCGGTCGTACAGACGCATCTGGTAGTCAGGATAGAAGTCGGTCGTTCTGACCCACCTCCCGAGATGATAGGTGACTCGTGGGACCCGATAGCCCCTCAGTGGCGGCTCGGTGGACAGCAAGGCACCAATCTCAGATGCGAGCGCCGGCGGTATTCGCTCATCGGCGTCGATAGAGAAAATCCAGTCGTTGCTGGCAAGGCGGGCGGCGAAATTCTTCTGGTCGACGTAACCGGTCCACGCTCGGGTGTGAGTTTTGGCTCCCTTTGATCGGGCGATGGCGAGGGTGTCATCTGTGCTGCCCGAGTCGACGACGACGATTTCGTCGGCCCAGGCGGCACTCTCAATGGCGGGACCGATGTGTGCGGCTTCGTTGAGCGTGATGATGGTGACCGTGACACGCGGCACGGGGTGATGTTATCTCACGGCCGCGGTCTGGGTTCCTCCGCCCTGCAGCGGTGCCTCTTGCACGGTCTCGAAATCGATTACCGAGCGGTGGAAGTTCAGGACGTTCTGCAGCTCCACGTTGCGCGCCAGTGCGAGATCGCGCTGGGCCTGGAACACGAAGAAGCTGGTGGACGTTCCTGCTTCAAACTTGCGCTGCTCGGCTTCGAGCTGGCGTTCGGCGAGCTGGCGCGCCGACCGCGAACTCTCCACCCGCTGCTGGTTCGTCTGCACTTGACGCGCCGCGGCCCGGACCTGAGTGGCAATCTGCAGCTCCTGATTGCGCAGCCGCGTCTGTGCCTGGCTCCGTTCCAGCTGCACGCGCGCGAGGTTCGCCCCTGCGCTGCTCGTACCGATCGGGTAGCTGATAGTGAGTCCCGCCGTCCAGTTCGGGTACGAATTCTGGAAAAGATCCCCGAGCACCGTTCCGAAGCCGCGCTGCGAACTGCCAACAACGGCTCCAGTTCCAGGTCCAAATGGACCGTCACCACGTTGGAGGAAGGTGCCGCCAAGACCCTGCAGGCCGTAGTTGATGCTCGCGCTCACGTCCGGCAGCATCTGATTGCGGTAGAAACGGACGTTGATGTCGTCGCCCTCGATTGACTTGCGCGACTGTTCGAGGTCGGTGCGCCGGCTCAGTGCATTTCGCACGGCACCTTCCGGGTCCACGACGACCGGCTCAAACGCTGGCAGTTCCGCGGGCTCGATCTTCATCGTCCAGAAGTCGGGCATGGCGGGATCGAAGACGAGCGAGCGAAGCGCGTCTTCGGCGTCGCCGATCTGGCCCTGGGCGACGATGACGCTTTCCTGTCGCCGGGCGACTTCGGCCTCGGCTTGAACGATGTCGATCGGAGGCTGAGTCCCGATTTCAACGCGAGCGCGGGTATCACGAAGCGATTCCTGCGCGAGATCGAGCGACTGCTGCTGCACGCCCAGCGACGCGATCGTGTAGGCGAGATCCCAGAAGGCGTTGCGCACGGTTCTCGTGGTGACTGCGACTGTTTGCCGCACGCTCACGTCTGCGATCTCGCGGTTCTTGCTCGTGATGAGCACTTGCTGTCGCGTGTTGTCGATCTTCCAGTTACGGAGCAGGGGTTGTGAGTAGTTCAGGACGAACGATGAACGAAGCTGCGGCGAGAACGTCGAGAACGAGCTGTTCGAGTTGAATCGCGAGCTGTCCCATCCGATGTCGTAGTTACCACCCCACGGCAGCGTTTGATTGACCCCGATGTTGCCGGCGACCTGGTCGCTGCTCGTCCTGCTTCCCTGAGCACCCGCCAGAAAATTTTGATTCGGGGCGTCGTTGCTGTTGGTCTGAATCGTCGTGGAGAAGTTCGGCGTCCAGCCGGTCTTGGCGTTCACGATATTCAGGTCCTGAACCTGGGGATCGATGCGCGCCACCCGGATGCCTAAGTTGTTTTCCAGCGCCAGTTTGACCGCCTCGTCAGCAGTGAGCCGCCTGGTCAGCGCACTACTGGCCGCCGGCTGCTGGCTGGGTTGGGGCGCTTGTGCGAAAACGGACGCGGACGTTCCGAAAACGGCCATCGCGACCGCTACAACGCTAAGCCGATTTACTGTCGTACACATCTTTCCGAACTCCACTCGTGGAAACATTGCCGGGTCTTCGAATCAAGACCCGGTCTACGAACGCTGTAGTCAAACCCTTTGTATGACGAACGGCCGTAGCCGGATGTTCAGGCCGTGCAAAAGGTATACTCGCCGAAAATGCCGTCTATCAGTGTTGATCCAGTTCTAAATAGGTTTCGGCGCGTGGGTGCCCTTTTGGAAGGTCATTTTCGACTGACCTCGGGACTGCACAGTTCCGGTTACCTGCAGTGCGCCCTCGTCCTCCAGCATCCGCGCGAAGCTGAAGCCTGCGGCGAAGAGATTGCGGCCAAGGTTCGGGATTTGAACCCGCAGGTCGTCCTGTCACCAGCCCTCGGGGGCATCGTCATCGGCCAGGAAGTCGGACGGGCGCTTGGGGTCCGGGCCATCTTTGCGGAGCGTCAGGACGGCAAGCTGACGCTGCGGCGCGGCTTGTCACTGGACGCAGGGGAGCGTGTCCTCGTCGTTGAAGATGTGGTGACGACGGGGGGGTCCACCCGCGAGACGATGGAAGTCGCGCGAGCGGCAGGAGCGACGGTGGTGGGTGCGGCCGCCATCATCGACCGCGGCGGTGGGCAGCAGAACCTGGACGTTCCTTTCCACGCACTCGCCACGATTTCGTTGCCAACGTATCAGCCTGAGTCGTGCCCCCTGTGCGCCGCCGGTCAACCGGTGGTCAAGCCCGGATCTCGCGCGTAACCGTTCCGGCGGGTCCACCCCTCGACCGGGCTCGGGGTGCCCTGAGCGACAGTCGAAGCGCACAGAGCGGGACCCGCCCTACACTACTTTTTAGGACCCGGCGCGGAAGGATATGCGCACACTCAAGATCACCCTCGCCTACGACGGGACGCGCTTCGTCGGCTGGCAGCGTCAGGCGGAAGGGGATTCCATCCAGGGTGTGCTCGAGGAGGCGCTGGCGCGATTCGAGGGCGGGCATCTGACGGTGCACGGCGCCGGACGCACCGACGCAGGCGTTCACGCGCTCGGGCAGGTGGCAAGCGTCGTCGTGAGCTTCGATCACGATGTGACCACGCTGCAGCGGGCGCTCAACGCGCAGCTTCCGCCGGAAGTCCGAATCTTGGCGATTGCCGAGGTCGATGCCGGCTTCCACGCCCGTTTCAGTGCCCGGTCGAAGACTTACCAGTATCGAATCAGAAATGCTCCCGTATCGGATCCCTTCGACCGCGCCTACACCTGGTTTCTTCCCGAGCCGCTCGATCTGGCGGCAATGGAACGGGCGGCCGGCACGCTTGTCGGTGCTCACGATTTCGCTGCTTTTCAAAGCTCCGGCAGTGAGACGAACGGGACCATCCGCACGATCACCGGATCCGACTGGCGTGATAGTCAAGGCGTTCTGGCGTATGAGATTACGGGAGACGGGTTCCTGCGTCACATGGTTCGGGCGATTGTTGGCACCCTCGTCGAGGTCGGCCGTGGCTGGCGAGACCCGGAAACAGTGGCCCGACTCCTCGATGGCCGACCCCGTGCCGAGGCAGGGGCTACCGCGCCGCCGCACGGCCTGTTCCTCCTCCGTGTGGATTATCATTAACTGGTTGATAAACGAGGAATTGCCCGTGCTGCTCGCTTGTGTGGAGGCCTTCGGCGAATGCGGGGCTGACACCTCGGTCCGTGTCACAAGGCACGAACTTTGGCGACATCACCAACACAAGCGAGTTCTGAGGTTAAACCTTGTCGCGTGACGATCTCCTGGCTTGGATTCCACCCGGCCATCCGGACGAGTCGCTTGCCCGTGAGATCCAGTTCGCTCGGCTGCCGGTCCACGTCGCGATCATCATGGACGGCAACGGGAGATGGGCGGCGCAACGCCATCTGCCACGGGTCGAAGGCCACCGCGCCGGGATCGACGCCGTTCGCGATTCAGTGGAGACCGCCGCTCGACTGGGCATCCAGGTCCTCACGCTGTATGCCTTCTCGATGGAGAACTGGAAGCGGCCCGCCAGCGAAGTGGGCACGCTCATGCAGCTGCTGAAGCGCTTCCTCAAGTCCGAGCTCAATACGCTGCTTCGCAACGACATTCGGTTTAGCGTGATCGGACGGATGGAGGATCTGGCGTCTGACATCCAGGACGAGCTTCGCGACGCCATCGAGCGCACCTCGACAAGCCGAGGAATGTTGTTCAACATCGCGTTGAACTACGGTGGGCGTGCCGAAATCGTCGATGCCGCCCGACGGGCGATGGCGTCAGGTGTGCGTCCCGAGGATCTGGACGAGCAGCGCTTCGCGAGTTTTCTTTACACGGCCGGTCAACCTGATCCCGACCTGTTGATCCGCACGAGCGGAGAGATGCGCGTCAGCAACTATCTGCTGTGGCAGATCGCCTACTCCGAGATCTACGTCACCGACACGCTGTGGCCCGACTTCCGGCGCCGCCACTTGATTGAGGCAGTGCTCGCGTACCAGAAACGCGAGCGCCGATACGGCGGAATCAGCACTCCGGCCGTCATCGGCGCCAAATGACGCGGGCCGGGAGCCCGTGACTGTTTCAGTGGTTCGCCTCGTCAGCGGGATCGCTCTTGGAGCGGTTACGCTCGCGGCAATTCTGTTCCTGCCTATCGTTGCGTTGCGAGTTGTGGCCTGCATTGTCACCGCGCTCGCCGCGCGTGAGTACCTGGAGATCGTGGACTCGCCCATTCGCGCGATCGTCCTCGCGGTAGCGCTGTGCTGGGTCTCCTCGGGTTTGATATTGCCGCCGGCGCCACTTCTGTTGACGATGGCGCTGCTGTGGGTCGCGGCTGAAGTACTGGCGGCACATCACTCAATCGCGCAGACGATGTCGGGAGTGTTTGCAGCGATCTATGTCGGCATGCCGCTCGGAATGCTGGTCGCAATCCAGACGCTTCAAGGCTCGGCCGCGACTCTCCTGCTCCTGGGCACAATCGTCGTCAGCGATTCCTCTCAGTACTATGTTGGCCGCATGCTCGGGAGGCGGCCATTGGCGCCCACCATCAGCCCGAAGAAGACGATTGAGGGCGCCATCGGAGGCGTTGTCTGTGCCACTGCCTTCATGACTTTCGCTGGCGCGAGAATGCTTCCATTCGTCGGGTACGGTCCGTTGTTGGTGCTGGGTCTGCTCGTCGTGGGACTCGGCATCTGTGGTGACCTGTTCGAATCGCGGTTGAAGCGCGAGGCGGGTGTGAAAGACAGCTCGTCGCTGATTCCTGGTCATGGCGGGGTTCTCGATCGAGTCGACGCGCTGCTGTTTGCCGTCCCGCCGTTCTATCTTTTCGTTCGAAACATCTCGTGAGACGTCTTGCGATTCTTGGCTCGACCGGATCGATTGGTCAGAGCGCGCTGGCCGTTGTCGATGCACACCCATCGCGACTGAAAGTCGTGGCGCTCGCGGCAGGCGATAACGCTGACCTCCTTGCTGAGCAAGTGCAACGCTATCGACCGAATGTCGCCGCGCTCGCGACGTCAGAAGGCGTGGACCGGCTGCGTGCGACGCGCGGCGCGGACGGCTCCGTCACGTTGGTTGGTGGGGCCGATGGCTTGATGGCAGCCGCGACGTGCCCGGAGGCGGACATCGTCATCTGCGCGTCTGCGGGTACGGCTGCCCTCGAGGCTGTCCTTGCCGCGATCGATGCGGGGAAGGCGATCGCCATCGCCAACAAGGAAATTCTCGTGATGGCAGGTGCGCTGGTCACCGACGCCGCGCGCCGCAAGGGTGTTTCGATTCTGCCAATCGACAGCGAGCACAACGCGGTTCATCAGTGCCTGCACGGCCGCGCGCGAAGCGAGATACGGCGTTTGATATTGACCGCGTCCGGAGGTCCGTTCAGGTGCTTCAGCGCCGAGGAACTCGAGCGAGTCAGCCCGAGTCAGGCACTCAAACACCCGACCTGGAAGATGGGCCGCAAGATCACCATCGACTCGGCGACCTTGATGAACAAAGGCCTGGAAGTCATCGAGGCACACTGGCTCTTCGACGTCTCTGCGGATCAGATCGATGTGGTGATCCATCCGCAGTCGATCGTTCACTCGCTGGTGGAACTCGGTGATGGATCGGTGATCGCGCAACTCGGCGTGACCGATATGCGGCTCCCCATCCAGTACGCCTGTTCGTATCCGGAACGTTGGGACGCCCTGCTTCCGTCGCTCGACCTGGCTCGTGCCGGCGTGCTGGAGTTCTTCCCGCCTGACTACGATCGCTTCCCTTGTCTGAAACTGGCATACCGGGCGCTTCGAACCGGCGGAACGCTGCCGGTCGTCCTCAATGCTGCCAATGAAATAGCAGTCGAAGCGTTTCTCGATGGAAAGCTCGGCTTTACGTCGATTCCCGTCGTCATAGAGAAGGCAATGAACGGACACACGGTAGAAAGCGTCTCAACCTTGGAGATCGTTCGGAGGGTCGACCGCTGGGCGCGTACATACGCCCGGGAGCGGGCCGGCGAGTTTGCAGGTAAAATTAACTTTTGAGGTTTTTGCCCGTTGACGACGCTAGTCGCTTTTCTCTTCGTCCTCGGTGTCCTGATCTTCGTGCACGAACTGGGACATTTCCTGGCCGCCCGGCGGCACGGCGTGCGCGTCCTGACCTTTTCGCTGGGTTTCGGCCCGAAGATCCTGAAGGTGACGCGAGGAGATACCGAGTACTGCGTCAGCGCCATCCCGCTCGGTGGCTACGTGAAGATGGCGGGCGAAAATCCCGAGGATCCACGCTCGGGACAGCCGGACGAATTCCTCTCCAAGACCAAGTGGCAGCGCTTTCAGATTCTGTTCGCCGGCCCGGCGATGAACATCCTGCTGGCCGTCGTCGTGCTCGCCTTCGTTCTCGCGCAGGGCGCTGAGGTATTCACCTACTTTGATCAACCTCCTCTTGTGGGAGCGGTTCTGCCGGATTCTCCAGCCGCGCAAGCGGGCATCCGCCGGAACGATCGAATCCTCACGGTTGGTGGGCGTGAAGTGCACACGTGGGAAGATCTGTTGATCGAGATCAGCACGCGCCCGAATCGAGACGTGGGCGTCACGCTGCTTCGCGATGGCAACACGGTCTCGACGAACGTTCGCCCAGTCGGCGAGGGCAGATACGAGATCGGTAATATCGGTGTCCTTCCTGACATCAACCCCGTCGTCGACTCCGTGATCGCGGGCGACATCGCCGAGGCCTCGGGGTTCAAGGCCGGCGACGTCGTGCTCGCCATCAACGGTGAGCGCGTCGTCACCGCGGGACTGTTCAAGCAGATGGTCGGGCGAGTTGGCGAAAAGGAGATCAGGTTTACGGTTCAGCGAGCTGGCCAGACAGTCGAACTCCATGCGACACCCAAAGATCGCGGAGACGGTGCGAAAGTCGGGCTCTACATTTCGGATCCGAAGAAGTCGTTCAAACCTGGACCGCTCGAAGCCGTGCGAATGAGCGTCGAGCAGAACATCAAATCGTCTGGGCTCATATTCCGAACACTTGCGGGCCTGTTCACCGGGGCGACCTCGGTGCGGCAGCTTCAGGGGCCTGTCGGAATTGCTCAGCTCTCGGGTGAATCGGCGCAGGAAGGCTTCATCGCACTACTGTCATTAATGGCAATGCTGAGCATCAATTTGGGCATTCTCAACCTTATGCCCGTCCCGGTGCTCGACGGAGGCCATATTCTGATAATGGCTCTCGAAGGCATCGCCCGGCGCGACTTTAGCATGCAGGTCAAAGAGAAGATGCTGCTCGCCGGGTTCGTGGTGCTGATGATGCTGATGGTCACGGTGATCTACAACGACCTGACTCGAATCAGCTGGCTCGAGCGCCTCATGCCCTGGCGAAACTAGCCAAGGGCCTGTCTCTGCGATCCCGACGAAAGCCCTTGGCTAGTTTGCGGCGTCTCTTGGCGCGCCTTGCGCGCCTGACCGTTGCGCGGAATGGCAACGAGCCACGGCATTTTCGCTCGTGGCCGCGCAACGGTCGCAAAGGAGCAAACATGAGTGTGCGACATCGTGTCCTGGCGCTAATTGTGTGCCTTCTTGCTTTGCTGCCGTCTCAAGGATTCGCGCAGCAGAACTCGAGCGTGACGCAAGCCGATGTGCAGCGTTTACAGGACAACGTTTACCTCGCGGACCGGGACATCTCTCAACTACGAAGCCGCGACGCCACGCGTGCCAATCAACTCGTCACAGAGCTTGACGATCTCCGCGACGAGGTCGTGTACCTGAAAGTGAAACTGCGGAAGGAGAAGGCGCTGTCGCGAACCGAATACGCTGACGTGCGGGACCGGATCGACGATCTACGTTCGCGTGCACGGGGCGACAACAACGCATCAGCGGCGCCCGTGAGCCCATCGCGGGTGGAATCGGCGCCCGCATCACGCCCGCGTTCGACATCCATTAGCTCGCTCGAGATCCCGGTTGGAACCGAGATCGATGTTCGCCTTCAGAACTCGCTCAACTCGGGGACGGCGCAAGTGGAAGATCGCTTCGAAGGCACCACCGTGGCGGACCTGAACATCGAGGGACGTGTGGCGGTTCCATCCGGTTCTGTCGTGCGAGGCGTCGTGACGGCGGTCGAGCCGGGAACGCGCACGAATCGAACGTCCAAGATGACAGTGAGCTTCGATCAGGTCACCGTGAGCGGACGGTCGTATCCGATACGAGGAACCGTCACGCAGGCAATCGAAGGTGAAGGCATTCGAGGAGAGGCCGGGCGGACGGCCGCCGGCGCGGGTGTCGGCGCGATCATTGGCGGCATTCTTGGGGGGTTCAAAGGCGCGCTCGCCGGAATCCTGATTGGCGGCGGCGGGACGATTGCGGCAACCGAGGGCAAGGAAGTCGAGTTGCCACAAGGCTCGATTCTGCGGGTCCGGTTGGATTCGCCGGTCCAGATCGATCCCCAGCAAACGAGACGCTAGCGTATTTCGTATCGCAGTAGAGCGCAGGCTTCGGGCTGCGCGTGTTTGCGACGCGGGGGCTCAAGCCCCCGCTCTACGCGATTTCCTTCCTCACGTCCTTCATCGCTTCCCGCGCAGCCGCGATCGTCTTCCGGATATGAGTATCGGTGTGCGCGGCTGACAGAAACCACGCCTCGAACTGTGACGGCGGTGGATAAACGCCGCGCTTCAACATGCCGCGGAAGAACGTTGCGTACGCGCCGGTGTTCGCGGCGAGCGCCGACTCGTAGTCCCGGACCGGTGTGGACGTAAAGAAGGGCGTAAGCAGCGAACCGAAGGCGTTCACCTGAAGTGGCACGGCGGCGGCCCTGGCCGCATCGGCAAGGCCGGTGGCGAGCGCGGCGCCGCGGCGGGCGAGGTTGCGATAAAGCGCCGGCCCGAGATTCTTCAGCGCCCACAATCCCGCGGTCATGGCCACAGGATTCCCAGAGAGCGTTCCTGCCTGATACATCGGTCCGCTCGGCGCCACTTTGCTCATGATGTCCGAGCGGCCGCCGTACGCGCCCACCGGCAAACCTCCACCGATGATCTTGCCGAGACAGGTCAGGTCCGGTTGAATGTCGAACACTGACTGCGCTCCACCCGCCGACGCGCGGAAGCCGGAGATTACTTCATCGAAGACGAGGAGCATCCCGTGCTTGCGACAGCGGTCTCTCAACCCTGCCAGGAACCCCTCGTGAGGTGGCACCACCCCGATGTTGCCGGCGATCGGCTCGATGATGATCGCCGCGATTGACGCAGCGTGGCTCGTGATCAGCGCATCCACCGACGCGAGGTCGTTATAGCGGGCAAGCAGCGTGTCGGCGGCGACAGGAGCGGGAACACCGGGACTGGTAGGAATGCCAAGCGTCATCGCGCCTGAACCAGCCTTCACGAGAAAGGCGTCCGCGTGACCGTGATAGCACCCCTCGAACTTGATGATGCGATCGCGTCCTGTGAACGCGCGCGCGAGGCGGATGGCGCTCATCGCGGCTTCGGTTCCGGAACTCACAAATCGCACTCGTTCCATCGACGGCACGAGAGCCCGCACTGCTTCGCCGAGCTCATGTTCCAATGGGCTTGGTGCGCCGAAGCTCGTGCCGCGACGGGCCGCCGCGGTGATGGCCTTGATTAACGCTCGCGGCGCGTGACCATGGATGAGCGGCCCCCATGACATCACGTAATCGATGAAACGATTTCCGTCGACGTCTTCAATGACGGCGCCCGCGGCTCGCCGAATGAAGAGCGGCGCACCACCGACGGCCTGGAACGCGCGAACGGGACTGTCGACGCCGCCGGGAAGGATCTGACTGGCTCGGGCAAACAGCTTCTGGGATGTGACCGGTCTTTTCATTACAGAAGCCGGGAAGCCTCGCGTGCGTAATAGGTGATGATCATGTCGGCGCCCGCTCGACGTATGCCGATCAGCGTTTCGAACATCACGCGTCGTTCGTCGAGCCAGCCGTTCTGGGCGGCTGCTTTCAGCATCGAGTATTCGCCGCTCACCTGGTATGCCGCCGTTGGTTGCGCAAACCGCTCCTTCACCCTGGTGAGAATGTCGAGATAGGGCAGCGCTGGCTTGACCATCACGATATCGGCCCCTTCCGCGATATCGATCTCCACTTCACGCATCGCTTCGTCGACGTTTGCCGGATCGAGTTGATGGCTGCGGCGGTCGCCGAATTGCGGTGTCGAATCGGCCGCCTCGCGGAACGGGCCATAGAAGCCGGAACAATACTTCGCCGCATAGGACATGATCGCGGTCCGCTCGCAGCCTCGTTCATCGAGTGTGCGGCGGATCGCGGCCACGCGCCCATCCATCATGTCGGAGGGTGCCACGATATCCGCACCCGCCACGGCGTGCGACAGAGCCGCCTGCGCGAGGTGCATCACGGTGATGTCGTTGACGATGTCGTCGCCCTCGACGATGCCGCAGTGGCCGTGCGAGGTGTATTCGCATAGGCAGACGTCGGTGATGACGATGAGATCCTTGATCTCGCGCTTGAGTGCGCGTATCGCGGTCTGGACTGGAGCATCCGGATCAGAAGCTCCGGATCCGGACGCGTCCTTTTCAGCGGGCAATCCGAAGAGCAGGACCGCGGGAACGCCGTCTCCCTTTGCCGCGGCCGCCTCCTGGACGGCCTGATCGACTGAAAGCTGGAAGACCCCCGGCATCGAGGGCACCTCGCGCCGGATGCCTTCGCCTTCGACGACAAACAGCGGGTAGATGAAACAGTCCGGCGTGAGCCGTGTCTCTCGAACGAGGGAGCGGATCGCCTCGGTTCGCCGCAGTCGTCGCGGTCGCCGAGTCAGCGATAGTTTCGCTGTAGCCGGTTTGACCGGCTCCTTTGATGACAAATACGTCACGTTTTCCCCGGTCAAAACGGCTCGCCCCGCGCAGCGGGGCAAGTCAACAGTGCGACTAGCGAGGCGGTCAAGTCGCGGCCTCGCTAGTCGTCGGCATCTCGTGATTGTGCCACGAAGACGCGGCACTGGTGCAAAGGCGGGTCGCCGTCGATCAGAGGTATTCCAGAAGCCCGGCCATCGCCTCATAGATCGCGCGGGCCAGTTGGAGCATCAGTGAGCCAACTTCGCCGCGGTCGATGGCGCTGGTCACACTCACCGGGTCAGTCAGCAGGAGCCAGATTGTCGCACCCGCGATCGTCATCGCGAGCACGCCGATCAAGGCGCCCCAACTGAAGATCCGGCCGAGCGACCGGTTCTCGTCAGCTACTGGAAACGTCTGGGGCGAGTCTGTCACAACCACGGATGGCTCAGTACTCTCGCGTTTTCACGATGTGCAACGCGGCAACAACGAAAACTCCCCCGGCCACGAGAGATACGGCCATGGCGGTCCACGGGAGCGTATGCGTGATGAGCGGCGACATGTCGACCAGCGGCCGAAAGATATCGAATGCCGGCGGCAGCAGGCGACGAACCGGAGGCGCCCAGAGAACCAAGATCAAGATCGTGGTGCTCCAGATGTGCCACATCTCGTCCAGCCAGGTGGACATCAGGACAGAAAGACCGTAGAACGCCAATCCGCACATGAACACGACCAAGAGGTGTTGCATTCCAAGCATCGGTGTCGAGGCTGCCCTGACGATCGGAAACAGCATCCAGGCGGCGGCACCGGAAACCAGCGTGACCGCCGCCGTCTCGAGAAGACCCAGTGCCCCCCGCACCATGAGCAGTCGCGCTCGGGTCACCGGCAGCGACAACGTAAAGTGGGTCGACCCATGAACCCCCCTGGTAGCATTACGTCCGAAAACAGGTTGGGTTCGCACGCCGGATCCGGCGAGCCACACCGGCACGAAAATCCAGGGGAACGCCATCATGGCGAGCAAGCGGCCCACTGGAGTGTTGCCGGGCGCGCCACCGCCGGTCCCGGCCATCGCGAGCACTCCTACGAAGAACGATAGCCATACGAGCGTGAAGACAATCCGCGAGCGCGTTTCGAGCCAGGCTCTGAACCACAACATCTCAATTGCTCCTCACATGTTCGAGGAAAATCTCTTTCAGGCTGACCGGAAAGCGCTCCACCGAAGCCCCCGGCAACGAGCGAAGTTGAGTGAGAACCGATTCGATGTTTCCATTCGCCAGGATCGAGAGCGTCCGTCCGTCCCGGCGAACGGATGCGACACCGGCGACCCATTCAACGCGTGCCGGGACGTCCTGCTCGAAGACGACATGCAGTCGTTGGCACTGGATCTTGAGGTCGTCGAGGGCACCCGACACAACCGTCCGCCCCTTGTCGATGATGCACACCTGATCGGCGATCTGTTCGACGTCAGCGATCTGATGCGACGAGAAGAAGATCGTCGTCCCTTCCGTTGCGGCCAGCGACGTCAGCTCGCGAAGGAGGTCTTCACCGGCGAGGGGATCAAGGCCGTCCATCGGCTCGTCGAGAATCAGCAGCTCGGCGCCGTGTGAGATCGCCAGCAGCAGCATGAGTTTCGAGCGCATCCCCTTGGAAAGATTCGGAATCTTGCGATTCAGCGGGAGTTCGAATACGTCCAGGTATCGGCGTTCGAGATCGTCACGCCAGCCCGGAAAGAATGGGCGGGTGAATCGGATGATCTGGCCGACGGTCATGTACGGGTAGAGTTCTTTGTCTTCGGTCACGAATCCGATCCGGCGGCGAGTCGGCACGTCGGGGCCGCCTCGCCCGATTGGCGAGCCAAATAGCCGGGCCTCGCCGCTATCGGCCCGCAGCAGGCCCATCAGCACCTTCATCGTCGTGGTCTTGCCGGCGCCATTGCGGCCGAGGAAGCCGAAGATGCTTCCTGCTGGCACTCGAAGATCGAGCCCGTTCAGCGCGTGATGCCCCTTGAAGGCCTTGTGAAGCGCGCCGGTTTCAATGATGGATTCCTGCACGGCGTCACCCTCCGATTTTGCTCGCCAGCAACGACGTCAACTCGTTTTCGAACAGGCGCCGGATCTCGTCTTCGGTGAGGCCTGACGCGACGAGCCGCTCGATGGCGGATTGCATGAGGCCTTGAGCGCGCTTGCCAATTCGCGTCGAGCGGCTGGTGGAGCCGCGCACGAATGCGCCGGAACCCTGCCTGAGTTCGACCAGGCCCTCATGCTCGAGATCGCGATAGGCGCGAACCACGGTGTTGGGATTCACGACCAGGTCTTCGGCCAGCTTGCGAATGGTCGGGAGCTGGTCGCCCGGCCGGAGCGCGCCGGTGTCCAGCGCATGTTTCACCTGTTCCATCAGCTGGACGTAGACAGGGACACCGGAGCTCGGATTCAGGCGAAAAACCATGCGTTCCGCGTCACTGTACTAGTGTGCTAGCACATTGTCAAGGCGGCCGAGCCCTCGAGATGTGGGCCTTGCTGTCAGCCTGTCTTGAGCGAGAGCGCCGACACGTGCGCCGCGATGGCATCGACCAGGCCGGCGATAGTCGACACTGCTGGCTGAACGGTCACCCTGATGCCAAGTTGGTGGGCGGCTTCCGAAGTGACCGGGCCGATCGCTGCCACGACGGTGCGAGAAAGCAGATCGATCGTCTGCTCTTTGCCATAGATCGATGCGAAATTGCGAACCGCAGATGGGCTCGTGAACGTCACGACATCGATCGCATCGTCCAGCAGCATTCGGTAGACGTCGGGGCCATCGTCCTGTTGTGCGTCTTCGAGGATGGTTCGATATGCGACGACCTCAGTGACCGCCGCGCCACCATCCCGCAACCCTTCGGCAATCACATCGCGGCCTATGTCGGCCCTCGGCACCAGGACGTGACGGCCGGCCATTGATCCGGTATCAGCCATGGCGGCCACAAGGGCCTCGCCACGGAACTCGTCGGGAATGAGGTCAGCCTTCACTCCGTATCGAGCCAGCCGCTCTGCCGTCCCGGTTCCCACGCAACAGAGGCGCGGCTTCTTCAGCCACCTGACATCGCGCGTCCCATCGAGCAGTGTCGACATGAACGCTTCGACGGAATTCGCGCTGGTGAAAACGATCCAATCGAATTCGTTGACATTGTCCACCGCGCGACGCAGCGGGCCGAGGTCCTCGGGCGGAGCGATGCGAATCATCGGCGCCTCGATGGCTTCGGCACCCATCATCGACAACCGATCCACCATTTCTGCCGCCTGGTCCCGCGGTCGTGTGACGAGGACGCGTTTGCCGAAGAGCGGGCGCGCGTCGAACCAGCGGAGGTGATTGCGGAAAGCGGCCACACGGCCCACGACGACGATGGCGGGATCGCGTCGCGTGTGCTCGTGCGCGATCGCGGCGAGCTCGGCGATCGTTCCCGTTACGGTTGTCTGACTCGTGAGCGTGCCGTTGTACACGATGACGGCTCGGCTGTCGGTTGGCCAGTCATTCGCGATCAGGGCATCGAAGAGATGTGACAGTTGTTGCGATCCCACGTAGCAGACCACGGTGCCGTCAAGCTTCGCCAGGCTCGCCCAGTCGACGTCGGGGAGAACGCGATTGTCATCCTCGTAGCCGCGAACCAGTGTGATCGTGTCGCCACCGCCGGGGTAGGTCACCGGTACTCCGGCATAGGCTGGTACGCCAATACCGAGTGGAATCCCGGGCACGACCTCGAACGGAATTCCCTGCGCGTGCAGGAAGAGCGCTTCCTCCCCGCCGCGATCGAATACGAACGGGTCGCCTCGTTTGAGTCTCGCGACCAGTTTTCCCTCGCGCGCCTTGTCGGCAAGGAGAAACGTAATCGCGTCCTGTTCCATCGGCTGCCGGCCGGAGCTGCCCACGTCGATCAACTCGGCCCCTGCTCGCGACTGTTTGAGGATGCGCGTTGGGACTTCGTGATCGTGAATGACGACGTCGGCGCGCCGAAGGCACTCGAGCCCATGCACGGTGATGAGGCCGGGATCACCGGGTCCGGTCCCAATCAGGTAAACAGAGGGATTCTTCATGACTGATGACTTTCCGCCGCCGACGGCGCGCGCGGGCGCAATGCGTGCCTGGCGTCGATCAGAATGCTCTCGGCGCCTTTGGCGAGGAGTTCGTCGGCCGCTTGTCTGCCGAGCTGCTCCGGCGCCGCGGTTGATCCGTGAACCGTGGCGCGTACCGAGCGCCCTCCATCTGTCGAGACGACGATGCTCGTGATCGACAACGTGTCTTGATTGATCGCGTGAGCGAACGCACCGATAGGCATCTGACACCCGCCGCCCAGTCGATCGACCACCGCACGCTCCGCCTTCAACGCGGTGGCTGCGTTTGCATCGTCGATCGCTTTGATCATGTCGGACGCACGATGGTCGTTCTCGCGAATCTCGATCGCAATAATGCCTTGCCCTGGCGCCGGCACACACAAGTCGACTGGCAGAAGCGCAGAGATGCGCTTGTCACGCTCGAGGCGTCGAAGTCCCGCGGCCGCCAGCACGAGTGCATCATAGTCGCCGGAGTCCAGTTTCCGGAGTCGCGTATCCAGGTTTCCTCGAACAGGCAGGAACTGCCCAGCTGAAGTGAAGCTGGCGAGCTGAGCGATTCGGCGCACGCTGCTCGTGCCGATGCGAGGCGCCGCTCCCAGCGTCGCACGGACGCGATCGAGGTCCTCCTCGAAATCGTGACCGGCAGGCAGCACCAGAGCATCGCGAGGATCTTCTCGAGGGAGCACTCCAGCGATGGCGAGTCCGTCCGGAAGCAAGGCCGGCATGTCTTTGCTGCTGTGAACGGCGAGGTCGACGTCACCTGCGAGCAGCGCATCCTCGATTTCCTTCACGAACAGCCGCTTGCCTCCCACTTCCGACAGCGGCGCTTCACCGAGACGGTCGCCTGACGTTTTGATGACGACGATCTCGCACAGCATTCCCGTGCGATCGCGAAGGAGTGCAGCCACGGAGTTGGCCTGATAGAGCGCAAGCGGGCTGCCACGGGTGCCTATCCTGAGTGTCGAATTCACGTGTGTTGTTACAGTAACGGTCCGGCTAAAGCCGGACACTACGTTTGAGGCCAAAACCGGACACTGCGTCTGAAGGCGGCGCTATTTCCCCCGCCGATCGGTTCGCCTGATCTCCGCGGCTGTGTCGTCGGCGGACGAGGGCGACTCGCTGTCGCGCAGCCTGAAAAGCCGGTTGATGGCCTCAGTGTAGGCTACCTGCGTCTCTTCGTCAGGGAGCGCTTTGAGCTGTTCGGTCGGCTCGAGCAGCAGTTTTTCGACGATCAAACGCGTCACCTCGTCGACACGCACTCTGGCGTCGGGCGGGAGGCCTGCCAGTTTGCCGTCGAGTCGACTGAGCTCGGCTCGTCGAATTCGGTCGAAGCGCTCGCGCAGCGCCACGATCGTGGGGACCGCGCCCCGCGAGCGCAGCCACGCAGCGAACTTGGCCAGTTCCTCGCTGACGATGGCCTCGGCACGCGCCACCTCAGAGCTTCGGCGCGACAGGTTTTCCTGGACGATGGACTGCAGGTCGTCGACGTTATAGAGGAACACCTGCTCGATGTCAACGACGGACGCTTCGACGTCTCGCGGCACAGCGACATCGATGATGAACAGGGGATCGCGTCGATGCCTGCCAGTGACGGATTCGACGTGCGCCCTCGTAATGATCGGCCGCTGAGAACCGGTAGCTGTCACAACGATGTCGGCCGACGCTACGCCATGGGCGAGTTCTTCCCACGCGATGCTGCGTCCATTCACTGATGCCGCCAGGGTGTCCGCGTGTGCCGCGGTGCGGCTGGTGACCACGATTTCACCGACGCCGTTGCTGCGCAAGTGCTGCGCGGTCAACGTGCTGATTTCACCGGCGCCCACCACCAGCACGCGCCGGCCATTCAGCTGACCGAAAATCTTGCGCGCCAGCGCCACGGCGGCAAAGCTGATCGACACGGCGCCTTCACCGAGGGCCGTTTCTGCCCGCACACGCTTGCCCACGAGAAAAGACCAGTGAAACAACTTGCTCAGCATCGGGCCCGTGCGGTGGTGCTCCGAAGCGGCCTGAAACGCGTCCTTGACCTGTCCCAGGATCTGCGGCTCGCCCACGACAACGGAGTCGAGTCCCGCGGCCACCCTGAACAGATGACGGGCGGCGGCTTCGTTGTCGTGCGAAAACAAGTGAGGTGTGAAGGCCGATTCTGGAAGCTCGTGATACTCGCTCAGGAACGACGTGATTTCCTCTCGTGCACGCAGGAGATCGTGGCTAACGACGTAGATTTCAGACCGGTTGCACGTCGACAACACGACCGACTCGGCCGCGGATGGGCGCAGCGCAAGCGCCTGCACGGCAGCGCCGAGATCGCGACTCGAGAAATCGAGCCGCTCCCGCAACTCGACCGGCGCGGTCCGATGACTCACACCGAGGAGAATGACCTGCATTACTGAAAGGTGTGGCTCGTCGTCACGAAGTAGCTCACCGGCAGGAGATTGAGCAACACGATCACGAAGCCGAGTGCCGACAGCCAGGCCGCACGTCTTCCGGTCCAGCCCAGCGTCTTCCTCGCGAACATCGCGAACGAATACACGGCCCAGGTCAGCACTGCGATGAAGACCTTGGGATCCTGCAGCGACATGGCCTGCAGGTTCGAGTTGTTGGGGGACAGCGCCAGCGCCTGTGCCGCCCAGACGATCCCGACGACGACGCCAATCGTGAGAAAGAGCCAGCCAACTGCGACGGCTCGCGAATTCATCGCGTCCAGGACGTGGAGAGACGGCAGCCGCGTGTAGAAGTAGCCGAGATGTTTCTTTTTGATCTCCTTGAATTGCAGCACGTAGGTCAGTCCGAGCATCGCCGCAAGAGCGAAGGTGGCGTACGCAAACAGCAACGACGTGACGTGCACCCAGAACCACGGGCTGTCGAGCACGGGATCGCGGTAGTCGACGCCCGGATAAATCACCGGGATGGCCTGCAGCCCGACGAGGATGGGCGCAATGAATACGCCCATCGCGCGCTCGTCGGTCGTTACTTCGAGATATAGATACGAAAGCGCCAGCAGCCAGACGAACGACGACACTGCCGTCGACGTGTTAGAGAACGGAACGTGGCGGACCTCCATCGTCTGCATGCCGATGACGAACGTGTGAGCGAGGACGCCCAACAGGAGGAGTGTCGTGGCCGCACGTCCGATGGATGGTTGGCGTTTCGCGAAATGAATCGCGTACACCACGGTCGCTGCGGCGTACAGAACAAAGGGAAGAAGGTTCAACGGGCTGTCGGGGCGTAGTACCCCTTCTTCGTTCGCGGCGTGATGTTCGGCCGCGTTACCTGGACCACGACCCGCCGCCATGCACCGTCGCGACGCGGATTGGCCGATGTGTAACCTAACGCGTACTGGCTGGCGAGCTCGTCGGCGATTTGCTTGTACACGCCATCGAGATCTTCGATCTTCGACGGGAAGAACGCGCGCCCGCCGGTTTCCTGCGCGAGCGTTCGCATTACGAACTCGGCTTCCCTGAAGCCCTTGGCCTGGGTGTCGACTCCGCGCAAGGCGATCGCGTAGATCGAGGTTTCCGAGCGCTTGGCCAGATCGAGAACTTCGTCAAAAGACACAAGGCTGGATGTGTCCTCGCCGTCCGAGAACACGATGAGCGCCTGGCGGCGAACATCTTCTTCGTTGACGGCCCGCACCTTCCGCAATTCTTTCAACGCAATGTAGATCGCGTTGTGAAGCGAGGTGGAGCCTCCCGCTGATAGTTGTGAGATCGCGGTGTCGAGCTCGGCCTGGTTGCCGGTGAAGGCCTGACGGATTTCGACGCGGCTGTCGAAGTCGATGATCTGAGCGATGTCGTTGGACTTGAGCCGATGAACGAAGTTCGACGCGGCCTGCTGCAGGGTGGTCAGATGCTCTTCCATGCTGGCGCTGCTGTCGAGCAACAGCGACAGAGCGATGGGCTGCTGACGTCGCGAGAAGAACGTGACGTTCTGCTTGATGCCGTCCTCGAAGACGAGAAAGTCCGGCTGCTCCAGATCTGTAATGTAGTGGTTTGCCGCATCCGTGACCGTGACGTTCAGCGAGACGATGTCGATTCCCGCCTTAAACGATGGCTGTTGCGCCGACAGACCAACGATGAGGCAGACGGACACGAGGACGACAACGAACGTCAACCGTTTCACGTCAGGCTCCAGACTCTCCCCGGGCTCGTGCACCACGCATCGTCACGCCAGCGCGCGCTGAAGACACCTCTGCGCGCTCGGGAGTAATGAGCTGCTGCGGGCGTCCGTACACAACTTTGTACTGCGAAGACAACTCACGCGCCAGCCGTTGCAGCGCGTCATCGAGCCCATGCGGGCTGAGCAGCGAGATGCGTTGACCTCCGGAACCTCGGGGGCCGGCATCCAGCAGGAAAGAACGTTCGCGGGTCGCATGCTCTTCGGAGTGATAGAACTGGCCGATCGTCACCATGTGGAGGGCGACATCCTCATCCTGGAGCGCAGCGACGACGTCCTTGGAGTAGCGATTGGTGAACTCGATGCCATCGGTGAAGACGGGGACGATGACGGCGCGAGGCGTTTCGCGCTTGGACAGGCCGCGAGTCGTCTCGAAGATGCCGTCGAGCAGGGTCATGCCGCTTTGACTCATGGCAAACAGCCGGCCGACGGCCTCCGAGAGGCGCTTCGTGTCGTCGGTGTAGTCCACGAGGATGGTTGGTCGATCCGCCAGGGCGATGACGGCGACGTGATTGCCCGGTGCCATCCTGGCGACGAACTTTGATAGCCCGGTTCGGAGGAAGGTGATGTCGTCGCTGGCTGCGGCGCTGTTGTCGATCAGGACCGCGACGTCAAGTGGCTCGGTGGCGCGTGAGACGCGAAGGACCTCGCGCTTGATGCCATCTTCTTTGATCTGGAATGCATCAGGGCCGAGGTCACTCACCGGTTCGCCGTCGCGATCGACGGCGCTGACGAACATCACACCTTCGCGGTTTGCCTGCGCCGCGTGCGGTGCCGTTGAGAGACTGGCCAATACGGCGAACAAGGCCGCGACGACTAACGATCGGAACGGTGTCAAGCGCATGTGCGTAAGAAGGCAGGCTCTGTAGGGGCAGTATAGGCCCCGCCCCGATGAGCGTCAAGAGTCAATAACCTGCCTGAACCTATTGAAAATACTGGACTTGATCGTGGCCGCCGGCGGCGAAATCGCGCCTGGATCCTGCGAGATATCGCGGCTGGTGAAGTTTTTCACAAAGTCGGGATATACTCATGGGCGGTGCAGCCTTGCGACGGGCTGGCCGTGGCGCGGGCAAGCGTTTTGTAGCGTATGGTGCCATGGGAAAAAAGCAGTCGAGCTTTTCGTTCAAGCGCTCGGCCGAGTCGCTCCAGGACAACGTACAGCGCGCGGGGCCAGCGGCCGGTGCCAGCTACACGCTGATCGGCGCCATCATCCTGCTCGGCGGTCTCGGCTATGCCGTTGATCAGTGGCGAGGGACCGCTCCCTGGGGCTTGTTTGTCGGTCTTGTCCTCGGATTGACCGTCGGGTTCTACGAGTTGGCAAAGGTCGTCTGGCATCGATGACGGCAGTGGCGTGGATGGTCGGCGTGAGCCTGATCTCATGGCTCGTGACGACCGTGAGCACTGCTGGTCGCAGCGACCCCGAGATTCTCTTGGGGATGGCGGGCCCGCTAGCGTCGGCGGTTGGCAGCTGGGTCGCCTACGAGCGAGCGCATCGATCGGCGCCGGGCCGGCTGACGAACGTGATGATCACCGCGCTGGCGGTGAAGATGGTGTTTTTCGGCGGCTATGTCAGCGTGATGCTGCGCGGACTGGATCTGCGTCCGGTGCCGTTTGTCGTGAGCTTCGCGGCGTACTTCATCGCGTTGCACACGATTGAAGCGACATTCCTGCGACGATTGGTGATGAACGATCTGCGTTCGCCGACGAGCGAACGCGCATAAGATTACGGTCCACGTGATGCTTCAACCCGAACACGTTGAAACCGCTGCCGGAGTGGCTTCACAAGCCGCAGAGAAGTTCAATGCCGGCGAGGTGATCATCGAGCACGTTTCGAACAGTCCGCTCGATCACCCGCTCATTCACCTGCCACCGGTCTTCGGCATCGACTTCTCCATCACCAAGCATGTCTTCATGCTCTGGGTGGTCGCGGCGCTCGTGTTCCTCATTGTCACGGTGACCGTGCGTCGCTACCTGCGACAGGATCGCCTCATCCCCTCGGGTTTCATGAACGCCCTCGAAGTCGTGGTGGAATTCGTCCGCGACGGGATTGTGGAGCCCAACGTCGGCCGCAAGTGGGTGAAATCCTGGACACCGTTGCTTCTGACGTTCGCGGTGTTCATCCTGGCTGCGAACGCGATCGGCCTCATTCCCATCTTCGACGTGCTCTCGCTGATCAATCACTCCGTGCTGCACTTGCCTGAGGAGTCGTTCATGGCGCGGGTGCTTCACGGTGGCACCACCGCGACGGGCAACTACAACGTGACGGCGGCGCTCGCGACGGTCACGTTCTTCGCCATCGTCATCGCCGGCGCGCGGGCGCACGGCTTCGTCCAGCATTGGAAGAACCTGGTGCCGCACGGCCTGCCTTTGCCGGTGACGCTCATGCTGATCCCCATCGAGATCATGGGCATGTTCGTCCGGCCTTTTGCCCTCACGATGCGACTTGCGGCCAACATGACGGGCGGCCACATTGCGATTCTCGCCATCCTGTCCTTTGTGTTCATCTTCACGGAGTTGTCTGGGCAGGCGCTGGTCGGCGTCGGCATCGGCATTCCGTCGGTGGTGCTCGCGGCGCTGGTGTCGGCGCTCGAGATCATCGTGGTCGCTGTCCAGGCTTACGTGTTCACACTGTTGACGGCCGTGTTCATCGGCATGGCCATTCACGCTCACCACTGAGTGTTTGTCGGCGCGTCCACGAGGACTCGCCTTTCGAAGGAGAGACGAATGGAAGGGTTCGCACTTGCATACATGGGCGCGGGGATCGGCCTTGGCCTCGCTGTGATCGGCGCAGGTCTTGGCATCGGTCGGCTTGCCGCCGGAGCCGCAGAAGCGATCGGACGGCAGCCTAGCGCGACCGCGCAGATCACTGGTGCCGTGAACCTTCCGCTCTTCCTACTCGAAGGCGTCGCGATTCTTGCCGAAGTGTTCGCACTGCTGATCGTGCTGATGAAGTAACGCTTCGCGCAGGTCAAAGGTCAAAGATCAAAGGTGGAGGGGCGTTCGTCATGAATACATTGGTCCAGCCCGATCCCGGGCTTTATATCTGGACCATCGCTACGTTCCTGGTCCTCTTGGCGGCGTTGGCGAAGTTCGCGTGGCGGCCGCTCCTCGAGGCGCTCGAGCGGCGGCAGGACTTGATCCGCCAGTCGCTCGATGACGCGCAGAAGGCGAAGCAGGAGCTGGAGAAGCTGCACGTCGAGTCGCAGCGAATCCTCGCCGCGGCGCGTGCCGATGCCGACCAGATCCTGTCCAATACCCGGTCGGATGCGAATCGATTCCGCGAGGAGTTGAAGCAGAAAGCGCAGGCCGAGGCTGCCGGCATCGTGAAGAACGCCGAGCGGCAGATCGAGCTCGAAACGGCGCGCGCGCTTCAGCAGATTCGCACCGAGGCGGTGGATATCTCCGTGGCGATTGCCTCGAAGCTGCTCGAGCGCAACGTGACGAAGGAAGACAACGAGCGATTGATCGAAGAGACCTTCAAGCAGATCGAAAACCGGCGTCCCAGCTAGGTTGTCCGTCGAGGCGGGTTTTTAGATCCGCCTGGCTGCACCCGCGGTCGATCTAGCGCCCGCCGCGTCCGAGCAGAGCCAGCGACGGGTCGCCGCGGAAGCGCGTTCGCGCGTCTGATCTGAGGGCCTCCGCGCGAGACGGATCGCCGAGGATCGTCCACAGTCGTGCGGCGACGCCGTAACCTTCGGGTGTCGGCGTCGAGGCGACGAGTTCGTTCAGCACATCTTCCACCGCGGCATCACGATTCGAAGCGCGGTACAGCATCGCCAGGCTCGTATACGCCTGGATGCTGCGCGGGAAGTCGCGAAGCTCCTCGCGAAACTGCGATTCGGCCTCATCATAACGATCGAGACGCGCGAGCGACTCTCCGTAATACAAGTGGAGATCGGCGAGCGATCGGCCATGGTCCGCCAGCGCTGCCGCCGCTTGCTTGAAACTCGCCGCGGCCTTCTCGTACTGCCCTTCGTCATAGAGCAATCGTCCCTCAACGAACTGCTGGACAGGCATGGTGGGGTCAGCTTCACGCGCCGCTTCGGCGTGCTGGACCGCTGCCTCCTTGTCATTGGTCGCCAACGCGACGCGAGCAGCCACTTCGTGCGCCGCCAGGATCTCGGGAGGCCCTTCAGCTTCGGCCAACATCACGGCGATGGCCGCCTGCTCCTTCGCAGGGTCCGTCTTGCCGGCCTTCAACAGCGCGTCGGCCAATGCGCGCGCCGCGATTGACGCATCGGGACGAAGCTCTCGGACTTTGCTGAACTCGAGGATCGCCTCCTCGAGTCGCCCGGTGCGTGAAAGCAGCACGCCAATCTGGAAGTGGATCGATACGAGTTCGGGGTGCGCACGTGCGATCGCCTGTAGAGCCCTGATACCCGCCGTGTATTTCTTTTGACCGATGAGGACGGCGGCGGCGCGATGCTCCTCGACCAGCATGCGCTGGGTGTTCGCGTCGAGCGCGATCTCAGTTGAGGCCGCGGGCCCGTTGAGACCCAGGTACCCGAGCAGCGCGTAGCGATCTTCTTCGCTCGGTTCAACCGGCAATCGAGCGGCAATCGTCGACGAGCCGATGAGACCATCGAGTGCGGATCGCAACCGGGCTGCCTCATTGGCTTCGCCGACCGCTTCTGCACCGGTGTCGAGCGGAATGAGATCCTCACCTGTGCCACGGACGAAGCGGAAGTGATTCGCCGTAAGCGCGTAGACCGGCTCTCCTCCGAACCGGAAATACGCGGCGAGCGACTCCGAGTAGATCGGTGATGCCGGCATCACCGTCTCACCATCGTCGAGGACTGCGCGCAAAGACCTTCCAGGAAGACCCGTCGGGACGGGCGCACGAACCATGTCGAGGATGGTCGGCAGGATGTCAACGTTCTGGACGGGCGCCGAAACGCGGCGACGGCTGCTCTGGCTGTCTGGCTGTTTGACGATGAGCGGCACGCGCAGAGCGCGATCGTCGAGCGTGAGTCCTGAGCCAACGTCGCCGCGGTCGCCGACGAGGACAATCGTCGCGTCGTCGTAGAGCTCACGCTCCTTGAGCGCAGCCGACAACCGCATGACGGCGGTGTCGGCATCCTCACCGGGGACCTGCACGAACAGAAAAAACCGTTGACCGCTTTGCGTCGACATCCAACGCTCGGCGATGTCGATCGTCTGCGAGCCGCTGCGGTCGGTCGCGGCCGCACCTTCCGAAGCTCCGCGCGACATCTCGTCGTCGAAGAACGAGAATCCCTGGCCGAGGCCGGTGCGTCCCCGCAGAAGAAACGATGAAACGGCGGCGCCAGTCGCGAAGCCTCGATTTCGAAGCAGTTCCGCGAGGGTGCTCGTATCCTCGGGAAGCGAGAACCCGGCATCGTCGCGGACACCGTGTTCGATTGGGAGTCGGCCAGTCAGCAACGACGCGTGGGCGGGAAGGCTCTGCGGAGAGTGTGTGTAGGCGCGCTCGAAGACGACCGACTCGCTCGCCAGCGTATCAATAGCGGGTGTATCCGGCCGCTCGGCGCCATAGGCAGAGAGGTCCGTGGCAGGTACGCCGTCGACCGAGACAAGGAGAATTGGTCCCTGAAGCGGCGGCGATTCACGCGCATACCACCACCCCATCGCAGCGGCGCCGGCGACGGCGACGAAGAACAACGCAATGATGAGCCCGGCCAGCCAGCGGTTGGCCCGGACGTGCGCGCGACCTGCCATAGCTATTGCGGAAGTGCCTGCAATTCAGCGCGCGTCGACTCGAGCTCCGCCTTCGCGCGTGCGCTGATCGTTTCGTCGGTGAGTAGTTGAGAATAGGTGTTGATCGCGCGATCGAGCAGCGCTCGGCGAGCAACAGGATTCTGTTCCGCCGCCGCCTGCTTACGGTACGTACCGGCGACGACGAACGAGATCGACGTCAACTTCGGGTTCTGATCGCGAATTTGCTGATAGGCAGCGAGTGCCTGATCGTACTGACCGCCGTCGCGCAATTTGTTGGCCGCGGTGACCGACTGAATCACGTTTTTGTCGAGGGCACCGGGAATCGGGCCGGGATCGTGCGCCAGCACGAAACCCATCGGCGGTGTCGTGGCAACGCGAACCGGCGCCTGCGCCGTGAACGACGTGAAACCAGGGGCCTCCACGACGAAGGTCCACGTGCCGGTTCTCAGGCCAATCATTCCCCAGCGACCTTTGTCATCAGTAGACGAGGTGATCTCGGCCGGCCTCGCGTCTTTGTTGATCGCCCGAACAATTGCCCCTTTGATCGGGCGGCCGTTCGTGTCCTTGACTGTGCCGGTCGCGCGGGCGGACTGGGCGAAACCGGACGTTGCCAGGAAGACCGTGAAGAGCACGCCGACAACGAGTCGTAAGCCTGACATCACGAATCCTCCAGGACGGAGTTCAGTCCGCCACAGTGCAGGCAATTTTATCGCAGGACGGTCCGCGCCGGGGGCCACATGCTCGGTCAGAGGCGCAACCTCGCTAGAGTTCGTAAAGCATCAAGTAAATGACGACGCCAGTGACCGAGACATAGAGCCATATCGGAAAGGTCCAGCGCGCAATTCTGACATGCCGGTCGAATTGCGAACGGAGCCCCCGGGTTGCCGTGACGAGCGCCAGGGGCACGATGACGGCCGCCAGGATGACATGTGTAATCAGAATCGCGAAGTAGACGAGCCGGATTGGCCCTTGTCCCGGAAATGGTTTGGACCCTGCATTGAGGTGGTAGGTCACGTAGCTCACGAGAAAGAGCCCCGACGTAGCCAGCGCGCCCAGCATGCACCACTGGTGCTTGCGCTGGTCGCCACGCTTGATGAGCACGTATCCCGCCAGGATCAGCGTCGCCGCGATACCGTTCAACGTGGCGTTCAGCGCGGGTAGGTCGGAAATAGTGAGCAAGACCTGATTGGGAATTCTGTTCAGATCCACAACCGATCGGCGACGAGCGCACCGAGAAGCAGCGGCAGGTACGTGATCGAGAAGAGGAAGAGTTGGCGGGCGCTATCCGCCGAGCGGTGGCGAGCGAAGACGACGCTCAGCCAGATGAAGACGATCCCAAGACTCGTGGCGATCGCGCTGTACGGCGCTCCCGCGAGGCCGACGACGGCTGGCAACACGCTGACTGGCCAGAGCGCCGCGGTGTAGAGAAGCGCCTGGCGCCCGGTCCGTCGGCCATCTGGCTCGACGACCGGCAGGAGCGGAATGCCTGCGCTCGCGTAGTCATCTTTGTACATCCACGCAATTGCAAGGAAGTGCGGCATCTGCCAGAAGAACACGATGCCGAAGAGCACGATCGCGGGAAGCGTGACGGTTCCGGTGGCAGCGGCCCAGCCGATGACCGGAGGCAGCGCGCCAGGCACGGCGCCCACCAGCGTCGCTAACGACGTTCGCGTCTTGAGCGGTGTATAGATCAGCACGTAACTGATCAGCGTTGCCGCGGCGACGATGGCTGCCGCGGGTGTCGTCCACACGGCAAGCTCAATCAGACCCACGACGGAAAGTCCGACGCCGAACCACGTGCCCTCGGCAACGCGAAGCCGGCCGCGTGGCAAAGGCCTGCCGCTCGTTCGCCGCATCCGCCGATCTGTTTCGCGCTCCCACACCTGGTTCAGCGCCGCGGCGCCGCCCGCTACCAACGCCGTTCCGACGAGCGTGTGTACCGCGAGCGCGAGCGTGACGCCGGCAGGGGACGCAAGGTAGAGCCCGGCCAGCGTCGTGGCCAGGACGAGCAGATTCAGTCTGGGTTTCGTGAGTGCGAGAAAGTCGAACGCGCGAATCGATCGAGCAACGCTGTGGCTGCGATCCGCGGCAGGCACCGAGGTGCCATCAACGATGTGCGTGCTCGTCTTCACGCGCGTCCCCGTGCCGGTCCATACCCGTAAGCCGGGTCCTGTTCTGTGGCGTAAGTACCCTCTCTTGAGCCCGACACGCGAGACCCGAACCTGGCGCGTCGTGATCGGAGGGTCAGCACCAGCGATGTCGCGAGGACAGACGCGCCCGTCACGACATGCAGGGAGTTGATGATGTAGTGCTTCTGGCTCAACACTGTCAGCGCACCCAGTGTGATCTGCAACGCGATCAGCAAGAGGAGCAGCGTAGAAGGCCGCCACAACTCTGGTCGCGTGCGGTGATGAAAGAAGACATGCCCTGTCGTTGCGAGCGCGAAGAGGGTCACGATGACGGCGCCGACACGATGCGCGAAGTGGATGGCGATCTTCGGATCCCACGTCGGCGGCAGCAGGTGTCCGAACGCGAGCGGAAAGTCTGGTATCGCTAGCCCCGCGTCGGTGTGCCGCATCGTGGCGCCAACGAGGATCTGCATATACACCAGCACCGTGGTTGCGGTCGCGACGGCCTGCAGGATGCGATCGTCAGGAACGGGTCCACGGCGCGAATACGCGTTCTTCCACCCCGGTGAGGTGGTCAGCGCAATCGAGATCGTCAGGCAGAAGACGAGTTGCGCGAGGCTCGCATGGGCGATCGAGATCGGATCCGGCAAATACCACAAGACGGTGATGCCGCCGAGGATGCCCTGCGTGATGACAGCGCCGAGCGCGACATAGCCCAGTCGTCGCACCCATCGTCGTGGTTCCGCAAGATGCAACCACACCGCAAGAACGAGGATCAGGAAGCCAACGGTGCTGGCGATGAGGCGATGCGTGTGTTCGAACCGGATGCCACCGACCATCTTGTCGAGTGGGAAGGTGAACATGAACCAGCCGTACGTAGTAGGCCAGTCGGGGACTGAAAGGCCAGAGCCCGTGCTCGTCACGAGACCGCCGGCAAAAATCAGGATCGCGGTTGAGACCGCGACGAGCGCCGCGTAAACGTGGAGGAGCATGACTTGGATACGCCTCAGAGCTTGAACGTGAAGGATATTTCCTTTGTTTCCTTCGGTCCAACGGTGACCATCTGCGTCTGCGTGCCGAGCTTCTCGTGCCACGCTTCGATGGTGTAGGTGCCCGGAGGTAGTTTCTGGATGTCGAAGGCACCGCCCTGCCCGCTCACGGCATAGAACGGGTGATCGAGCACTCCGACCCACGCGTTCATCCACCTGTGGACATCGCACTTGAACGGCACCATGACTTCAGCCGTCGTGAACACGTGCGTCTGCCTCAGTCCCTTGACCGCCTGGCCGCGATTGAATTCGCGATTGTTCATCGGGAGGGCGTGGATGTTGTGCAGCGTGTCGTCGCTGTTGAGGATTTCGAGCGGCTGACCTGCCTGAATTCCAAAGACCCGCGGCGCGTATGTGCACCCCTTCTGGTCCAAGACCACCGGCGTGGTCGGGACGGGGAACTTCATGTCTCCGAGTCCATCTTTAACGTAGACGAACACGTTCTGCAGGCCGCCGTCGCTCACCACGAAATTCTCTGTCTTCGCCTCGCCCTGCTGCTCGCAGTAGGGGTCGGACCGGCGGTTGATCGTTTGGGTCGCGGGTGGACTGCCCTCGAGTTTGATCGATCCCTTCAAGCCGCCCGCAGTGGCGGGGTCGACAGGATTAGCCGCGACGGCCGCTGGCGCCGGAGCGGCCTCTTTCGATTCGTTTCCGCCGCCGCAGGCGGCCGAGCTCAATACGATGACAGCTAGGAAAACGCGCAGGAATAGGGCCATGCCAACAGGCAATTATCACACGCCCCCGGCCGCCACGATCTTTCGGTGGACCCTGTCCTCGAACCACTGCGTGCTCCACCAGTCGACTGGTGTGACCTGCTGTCCACCGACGAGCATCGTGAAATGCAGGTGATCTCCGCCGGCTAGCCCGGTCATGCCGCTCCGCCCGACCTCGGCCCCCTTCTCGATTTTGTCGCCGACTTTGACGCCGATTGACGACAAATGCCCGTAAAGCGACTGGACACCTAGACCATGGTCGATCACCACGCAGTTCCCATAAATACCGAGATCGGACGCGTGGACGATGACGCCGCGCTCGGCGGCAACGATCGGCACGTTGGCGGTCACGGCGAGGTCGAATCCCAGGTGCACCTGCCGATCGACCTCCTTGCCCTTGTATACATACGTTCGCGTATCGGCGAACCGCGCCTCCACCTGTGAATTGCCTAGCTGTTGAAACGCTCCCTTGAAGAGCATTTCCGGAGCTGACTTCTTCGCCAGGTCGGTGATGTACTGATTGTTCTTTCGCCGCAGATCGCCGTTGATCTTCAGGAATCCCGACAGCAGGTCGTCGGTCGGAATCTGCTCCTGCGGGGAGTTGCTGGCAATGGCGGGCACGACCCGACCGATGAAGCGATCGTCGATCTCGATGCGGCTCTTCGAGTACGGCTTTGCAAACACCTGGTGATCGAGCGCGGCGAGCGCTTCGTTGCCCGCAGGATCGCGAGCAAACACCTGGAAATCGGTGTTGAGGTCCTGATCGAACAGCAACGCGAAGAACGCCACGCGCAGCGCCGGATCGCTCGTGAGCCCGATCCCCGACGCCGGGTAACCGCGATACTCGATGTTGCCGACGCGCACACCGGATTCCACATCCGCCGGCGCGGCCCGGTAAACGACGAACTCACTTCCACCGTGGTTGATGTAGTGGAACGTCGAGAGCACGGTGACTTGCGGCGGATCCAGTCGCACCGTGACGTCGTGCGTGGTCGACGAGCTCACGTTGCGAAGCCCAAAGAACACCGGACGTGACGCGTTGACGACAATGCGTGCGGGGCCGGCCTGAAGGTCGGGCAGCGCCTTCTTGCCGATCGGTCGCATCACGTAGATTCGTTCCGCCGATTCCTGCTTGATGTTCCCCTGCGGCTGATCGAGTGTGAAGACGGGGAACGACTTGCCGCCCTGCTCGACGATGACATCGACCGACGAGAATTTTCCTTCCGGGGCCTCGACCACCATCTCGAACGACGAGTTCTGACCGACGAATTGGCCCGGTTGACGAATGGCGATCGTCGGACCGGTCGAACGTCCGGCCCAGAACCACGCGCCGCCGGCGACGATGACGGCGAGCACCACGAGGACAACGATGAATCTCAGAAAAGCGCCCATGTCCGAATCATAACGCGCCGAAGCGCGTGCGGGCGGCGGCTAATTGCGGAACCGGCTACTGAACTTCCTGCCGGCGGCGGTGTGTGGTACCCCCGCGGTGGGATACGCGCCACGAGCGGAAGCGGCGTGGATAAGACGAGCGTGCCGATTCTCACAAAAGTCTCTGGCCGATCGCAACCGACGTTTCAGGGCTGGCCAGCGGAGGCAAGTCGTGTGAGATCGCTCAACCAGTTGACGACGATATGGAGGCGCCCAGCCGTCGCTTCGTCCTTGATCATGGCGAAGCGCTGGCCGTCACGCGCGACATCGTA
>Ga0075418_10000453_pt1 | contig 43115 bp, 32 predicted proteins | sample SoiMetdeltSBSDD2_FD_81776 | JGI IMG/M metagenome (GOLD analysis project Ga0075418, IMG submission 81776) | Bulk soil microbial communities from a Populus tree surrounding site in Tennessee, USA - Soil MetaG P. deltoides SBSDD2 | ecosystem: Environmental > Terrestrial > Soil > Tree plantation...
GTGGCGTCGGCCACCTCGGGGTCGGTCATGATGGACGCGGGGTTGCTGTTGACGAGGATGACGCGCACGCCTTCTTCGCGCAGCGCGCGACAAGCTTGCGTTCCCGAATAATCGAACTCGCAGGCTTGCCCGATGACGATGGGTCCGGAACCGAGGACTAAGACCGCGCGCAGATCCTCACGCCGCGGCATCCGTACCCCCTGCTGCGACCGCGGGCGCGGCTTGCCGCTCGGGCAGCGAGACGCCGGCCTCGGACGCCGCGAGGCGCAGGAACCGATCGAAGACCGCATCGTTGTCGTGCGGGCCCGGAGCCGCCTCCGGGTGGTACTGGACGGAGAAAACCGGCAGCTCGCGGTGCGCCATGCCCTCGACCGTGCCGTCGTTGAGGCTGGTTTCGGTGATGTCGACGGCGGCGCGCGCGAGCGAGTCCGGGTCGAGGGCGAAGCCATGGTTCTGCGTCGTGATCCGCACCTTGCCCGTGACAAGATCGTGCACCGGGTGATTGACGCCGCGATGGCCGAACTTGAGCTTGAATGTGCGCCCGCCGAGTGCGAGTCCCAGGATCTGATGACCGAGGCAGATGCCGAAGATCGGCAAGCGACCGAGGAGCGCGCGCGTCGTTTCGACTGCATAGCCGACCGCGGACGGATCACCGGGACCGTTGGAAAGCAGGATGGCATGCGGCTCGAGGTCCAACGCCGCCCGTGCCGGAGTGTGCGCCGGCACGACGGTCAGACGACACCCCCGCGCCAAGAGCCGATGCAAGATGTTCCTCTTGACCCCGAAGTCGTAGACCACGATGTGCAAATCGCTGTTCGGCTCGAACTCCACCGGCGCCAGACCGTAGGCCGCGAGCCGCCTGTCTGCCGGCCCCGCTTCCGGCCGCGGCTGCAATCGATACGGCTCCTTGCAGCTCACCCGTCCGGCGAGGTCCTGCCCTTCGAGGCCGACCCATTCGAGCGCCTGGGATCGGAGCGCCGCGGACGGCGAATCGCCCGGGCCCATCGCACCGCGCTGCGCCCCGCGATCGCGTAACAAGCGCGTCATCGCCCGCGTGTCGACATCGTAGAGACCGGGAATCCCGTGGCGTTCGAGATAGCCGTGCAAGCTCTCGACGCTGCGCCAGTTGTGCGCTTCCGACAGGCTGCGGACGACGAACCCAGCCACCTGCGGCCGATGCGATTCGTCGTCGAAGGGGGCGATGCCGTAGTTGCCCATCTGCGGCGCCGTCATGACCACGATCTGATCGGCATAGGAGGGGTCGCTCAGAACCTCCTGATAGCCGCACATTCCGGTGTTGAAGCAAACTTCGCCCACGACCGCGCGCTCGGCCCCGAACGCAAGACCCTGCCAAGTAGTGCCATCTTCGAGAACGAGCTGCGCGAGCGCCTGTCGAGGCGGCCGTGCTCGGGGTGGGCGGGTGGAGTCAAGTCTGCGCACGAGTCCGAAGACTAGCAAGGTGCCCCCCCCTTGGCAAGCACGATGCTCGCCGCGCACCACCGTCGACTCCAGCTCATGCCGTGGGATCGCGCCGCGCCGGCACGAGCGGTCGAAGCGGCGTCACGAGCGCGCCTGCGAGCGCAGGATGCGCGAGCAGCGCTCGTGCCGAGCGACGAGCGCGCAGGAGCGCGCGCGAGGAGCGTCCGCCTCGACTGCTCGTGCCGGCGCGGCGCTCCGCCGTGGCCACAATCTAGAAGAGAAACGTCAGGTTGAACCCGAGTCGTATCGTGCTCACCGTCTGGTTGTTCTTGTTGTCCCGGTTGCGGGTGTATCCCAGCTCCAACCCTCCGGTCATGTTCCGCGCCAAGGTGTAATCCCCGCGCACGCCGCCCGTGATCGCCGACGTGTGGCGCTGAGGAATCGACCGGCTCGGGTCACTCGGGTCGTTGAACAAGAAGCCCTCGTCGGTGTTGTACGCACCGTTCAAGAGTACGTCGACGCCGGACTTGAGCGCACCGACCCATGGCAGCTTGAGTCCCCCCTTCGGCGACAACTTGAAGCGCAAGGTGCCGGTGATCGACCGCCGCTTGTTCGTCGTGCGCTGACCGGTCTCCGAGTCCTCACCCGAGGTCTGATTGAATCCGAGCGTCGTCGCCGTCGTCCCCTTCCATGCCCCGGTCCAGTTGGCCGTGAGCGTCAGGTTCTCGGATTGACGCTTGTTGCTTTCCTTCGGCGGATTGCCGGACTGATCGAAGTCGCGCCTCACCCGGTCCGCCGTCGTGCGCACGAAACCCAGGGTGAGAGTGGAGCGCTGCAGGCGCGAGCTGAAGATGCGCAGCTTCTGCAAGTCGTTGACACTCAATTCGAGCCCGGGAAACGTGGTCTCGCGCGAGTTGTCGACGTTGACGCGCAGCAACGAATCGCGCCCCGCGCGCGTTTCGAGGTCGGTGTCGCGCAAGCCGTAGCGCGCGGTGACGCGCAGCGCGCCGCGCAACGGGATGGCCGAGCTCAGGTTGAGCCCCATCGTGTTGTTGAGCGGCGACGGCTCGGAAAACCCGATCACGCCCGAATCCGTGCTGAGGCCGTAACGGAAGGGTGCCGTCGCCCCATACGGCGAGCTGACATAACTCGCCGAGCGGGTGTCGTTCCACTCCACCTTGACCGGCTCGATGCTGCCGACGAACCGCACCAGGGATTTCACCGGATTCGGGAAGCGATTCTTGCTGCCGGCACGGCTCGTGTCCGCCGGCGCGGTGCCGCCCGGTGGCTGGCTCCCGGGCGGCGGCTCGTCTGTGCCCGGCACGGGTGTGCCCGGTATCGGTGAATCCGGCATCGGTTCCTCGTCGCCGCGGGGCGGCGCGTTCGGGTCGTCTTCGTCGCCTTGGGGCAGCGGTTCGTTCCCCGACGGCACGTTCTGGGGCGGTCGCTGCCCGGCCGGCGGGGCGCCTGCCAATGTCGCGAGTCGGCGGTGCAGCTTGAAGTCGAAGGAGAATCGATGCGTGCGCCCGTTCGTCACCTGATGCAGATCGGGGCGCGGATCCCCGGTGTCCGCGTCGATCTGCAAGGTGCGCCGGTCGCCATAGCTGCTCGAGTACGAGTACTGGAAAAACCGCGGGTTCAAATCCACCGACAGCTGCTCGGAGCGTCCCGTCGGGATGCCGAAATCGAAGCCGGCGAGGCTGAAACGTTCCTCCTCGTTCTCCGGCGCCGCGTCGCGATAGTCGCGTGATTCGGAGAAGTTGTAATGCGCGTTCAGCATCTGAATGGGCCGCACCGCCGCCGAAGCGTTGAAGTCGAGCGAGCGAGCCCCGCTCGGCGGCTTCGGCACCAGCACCCCGGTCACGGTGTTGGGCACCGTGTAATCGATCCTGCGCCCGTTCTGGTGCCGCAACCCGAACTTGACGTTGGTAGGCAGCAGATTGACCTGCTGCTTGAAGAAGAAAGGAAACGCCCGCGACTTGGGCGACAGGTCGTAGTTGAGTGACTGCGACCAGGAGACCGAGGTGTCGCGCGTGGTGAAGCTGCGGTTCTGCGTGCGCGACTCGTTGTACGAGAACACGGTGCGGTCGAGCGTGGGTTTGAACAAGAAGAAGCGCGACGGCTTCTTGCTCACCGAGAGCGCGTAGCCCAGGCGTACGGATTCGAGGCGTTGCTCCTCGGCGCGAGCGGCATCGTTTTCCGTGTCGCTGGCGGTCGAGAACTTGGGCCGGCTGATGTCGCGCGCCATGCTGTAGCTGAGCGGAATCGTGAACCCGAGCGTCGGGATCAGCCGTGCCGCATCCGGGATCTTCAAGCTGGTGTTGAAGCTGACCGTCTCGCTGCCGGAGCCCGTGCGCTGGCGCAGACCGAGGAACTCGGCGTCACGCACCGACAGCTGGCCGCTGAAGTCGAAGACGTCGGCGAAGTTGCCCTGCACCCCGTAGAGCTGCGCCGTCCCGACCTCGCGTTTGACGTCCTCGACCCGCACGTTGTTGAACCACAGCTCGCCGCTCACCGGCAGGGCCAGGAGGTCCGACGCCGGGCGCAGATGACGCACGCCGACGAAGAGACGCCCCACCTGCTTCAGGCTCGGGTTGCCCCGGCGCGTCATCCGCAAGGTGAACGCGGGGTTGTTCGCATCGGGCACGCTGCGCGTCACCTTCACCACATCGCGCCCGCCGAGGAACAGAGTGTCCACGGGCGCTCCCAGGTCTTCGGGGAACTTGAGATCGGTCAAGCTGCGCAGCTCGAACGCGGTTTCCTGCCATTCGGAACCGCCCACCAGCGCCCGCGCCACCTCGTAGAAGTTGAGCGAGTCCGTCCCCATGCGAAAGAACACTTCGACGGAATCCAGAGGGCCGGCGCGATAGTTGGTGAAGAAATTCATGCGCCGGTACAGCGTGTAATCGGTGGGGCGCCCTTGTGCACTGGTCTTCTGCGTCACCATCTCGTGGCCGGGGTGCAGCCCATTGAACGTGAGCCGCAGCGCCTGCTCGCGTGCCTGCACACCGGCGGTGTCGATGAGATCGGCGTCGGGAGGGATGGTGTACTCGGGGCTATCCTTGTTGTTGATGACGCTCACCGAGTAGGTCTCGTCCACCGCCGGCACGACGCTGGTGGAGTCGACGCCGAAGACGCCGAGCTGCAGCCACTGGCTGCCGGTGAATTTGAAGTCGTGGATCTGGAAGTTGTGGTTGGTCCACAGCTGGTTCTCCGGCTCCGGCGGCGCCGTCGGATCGTCGAACCAGATGCGCAGGTAGCGGACTTGACGCAGCGATGGCGGCGTCTGTCCGGGCGCGATGATCGCCTGCAGCAGGATCTTCTGCATATCCAGCCGGTAATGACGCCAACCCTTGAACCCTTGGCGCAACTCGGGATCGACGCTCGGATCGTTGCCATAGGTCGGGGTGATGTCGGTGCCGGGATCGACCAGGCTCACGTCGGCCAGATCCAACGAATAGCGGAAGAAGCTGTTCTTGGTGTCCCATTCGCCGTCGCGATTGATGTCCTCGGTGTCGTAGCTGTTGTTGGCTTCGGTTCCATTGGCCCAGGTGTGCTGCCCATCGGCGTTGATGCGCGACGGCAGGTGGCAATCGACTCCGATCGGCCACGGGGTGTCCTCCCCGGGACAATTGTCGTTCCTGCCGTTCCAACCCAAGTCGTCCGTCCCGGCGATGAACTGGAACTCGTTCACGGCCTCGCGGTTGAACGAGGGGTTGTCGTCGAGCATCCGCTCCGGGTTGTTCTCGAAGAAGACGAAGTTCTCGCTGATGTCACCGAAATCGATGTGCATGCGCCCGCGGCGCGCTGCCGGGTCGCCGATGCCGTCGTTGATCCAGAACTCCAAGGTCCGGGCCTGGGTGAGATCCAAGCCGTTGCCGGAGAAGGCGCTCATGACCCCGCTCCACAAGTCCTGGGCGCGGAAGGGCTCGCTCACGAGCAGGTTGCGCACGGTCTGCCGGTCGAAGCCGAGCTCCAGCACCACGATGCCATCGTCCGCTTCCTCTTCCGGCAACGTCGGATTCAAGTGCCCGCGCTTGACCTCGCCAGATGGGTTGTAGAACGCGGTGGGAATGCGATTCACCGTGTCCGCCAAGGTCGCCGCCGGGTCAGGCAGGGACGCCCAATTCCAAGCTTCGCGCCCGCTGCTGACGCGATCCGAGGTGTCCGCACTCTCCATGTCCTCGACGAACGCCGTGTTCTCGGTATTGGGATTGGGCATCGACATCGCCGCCTCGGCCGTCATCGTGATGGAGCTGCCGACTTTGGTGCGCGTGAATGGCAAAGCGTTGGCGAGCCACGTCATCCACCCTGGCAGGAAACGCAAGCTCAAGTTCACGTCGCCGACCAGATTGCGGCTGGGCTCGTCGCCAATCTGCGGCTGGCGTGCGAAGCTCCGCCGCGATTCCCACAGCCACACGGACGCGAGGTAACCGCGGCTGCCCAGCGAATACTTGCCGCTCGCCCCGAGCAAGGTCGCCTGGCCGGTGCCGAGCAGCGGCCGGAACGCATAGCTCACCTCGATCTTCGAGCTCGGAGTGATCTCATTCAGGACCGTGCCCTTGAAGGTGATCTTGCCGCCGGCGACCGGCTCGATGTCGTAGTCGACCCCGCGTGCGAGCGTGCGACCATCGAGCCGCACGACATCGCTGCCCTCGAGGATGTCCTGCGGCAAGGTGATTTCGGTCTCGGTGCCGCTGGTTCGCGCCAACAATTGATACTGATTGGCTGGAATCGTCTGATCGTTCTTCGGCAAGGTGTACATCGACGGGCTCACGGTTTCGCTGGCGCCGAACAGCTCCTCGCGGAAGGTCAGCGCGCTATCCTGCGACACCCCGGCGGTGATCAGTCGCTGGGTCACGACCTCGGGGGGCGGCGAGAAAGGTCGGAGCCCCGGCATGAACAGGAAGCCGTTCTCGCGATCGAGGAGATTGGCCCGGCTGATGTCGAAGAGGCCGTCCGGGCCGCCTTGCGGGAACGGCCGGTTGGCCTGGTTGAGCTCGTCGAGACCGAACATGTGCAGGTAGGTGGACTGGGGCAGGTGCTGCGGCACATTCGGCGTCTGGTTGCCGGCGCTGCGTGATTCGATGCTGAGCTCCAGATCCTGGACATTGGACGAGCCCAACAGGTAGACGTGGCGCATCATGAGCGGCGCGGTCGGGTGAAGCTCGTAGTCCGAATCCTGCTCGGGGTGGCGCACGAGGCGCAGCCGTGCGATGGGGCGAGTGCCGGGGGTCTCGTCGATGTTCCCCACCACGCGGCGGCGCGGGTCGTCGTAGCTCACACCGAGGGCATGCGAATCACCCACCGAGCCGTTGCGCAAATAGAAGCCCAACACAAGCTTCTGGCCGTTGGCATCGAACAGCACCCAGCCGATTTCCTCGTCGGTCAGGCGCCGCCACTTGGCGATGCGAAAATTCGGATCGCCGAAGTTGACGCCCACTTCCTGAATGGGCCAGCGCGCGGTGTTCGACGTCGCGTTGTACGTCGCGTCCATCTCCGCCGTGTTGAGGCCCGGTGCGAGACTCGCCACCCCGTAGCCGAAGAACGGCCGACTGTCCTCGGTCGCCGCGTTGCGGTCGTCGATGAAGATGTGGAAGTTGCCGAGAAAGCTCTGATCGATCAGCTGCCCCGGGACATACTCGCTGCCCGCCACGACTCCCGGGTCGAGCCCGTAGGAGTTGTAGAACACGACGCTGCTGGTGTCGGGAAGCTCGTAGAAAAAGAACCGATCGCGCACGTAGCGATTCTCTTCGATGGGAAAGACGCTGGCGCTGCCGCCGCTCGGTGTCAGCGTGCGCGTTTCCGCTTCGGTCTCTTCCTTCGCCGCCAGCACGGTGAGATCGAGCCCGGCGAGGCGCATGTCGGTCTTGACGCCGAACACACCCTGGGAGAGGCCTGCGGGTGCCACCAAGCGCGAGCCGGGCAACGTCAGGTTGGTGCCACCCAGGTCGATTCGGCGCACGATGTCGTCCTCGTAGCCCTCGTACCAGACGTTGATGCGGTTGGCGTCGGCCCCGAACGCGCTACTGTTGTGATCCACCGCGACGTGCACCTTGCCGCCGATGTTGCCCTCCAGCTTCACCTGCAGGTCTTGATCCATGTCCAATCTGGGGAAGAAGCTCTGTCCCCTGCCCTGCTCGGAAGCGATGAATGGCTGGACGCGCCGCGACTCGCCGGCGAAGGAGATGCTCTCTCGCCCGGAGATGCGAATGGTGGTGGCGTCGCGGCCGAACATCGTCGACAGCGGCCCGGGAAGCTCTTTGATCACCTGCACCGTGAAACCTTGGCCTGGCCCCCCCTCGGTTCCGGGACCCAACCCGCGGCCGCGTGTGCTTTCGCGCAGCCTGAGATCCGTGCTCGCCAGCAAGTCGTCTTGCTGCACGCTCCGTGGCGACGCCTGGACGCGCAGCGCGGGAGAAGAGAAATCGCGTGGTGTGTACACGTAGTAGGCGCCGTCGTAGAGGTAATACTCGGGCTGCGCCGGCAAGTAGCCAGGACTCTGAAGGTCGAACACGAGTCCCAGTTTCGGGCTGTAGTGCGTTTCGCTCCGAAGCGCTGTGCCTTGAGCCGCATCGATCGGGATCCGCAGCGAGACGCCGAACTCGAGCAACAAACCCCGAGCGCGCTGGTCCTGGCGCTCCATCAAGCGCTCCAGGTCCACGCGCAGTTGCGGCGGCTCGCTCGCAGCGACCGGCGCCAGCACGCACACGAGGCCGAGGACGAACCAAGGTCGCGCACGGTGCCGTCCGCGCTTCGACGCACCTCGCGCTCGTGCATGGGCTCGTCGCATGGTTCCCTCGAACCGTTGGGGGAGCGGGTCGCGGTCGGCGAGCAAGATCAGGGGGAGTCCTTCAACGGCAGCGTGTCCTTGTGGGAGGACAGCGCAGTCCACTCCAGAGGTCACGTGGGGCGTGACCTCCGACCGAGGCTGGTGCGTGTCGAACGGCCGAGACTTCCTGGTCGTTGGCCGACCGGGAACTTCCAGGCGTCCTTGGCGTCGAATCATCGCGGACCGCCCTCGGTCGAGACCCTTGTCCCCCCGAGGCCGGCGTGCTACGGTTCGCGTCGCCGCACTGGACATACAAGCTGCGCAACGGCAAAGACTTAGCGCAATGAGAACGATCGACCGCTACATCCTCAAGAGCCACCTGGGGCCGTTCGCCTTCGGCTTCTTCGTCACCACAGGCGTGCTCTTCACCCAAGTCCTCAAGCGGTTCCTCGACGATTTCCTGGCGAAGGGCATCTCTCCACTCACCATCGCCGAGGTGCTCGTGCTCAGCCTGGGTCATACACTTGCACTCTCCGTGCCGATGGCGGTGCTGGTCGCCACCCTGATGGCCTTCGGCCAGATGGCGCAGGATCAGGAGATCACCGCGCTCAAGGCCTCCGGCGTCAGCCTCTACCGCATCATGGCACCCGTGCTCGCGGGCTCCGCATTCATCTGCGGCGTGATGATTCTGTTCAACAACTACGTGCTCCCCGAGTCCAATCATCGCCTCGCCGGCTTGTTGATCGACATCGGCCAGAAGCGGCCGACGGTGAACATCGAGCCGGGAATTTATGTCGATGACTTCGAGGGCTACCGCCTCTACATCGGCGACAAGAACGAGGACTCGGACGAAATCCGTCATGTGCGCGTGCAACGCGACCGCCCCGACTCGAGCCCCGACATCCTGGTGGCCCCGCGCGGGAGGCTGTACTTCGTCAACAACGGCCAATCGCTGGTCATCGAGCTCTACGGCGGCGAGTGGCACCAGCTGCCGGACGAGAACAGTCTCGACTATCGTGTCACGCGCTTCGACTCACAAACCGTCATGATCCACGACGTCGCCGCGCAGCTGCAGCGGACCGCTCGGACGTCACGCGGCGATCGCGAAATGAGTCTGGCCATGATCCACGGTGCCATCGTCGACAAGCGCCAGAAGATCGACAAGCTGTTGCGCCGGGTCGACGAGCAGAGCCGCAAGCCCTTGCTGGCCAAAATGGAGCTGCTCGACCCGGCGCAGCGCACAGCGGCGCTGGCATCCCGCCGCGTGGTCAAACCCGGGCGACTGACAGCCGGCACCGAGGCGCGCCTGCGCGACACGGCACGGATGGAAAAAACATCCATCGACGGCTACGAGCGTTCGATTCGCCAGCTGCAGGTGGAACAGCACAAGAAGTACGCCATCCCCGCGGCATGCTTGGTGTTCGTTCTGCTCGGCGCGCCGCTGGCGTTGCGCTCGGGCCGCTCCGGCATGACAATGGCGATCGCCTTCAGCATCTCTTGCTTCCTGGTCTATTACCTGTTCCTGACCGGCGGCGAGAAGCTGGCCGATCGGCGCCTGCTGCCGCCGTTCCTGGCCATGTGGGCGGCGAACCTGACCTTCGGCATCCTCGGCGCGCTGCTCACCTGGCGCTCCGTGCGCGACAGTTCGACCATCAACTACCGCCGGCTCGATCCACGCACGTGGTGGCCCTGGCGACGGCGGTTCGCCTGAATGCGCCTCCATGACCGCTACGTCCTGGCTCTCTTCCTGCGCGTGCTGTTCTTTTGCATCGTGTCGCTGGCGTTGATCTTCCTGCTGATCGATCTCTTCGAGAAGATCGACGATTTCATCGACCACGACGCCCGGTTGAACGACGTCGTGCAGTTTTACGTCTACATGTTGCCCGAGATCCTGCGCCTGACCTTGCCGGTGAACATCATGCTCGCGACCATCATCAGCCTCGGCATCCTCGGCCGGCACAACGAGATCGTCGCCTTCCTGGCGAGCGGCGTCAGCATGCTGCGCCTGACGTCGCCGATCTTGCTCATCGCCATGGTGGCGGTGCTGCTGTCGACGCTGCTGGCCGAGTACGTGGTGCCGCGCACCAACTCGCGCATGCACCGCGTCCTGCACGTCGACATCCAGAAAGGCGAAGCGCAAGACGCGCGCGTGCGGCACAGCTTCGCCTTCCACGGCGAGGGCGACGTGCATTGGAACGCCAAATCGTTCAACACCCGCAACCAGACCTTGCGCGATGTCACCGTGTTCCGCTATCGCGACGGTCGCGTGGTCTGGCGCGCCTATGCCGAGACCGCCGTTTGGGAGGACAACGCCTGGGTGTTCCACAACGGGGTGCTGCGCACATTCGTGCCCGATTCGCTCGGCACCGGCATCCGCGAGCATATGGAAAGCTTCTCGAGCCACCGTTTCCACGAGCTCGCCGAAACGCCGGAAGACTTGGCGCGGCTCGAACCGGTGCCGGAAGCCATGAACTATGTGCAACTCAAGTCGCGCGTGGACCGCTTGCAGAAGAGCGGCGCTCAGGTGAACGATTACCTCGTCGACCTGTACACCAAGATCAGCTATCCCTTCACTTGCCTGGTCATGGCGTTGCTCGGCATCGGGCTGTCGGCATCCAAGCGCAAACCCGGCTTGCTGACCGGCGTCGGGCTCACGCTGACCATCGCCTTCACCTACTTGGCGCTCACCGAGCTCAGCGCGGCGCTCGGCAAGAGCGAGAGCATCTCGCCGCTCGTCGCCGCCTGGTTCAGCCCAGTTCTCTTCGGTGTCGCGAGCATCGGCCTCTTCGCGCGCGTCAACCGCTGACCCTCGCGCCGGGCCGCTCGTGCGGCCCGGCGCGGCGGCGCCGTGGTTCGTAGTAGGATCCGCCTCTGGCTCCTCGCGCCCGTGGCTCAACGGATAGAGCATCGGACTTCGGATCCGAGGGTTGGGGGTTCGAATCCCTCCGGGCGCGCCAGCCACTCGCTCGCGCCGCGCACGCGATGGTTTTGCGACACAGGAGGAAGAACGAACGATGAACGAACCTGGAGTTTGGCGGGTTTGCAACGTGTGCAAGAAGCCGATTCGTTACGGGGCCATCTACAACCGCTGCTCCGTGTCCACCTGCAACGGGCCGCGGAAAAACTACGTCTTCTGCACCTTCGGCTGCTGGGACGCGCATTTGCCCGACCAAAACCACCGCAACCCGGAGTGCGTCGAGGAAACTGCGCCGTCGCGCTGATCGCCGGACCACGACGTGGGGCTCCGCGCCGCCCGCGCCGGCAGGTGCGCGCCTTCCTTCTCCCGACTCGAGCGCCCGCTACTTCTTCGAGATCTGGCGCTCCGGATTGGTGAAGTAGGCGGTGAACGCCAAACGGTCGGCGGTTTGTTCGATCGTCTTCCCGAGCGGCGTCCCCCCTCCATGTCCGGCGCGAGTCTCGACGCGGATCAGTACCGGTGGCCCGGCGGCCGCCGTCGACTGCACCATGGCCGTGTACTTGAACGAATGTCCGGGGTACACGCGGTCGTCGTGATCCGCCGTCATCACCAGCATCGCCGGGTATCGTGCTCCCGGCTTCACGTTGTGGTAGGGAGAATACGCGCGCAGGAACCGGAAGCCTGCTTCGCTGTCGGAGGTGCCGTAGTCCCCCGCCCAGGCATAGCCGATGCCGAACTTGTGGTACCGCAGCATGTCCAGGACGCCGACGCTTTGCGTGGCCACGGCGAACAGGTCGGGCCGTTGGTTGGCGACGGCTCCGATCAACAACCCGCCGTTCGAACCGCCGAAGATTGCCAGACGCTGTGCCGAAGTGAGTTTCTCGCGCACCAGATACTCCGCCGCCGCGATGAAATCGTCGAACACGTTCTGCTTGTGCTCCAGCGTGCCGGCCTTGTGCCACTCCTCGCCGTATTCGTTGCCGCCGCGCAAGCAGGCTTGCGCAAAGATGCCACCGGACTCCATCCAGACGAGATTGGCGACCGAGAACGAAGGCGTGAGCGAATTGGCGAAGCCGCCATACCCGTACAACAAAGCCGGCGCATGGCCGTCCTTCTGCAGTCCTTTGCGGTGCGTGACGAACATCGGCACGCGCGTCCCATCCTTCGAACGGTAGAACACCTGTTCGGTGACGTAGTCGCCAGGCTCGAAGCGGAGACGCGCTTGGCGGAAGGGCGTGCTTTGTCCACTTCGGAGATCGTGGCGGTACACCGTGGACGGCTGGTTGAACGACGAGTAGTCGAAGTAGAGCACCGGATCGTCCGGGGAGCCGAGCGCGGCCCGGACCGAGCCAGTGCCGGGGAGTGCGATTTCTCCCAGGCTCTTGCCACTGGTCGAAAACCGCCGCAGCTTCGAAGCCGCATCGTGCAGGGTTCCGATGAGCAATTCGCCGCCGGCGTGCAGCGCGAGATCGATGACGTCCTCCGACTGCGGGATGACTTCCCGCAGCGCGACTGGATCCGGTCCGCCGAAGTCCAGGGAGACGATGCGGAACCGGGGTGCGTCGAGGCTGGTCTTCAAGTACAGCACAGAGCCCTCGCTGCCGACGAATTCGTAGTGCGCGTCGAAGCCAGCGATCAGCTGGCGGAGCGGTGCGTCCAAGCGCGGAGCGCTCGAAGTCCCGAGATCCTTGACGTACAGCTCGTTTTCGCCCTCCTCCGTGCGCTCGAGAGCGAGCAGCAGGAAACGGCCGTCGCCCGTGACCTTGGACCATGCGAACCACTGCGGCTGGTCCGGCCTCTCGTAGATCAACACGTCGTCTTTCTGCTCGGTGCCAATCCTGTGGTAGCAAACCTTTTGATGGATGATTTCTCTCGCCGCTCCGATGGACGAGGCATCCGGGAAGCGGGAGTAGAAGAAGCCCGCCGTTCCGCCGCGCCAGCTGATTCGCGCAGCGTCGAAGTTGAAGTTGACGCCCCGGATCCGATCCGGCAGATCCTCGCCCGTTGCGATGTCGCGCAGCCGGTACTCGACCCAGTCCGAGCCGGCGGTCTGCTGTGCGTAGAGCACCCACCGCTCGTCGGGCGACACCGTCCAATGCGCCATCGCCACAGTGGCGTCCTCGGACCATGAATTGGGGTCGATCAGCACACGCGGCTCGGCGTCGCCAGGTTTCTGCACGTACAAGACCGCATGGTTCTGCAGACCGTCGTTTCGGGTGTAGAACAACGTCCCGGAGCGGGTTTGCCGCGGAACGCCGTAGCGCTCGTAATTCCACAGCTCCTGGAGCCGGGCTCGAATCGCCTCCCGGTCGGGCAACGCCGCGAGGAAGGGCTGCGAGAGCGAGTTCTGCGCCTCGACCCAGGCTTTCGTTTCCGCCGAGTCGAGGTTTTCCAGCCAGCGATACGGGTCGGGAACCTTCGTGCCGAAATAGTCGTCGACGACGTGTTCGCGCCGAGTGTCCGGATACTTGATGGGTTCGGTTTGTGCCTGCGCGGCACCGCCCGTGAGAATCACCAGAAAGGTGGTTGTGATCAGGCGTCGAGCCGCTTGCATGGCGATCCTCCCAGGATCGGGTTACAGCACGTCGGCGGGGATGACGGCGAGGAAGTGCTGCAGGATGCGCGAGGTCGCGCCCCAGATGATGTCGTCGCCGAAACGGCACGAGCGCAAATGGTACGTGTCGCCGCGCCAGGTCCGGATGTCGTCGAACCACGCCGCGGGGTCGCGCAACACTTGCATCGGCACGTGCAGCACACGCTCCACCTCGCCGCTCTGCAGGCGCATCGACCTGCCTGCATCGATCGCACAGACGAAGGGTGTCACCAGGAATCCCGTGACCGTGGCGATGTCGTCGAGTCGGCCGAGGACCCGCACCGCGCCAGGCGGTACCCCGATCTCCTCGTCCAGCTCGCGCAGCGCGGTGGCCTCGAGGCTCGGGTCGTCGGCATCCCGCATGCCGCCCGCGAGCGAGATCTCGCCCTTGTGGTGCTCGACTGCGTGGCTCCGCTTGGTGAGGATGACGCCGTAGCCCTCGGTGCGTTCGAGCAACACGACGACCGCCGCCGGACAGAGCGGCGCCTTCGGTTCGACGACGCGCGGATCGAGATCGCCGAGCCGCTTCGGCGTCCGTGTCCGCAGCAGATCGACCACGCGCGCCTCGGTGCTGGCGAACGCGGCGGGACCCTCAGACTTTGGCGAAGACACGGCTCTTGAGCTGCTCGAGCTTGTCGAGCTTTTCCCAGGTGAAGCCCTCGTCCTCGCGGCCGAAATGACCGTAGGCTGCCGTCTTGCGGTAGATCGGCTGGCGCAGGTTTAGCGCCTCGGTCATGCCGCGGGGAGTGAGCGCGAATGTTTCGCGCACAGCGCGTGCGATGCTGTCCTCGTCCACCTTGGCGGTGCCGAAGGTTTCGACCAGCACCGACACCGGCTCGGCGACGCCGATCGCATACGCCAGCTGCACTTCGGCCTCGTCGGCGAGACCGGCAGCGACCACGTGCTTGGCGATGTGGCGCGCGGCGTAGCTTGCCGAGCGGTCCACCTTCGACGGGTCCTTGCCGCTGAACGCGCCGCCGCCGTGCCGGCTCCATCCGCCGTAGGTGTCGACGATGATCTTGCGCCCGGTCAACCCGCAGTCGCCCTGAGGCCCGCCGGTCACGAAGCGATCGCTGGGGTTGATGAAGTGCTGCACGTTCTTCGCGTCGATGTCCTCGGTGGCGAGCACCGGCTGGATCACGTGTTCGATCAGATCCTGGCGCATGCGGCTGATGGTGACGTCGGGATCGTGCTGCGCCGAGAGCACCACGGTGCGGACGCGGATCGGACGGCGGCCGTCGAACTCGATCGTGACCTGTGATTTGCCATCGGGCCGGAGGTAGGACAGCGTGCCATCGCGGCGTACCGCGCTCAAGCGCCGCGTCAAGCGATGCGCCAGCACGATCGGCATCGGCATCAAAGACTTCGTGTGCCCGCAGGCGTACCCGAACATCAGGCCTTGATCGCCGGCGCCTTCACGGTCGACAGCGGCTTGGATGTCGGGTGATTGCTTGTCGATCGCCGTGAGCACCGAGCAGGTGGCGGCGTCGATTCCATACTCGGCGCGCGTGTAGCCGATGTCGCGAATCACGCGCCGGACGAGGTCCGGAACCTGCACTTGCGCCGTGCTCGTGATCTCGCCCGAGACGAGCGCCAAGCCGGTGGTCACCAGCACCTCGCACGCCACCCGGCTGGTCGGGTCCTGGGTCAGCATGGCGTCCAGCACGGCATCCGAAATCTGGTCGGCGATCTTGTCCGGGTGACCTTCCGTGACCGATTCGGAAGTGAATAGGCGTGTCTCGGGCATCTCGTCTCCTTCGTCGACTCCGGTCTATCGCCGCCTTCCGCGGCGTGATGGTGGATCCAATGTGGGCAACATTCTAGCACGAGCCGTACCCCACGGAGCCCTGGGTCAACCCGGGCCGCGCAGCCTCGCCTTCAACTCTTGGATCCGCTCCACGGGGGACGGATCCACTTGGCGCAGGAACGCGAGATAGACGCTGGTGTAATCCGCCAGCATCGTGATCTCGAGCATGCGTGCCAGGTCGTCCGGGGCTTCGGGCTCCAACCATTCGACCCCTGCTAGGACGGGGCGCAGCAGATCCGCCGTCGCCTGCAGTCGGCGCCGGATGGGTGCTGGATCCTGCGGGTCGGCGAGCAGCAACAATTGCACCTTTCCGCCGAGGGCGTAGGCGTCCGGCCCCATGATCTCGTTGTGGTGCATCTCGGGGAGCGCGCTCGCGAGCGCCATGACCTTGGCGTTCTCGTTCAGCTGCGCCTTCCATCGCCGGCCCACGGGCTCGAGCAAGCCGGAGCCGGTGCAGATCCAGATCACCTTGTCCGCGGCCATCGCGGCGAGCTGCTTGGCGCGGTTCTGCACGGCGGGGGTCTCGGGCCCGAGTTGGGATGCAAGTTGCTCCAGTTGTCGCGCCGCCGCCTCGATCGCCGGCTGCGGCGAGGCTGGGAGCAGCTTGGCGCAATGCAGAACCCAAAGGATCGCGCCGAGCGTGTGACCGAGCGCAGCCCGCGGCTGCAACCCAGCGGCCAAGGACAGGACCGGCACGCCCGCCGCGGCCGCGCGCCGGGCGAGCTCGCCTCCCGAGGTGAGACACAGATGCGGCACATGCGCCGGCACTGCGGCGAACGCAGAAAGAGTTTCCTCCGTGTCGCCTGAATAACTACAGAAGAGGACCAAGGTCTGCGCGCTCACCCAGCCCGGCAGACCATAGTTCCGGTGCACCTGCACGCGAGCTCCTCGGCTCGCGCCCCAAGCGGCAGCGTAGTCGCCGCCGATCGCGGATCCGCCCATGCCACAGACGAGAAGTTCGGTGGGCGGCCTCTGGAGATCGAGCGCCTCGATCGCGACACGCACCTGCGGCATGCGCGTCCCGGCATGAGCCAGCTGTGTCGCGAGGTCCGCGACTTGGCGCAGCATGCCGCCCGGATCGAGGTCGCGCAGGCGATCGGGAGAATCGAGGCGGCTCACGGGGCGTCTTCGTTGCTCTCGGCCGCGACGAGCTCGGGGAAGCGCTCGTGCATCACCGACGACACCAGGTGCCGGATCTCGGCCGCGGTCGACAACCCGAGCGCTTTGTGCGCCAGCGTCTTGGCTTCGTCATAGGTGATGCCGCGGATGATGCGTTTGACCTCTGGAATCATGTAGGCGCTGATCGACAGCTCGTCCAGTCCCAGGCCGACGAGCAGCACGCTGTACAACGGATCGCCGGCGATCTCGCCGCACATGCCGACCCAGATCCCTTCCGCATGCCCGGCATCGACGGTGTTGCGCACCAAGCGCAGCACGCTCGGATGCATCGGTTCGTATAAATAGCTGATGCGGGCGTTGCTGCGGTCGACTGCGAGCGTGTATTGCACCAGATCGTTCGACCCGATGCTGAAGAAGTCGGTCTCCTTTGCCAGCAGGTCGGCGATGGCGACGGCGCTCGGAGTCTCGATCATCAGCCCCACCTCGACGCCTTCGTCGAAGGCCCGGCCTTCCTGCTGCAGCTCGGCTTTGACCTCGTCCACCAGGGTGCTCGCGGCGCGCACTTCTTCGAGCCCGGTGATCATCGGGAACATGATCTTCACCTTGCCCGCCACGGAGGCGCGCAGGAAGGCGCGCAGCTGGGTGCGCAGGATGTCGTGCCGCGTCAGCAGGAAACGGATGCCTCGCCAGCCCAAAAACGGGTTGAGCTCGCTCTTGCCGGGCCCCAAGTAGCTGGCGAACTTGTCGCCGCCGATGTCGAGGGCACGGAAGATCACCGGGTCCGGTGCGATGGCGCGCACGATCTGGGTGTACTGCACCACCTGCTCTTCCTCGCTCGGCAACGCATCGCGGGTGAGGAAGAACCATTCGGTGCGGTACAGTCCGACGCCCTTCGCTCCCTTGGCGAGCGCCACCTCGGAGTCTGCCGGCGTCTTGACGTTGGCGGAGAGCTCGATCTTGCGGCCGTCGCGTGTCACCGCGGGATAGTCCTTGAGTGTCAGCAGCTCGCGCTCGAGTTCTTCGAACTTCGTGCGCGCCGCTGCGAATTCACGCAGCGATTCCGGCGTCGGCCGCAACACCACTTGGCCGGTGTTGCCGTCGAGGATGATGCCGTCGCCGTGCTCGATATGATCGCTCAGCCCCTCCACGCCGACTACGGCGGGAATGCCGAAGCTGCGCGCCAGGATCGCGGCATGGGCGGTGCGTCCACCGCGGTCGGTGGCGACACCGAGGACGAAGCGGCGGTCGATCATCGCGGTGTCCGAGGGCACCAGATCGCGCGCCACCACGATCGCTTCCTCGTTGAGGCTGCCGAAGGAAGCGGTCTCGAGACCGATGAGATTGTGCAACACGCGGCGGCGGACGTCCTCGACATCGGCGCGGCGCTCGCGCAAGTAGACGTCGCCAATGGCGTCGAAGGACTCGAGAATGCGGCCGATGACGCGGTTGAAGGCGAACTCGGCGCACATGAGGTCCTTGCGCACCAGCGCCTCGGTGTCTTCGATGGCTTTCGTGTCCTGCAGGATCAACAAGTGGGCATCGAAGATCTTGGCATGGTCTTCGCCGATCTTCTCGGCCAAACGCATGCGGTTCTCGCGGATCTCTTCGCTGGTGCGAGCCAGGGCCGCATGGAAGCGTGCCAGCTCGGCCTCGACGCGCTCCGGAGCGACGATGAAATTCGGCGCCACGATCTCGCGCGGGCGCTGCACGTAGGCGCGCCCGACCGCGATGCCCGGCGCCACCGCCAGACCGCGCAAACGCATCTCTTTGCCGGCTCCGGCCATCTCACGGCTCCTCGTGAAATCCGTGCTCGACCAACGTCTTGAGCGCATGCACCGCTTCGGCCTCGTCGGGTCCGTCGGCGGTAATGATCAGCGGCGTCCCGAGCACCGCGCCCAATGTCGCCAGTCCGAGGATGCTCTTGCCATCCACCGGGGACATTTCGTCGGTCGCCACCTGGATTTGCGCTTGAAAGCGCGCCGCCAGATGCACGAACGTCCCGGCCGAACGCAAGTGCATGCCCTTGGCGTTGCGGATCCGCGTCTCGACGCGCGTCATCGGCAGGTGTTCATGGTTGGCCCCCGCGCAGCTCCGCGGACCCGCTGGGTTGGTGACGCCGACGACCGCGGCCCATGGTACCCGAGGCGCGGCTCCGGCCGCCACCTCGGCGCGTCTCATGCATCGGCGAGACTCTGGACCACGGTCGCGCTCCAGCGCTCTCCGCGCTGCAGCGGTCGTGACGCGATGAACAGGAAACACGAGCCCTGGTAGACGCGTTCGAAACCGGACTCCGAAGTGGAGACGGTTTCGATCGGAGCACGCCAGACGTCCATCGGCTCGCTGCAACGCATGACCACGCGGACACCGCTCCACGCGTCGACGACATCGAGACGGCGCACACCGCTCGAGCTGCCGCGGCTGGCCAGGTGCCCGTCGGCGAGACGGGAACCGTTCACCTCCAGCCAGCGGTCGGGGGCGTTCCCCGCCAGCAGGTTGGCGGCCAGCTCGATGCCGAAGCGAGGGGTGCCAACCGACTCGCCTTCGAGCCAGACCTCGTAGTCGGCTTCGAGGTCCCGATCGGTGAGCCGCATGCGGCGCACGACGAGAATCTGCCCGGGACCTGCGGATGTGGCGAACGACGCATTGCACTCGAGACGCACGCCATCGAGCTCCAAGCGCCAATCGTAGGCGAGCGTCGCGAGCGGCACGAGATCGGGCAGCGCTGCCGCCGCAAAGTCTTCGGAGGTCGCCGTCGCCGGGAACAAGTGATCGATGAACGACCCCTTGCGATAGGCGTCGTACACCAACGACTGCACGAGATCCGGCGCCTTCACCCGCACCAGATCGTGGATGCTGACTGCCTTCTCCGTGTCGTCCGTTCCGGCCGTGTCCAGGTGCCGCAGCTTGTCGTGGTAGGCCTCGGGACGCCGGGTCAGCACATCGAGGACGTTGAAGCCGCGTCGGCGGTCGTCGAGCTCGTAGACCGCGCCGCCGCTATCGGGCTTGAGCACCGCCAGCGCACGTTCGCTGCGCAGCAGGATCTCGGGACGGCCGTCGACATCGTAGTCCAGCACCTCGCGCTCCGGCATGCCGTCGTCGGCAAGCGCGTCGGCACGGATCAGCTCGTGATAGACGGCGGAACGCAAGTGCGGCAAGTAGAGACCGCCGAACAGGCCGTGCCAGTAGGCGTCGTTGGATTGCCCGCGCCACAAGTGCATGGTCGCGGCGTCGACAGCCTCGCCCGGCACGCGACGCTGCTCCAAGCGGCGGCTCACGTGCAGCATCTTCTTGTGCATCCAATTGCCTTCGGAATAGCGCGCCAGGAAGTTGCGCCAGAATCCGCCGCGGATGAATTGCACCAGATCGCCGCCGTCGGCCAGTGCCGCCACCATCGCGCGCGCCGCGTGCAGCTTGGGCTGCGCCGCCGCCGGCAGCGCCCACTCCATCATCTCACTGTAGGACGCCGTCGGCAGATAGATCCGCCCGCGCGGCGGGTGCGTCGCCAGACTGTCGGCGAAAGTCGTCAAATGCAGCCAATCGGTGTGGGTCTCGAGCGCTGTGCAGAAGCGCTCCATCCATCCTTGCTCGTAGCAGCGCGCATGGGTTCCCGGCCAGACGCCGAACTTCTCGCCGTCATCGGCGTGAACCAGCAGCACGTCCTCGTCGGCGTCGGCCTGCCGGCGCAGAAACGCGACCGTCGCCTCCGGTTCCTCGAAGGGCAGCAAATAGCGCAACGTCTTGGCGATGGGAAACACGCGCAGCAAATGGCCGTTGTCCTCGGTGACGAACGAGCCCACGAGCGACTCGGCCGGCCAGCCCGCACTCTGGAAATGCGTGTCGTCGAGGACCGTGTACGCCAGCCCGGCGCGAACCAGCGATTGCGCCAGTTGTGGCTCCCACGCTCGCTCCGCCAGCCATGCACCGCGCGCGGCAACGCCGAAGCGCGACTGCAACCACTCGGTTTGGCGTATGAGCTGGCCCTGCCGGTCGACCTCGGGAATGGCGGACAGAATCGGTTCGTAGAACCCGCCCGACAGCAGCTCGACCTGGCCGCGCTGCAGCATCACACGCATGCGCTCGAGGTACTCGGGATGCCGCGCTTCGATCCACTCCCACAGGCCGCCGCTCTTGTGCAAACAAAACCGCACTTGCCGGTGGCGGAAGAGCACGTCCAGCATCGGTGCGTACGCGCGCACGTAGGCATCTTCGAGAACGTGCTCGAAGTTCCCCACCGGCTGATGATCATGCAGCGCGAAAATGAACGAGACACGGCCCATGCGTCCTCGCCAGGTTCAAGGCCACAAGCGCTGGAGCGTCTGCGAATCGATGCGGACAGCCGGCGTCGACGGCACGTCCTGCGCTTCCAAGGCGACCCCGCGATCGAGCAGCGCACGCAGGTCACGCGCCGTCGCCGCTGAGATCGCGACCGCTTCGAGCAATCGCGGCGCCCCGGCCACATGCAGTCCCCCGACCTGGATGCGACGCACCGCGGCGCCGAGCTGCACCAGCCGCAGCGCATCCGCCGCGCTTCCCAGCACCCACAGCGTGCGCAGCGCGTTCTCCGGCTGCCCGAGTGGAATCGCCGCCGCAGCCACCGTCGTCACTTGGATGTCGAAATCGCCTTCGGCGAGATCGCGATACATCGCCACACGCTGCGGATCGGCGGCGGTCGAATCGTGCGCCAAGATCACGCGCTCGGCAGCGAACCACGTGGCCCACGTCTGCAGCACCTGCGCGTGCAGGAGGCGATCATCGATCCGCACCAGGACGGCGCTCACGCCGTCGGCCCTTTGAGCAACTGGACCGAATTCCGGCCGCGCTCGAGGAGCCGCGCCACCATGCCGTCGAGGTCGTGATCATCGCGACGCAGGAGAAAATCGACCAGCATCGGCAAGTTGACGCCGGAGAGGATGCGGACATGGGGAAAGTCGACGAGCGCCCCCAAGCTGGAGGTGGCGCAGCTGCTGCCGCGCGAATCGACGAAGACGATGCAGGGCCGCGGCCCGAGCCGGTCGATGGCGGCACGCACCTCCGCCGCCATGTCCTCCAGCGAGCCGCCGTGGTTGGACACCACGTCCAGCGCCGTCACCTCGCCGACCACCTGCGAAGCGGCCGCGCGCAGCGCCTCGGCCAGCGGCCCGTGGGCGACGATCACACCCGACAGGCGCGGCGCATCATTCCTTGTCGTGGGCAAGGTACTCCTCGAGGTGCGCCTTGGCTTTATTGTTGCTGAGGATGCGCTCCTGGAGGTTGGCCGCGGCGTTGTAACCGTAGGTGCGCAGCATGTGATCCAACGCCACCACTTCCGCTAGCACCGTGACGTTCTTGCCGGGGAAGATGGGAATGACGACGGTGGGGATCGGAACGCCGAGGACGTCGGTCGTCATGCGATCGAGACCGGTGCGGTCGTAATGCTGGTCGGCGCGCCATTCCTCGAGGCGCACGACCACCTCGATGCGCTTCTGGATGCGGATGGCGCGTATGCCGAAGATCTCGCGCACGTCGACGACCCCGATGCCACGGATCTCCATGTTGTGCTGCAACAGATCGCGCCCGTGCCCGATGACGACGTCCTCCTTGCGCACGAGCTCGACCACGTCGTCGGCCACGAGACGCTGGCCGCGCTCCACCAGATCCAGGGCGATCTCGCTCTTGCCGATGCCGCTGCGCCCCATGATCAGCAACCCGACGCCGTAGACATCGACGAGAGAGGCGTGGATCGAGTCGCGCGGGGCGAAAAAATCGGTCAGGAGCTCGGTGAGAGAGTGCAGGAACGGCGTCGTCGACAGCGGCGTGCGCAGCACCGGCACATGGCGCTCCTCGGCGCGCTGCAGCAAGTAGGGCGGCAGCCGCAGCGACTTGGTGATGATGATGCAATTCAAACGAAACTTGAACAAGCGGTCGATGGCGGCGCGTTGCGCCGCGTCGGCCATCGTCTCCAGGAAGGTGATCTCGGTTTCCCCGAGGATCTGGATGCGGTCGTCGAGGAAGTTACGCGTGTGCCCGGCCAAGCACAGGCCCGGGCGGTTGACCTCGCGCACCGTGATGTCGCGCTCGGACTCGGGGCTCGCGGTCAGCAGCTCGAGCTTGTAGATCTCGCGCTTGTGTTCGAAGAAATCCGCCACGCGAAAGACGCGCACACTGCACCTCCCGGCGGCGTCATTCTAACAACGGCGTGCCGCCGCCGCCATGGCTGTCCGCGATTCGGTCTGGACGCAGGCCCGCTGGCATCAGTGTGTGGCGTGGAGGTTCAGCACCCCGTAATGGCCATCGTCACGCTTGAAGACGATATGGATGAGCTCGCTCGAACGATTGGCGAACACGACGAAGCTCTCCTCCGCCTGCTCCAGGCGCAGGATCGCCTCGTCCACCGTCATCTTCTCGATGGGGAAATCACCCGCATGCAAGAGCTCGTGCTCCTGCGGCGTGCGTCCAACAGTGCCGGCACGCAGCACGCGCAAGGTGCCGGCGAACGGCGTGCCGTTGCTCGTGGCCGCCGCTTTGGCGCCGGCTCGGCGACGTGTCGTGGTCCGGCGGTCCTTGAAGCGGCGAACTTGCCGCTCGAGCTTGTCGGTGACCCGATCGAGCGCCGAGTACATGTCGTCGGCGATCTCCTTGCCGGTGAAGTCCTTGCCGCGCGTGTGCAGGACCACTTCGGCGCGGAAGCGGTGCTTCTCCGTGCTCAGGATCACCACGGCCGAGAGGATCTTGTCCATGAAGCGGTGCAAGCGGGTCAGACGCGCGTCGAGATAGGTGTGTAGAGCGGGAGTCACTTCGTAGTGTCGGCCTGTGACCGTGACCTGCATGGCAAACGCTCCTTTGCAGCGCATCCGGTGCGGATGAATCGATCGCGGCATGGGGAGAAACATGGCGAGAGGTGAGCTGCCGGAGACCCTCCGGCAGCTGTGGAACCTTGGTGGCGCATCGGCCCGCGGGCCCGACCCGCTTCGCGATGGGCGCTCCAGCACTGACATCGAGCGTCCGTTCCTCGCAACGATCTGCGAATCCGACGCGTTTCTGGCGCTCAGTACTGCTTCCGCAACCGCGCCGGCAGGATCCTCAGCTGCTCACGGTACTTGGCGACCGTGCGGCGCGCGATGATCAGCCCGCCCTGCTTCAAGATGTCGGCGATCTTCTGGTCCGACAGCGGCCGTCGCGCATCTTCCTTGCCGATGATCTCGAGGATCTGCGACTTCGCCGCCTTCGCCGACACTTCGTCTCCATCCTCGGTGTCGAGGCTGGAGGAGAAGAAGTACTTGAGCTCGAAGACGCCGCGTGGCGTCTGCACGTACTTGTTCGTCGTGACGCGACTCACCGTACTCTCGTGCATCCCGATTCTACTGGCGACTTGTTGCAGGGTCAAGGGCCGCAGGGAACCCGGACCGCGCTCGAAGAACTCGCGCTGTTCGTCGACGATGCACTCCATGACCTTGACCATGGTCTTGCGGCGCTGCTCGATGGTCTGGATCAGCCAGCGCGCCGAGGACAGGCGTCCGAGGATGAAGTCGCGCGTTTCCTTGTTGCCGTTGACCGGCGCGCGGTCGAGCTCGCGCTTGTAGGCCGTGCTGATCCGCAGGCGCGGGACGTTCTTGTCGTTGAGGAACACGACGTATTCCTCGCCCACGCGTTCGACGATGAGGTCCGGCGTGATGTAGCGCACTTCCTCGGTCATGAGCTCGAACCCAGGTTTGGGGTCGAGATCCTTGATGGCGTTGGCGTGCTCCTGCACCTCTTCGACGGAGATGTGCAGCTTCTTGGCGATTTCGGTGTACTTGCGCTGCTTCAGCGCGTCGAAGTGGTCGCGAATGATCTCGGCGGTGACCGAGTTGCTCAAGCCGCGCTGGCGCAGCTGGATGAGCAGGGCTTCCTGCAGGCTGCGCGCGCCGATGCCGACCGGTTCCATGCTCTGGATGAAGGCCAGAACGCGCGCCACCACCGCTTCTTCGACCTTGAAGGTGTTGGCGACTTCGACCAGCGAGCAGGTGAGATATCCGCTCTCGTTCAGGCTCCCGACGAGGTACTCGCCGATGCGCAGCTCGATCTCGTCGCTGGTGAGAATGCGCAGCTGGCCGAGGAGCGAATCGATGAACGACGTGCGCGCCACCGGCACACGCTCGAAGAACTCCTCCTGCTGATCCTCGCTGCGCTTGTAGCCGAGATCGAAGCCATCGCCGAAGTAGTCGTCCCAGGATTCGTCGGGCTCTTTGTCGTTGGTTGCGGACGAATCCTCGGTCTCGCTCGGCGCTTCCGTCGGCTCCGCCACGGGCGCTTCCTCGGCCTCTTGGGTCGAGGCCTCGGCCCCCATTTCTTCCTCGTCGTCCTCGATGTCCTCGACTTCCTCCAACATCGGGTTCTGCAGAATCTCCTGCTTGAGGATCTGCTGCAGCTCCAACGTCGGCACCTGCAACAGCTTCAAGGCCTGCTGCAGCTTCGGGGTCATGACCAGACGTTGTGTCTGGCGCATCTGGAGGCCGAACTTCATCTCCACGACGGATCCGCCCTTCCCTACTCAGAGTTGGAAGCGCTCTCCTAAATAAATCTTGCGCGCTTCCGGATCGGACGCAAGGTCATGCGCCGTTCCCGACAACAGAATCTTGCCTTCGTACATGATGTAGGCACGATCGGTAATCCGCAGCGTTTCGCGCACGTTATGGTCCGTGATCAGGAGTCCCATGCCACGATCGCGCAGTTGACTCACCACCGCCTGGATGTCGGCGACTGCGATCGGGTCGATCCCCGAGAACGGTTCGTCGAGCAGCATGAACTGCGGATCCATGGTCAGCGCGCGCGAGATCTCCACCCGGCGGCGTTCGCCGCCCGAAAGCTGCGTGCCCAGGTTCTTGCGCACGTGCACCAGCCGCATCTCCTCCAGCAACATCTCCAGGCGCTGCTGGCGCTCGGTGCGAGTCATTCGCCGTGTCTCCAGGATGGCGGTGATGTTCTGCTCCACCGTCAACCGCCGGAACACCGAGGGCTCTTGCGGCAGGTAGCCCAGCCCGCGCCGCGCGCGTCGGAACATCGGCAGGCGCGACACGTCTTCGGATCCGAGCAGCACCTTGCCGGAGTTGGGCTGGATCATCCCCACCAGCATGTAGAACGTCGTGGTCTTGCCGGCACCGTTCGGTCCCAGCAGTCCGACGATCTCGCCGCTGCGCACCTGCAAGTCGATCCCGTCGACGACGAGCCGTGCGCCGTACGACTTGGTGAGGGCTCGGCCCTCGAGAATCCCGGCGCGCGCCTTGCCGTTGGTCGTCATCGCCGTTCCGCGCCCACGGGTCCGGTCAAATTCGGGCTGCCGATGTCGACAAGATCGAGGTTCGGATCCGTGGTCAAGCCGCGCCCGGTGAGAACCTCGGGATCGCCGCGGCGTGTGATGCGCACGAGCTCTTCGCTGCGGATCTTCTGCATCTCGCGATCCCAGAAGAGCGATTCTGTCTCCAGGCGCGCGCCCTCCACCGTTTCCACCACGACGTTGCCGGTGGCGGTCAAGCGCCCGCCTCCCAGGGTTCCCTGGCGTGCCGTGAGCACCGACACGACCCTTCCCGCTTCGTAGAATTCGACTCGGATGTTCTCGGCGCGCGTCTTCTCGTCTGCGTACCCGCGCGCTACCCGCGCGTGGAAGACGTAGCGCACCTCACCGCTGTCGCTGGCGGTGGTCGTGAAGTTGCGTGTGATTTCGGTGGCGCCGTCGTCCGTGTCGACGGAGCCGGGGTCGTCATCCCGCCCGCAACCCGCGATCAGGAGCGCGAGCGCTGCTGCGAGCCGACCGGTTCTGTTCCTGGCGAGATTCCAGGCTTCGCGCACGATCGTCTCCGTTCTCGCAGGAGCCTCGTCACTCGATAAGTAACAGAAGCCGGACCCGACGTCAAGCAACCGTCATGCCAAGTCGATGAATTTAATTAAGCTGATGTTCCACATTCACTTGCGGCTCCGATGCCGGCGCGATGCGACCCCGAGCAACCTACGAGGGGTCGAATTCCGTGCGCTGGGTGGACGCGGGCTGTTCGTTCCATGCATGCGCCGATCGAGGCGTGCCAGGAGTTGCCGATCTCGTGCCCCGAGACCAAAGAGATCTTCCACGCAGGCGTCCAAGTCGGTGCGACTCGCCATCGGGCTCGACTCGAGGCGGCGTACGGCACGGCCCACGGATGGCGTGGGTGGCGTCCGCGGCCACGGCAACCGACGCACGTACGGCGCGTTGAGGCGCAGGTACCCGCCCGACTGCGCCACGCCGCCGAAGAGCCCGCGGTAGAGCACTGCATAGAGACGCGAGTTGAGCAGCGCCATCAGGAGCGTGCGTCTGGAATCTCCGGTTTCCGGCACTGGCACGAAGTAGACGCGGCCGAGCAGGTCGCCTCGAGCGTCGAAGGCAGCGTGCAGTCGCCGGAACATCCCCGGGATGACGACCTTCGTCACCTTCTGCCGCGCCAAGCTGCGGGAAGCCAGTCGCAGTGTTCCCGCCGCGAAACGCCGGCGGTTGCGCACACGAAACGGCGCGATGTCGCCGCTGCAGATGATCCGATCGCAGCCGCGATCGATGGCACGATTGAAGCCGGGGGTCGCGATGCCGCAGCCGACGCTCACCACGTCCCCGAGCCGGGGCATGGACATCAACCGTTGCAACAGAGGCCATATCGTCGCCGGAAGGTCGAGCGGCACCACGTGCTGCGGCAGAGCCAAGAGCGCCGATTGAGGCCAGCGCGTGCGAACCGTGCCGTCGGCAGCGTGCACGGCAACGCAGTGCGCTTCGACGGGACGGCGGGCGCGCAACACCAGGATCACTGGATACGCGGCGCAGCCGGCGAAGACGTCCTCGCCCGCCAGGTCCCAGATCTCGTCGACACACGTGTCTTGCAGCAAGCGACGGCGCAGGCCGGCGGCGTAGTCGGCCGCCAGGAGCTTGTTGGGCACGATGACGCACAAGCGGCCGCCGGGACACAGCAGGTCGAGCATCCGCTCGACGAACAGGGCGCTCAGATCGCTGCGCCCCACGATTAGAGCTTGGGCGCGCAGCTTGTTGCGATACGACGGCTCGAGATCGCGTGCGGCGATGTAGGGCGGATTGGCGATGATGCAATCGAATCGATGTCGCGGCGCGTAGTCGAGCAAGAAATCCGCGTGCACGATGTTCCAAGCCGCGATCTCCGATGCCGCGCGCGGCAGCATCTGTTGCAACGCCTGCGCCCACCGGGCCGAGCTCGCGTCGCTGTCCACACCCTGGCAGTCGACCCGCGTGCCGCGCCCAGCCGCCACACGCAGCACCGCAGTCAGCAGTCGGCCGGAACCACATCCAGCGTCGAGAACACGCAACGGCTTGCTGTCGCGGCAGCCGTGCAACAGGCGCTCGGCCATGAGTGCCGCGACCCGCGCCGGCGTGTGGACGACGCCGAGCCGGGGACTGCGCTCTGCTTCCTGACGTGACTCCTGCAGCCGTTCGATCCAGCGCCACAGTTCCTCGGGTGACTGCGCATGCTGCTGCACGAGATCCGACATCGCCCGGGGCAACCGATCGAAGTCGTGAGTCGGCGACCGTTCCACACAGCCCCCCGTTCCCATCCCCACACTGGAAGCGCGCACTCACTGGAACACCGCGAGTAAAAGCGCTGATCCGTCGCAACGTCAACAAATTCCATGGCATGTCTCCTGCAGTCACGCGTTCGCAAGGAGCCATCCATGCCGACCCGAACGCGAACTCCTCGGCAGCGCCGGCACAGAGCCACGTCTGTGCCGGACAGGCGCGATTCGCGCGCGCAGCGGCCTCGTCGCACGCGTGTCGGGACCGAGCCTCTCGGCCCACGCCAGCGCCAAGCGTCAACGAGGCGCTTCGATTCGCCAGCTCCGGACATCGCCGCGCTCTTGCACGCGCCCGATGTCACGGATCTGTGTGCGGCAATCGTTCGCTGGGGCCAGCGTTGCACCAGTGCGCATGCGGTCGAGCTCCAACTCCTCGTCCCCAGCGTCACGGCCGCACCGACCCATGCGCGGCCTCGGCGATCCGCCTCCTCCACTCGCAGCAAACAGCGCCTGGCGTTGACACTCCACGACGGTTCCGAGCGCTTGGCGACCTTGCGACTCGAGGGCGCACGACCGTCGCGCCTGCATGCGTTGCGTGCCTATCTGCGTCATGCGGGTCCGGCGCTCGGGTGGATGTTGCGCCTGGAACGAGCGCGACAGCAGTCGCAACGCTACGAGGCTCTGCTCACCCATGCGCCCGACTGGTGTGTGCTGGTGCTGTCGCGCGATGGGGTGGTCGAGGAGATTCACTCCACCGCGGCGGGCCCGCTCGCGGACAGCGCTGCATGGCGTGGCCAGCCCCTGGATGGCAAGCGTGGCGGGCGCGCACCTCTCGGCCTGTCGCATGCGCACATGTTGGAGCTGCTCGAGGCCGCGCGCCGGACCGGCAATGCGCGCTGCGAGACGCGCTTGCCGGCTGCGGATGGCGAGGTCGACGTGCAGCTGATCCTGTCTCCGATCGGCGACGGCGGCGAAATGCTCTGCGTGCTGCGCGATCTGAGCGCCGTGCGCGCCATCGAGAAGGCGCTGCTGCGACGCAACCAGGAGTTGTCGGAGGCGGCGGAACGCCTGAAGGAAATCGACATGCTCAAGAACGAGTTCATGAGCAACGTTTCGCACGAGCTGCGCACACCACTGACCGCGATCATCGCCTACGCCGAAGCCATCCTGTTGACACGCCCGCCGCCTGCCACGACCGATCAGTTCCTCAAGGTGATCGCCGAGCAGGGGCACAAGCTGCAGAAGCTGATCGGCGGGCTTCTCGACATCGCCAAGCTCGATTCGCTCGCCACCGAGCTCAAGCTGCAGCTGGGCTCGCTGAATCAGGTCGTCGAAGCGGCCGTCCTCACCGTGCGTCCGACCGCCGACAAGAACCAAATCCGCATTCAGCTGGAGCTCGATCCCGACCTGCCACCCGTCTACCTGGACGAGCTGCGGTCACAGCAAATCGTCTGGAACCTCATCGCCAACGCCATCAAGTTTTCACCGCCACAAGCCCAAGTGCGCGTGCGCACGTGGAGCGAGCAGGGTCACGTCTGGGCCGCGGTGACCGACGAAGGCATCGGCATCGCTCCAGAGCATCACGAGCTCATCTTCCAGAAGTTCGTGCAAATCGATGGCTCTTCGACGCGACGCCACGGTGGCGTCGGACTCGGCCTCGACCTCGTCAAGCACCTCGTCGAGCTGCACGGCGGCAAGGTCCGTGTAGACAGCCAACTCGGGTCCGGGTCCACGTTCTCCTTCTCCATCCCGATGGAGAAACGCAGGCGGCCTCGCGGCGTGGTTCCGCGCTCCGAACGCGTCGGCCGCGCCACCTGAGGGCAGCGACCGCTCTTCACACCACCAAGCCGGCGCCGCCACCGATCCCCTCGGCAGTCACTGGCGATTGTGCTTGCGAGGGCTCGGGCGCGGCCTCTACCGTCGAAGGGAGAGGCTGCGTGTCACCGATGGGCGATCGTTCATGAGCTTGCGCTTCCTCGCCCACTTGGGCATGGCGTTTTCGGCCCTCTTCTGCACCTTCTTCGCCTTCTCCGGCGCCACCGATTCCGGTTTTTCCGCTCCCGATTTCGTCATGCTCGAGCACGCATTGGCGACGGACACCGCCGTTCAGTCGCTCACGCCGCCGTGGATCCCGCCGTTCGAGCGGCCGCTGTCGCAGCTCGCGTTCGACTTCGAGCTCGATGCGTGGGGACTGCGTGCGTCGCGCTTCGTGCTCGCCCACATTTTCCTGCACACCATCAACGCCACATTGCTCTTCGCATTGTTTCGCGGTCCTCTCGGCCCGCAAGTGGCAGCCGGTGCGGCCATCCTCTTCGCGCTCGGCCTCGGTTTCTTCGGCGAGAGTGTTTGGCGCCCCGCGAATCTTTCCATCCTGCTCGCCACGACCTTCGTGCTCTGCACCGGAATCGTGGCGCTGCGCGCACAGCTCGAGCGCACCCCGCGCCGGCGCTTCATCGCCACCGTGCTCACTGCCGGTTTGTTCTTCCTCTCCATGCTGTGTCACGAGGCCGGCGTCATGGGCCTCGTGCTGTTGGGCGGGCTCATGTGGCCGCACCGGAGAAGCTTGTCCTCGGTCGTGCGCAAGCTGACGCTCCTGGTCGTGCTCGCCGCCGGCGCGGTGATCCTGCAGCTCCTGCGAGGTCACGGCGTCGCCGACCTCCTGCTCCAGGCCTCGACGTGGGTAACGCTCCCGGTTCGCGCCCTGCATTTGCTCTCGCTCATGGTCTTGCCGCTCGCTGCCGACGCGGCACATCCGTCGCCGAACGTCCTCGTGCAGCGCATGCTCGAGCTCATCCACCAGACGCGCCCCATTACCGGCTTGTTCGTCGCCGGTGCCGCGGTCCTGTGGTTCATCAAAGCGGGTGGCGCGGTGCGCTGGTTGCTGTCCTGCTTGTTCGCGTTCCTCGTGCCGCTGTCGTTGCGCGCGCCGACTGAACCCCGGCTCCAACTCGGCGAGGCGTGTCTGCCGGCCGCCTTCGTCTGCGGCCTCGTCGCCCTCGGCTTCTACCAATTGTGGCACCGCGTCGGCCGGCCGCTGCGCATCGTGCTCGGGGTGGTGCTGGTGGCACTCTTGTATGGGGAGCTCGCCGTCGTGCGCGGTTTCGATGCGCAGGCACGCACCGCCGGCCAGAGCGCCGACAGCGCCGCGCGCATGCAGACGCTGCAAGCGGGTGGCGACTGAGCATGCGACCGCAGGACGATCTCGCGCAGCGCCGGTTTTGGATCTTCGACATGGACGGCACCTTGACCGTCGCGGCGCACGATTTCGCCGCCATCAAGCGCACGCTCGGCCTCGCGGTGGATCGCCCGATCCTGGAGCAAATGGCGGAGTTGCCGCCTGCACGCCAAGGAGAATTGTTCGCCGCGCTCGATGCCATCGAGCACGACATCGCGCTCAAGTCGGAGGTGCAACCTGGCGCGACCGAGCTCTTGCAGGCGTTGCGCCAACGCGGCGCCGCGCTCGGCATCGTGACGCGCAACAGTCACCCGGTGGCATTGGCCACGCTAAGGCAATGCGGTCTCGCCGAGTTCTTCGCACCGCGCTTCATCCTCGGACGCGAAGCCTGCGCACCCAAGCCGAGCGGCGCCGGCATCCGCCTCCTCCTCGACGCCTGGCAAGCGGCGCCGCGGGACGCAGTGATGGTCGGGGATTATCTTTATGATTTGCAGGCCGGCCGCGAAGTGGGAACGCTCACCGTGCACCTCGATGCGAGCGACCCCTGCGAGTATGCCGGGTGGGCCGATACTTGCGTCCGCGATTTGCACGCGCTGCGAAGTTTGCTGTAGGCCTCCGCCTCGACTGCACCGCACCGGTTTCGCTGGGCCTCAGAAATCGGCGCCGATGGAGACGCTCGTGGCGCGGCTCAGATGGTCGCGCTCGGCATCGTAACGGTGGGCCCAGTCGATTCGCAGCACGTAGGCGCCGAGATTGAGCCGGGTGCCGAAGCCGAAGGCCATCTGCGGACCCAGGCCGAGCGCATGACCCGCGGTGGCGCGGCTCGAGCGCAGGAACTCGCCGTCCCACGCCGAAGCCCCTTCGGCGAACAGCGCGCCGCGCACGTTGCCGAGCTCGAGCGGCAGCGGCCAACCGAGCGCGAGATACCGCAGCAATGGAAACCGGAACTCGACCGATGCGAGACTGGCGTGGTTGCCGGCGAGCGCGCCGTAACTGTAACCACGCAGTGTGTACGCGCCGCCCATGAAGTACGTCTGCGGTGTCTTGCCCCAGCTGTTGGCCAGGTAGCCGCGCGCCGCGACGGTGAAGCTGGGTCCGAAGCTCCAGTACTGGCGCAGGTCCAGCTCGAGGCTGCGGAAATCGAGCTCGCCGAAGCCCGACTCGAACCCGAGACGCATCCGACGGCCCATGATCGGTCCGGTGATGCCAAACAGCGCCGTGTCCACCACGTAGGCGAGGCCGGGACCGACGAACGTGCGGATTTCCTGCAGAGCTTCCACCCCGTCCGTTTCGCCGAGGAAGAAGCTGCCGCGCACGCCCGAGACCTGCATCGACAGCTCGCAACGCGAGAACTTGTCGAAGGGGCGTATCGCCACCCCGCGCACTCCCATGTAGGTCTGGCGCTCGACACCGGCCGTCGATGCCATGAGGTACCCGTAACGCCGCTGGTGTTGGAAGACACCGAGCTGATAGTTGATGCGATTCGAACGGTTCAAGTACTCGACGAGCAGATCCGAGTCCTTCAACGAGCCGTAGATGCCGAAGCCGACGCTCAGCACATGATCGCCGAGCAGATCGCTGAAGTGGATGAGCGACGCGCCACCAATGCCGCCCTGGGTGCCGACGACGCCACCCACATGCGAAACGTCGGGCGCGAGCCTTGCGCGGTAGCGCCGCTCGATGAACTGGTTTTCGGGCAACGGCTCGGGCAGCAGGAGCCCGGCAGCCGGGGTCGGCGTGCTCGACGTGATCGTGCTTTCCGCCACCGCGGTGCCTGCGGTGATCGTGCTCTCCGCCGCCGCAGTGCCTGCGGTGATCGTGCTCTCCGCTGCAACCGGCACTTCCAGGCTCGCGATCCGGTGCATCCCGAGCACGCCGCTCGCCGACGTGGCAACCACAGGAGGCGACACGGGTGCCGGCTCTGGTTCCACGTGCAGCGGCTGCATCGAGCGCATCGGTCGATCGAGGCGATAGATGTCCCACCCCGCTTCGCCGAAGGCCGAGAACACCAACCGGTCGGTGCCGCGCGCCCACGACAGCGCCGGGCTCACCGGCAACACACCGCCGATTCCGGTCACGCTGTCGGTGACCCGGAAGACGTTCCCGGTCGCGAGCGTCAGGATGTAGATGTTGGCGATCCCGTCCTGATCGGAGATGAAGGCGAGAGCGCTGCCGTCTCCGGACCACGCTGGGCTCGTGGTGTTGCCGCTCACAAACGGAGCGAGTGGCCGCCGCGTGCCGGCTTCGAGATCCAGCAGCTGCAGCTTCCAAGCACCGAAACGCAACGCATCGAAGTCCGTGTCGCTGCCCGCGTCGGTCACGAACACGACGCTCCGGCCGTCGGGCGACCATTGCGGGTCGCGCTCGGCGAAGCGGTCGTTCGTCAGCCGGCGCAGATCGGTGCCGTCGCGCTGCACGCGATACAGATCGCTCTGCCCGCCGGACAATCCGGCGAAGATGATCTCGCTGCCATCGGGGGAGAACGTCGGCGTCTGCAGCTCGTCCAAGCCGAAGTGATACTTGCCGCGCACGCGTCCGCTCGCGACCTCGACGAGGTTGAGCGCGTCTTCGCCGCGCGCCTGCGACACGAAGGCCAGGGTCTTGCTATCGGGAGCCCAAGCCATGCTAGCGCTGAAGAAGCGCAGCGATTCGAAGTCGCCGCTGCGCTCGCCGTGCACCAGCCGCCGCGTCTCCCCGGTCTCGAGATCACGCAGATGCAGGTCGCGCGTCAAGCCGGCATCGCTAACGAACACCAGCAAACGGCCATCGGGCGAGATACTCGGCACCAACAGCATGCCCGCGTTCTCGGTCTCGCGCGTCACGAGCGGGGTCGAGAACTCGCGGGTCAATTGATGGCGGCCGAGCTCGGGAAGGTTCTGCCGGCGCACCGCCGTGGTCCAGGACTCGGAGAACTGTCGCAAGGACACCCCGGCCACCACCTCGAACGCCTGGTCCATGCTGCGGTACTCGGCGATGGCGCGCAGCAGATCACCGATCCTGCGCGTGCCGTGCAGCTCGGCAAAATGGGCAAAGACACTCTGGCCGAGGCGATAGACGCGAATGTCGTAGACCTGCTCGAGCTGCTCTAAACCGATGAGATGGCCGGAGAGCGCAGCGTCGCGCAGCCACATGGCGGTATAGGTATCTTGCTTGGGGCGAGACAGGTACTCCGCCAGCCCCTCCATCACCCACAGGGGTGCCGAGTAGGAGAAGGGGTTGAGAGGGTCGCTGCGCGATCCGTCGAACAGCATGTCGATCTCGAAGGCATGCACGAGCTCGTGCGTCAGCACGTGCTGGAAGTCGCCCCAGGAGCCGTTGAAGGGCAGGAACACCCGTCTGCGGGCGAGATCGGTGATGCCTCCGGTGCCGACATCGATCATCGAGGGCGTGATGTGCGTCTGCTGGAAATCCGAATGCGAGGCGTAGAGGACGATGGGAATCTGCCGCGAGACTTCGTGCCCGAGCACGGACGAGATCTGGGTGTAGGCCTGCTCCGCCAGCCGCGCCGCGTCGTGGACCATTCCCGCTTCGTGCTCGTAGAAATGCAGCTCGAAATGGCGTGTTTCGAGCACGCGCCATTCCTGGTCACGGTACTGCACCTTGTTCTTGCCGAAGTACTGCAGCTGGGCGTGCCCGGGCGCAGCAAAGACGGCGGCCACGAACCAGACCGTGAGCCAGAGACAACGCAACGACATCCTCCGTTGTGGCGCCCAGCAGGACGCGCCACTGCACGAAGGACACCCCGAACCAGTATATCAGCAACGGAACCCGTTTTTCTACAACTAGTTGCAGTGCTTGTTTCGTGTCCATCCTAGGGCACGACGAGCCCTTTCGCCGCCCGTCGCGGCCGAAAGAGAAAGGCCCTGTGGGGATTGGCGCGGCGTCGAAACGCGACTCGCCGGCCTCACTGCCACTTGAGTCGGCGCTCGTCGGCATCGAAGACGCGCACCAGGCCATCGCCGCCCTCGGCGACGATCTCCAGGATGCCATCGTCGTCGATGTCGTAGAGGTCGAACCGGGCGCCGAACCCCGGCGCGTAGGTCCACTTCACGTCACGGAACAGTGCGCCGAACACGATTCCGGAGTTGAGCACGATGTCCTTGCCGCCATCGCCGTCGACGTCTCCCACCGCCATCTGCGTGGCGGAGAAGTTGATCTGACTCTTCCACTCCTCGACGTCTTGCAGGCTCGAATAGTAGCGCAGCAGATCGTCGGCGATGAAGACGATTTCATTCTCGCCATCGTCGTCGACATCGGCCAAGGTCATCGCACTGATGGTTTTGAATCGGCCTTCCGGTGTGTTCCAGATGTCCTGCAGATCCCTGCCGCGCAAGACGAAGAGCCGCGAGTTCTGCGTGTAGCCCACGACCTCGTCCTGGCCATCGCCGTCCAGATCCGCCGCCAGGATGCGCATCACCGGCGACCAGAGCTCTCGCGTCAGCACCGAAACGATCTTGCCGTCGCGGCTCTCGAGCAAGTGCAAGGTGCCGCGGTAGCTGCCGTAAAGCAACCGGCGCTGCGGCCCGTTGACGATGGTGAAAGGCTGGTACTTGGCGGCGAAGTCAACTGGGCGCGGGACGAGATTGTCGCCGCGGAGCACCATGGGCACGCCCATCCCGATAGCCAAGGCCCATGGCAACCACTGTTTGTGCATGCAATCTCCTCGCGAATGCAGACATGGACAGTGTAGAGAGCGCCTGCCACGTGGTCAACGGCAGCCCCCTCTGCCGTGCGACGGAATAGCCGAGACGCACGACTGCGTTCGCGTCGTCCAGGGCCATCGCTCAGGTGGGAAATTTCACTTCAGGCGGCGCAGGAGATTGAAGCCGACGTCTTTGCGCGACAGGTACTTGATCAGCTCGTCGAGAACCGCGAGGTCGAAGAGACCCAAGCGTTCTTCGTCCTTCGTGTCCAGAAGCAAGGTGCCGAGGTCGCGCCAGCGCAAGTCGCCCAGGAGATTCGCCGCGTCGGCGAGCTTCTCGGCATCTAGCCGATGCGGCAGGCGCGCAGCGACCACATCGCTATGGCCGCGATACGTGTCCACCAACCGCTTGGTCTCGGTGTTGTAGGTGCGCGTGTCGTTGTAGAGGACGAGCCCCAAGAACTTCTTGCCTGCCGTGCCGGCGACGTGTGTGCCGGCATCCAGCATGCGCAGGAGCTCGTCGCGTTTGGCGTCGAAGCGTGTGTTCTGGCGCAGATTGCCCTTGTAGACCGCGAGCACGCCGAGCAACCAGCGCGGAGTTTCGATGACCAGCGGCAGCTCGACACGCTCCTCGAGCGGCAGCCCCTCTTGCAGCAAGCGCGTGGCTTCGTCCTTCTTCTCCGCCACGTAGCACGCCGGGTAGTGGCTGAGATCGAGGTTGGCGTTGATCGCCTGGTCACGCAGCCATTCGTGCCGGCTGGGCGGCAGCTCGTACCGCCGCCACCAGTGGAACGTGGGTTCCATGACGTTGCTCGGCGTGAGCGTCCCGCGCAGGCGCGGAGAGCCCTTCTTCGCCCCCAGCGCCTGGAGGACGAGACGCGGCAGCCAGGTGCGCGGATCGAGATTCTGCAAAGAGCGGAATACGTTCCAGAGCAGCGCGATCTGGCTATCCTCGCTGCGGAGCTGCGCTGCGCGCTCCTGGACCAGGACGTTCTGCACGTCCACGGTCAGGTTGTCGCGATGATCGTCGAAGACCCGCGGTTCGCCTTGGCTGTGCCGGCGCTCCATCCACCCTCCCGACATCGCATGACGATTCGGAAGCATGGGAAGCAACGCACATGCCCGGAGATCCGGGGCTCCGTACACCTGGCGGTGCCAGAAGGTCTGGCAGGTTTCAGTCGCGGGCCAAACGGGCGAAATCGCGCGCGAATTCCGGATACGAAGTGCGCACGCAGCGCGTGCTGGTGATCCGGCTCGTTCCGCGCACTGCCGCTGCGAGGATCGCCCCCGCCATGGCGATGCGATGATCGCCGTCGCTCCTCGCCTCGGCCGGGTGCAGTGCCGCCCCGGGCGCGAGTTGCAATCCATCCGATGTGGTGTCGGCCTGCGCCCCGAAGGCACGCAGCAGCTGCACCAAATTGGCGATGCGATCGGTCTCCTTGACGCGCAGCTCGGATGCATCGTGCACGATGGCGCCGACGCCGGACACCGCCGCGGCTGCGATCAGGGCCGGAATCTCGTCGATGCATTGCACGCTGTCGGCACCGCGGATCTCGACGTCGGCCTCGAGCGCGCCCTTGATTTCAATTGAGCCCACCGGCTCGCCGAGATCGGTGCGCTCGCTCTGGATCGTCGTTTCGGCGCCAGCGTGCCGCAGCAGTTCCAGGTAGCGCACGCGACCGGGGTTGAGTGCGACACGTTCGGCGCGGAACTCCCCGCCCCCCGGCGCCATGGCCCAGGCCGCGAAGAAGGCGACCGCCGACGGATCCCCGGGGAGATCGAATTCGAACCCGGACCAGTCGTGCTCTGGTGGTTCGAGCACGAGACCGTCGGCTCCCGTGTCGCAACGGAGGCCGAGCGCTCGCAGCATGCGTTCGGTGTGATCGCGCGCAACACCCGCCGGTTCGATGCGCGTCATCCCTTGCGCGCGCAAACCCGCGAGCAACAAGGCGCTTCGCACTTGCGCGCTGTCCACCGTGAGCGTGTGCGTCATCCCGCGCAAACCAAGCCCCGCCGCGAGGTGCACCGGCGGACGTTCCTCGTGTCCCATGCACTCGATCACCGCTCCCATGTCTCGCAGTGGCGCGGCGACGCGCCGCATCGGACGGCGCGACAGCGACGCATCGCCGACAAGCTGCGACGCGAACGACCGCGCGGCGAGGACGCCACACAGCAGTCGCATCGTCGTGCCGGAATTCCCGCAGTCGAGAGCGGCGCCAGCAGCACGCAGTCCATGCAAGCCGGCACCTCGAATGTCGACTGCGCTGGAGCTGCGTTCAGCGTCGACGCCGAGCTGAATCAGCGCCGACAACGTGCGCTCGACATCCTCGGCCGCAGAGAGACTTCGGAGCGAAGACGGTCCCGTCGCCAGGGCCGCCAGAATCAGGGCGCGATGCGCCAGCGACTTGTCCCCCGGCGGCTCGAGCTTCCCGTGCACACGCACCGGGCCTCGGATGATCCAGGCATCGTCCTCGACACGAATGCAATCCGATGCACTGCGCACGGATCTCTCCTCGCACTTGCGAACGACCTTGGTCTCCGCGCTTCCGCACAGGCTAGTGCACTTCACCCTCGACGAGGAAGCACCACGCGCATGCATCGGGCGTACGGAATCGGCGGCGCGCCGGCACATGGAACCAGCTTTGCTTGGCTGAAGCACCTCTTCTCTCGTGGAAGCCCGCACCGCAGAACCAAGGAGACACCGAGATGCAAGCGGACGAGCGCCTGGAAGACCTGCCCGCCGAGCCGCGGCCCACTCGCTGGATCCCGAGCAGTCTCCTGGACTTGCCACCGCTCGAGCCCGTGTTCGCCTTGCGGACGCCGCACCGCATCTATTTGCAAGCCATGCCGTCGAGCCGCGAAGCCTTGCGCGCCATGCTCCAGGTGCAGCCGTTCGAGATCAGCATCGAGATCGACGACGAGTCGGCACCGCTCCGCCACGTCCCAGTGCAGGACGTCCACGAGGTGAAACTTGCGGCAAATCTCGCGCTGCCATGGGACCATTACTACTGGATCGCCGATGGGCTGCAGGACGATCTCACGCACGCTATCGACAACCCTGGGATGGCACTGGCCGCTGGTCGCCGCCGTCTCGCCGTCGTCGAGGAAGTCCTCGGGAGTTCGCGCCGGCGCAGCACGAGCGACCTGGGGTTGCTCGTCCAAGCCTGGGCCGAGCGCAAGGAACCCTTCGATCTCGGCATCGGCGACGAGGACGTGCCGACCGCAACGCAGTATGTCCAGGATCTGGTACGTCACATGGTGTCGCGCACGAATTCGCGTGCGTTCGGCGACTGGATGGCCGACCTGGCGCAAGAGGCCACGCATCACAAGGTGCAAGGCATCCCGTCGCTGTCCGCGGCGGAACAGCAGGCCCTCGGCACCTACCTGCAACATCGCACGCTCGGCAACGTCGCGCTGGCATCCCCGGCGGGCATGGTCGCCGGCTGGCAGCTCGTGATGTCGACCGCGCTGCTCGGCACCTGGTTCGCCGGTCTGCTGGTGCATTCGGGGTACGAGCACGAGATGGACGAAGCCCTGGTGGCGAGCTTGTGGATGCTCGATCAGGGCTTCTGGTGCGACGAATCACTGGTGCACGAGGTGTTGCGCTACGTGCAAACGCGCGGTCTCACCACGCCCGCACTGGCGCAGGCCCTGACTACGGCGTTGGCCGGCGCCCCAAGCCGCATCTGAAGCAGAGCGCACGGCCGCCGGACTCCGGCGGCCGTGCTCGCTTTGGAACCCCAACTACTTCTTGGCTTCCTTCACCGGCTTCGGCTCTTTCAGCTCGTTGACATAGCCCACGATCTCGGTGGTCCCGGTATTCTTGGCCGCGTGGGTCTCGGCGTTGATCCAGAGGACGTCGCCGGGCTTGGCGACGATGTCGGTTTTCGTGCCGTCCGGCCTGCTGATCTGCAGCGAGCCGCCGGAGGTCACGATCACGTAGTGGTCGGGGTGGCTGTGCATCCCGATCGATTCCCCCGGCTTGAAGCGGACTTCCATCACCCGCACCCGATCGTTCTCGTGCACCAATTTGTAGTTGTTGGGGCCGACCTTGATCGGATCTTGTGCGAACGCCACCATGGCGGTCGAGAGCACACCCAGAATCAGGCCAGCGATGAAGATCTTCCGCATTCCGACTCTCCTCAGTTGATTCGATTGCCGGCGCTCGTTGCAGCCGGCTCGAGTACCCAACGATGCTTGCAGCGCGACGACGCGCCGAGATCGTGGGTGTCGCGCTGGAGGGTATCACGCGATGCGCGTGTCGCCACCTGAATCTTGGGATCAGGGATGCGCCTCTCGAGCCGTGGGGTGGAGGGCTCGGCGCCAACCCTCGCCATATTTCGTCCAGCCCCCCGTGTTGAACAGCACGATGCTCTGCGCGCCGTGCAGGAACTCGCTCGCCTCGAGCTTCTGCACCGCCGCCCATGTGGCTGCACCCTCGGGCGCGGGGAAGATGCCTTCGCTCGTGGCGAGATCGCTCCCGGCGGCTGCAATCTCCGCGTCGCTCACCGCGACGGCGGTGCCGCCGCTCGCGCGCAGCGCGCGCAACATGAGGAAATCCGCCACCGCCACCGGCACGCGCAGCCCGAGCGCGAACGTGTGTGCATCTTGCCAGGCATCCGCGTGTTCGGCGCCCGCATGAAAAGCGCGCACGATCGGCGCGCAACCGGAGGCTTGCACGCTGACGAGGCGTGGCAGAGGTGGCACGATCCAGCCCAGCTCGATCAGCTCGGCGAACGCCTTCCACATCCCGATCAGTCCCGTGCCACCGCCCGTCGGGTAGACGATGACGTCCGGGAGCTGCCAGTCGAGTTGCTCGGCGAGCTCATAGCCGAGCGTCTTCTTGCCTTCCAGACGATACGGTTCCTTGAGCGTGGACACGTCGAACCAGCCCTCGGTGCTCTTGCCCGCGGCGACGCGGCGGCCGCAGTCGTCGATGAGCCCGTCGACCAGCTCGACCCGGGCTCCGAGCATGACGCATTCGTCGACGAAGCTTCGATCGGTGTCGCGTGGCATGAACACCGTCGCGCGCAACCCGGCACGGGCCGCATAGGCGGCGAGCGCCGATCCGGCATTTCCCGCCGACGGCACCGCCAAGTGCTCCAACCCCAAGGCCCGAGCCCGCGACACGGCCACTGCCATGCCACGCGCCTTGAAGCTCTGTGTCGGGTTGAAGCTTTCGTCCTTGAGCAAGAGTCGCGGGGCAGTGCCGCGACCGGTCTGCAAGCGCGCGCCGAGCCGGGGCAGATCGAGCAGCGGCGTGCCACCTTCACCGAGGTTCGTCACGTGCCGCTCTTCGCGCACGGGCAAGAATTCTCGGTAGCGCCACAACCCGGGCGGCCGGGCAGCGAGCATGGCGGGTGACACCCGACGCGCGGCAAGAGCGAGGTCGTAACGCGTGGAGAGCGGCGCACCGCAGGCACACAGGTTCTGCGGCGCCTCGAGCTCGGCGCGCGCGCCGCAACGCGTGCACTCGAGGTCGATGGCGAAGCTGTGCCAGTCGCTCATGAGACGGAATCGCGGAAGCGCTCTTCCACATCGGGCGGGAAATACTGCACGTAGTGCGTCATCATCGCCAGGCTCTCCGCTTGCTCTTCGATCTCGACCTGCAGGAGATCTCGCAGCGACAGGAACCCGAGCAAATGTTCCGCCCGCACGACGGGCAAGTGACGGCAACCTCGCTGCACCATCTTGGCGACGGCGGTATCCCAGGTGTCGTCTGGCTCGGCGACGACCAGGTCACGCGTCATCACGTCCGCGATCACCGTGCGCCGGGTGTCGAGCCCCGGGACGACGACGCGTGTCATGAGGTCGCGTTCGGAAAACACGCCCACCAGTCGCTCGCCGTCGAGCACGGGCACGGCGCCGATACGGGACTGCGTCATGAACTGCGCCGCTTCATAGACGCTGGACTGGGACCGCACGAACAACATGCCGCGGCCACGAACGATCTCGCCTACCGTCTTCATGCCATCCTCCGCCGTGGGGTTTGTGGAGGCTGCGCGGGCTCTGCCATTGTACACTCCTCGCCGCCCGCGGGGTGAGCACCGCGGCAGAGGGGTGGGGGGAAGTGATTCGCCGCAAGCGCATCGCCGTGGTCGGCGCCGGAGGCGCAACTCCGGGGCAGACGGAGCTCGCCGAGAGCGTCGGCGGCGAGATCGCACGGCACGACGCGATTCTCCTTTGCGGCGGTGGGGGTGGGGTGATGCACGCGGCGGCGCGCGGCGCCTCCGCTGCCGGCGGCCTCACGATCGGCATCCTGCCCGGCTACGACGCCGATGCTGCCAACGATGCGATCGCCGTGCCGCTGCCCACGGGACTCGGCCACGCGCGCAACGTCGTCCTGGTCGCGAGCGCCGACGCGGTCATCGCCATCGGCGGCGGCCCCGGAACCCTGTCGGAAATCGCCCTCGCTCTCAAGCTCGGGCGCCGAGTCATCGGCCTCGACACGTGGCGCCCGCAAGCGCCGGACTCCGACGCAGTCGCCATCGTCCGTGCGCGTGATGCCGCGCATGCGGTGCAGCTGGCGCTCGCGCCCGAGGAAGACACGCCATGAGGAGACGTCGCTTCGCACTCGCTGCTGTCGCGGTCCTCCTGCTCGCAGGCGTCGCCATCGTGTTCATCGCGCGCGCACTGCCGAGCGCCAAGCTGCAGGCGCTCTTGGAGGCGCGCCTCGAATCCGCTTTCGGCCGCGAGGTCGAGATCGGCGGCGTGCATCTCGGTTTCCTGCCGCCCGCGCTGGTGGCGAACGACATCCGCGTCGGCGCCAACCCCGGCTTCGCTTCCCCCAATCTCCTCGAGCTGCGGTCCTTGCGTTGCGATCTCGCCATTCTGCCGCTGCTGCGCCGCCAAGTCGCGCTCCGATCGCTCGTCATCGACACGCCGAAGATCCGGCTGGAGCAGAATGCCGATGGGGACTGGAACTACGCCTCGACTCGGCCACCGGCCTCCCCTGCGCCGGGCTCGGCGGAAGCAAAGGAAGCTCCGGTCGCGTTGCACGTGCGCAAGCTGGTGCTGCGTGACGGCGACATCGAATTGCGTAGCGCCAAGAGCCAACTCGAATTGCACCTTCCGCTCACGGCCGAGCTCGCGCTCGCGTTCGAGCGCACGGATTTGCGCGTCGACGGCTGGATCGAGAGCCCCGCGCTGCGCGCGAA
>Ga0075418_10000458_pt1 | contig 42964 bp, 28 predicted proteins | sample SoiMetdeltSBSDD2_FD_81776 | JGI IMG/M metagenome (GOLD analysis project Ga0075418, IMG submission 81776) | Bulk soil microbial communities from a Populus tree surrounding site in Tennessee, USA - Soil MetaG P. deltoides SBSDD2 | ecosystem: Environmental > Terrestrial > Soil > Tree plantation...
GAGGTCTTCCCGGAACCGGCCCTCCACGATCAGTGCCTTCAGGTTCCGATGGGTCGCGCACACGATGCGCACGTCCACTGCGATCTCCTCGCGCCCGCCGACGCGCTCGAGCACGCGCTCCTGCAGAAAGCGCAGGAGCTTCGCCTGCAGGGGCAGCGAGAGGTCTCCCACTTCGTCGAGGAAGAACGTCCCGCCGTCGGCGAACTCGATCTTGCCCCTGGTCTGTTTCGTCGCTCCGGTGAACGCCCCTTTTTCGTAGCCAAAGAGCTCCGACTCGAGGAGGTTCTCGGGTATGGCCGCGCAGTTGATGGCCACGAAGCGCTTGGCCGCGCGCGGGGAGAGCTGATGCAGGCCCTTCGCCAGCAATTCCTTGCCGGTGCCGGACTCCCCGACCACCAGCACCGTGGCATCCGAAGGCGCCACCTTTTCCACGTTGCGGCACACCTTGAGCATCGCCGGGTCGCGCGAGATGATGCCGAGCGACGGGGATTCCTGGGATTGCCGCAACTGGCGGTTCTCCTGCTGCAGCGCGTGCAGGCGAAACGCCCGCTCCACCACGAGGCCCAGCAACTGCGGCTCGAACGGCTTCTGGTAGAAATCGTAGGCGCCCAGGCCGACCGCTCTCACCGCGTTGGCCCGGTCCTGGTTGCCGGTCACCACGATCACCTTGGTGTCGGGAACCAGTGCGAGCATCTGCTCGAGCGTGGCAAGGCCTTCCGACGCGCCGTCCGCGTCCGGCGGCAGACCCAGATCGAGCGTGACGACCGGCGGCTCGTGCCGGCGCAGCAACGCGAGCGCGCTTTCGCGGTCGCCCGCGACCAGCGTCTCGTGCGCGTCGAAGCTCCAGCGCATCTGCTTCTGCAGCCCGGGATCGTCCTCGACGATCAGGAGCACCTTTCCGTCCTTGCTCAAGCCGCCCCCCCCACCTCGTCGTGCCCGCGCACCCCGGCATCTGCGCTGCCGCGCTCCGCATGCACGGGCACGTGCAGCGGCAGCCGGATGCGGAAGACGGTGCCCCTCGCTTCCCGGCTCTCCACTTCTATCCTGCCGCCCAGCTCCTTCACGTACTGCTCGGTTTCGTAAGTGCCTATTCCCATCCCGGCGGCCTTGGTCGACTCGAAGGGCCTGAACAACCGGTCGCGCACGAACTGCTCGCTCATCCCGCACCCGGTATCCGCAATCTCGATAACGGCGGAGCTATTTTGCCGCAAAAGCCGTACCGCCACACTCCCTTCGGTCGGCGTCGCTTCGATGGCGTTCTGGATCAAGTGCCCGATCACGCGCTCGAGCCGCACGCGGTGGGCGACCACGGTCGCCACGCCGTCGCAAACCTCCAGCCGGGGAGCGGGTCGCGAGCTGGAGCGGGCGGCGACCGCCTGGTGCAGCACCTCGTCGAGCGCGACCGGCGCGGGCGGCTCCAGGGTGTAGCCCCCGCGCAGCTGGAACAGGAGCCGGCTCATCTTGTCGACCGAGTGGGCGATCGTTTCCAGCATGTCCTCCTGGAACGCGGGATCGTGCTTGTGCCGGACCGCGTTCGACGAGAGGAGGGATAGCTGCGCCACGAGATTCTTGAGATCGTGGACGACGAAGGCGGACATGCGATTGAAGGACTCGAACTGGCGCGCCACCAGCAGCGCCCTCGCGGCTTCGAGCTGCGCGAGGTAGCTCGCAGCCTGCTGGCCGGCAGTCTTCAGCAGATCGTTCACTTCCCAGTTGAGATTCACCCGGCCGCGGGAGCGCGCGAGCACCACGAATCCGAGCAGCCGCTCGTGGAGCATGAGCGGGACCACGATCCACGCCTGCGGTATCGAGCGTATCGCTTCCGGGATGTCCGCGCCTTCGTACAGCTCGGGCTGCCGCGCGTACTCGTCCAGGTCGATCACCCACTGACGACTCTCCAGGAACCGGGCGAACGGACTGCCGGCGGGCACGCTCCCGGCCTCGGCAGGCATGTTCCAGTGCGCGACCCGCTCGAAAGCGCCCGCTTCCGGCGTGAGCCACAGCGCGCCGCCCGGGCTGTCGACCAGCTCGGCGATCGCATGGATGGAGCGCCCGCGCAGGTCGGTTCCCAGCTCGTCCTCCGACAGCCTGCGGGTAAAGCGCAGCCATTCCTCGCGATAGTCGTAGCGGTAGCTGAAGAAATTCTTGCTGACGAACACTCGGAGCTGGGAGCGCAGAGTACCCGAGAACATGATCGCGACGAGCAGCATCGCGGCGCCGAACAGAAACGTCAACTGCAGCACGGTGCCCCACGTGCCGCCGAAATACCGGATGTAGTAGCCCGCAAGCGCCATCACCAGCAGGTACGTCGCCGCGCCCAGCATCGCCGCGGAGTGGAACACCACCCGGCGGGAAATGGTCACGTCGAGCGACAGCGTGGGGTTGCGCGCGGTCGCCACGGCGAGGAACGGCACCACAAGCGCGTCGATCGCCCCGCGCGCCGCCCAGATGTCGTCATCCACGCGGCGGAACAGCAGCGTGTCCGAGTACAGGTAGAAATCGCTGGCGAAGATGCCCCCCAGCCCCAGGCACAGGAACTTGATGCCCCAGCGCTGCTGCGGCTGGACGTTGCGGTAGAGCTGCTCCACCAGCACGAGGCCGGAGAGCGCCAGCGCCAGGCGCGCGTATACGCCGAACGCGCTCGACCGGTCCGGCAGCACTCCGCCGGCATAGAAGGTTGCGATGAGGGCCGCCGCGCACAATGCCCCGATGCCGACTGCGGCGATGCGTAGCGGCTGCAGATTGCGGGTGCAGTACCCGAGCAACACCAGGAGCAGCGCGAGCCAGATCGCGCTCCGCAGGATCTCGAGCACGTGCGCCGCGAGCAGGGTATGTCCGGGTCGCCCGACCAGATACGCCGCGGCCGCCGCCCACAGCACCATGACGAGGCTACCCGCGGCGAGGATCATGCCCGGGAGGCGGCCGCGCCAGCTCGTTACCAGCAGCACTGACAGAAAAAGAAACGCCGCTGCAGCAGCGGCGTAGCATACCGTCCCGACGGATATCGACATCAGCGCGAGGAATATGCCGGCTCTGCCGGCATATTCCTTAAGTAAAACCGTCGGCGAATCTGTAACAAGGTGGTCAGAACGGGGCCCTTATTGGCCGACTATTATGACATCGACCCGGCGAATCCACCTATGTTCCTAGCGCGCGCCCTTGCCCCACAACACGACCTGCACCGTGTCGATCAGGATCATGATATCGAGGAACAGGCCGTGATTCTTCACGTAGTACAGGTCGTACTGGAGCTTCTCCACCGAGTCGTCGACCGACGCCCCGTAGGGATAGCGCACCTGCGCCCAGCCCGTGATGCCCGGCTTCACTGCGTGGCGCAGCGCATAGTACGGAATCTGCCCGGAAAGCTGGTCCACGAAATACGGGCGCTCCGGGCGCGGCCCGACGAAGCTCATGTCCCCCTTCAGCACGTTCACGATCTGGGGCAGCTCGTCGATGCGGAGCTTGCGGATGACGCGCCCGACGCACGTGGCACGGTCATCGTCCGTGGCAGCCCAGCGCGGCGTACCGTCGTGCTCCGCGTCGTTCTTCATGCTCCGGAACTTGTAGAGCGTAAACGTGCGTCCGCCTTCGCCGACCCGCGCCTGCCGGTAAAGTATCGGCAGGCCGCCCTCGAGGGAGATGCACACCGCGGTGAGCAGCATGACGGGCGCCGCGATGACGAGCAACGCAAGGCTCGCGGCCAGGTCGAACGCGCGCTTCACGATCTGCCGCGCGAGGCTCTGGCGGAAACCGTCGCCCAGGACCATCCAGCTCGGGTTGAGGGACTCGAGCAGCATCTGGCGGTGCTCGCGCTCGAAGAACGATGCGAGCTCCGTGACCTTCACGCCCTTCAGCCGGCATTCCAGCAGCTGCTGCACCGGGAATCCTCCGCCGCGCCGGTCGCGCACGGCGATCACGATCTCATCGATCCCGTGCTTCTGCACCACGGAGAGGAGGGATTCGCCGGGCTCCATCGGCAGAACGTGGGGCAGCGGGATGTAGTGCTTCGACGGCTGCTGCAGCGATACGTAGCCGACGATCACGTGGTTGGGATTGCGCTGGGCGAACTCGGCGAGCCGCATCACGCGCGAGCCCGTGCCGAGCACCAGCACCCGTGACTTGAACACGCCCAAATTGCTCCACTTGTGGAAGGCGGTGCGCACCAGCGCGGTGCCGGCGAGGGCGAGCACCACCACGCCCGCGATCTGGTGCGGCTCGAGATACAGCGAAGGTACCACATACGAAACCAGGCCCGTCACCAGGAATCCCAGGAGGAATGCGGCGACCAGCCGCACGCCCACGGACTGCCCACTTTGCCAGAGGTCTGGCTGGTAGAGGCCCATGCCAGACATGACGATCAACATGCCGCAGGCAAAGAACAGGGCGTGGGTCGGCGCTGCCGCCAGGGCGCCGGACACCCCCGCCCCGGGGTCCGCGAAATGCAGGGAAATCCCCACATACGCCGCGAGCAGCAACACCACCGCTTCCAGTCCCGCCAGGAAGATCAGCCTGCCGGGGACGTAGTGGTTGAATATGGGAATCATGCGGGCGAGTTCTTCGCAAGGCGCGTGCCACCGGGACATGCGCCGAAACGCGGAACTTAAGTTATTGTCTATCAGCTAGTTAGGTAATAATACCGCCCTGCATGGTGACTTTTGACGCTTGAACTTCAGCAGCCGCGTCGATTTCATGACACCCGATCGAGAAAATGCGACAAATCGCACGGTCGACATATCCGGGTATTACGGCAGGCCAGGAAATGACTGAAGGAACAATCCCCCGGTGTTCGGCGCGAGACAGTGCGTCTCAGGCCTGCCCCCTTTTGTCAAAGGGGGCGGTGAGCAGAGGAACATAGCGAGCGGGGGATTTTACAGCCTCCAGACGGTGAGCCCCGCCTTGCGCAGCGCGGCCAGATCGAACTGGCATTTCACGTCGATGAAGCACCCGCCCTCGGCAATCTTGCTGACGAAGTCGGCGAGCGGCCTCGCCACGAATTCGCGGTGAGCGACCGCCACCACCAGTGCGCTGGCGCGGGGTAGCGAATCCCACGTCTCGACCTCTATCCCGTACTCGTGGCGCGCCTCCCCGGCGTCCGAAACCGGGTCGTGCACGTGGACCTCGATACCGTAGGACCGCAGCTCGTGTATGACGTCGATCACCCGCGTGTTGCGGATGTCCGGGCAGTTCTCCTTGAAGGTGAGCCCCAGGACATTGACCTTCGATCCCTTGACCGGCGAGCCGTTGCGTATCATGTGCTTGACGGTCTGCTCGGCGATGAACTTGCCCATGCCGTCGTTGATGCGCCTTCCTGCCAGTATCACCTGCGGGTGATAACCGACCTTGTCGGCCTTGTGCGTGAGGTAGTACGGGTCCACGCCTATGCAGTGGCCGCCGACCAGGCCGGGCCGGAACGGCAGGAAGTTCCACTTGGTGCCGGCGGCCTGCAGCACTTCGAGGGTGTCTATGCCGATCCTGTCGAAGAGGATGGCAAGCTCGTTCATGAGCGCGATGTTGAGGTCGCGCTGGGTATTCTCTATTACCTTGGCGGCCTCCGCGACCTTGATGCTGGAGGCGCGGTGCACGCCGGCGGTGACGATGCTCTCGTAGAGCGCCGCGATCTTATCGAGTGTTTCTGCATCGTCGCCGGAGACGACTTTCAGTATCTTCGTCAGTGTGTGCTCGCGGTCGCCGGGATTGATGCGCTCGGGCGAATACCCGACGTGGAAATCCTTCTTCCACCGCATCCCCGAGAATTTTTCCAGAATGGGTATGCACGCTTCCTCCGTGGCGCCGGGATAGACCGTGGACTCGTAGACGACGATCGCACCGCGCTTCATGTGCCGGCCGACGGATTCACTCGCACCCTCGAGCGGCGTCAGGTCCGGCTGGTGCGCCTCGTCGACCGGCGTGGGCACGGCGACGACGATGAAATCGGCGTCGGCGAGCGCCGACGGGTCGGCGGTCACGGTAAGCTGGCTCGCCGCGCGCAGGTCCGAGCTCGGCACTTCACCCGTTGGATCGCTGAACTTACGGTAACTCTCGATCTTCGCCTGCGACAGATCGAATCCGACCGTTTTCATCTTCTTGCCAAACTCGACTGCAAGCGGCAAGCCCACGTACCCCAGACCGACGACCGCGACTACGCTCATTGTTTCACGCTCGAAATTGTTGACTTCAGGATTCCCCGCAGGGGCCCGGCCAGATGCAAGATCCGGGCCAGACCCGAAGAGCGCCAAGTTTAATGGCAAACACGTAGAATGACCACCGATGAGGCCTGCGCCCGCGGTCACGGTGTCCCGAATTCACGCCATGCGTTTCATTCGCGCTGCCTGCCTCACGATCGCGGGCGCGTACGTCGTGCCACCTGGCGCAGGGGTGCATGCCGCGGAGCTGACGCAGACCATAGAGCAGGTCAAGCCCTCCGTCGTCGGCATCGGCACCTTTCTCAAGATGCGCAGCCCGAACGTACAGTTCACCGGCACGGGGTTCGCGGTGGCGGACGGGCGTTACGTCGTGACAAATGCCCACGTCGTGGTGCGTCCGCTCGACGAAGCGAACAACGAAACACGGATCGTGCTGGTGTCCCGGGGCGGCGAGCCGACCTCGCGCAACACGGACCTGGTGGCAGTGGATAAGGAACACGACATCGCACTTCTCAGGATCGCCGGCGACCCGCTGCCGGCGCTGCGGCTCGGCGACTCGGCGAAGGTGCGCGAGGGCCAGACGCTGGCATTCACGGGATTTCCCATCGGCATGGTGCTCGGCTTTCACCCCGCGACCCATCGCGGCATGGTGGCCGCGATCACGCCGGTCGCATTGCCGGGGATCACGGCTAAGACCCTGAGCGCGAAATCCATCAGCCGCATCCGCGAGTCCGTATACCGCGTGTTTCAGCTCGACGGCACGGCCTATCCGGGCAACAGCGGCAGCCCGCTCTACGATCCCGAGGACGGAACGGTGTACGGGATCATCAACTCCGTGTTCATCCAGGGCACGCGCGAGGCGGCGATCAGCCGGCCGAGCGGGATCACCTACGCCATCCCGGGCCAGTACATCCGGGAAATGCTGAGAGACGCCAAGGTCGCCGGCTTCGAATGACGGAGAACACGGCCATGCCTGCAGCGCGCGGCAAGCGAGCCCTGATTACCGGGGTGACGGGACAGGACGGCGCCTATCTCGCCGAGTTCCTCCTGCGCAAGGGCTACGAAGTACACGGCGTAAAGCGGCGCTCGTCGCTGTTCAACACCGACCGCATCGACCACCTCTACCAGGACCCGCACATCAAGCAACGGCGCTTCGTGCTGCACTACGGCGACATGACCGATTCGAGCAGCCTGGTGCGCATCATCCAGTCGGTGCAACCCGACGAGATCTACAACCTGGCGGCGCAGAGCCACGTCGCGGTCTCGTTCGAAGAGCCGGAATACACCGCGAATTCCGACGCCCTCGGCACGCTGCGCGTGCTCGAGGCGATACGCATTCTCGGGTTGACGCAACAGACCCGTTTCTACCAGGCGTCCACGTCGGAGCTGTTCGGCAAGGCCCAGGCGGTGCCGCAGCGCGAAACAACACCTTTCTATCCGCGCAGCCCCTACGCCGTGGCGAAGCTCTACGCCCATTGGATCACGGTCAACTACCGCGAGGCCTACGGGATCTACGCGTGCAATGGAATCCTGTTCAACCACGAATCACCGACCCGGGGCGAGACGTTCGTCACGCGCAAGATCACGCGCGCCCTCGCGCGCATCAAGCTCGGGCTCGAGGATTGCCTCTACCTGGGGAACCTGGATGCGAAGCGCGACTGGGGCCACTCCCGCGATTACGTCGAGGCGAAATGGCTGATTCTCCAGCAGCCGGAGCCCGAGGACTTCGTGATCGCCACCGGGCAGCAGCACAGCGTCCGCGACTTCGCCGTGGCAGCCGCGCGGGAGCTGGGCATTGCGCTTTCCTGGCAGGGCGCCGGCTTCGAGGAGGCGGGGATCGTCGATTCGGTCGCTGATGGCGCCCGGACACCGGCAGCGGGCCAGGTCGTGGTTCGCGTCGATCCGCGCTACTTCCGCCCCACCGAGGTCGAGACGCTGCTCGGTGATGCGACCAAGGCGCGCGAGAAACTGGGCTGGCGGCCCAGGATCACCTTTGCCGAGCTGGTCGCCGAGATGGTGCGCGAAGACCTGAAATCGGCCGAGCGTGACGCGTTGATGAAGCGCCACGGCTACAGCGCGTTCGATCGCCATGAATAGCCCGCTCGCACGGCGCATCTTCGTCGCCGGCCATCGCGGCATGGCGGGCTCGGCCCTCGTCCGCCGCCTCGAGACGAAGGGTTACCGCAACCTGATCACGCGTACGCGGCAGGAGCTCGATCTCCTCGACCAGCCGGCGGTGGCGCGCTTCATGCAGGAGGAGCGCCCCGACTACATCTTTCTCGCCGCCGCCAAGGTGGGCGGCATACAGGCGAACAGCTGCTATGGCGCCGATTTCCTCTACCAGAACCTGGCGATCGAGTTGAACGTGATGCACGGCGCGTTCGGCGCCGGCGTCAAGGATCTCATGTTCCTCGGCTCGAGCTGCATTTATCCGCGCGACTGCCCGCAGCCGATGCGCGAAGAGTACTTGCTGACGGGGCCGCTGGAGCCGACAAATGAGCCTTACGCGATCGCCAAGATCGCGGGAATCAAGCTCGCCGAGGCCTACAATCTCCAGCACGGCACCCGCTACGTCTCGGTGCAGCCCACGAACCTCTACGGACCGAACGACAACTACGATCTCGAGACGGGCCACGTGCTGCCGGCGCTGCTCCGCAAGGCGCACGAAGCGCGCGCGCGCGGGGACCGGGTTCTATCCGTCTGGGGCAGCGGCAGGCCGCGGCGCGAGTTCCTGCACGTCGACGACATGGCCGACGCCTGCGTGCATCTCATGGAACACGATGTAACCGACGGGCTCTACAACATCGGCTGCGGCGCCGACGTGACCATTCGCGAGCTCGCCGAAACCATCATGGACGTGGTCGGCTTCACGGGCAGACTGGAATTCGACGCTGCGAAGCCCGACGGCGCACCGCGGAAGCTGCTGGAGGTCTCGAAGCTCGCCGCGCTGGGCTGGCGGCCGCGGATCGGGCTCTCCGAGGGCATCGCGGCCGTCTACCGCTCGTACTGCCAGTCACATCAGAGCGCGCGCAACGCCGGAAACACCGGATCTATCTCCTCCATCGGCAGCCCGGGGCCGGGCGGCGAGAGGCGGCCGTAATCGCGGAACGCCGCGGGGGGAATATGCCCGACGAACTCCGCGATTTCGGAGAGGCGTGCTCCCTGTCGGACCAGGTACGCAAAGTAGGTGTGGCGCAGGATTTCGGCGGTGACGTCGGCGGGATTCGACAGCCCTGCGTCGCAGGCGGCACAGGCCACCAACCCTTCGACGTCGGCAAGCGAAACCATGCTGCCGCCGGCGCCCGTGAGCGGTCCGATGCTGCCGCCCGCGGCGCGCCCCTCGACCAGCATCCGTCTCAGCGGATCGCGCAGCGCAATGGAGCGGCCGGCGTCGGGCAAACGCACCACGCTCGCATCCCGGTCCAGATGCTCGTAGCGCAGGCCGACGATCTCCTCGGGCGACAGCCCCCCGAACAGGCCGGCTATGACGAGGCGGGCAGCCGGAGCCGCCGCCGTCCACAGCGCGCGCACCTCGGGAACCGACAGTTCGCGGGGAAGCTGTACGGCCGCTGCGTCGAGCAGACGCATGGCGCTTCCCGGAAGCGCCGAAGCGGCGGCCGGACCGAGCAGCGGAGACGCGGGATCGACGGCGATCGCCGCTGGGTAGCCGATGTGGATGATGGGATGGGCCTGCGGCGGCTCCTCGCGCCGCACGCCCGAACGGAAAAAAAACTCCACAAACCAGACCGCCGCAAGCGCGAGCGCGCCCGCCCCCGCCACGGAGATCGCTGCATCGAGCAGGTAGTTCGGGCGGTCGGGACGACTGGGAACGACAGGCTCGTCGAGCACGACCAGTCTGGGGCCAGCCTTGCTCTTTGCCTTCTCCATCTCCGCAAGGCGCGCCCGGGAGGCGTCGTACGCCTCCACCGTCCGGGTCAGATCGGCATTGAGCTCGGCGTGCTCGGCGAACCGCGCGGTAAACTCCTGCGCGTCCCGCTTGCGCTCGGCCATCTCCTGCTGCAGACGCGCTACCGCCTGGTGCGCGCTCGCCGCTTCCTCTTCTATCTTGAGCAGGGCATTTCCCGAGCTGGCGCGCTTTTCCTGCTCGAGCTGTTGCTGCAGTCGCGTCAGATTGGCGCGCATCGCCTTGTACTTGGGATCGAGCGCCAGGTAGTCGGCCGTGTATTCGTGCTCCAGGTCCTTCATTCGCTCGCGTATATCGGCCACGCGCTTTTCCAGCTCGACTACGATGGAGCGCTCGGCCATGCCCGGCGCGGGGTTGCCGGCCGCGATGCTGTCCTTCGCCGCGTTGAGGCGCGCCTGCGCGTCCACCTCCCGGTTGCGCGCTTCGTTGAGCGCCGCATTGAGCGCCTTCATGCGCGCGCCCGCCTGATGCTCCTCGCGCTCCAGCGACACTATTCCGTGCTTCTTGCGGAACTGATCGACCTCCTGGCGCCGGGCGGCGATGTCCTGCTTGAGCTGTTCCACCGTGCTGCGCGCGTCCACGATTGCGGCAGCGGACGAACCCTGGTACGCCGCTTCCTGGGTAATACGATAGGACTCTATCCATGCTGTCAGAATTCGCGGCAGCACCGTGGCGTCGGCGCCTTCGGCGTGCAGCTCGAGAATATTGGTCCCGGTGAGCGGCGCGGCGGACACGATCCCGCGCAGCGCCTCGGCGCTCACTTTGATCGAATCGCGCAGCATTTCCGCGGTACGGTCAAGCACGACGCTGCTCGTGAGGCCCTGCGTCGCGGTGAGCATGTTGGGCTCCCCGGGCTCGCTCTGGCCCTGCACCGGCAGGGCTTCGACCTGGACCCGCGAGCTCGCGACGTACACTGCGGGCCGGGAGAACACGTAGATCAGAGAAGCCGCGCAGGCCGCGAGGAAAACCGGCAGGAAGATCCAGACCCTGAGATTGGTGAGCGGGCCGGGGGACCTGCCGCCCGGCGCGGGCGTGTAGGGGATGCTCATGACACGCCCAGTATCGCAGTCTCGGGGAGCGCGTGCCACAAGAGCCGAGATTACCGGCCCGCAAGAGCCGCGGAGACGGACCGCGCCGGGGCCGGTGCTACTTTTTCGCGCGCCTCAGATTCTCCATGAGGGGCGAAGGCTCGACGACACCGGAGTCGAAGGGGTGCGTCGAGTTCCGGTACACGCTCGTGATCTTCTTCACGTAGTTGCGCGTCTCGGCATAAGGCGGGATGCCGCGGTACTTCTCGACCGCGCGCTCGCCGGCATTGTAGGCCGCCAGCACCAGCGACACGTCACCCTGGAAAAATGCCAGCAGCCAGCGCAGGTAGGCGAGGCCGCCCTTGATGTTCTCGGCGGGGTTGAACGCCTGCTTCACGCCGAAGCGCTCCGCGGTTTCCGGTATGAGCTGCATCAGCCCCTGCGCGTTCTTGGGCGACACCGCCCTGGGGTTGAACGACGACTCGGTCGACATCACCGCCAGCACCAGCTTGGGATCGACGGCGTAGTGCGGCGCGAGTTGATGCACCAGTTGCTCGATCTCGGTACGGTTGCGCGCCGGCCCGTCGGCCAACTGCTCCAGCGCGGGGGGATCCGGCAACATGCACGGCGGCAGCTTCGTCTCGGGCTGCGCCTCCAAGTACTGGAGCAGCCGGGAGGCGTGGTCATGCCCCTGCTTCGCGGCCAGAGTGAACAAGGCCCCGGCGGCCATCTCGTCGCGCGTCACGCCCCGGCCGTTGGCGTACACCCACCCGAGCTTGAATTGCGCCTCGATATAGCCCGCCCGCGCGGCCTTGCAATAGAGCCGGTTCGCCTTCTCGTAATCCCGGGGCACGCCCTCGGCGTGCTCGTACCGCTGCGCGAGCTGGGTCATCGCCTGGGCGTCGCCCTGCGTCGCGGCGGTCTCCAGCGCCGCGAGTTGGGCGCTCCACTCGGTCGATTGGGCTCCTGCCAGGCAAGCCCACAACGCGAGCGCCACCCCAATTGCTGCATGTCGTCTCATCGTCCCCCGGACGCTTGTCTATCCCCGCAGCCAGCAAGCAAGTTCCGCACCAGTATGAAGAACGCCGAGTGCAGAAAAGGGGTTTGATTTAAAAGATGTTCTGCCAGGACGACGCGGCCTGGAGCTGCCCACTACGCCTGTTTCACGACGGTGTGTCGAATACTCGGCAGTCAGGTCCGGCCATAGATATCCCCGAAGCGCACGATATCGTCTTCCTCGAGGTAAGCGCCCGTCTGTATCTCTATGATCTGCAGTGGAATTTTTCCGGGATTTTCGAGGCGGTGACGATGCGTTTTGGGAATGTAGGTCGACTGGTTCTCCTCGAGAAACATCTCCTGCTCACCGTTGACTACGCGCGCTGTTCCGGCGATCACTACCCAGTGCTCGGAGCGGTGGTGGTGCATCTGCATGGAGAGCTTGGCGCCGGGGTTGACCACGATGCGCTTGATCTTGTAGCGGTGCCCCTCTTCCAGGGTGGTATAGCTGCCCCACGGGCGCGCGACCGTCAGGTGCGTCTCGGTCAGGTGGCGGTGCTTCACCTTCAGCCGGGTCACCAGGTTCTTCAGGTCCGCGGTCTGATCCCGCGGACACACCAGCGTCGCGTCCCGCGTCTGAACGACCGCCATGTTCTCCACGCCGAGCGTCGCCACGGTTCCGTGGTCGCTCCACAGCAGGTTGTTGCGGCTGCCGACCGCCACCACGTCGCCCTGCATCACGTTGCCGTCGCCGTCCTTAGCGCGCTGCTGGTAAAGAGAATCCCAGCCCCCGAGATCGCTCCACCCCATTTCGACGGGTACCACCGCGACGTTGTCCGCATGCTCCAGCACGCCATAGTCGATCGACGTATCGGGCAAGTCGCGGTACGATTCGACGGGGGCGAGCCGGTCACCCGCCGCGAGGGCCGGGAGCGCGGCGGACAGCGCAGGCTGGGCGCGCTCGAGTGTCGCCAGGAAGCGGTCCGCGCGGAACACGAACATGCCGCCGTTCCAGAAATAGTTGCCGCGCTGGAGGAACTCGCGCGCTTTTTCGAGGCTGGGCTTCTCGACAAAACGCGACACCGTGAGCGCCGCCTGCCGCCTCCGCCCGCTGCCCGGGCCGGCCGCCTGCAGCGGCGCGCCACCCTCGATGTAGCCAAAACCGGTGGCAGGCCCCGTGGGCTGCATTCCGAAGAGCGCGATATATCCGGCCTCGGCCGCTTCCTCCGCGACCTGCCATGCGGAAAGAAAGGCGGCGCCGTCCGCCACCGCGTGGTCGGAAGAGAAGACGCCGATCAGCGCATCCGGCTGCTCGCGGGCAATGCGGGCGACAGCCCAGGAAATCGCCGGCAGCGTGTTTCGCGCAACCGGTTCCGCCAGCACGCCCGATGCGAGGCGTGGGTCCACCGCATGCAGCTGGCCGGTCACCTCGAACCGGTGGTCGGCATGCGTAACCGTGAGCACGCGCGCGGGATCCACCATCGGCATCACCCTGCGCGCGGTTTCCTGCAGCAGGGTTTCAGCGCCGTTCAGGACAAGCAGTTGCTTCGGCATCGTCGCCCGGGACAAGGGCCACAGCCGCGTCCCTGAGCCGCCTGCAAGCACGATGGCGTAACGGCGACCCTCCGGTGCCGACAGCGATCTTTCCGCCACGCGCGTCTCGGGGGTATCCATCGGAATCCTGTCGGATAAGTAGGGGGTCTAGGGTAGGGCAACACCCGTACCGAGTCAAACGCCGCTCGTGAAACTTTCCACGTTTACAGCGCCTTGCGTGGTTCCGCCCGCGCAACCTGACCGGCGGGAGCGTGTCCGGGGCGTCGCGCGCAACTTCACAACCCCAGCCAACGTGCGATGATGTTCCGCTGCATCTCGCTGGTGCCCGAATAGAGGGTGGAGCCTACGGCATCCCGCAACGCCCGCTCCACTTCGTATTCCTCCATGAAACCATAGCCGCCGTGCAGTTGCACCGCATCGAGTGCTGTTCTGACCAGCGATTCGCTGACGAACAGCTTGGTGATAGCCGCATCGAGTGAAACGGATCGGGACGCGGTCAGCCTCGAGGCAGTGCGATAGACCAGCAACCTGGCCGCCTCGAGCTGAACCTTCATGTCGGCGATCTTGTGCGCCACCGCCTGGAACTTTCCAATGACCTGACCGAACTGGGAGCGCGTCCGGGCATAAGTGATCGATGTCTCAAGGAGCCGCTCGATCGTGCCGACGTGCGCGGCGACGAGCAACGAGCGTTCCCACTCCATGGCGGTGCCGAATACGCCCGCTCCACCGCCGACGGATCCGAGCACCGCGCCTTCCGGAACCTGCGCATCCTCAAACACCAACTCTCCGACGGGTGACGTGCGCAGCCCCATCTTGTCGAACTTCTGGCCCACCGAGAAGCCGATCGTGCCGCGCTCCACCAGAAAAGCAGTGATCCCGCCGTGAAAGCCCTTGCCAGGATCTGTGACCGCGAATACGACGACCACGTCCGCCACCGGCCCATTAGATATGAAAGTCTTGCTGCCGGAAAGCCGCCAGCCGCCGTCGGTCTTCTCCGCGCGCAATCGCATCGCGAATGTGTCCGAGCCGGAGCCCGGCTCGGTAATCGCATGCGCCCCGATCAACGTGCCGTCGCACAATCCCGTGAGATAGCGACGTTTCTGTTCGTCGCTGCCGTGCTGCCAGACCGGCACGACGCAGGCGAGCAGGTGCGCGCAGAGGGAGAACACCAGTCCGCCGTCACGGCAGCCGTAGCCGAGCGCCTCGAGAGCTATCGCGCAGGTAAGCGGGTCGGCATTGGCGCCTCCGAATTCCTCCGGCACCGGCAGCCCGGGGAGGCCGACCGCGGCGCAGCGGCGCCACAGCTCGCGCGAGAACGTCTGCGCGCGATCGCGCTGGATCAGGTCGTTGTTCAACTCGGCGCCGGCGAATTTGACGATGGTGTCCCGCAGCAATCTCTGCTCGCTGGTCAGAGTGAAATCCATCAGCGCAGCGCCTTCAGTTGCTGGTAGTCGATCTTATCCGTCGAAGTCTTGGGCAGCGCGTCGTGCCAGACGAAGCGGTCGGGGATCATGTAAAGGGGAAGGTGCCCGGCGCAGAATCCTTTCATCTCGACGAGCGACGGCCGCTTCGACTCACGACAGCTGAGATGCGCTACGACTTCCACGCCCTCCTCGTTCGGAAAAGCGAGCACCGCGGCTTCCTTGATGGATGCATGGCGATACAGCCCCGCCTCGATCTCGCCCAGCTCCACGCGGTAGCCCCGCCGTTTGATCATGCGGTCGCGCCGTCCGCGATAGACGTATTCGCCCGGCGGCGACTCGACGACGATGTCGCCCGTCCGGTACCAGCGGGTGCCCGCCGCGTCGACCAGAAACGCGCCCGCAGTCTGCTCGGGCAACGCCCAGTACCCCTGCATGACGCCGCGCCCGCTCACGCACAGCTCACCCTCTTCACCCGGGGACACGCTGTTCCCGTTCCCGTCCACGACCCTGCAAGCAAGGTGGGAGCAGCACGCGCCAATGGGATACGGCGTGGTGCGCTCGTCCGGAATGGGCCTCGGCACCTCGTGGAACGTGCAGACGTTGGTCTCGGTCGGACCGTAGAGATTGAAATAGCGCGGCCCGGGCAGAAGCGACGCGAGCGAGCGCAGGTGCTTCACCGCAAACACCTCGCCCGCGAACAGCACCAGGCGCAGGCGCGAATAGTCGTGCCGCGACAGATTGCCGAACTGGGCAAGCAGGGCGAGGATCGAGGGCGCCGAGTACCAGATCGAAATCTTCTGTTCCGCGATGAGAGCAGCGAGACGCTGCGGATCCTTGCCGATATCCTCGCCCACGAGCACCAGCGACGCGCCATGCTTCAACGCGACGTGGATGTCCAGGATCGAGAGGTCGAAGTGAAACGGTGCGTGCGAGGAAAACACATCTTCGGGCGCGGGCTGGAACACCTCCGAGCACCAGTCCACGAAGCTCACCGCGTTCTCGTGCGAGAGCATGACGCCCTTGGGCCGTCCGGTGGAGCCCGACGTGTAGAGAATGTATGCAAGGTCCTGCGGGTGCGCTTCCGCCGCGGCCTCGTCGTATGGATGCCGTGTCACGGGCTCTGCGGCATCGAGCGCCTTCCTGAGCGGCGCGCCGGCGCCCGTGCCGTCGAGCGCCAGCAGCTTGGGGAGCGGCCCGAGCGCCGCGAACTCTGTCTGCAGCCTGGCCAGGAACCTCCCCTCCACGATAAGGGCCTTGACCCCGCAATTGTGGAGGATATACGCGCACCGGGCGGGCGGCGCGCCCGGATCGACCGGAACGTATGCCGCCCCCGCCTTGAGAATTCCGTAGATCGCCGCTACCGCGTCGACTGACTTGTGCAGGTAGATCCCGACGCGGTCTCCGCCGCTGACTCCCAGGGAGCGGAGGTGGTCGCGCACGCGGTCCGAAAGATCGGCGAGGGCGCGATAGGATACGTGTCCATGCCCTGGCTCGATCACCGCGGTTCGCTCCGGGTAGCACGCGCAGGCATCGATAAAGTACTCGTGAAGCGCGGTTGTCATGCGTCATGCGGCTCCCGGCGACGTATTATAATCGAGACATTCGACGCAGCGGCATGCGAGTCCGTCGACGCCGTGACATATTTCCTTAAGTTTACGCTGATGGATATAACGCCGCGTCGCGCGACGTCTGCTACTCTTGAGCTTTTGTCGATGGACTCCACCAGAATTTCTCCCATGGGGCAATCCCTAAATCCCGCTCGAGCGGGCAGAGTTGCCCCGACCAACCACGACGGACGCATCGGGCGGCGTGACTTTGCCCTGATCGCGGTTCAACTCCTGCTGGTGCTCCTGTTACTGCGCCAGTACCAGATCGAGAATGCCGGGTTCCGGTGGCTCGCACAACTCGCCTTCGCCGGCTTCGCTATCCACGCCTTTCTGCCGCTGCGATACCGGTTGCCCTTCTTCGCCGTGCTGAGCCTCGCCGCCACGGGAATAGTCCTCGGCGCCATCAGCCTCGCCTGGATGGTGGCGATCGGAGCCGTCCTGATCGGCATCTGCCACCTTCCGCTCTCGTTCGCCTTGCGCGCCGGCCTGCTGCTCGTGGCGGGCGGCGTGCTGGCTGCCCAGCGCACGGGAGATATCCCGAGTCCGTGGAGCGAAGCCATCTGGCCGATACTGGGCTCGATGTTCATGTTCCGCCTCATCATCTACCTCTACGACCTGCAGCACGACAAGACGCCAGCGACGCCGGCACGCACGGTTGCTTACTTCTTCATGCTGCCGAACGCCGCCTTTCCCCTGTTCCCGGTGGTGGACTACAACGCTTTCCGGCGTAACTACTATGACGACCGTGCCCAGCGGATCTATCAGATCGGCATCGACTGGATGGTGCGCGGTATCATCCACCTGCTCCTGTATCGCCTGATCTACTACCATCTCACCCTGGCGCCCGCCGAAGTCACGTCGCCGGCGCTGCTGATGCAGTACCTGGTGGCGAATTTCATGCTCTACCTGAAGGTATCCGGCATGTTCCACCTGATCGTGGGCATGCTCTACCTGTTCGGCTTCCGGCTGCCGGAGACGCACAATCGCTACCTGCTCGCGGCGAGCTTCAGCGACCTCTGGCGCCGCATCAATATCTACTGGAAGGACTTCATGCAGAAGGTGTTCTACTACCCGGCAGTGTTCAAGCTGAAGCGGTTCGGGGCCAATACGGCCATCGTCCTCGCGACGCTCTGGGTGTTCCTGCTGACGTGGGTCCTGCACGCGTACCAGTGGTTCTGGATCCGCGGCACCAGCCTGTTCGTGCTCCAGGACATGCTGTTCTGGGCCATTCTCGGCGTCCTTGTCGCCGCCAACTCTATATACGAGATCAAGCACAACCGCAGGCGCACCCTCGGCAAGCCCAGGTTCAGCTGGCGCACCGTCGGGTTGCTGACGCTGAAGAGTTACGCGATGTTCTGGTTCATCTGCGTGCTGTGGTCGTTCTGGACATCCGAGAAGGTGGAAGACTGGGTGGCGCTGTGGTCGGCGCTGTCCGGCGATTACACCCTGGCTGCGTTCCTGTGGCCGCTCGTCGCGCTGATTGTGATATTCCTGGGAAACGTTCCGCGCACGAAAGCGGAGACCGAGACCGACCCCTTTGCCGCCAACCGCGCGTTGTTGCGCGATCGGGCGATCACCTTCGTGCTCGCGGTGCTGCTGATCGGGCTCAGTGTCGAATCCGTGTTTTCGCGCTTCGGCGCGCAGGTCTCGACTATCGTGCACTCCCTGCGTCATGGCTCATTGAGCCGCCTGGATGCCGCCAAGCTGGAGCGGGGATATTACGAAGGGCTGACCGACGTCAACCGGTTCAATTCGCAGCTCTGGGAAACCTACGCCAAGCGGCCGAAGAACTGGCTGGACAATCAAGGAGCCGGCCTCAAGCGCTTCGTCGGCGGCTTCGCCCAGACGGAAATGATTCCTTCGTTCGTCTACACCACGACGTACGGCTCGATCACCACCAACCGCTGGGGCATGCGCGACCGGGACTATCCCGAACAGCCCGCGCCGGGCACCTTCCGGGCGGCGGTGCTGGGCGCGTCATCGGTGATGGGATGGGGAGTGGCCGACGATGCCACTTTTGAAGCCCTGCTCGAGGACCGCTTGAACCGGGAATTCGCAGGTGCACCGTTCGCCAGCTACGAACTGCTGAACTACGGCGTGCAGGGCTATCAACCGCCGCAACAGCTGGTGAACTTCGAGCGCGCGGCGACACTGCGCCCCAACGCGATCATGTACGTCGCCACGGGCCGTGAGCTGACGCGCTCGGTGTACTATCTGGCCGAAGTCATGCGCAAAGGAATCGACATACCGTATCCGCACCTGCAGGAGATCGTCGACAGGGCGGGGGTTACCAGGGGCATGGCGGAGGCGGACGGTCAGCGCCGGCTCATGCCCTATGCCCGCGATATTCTGTCATACGTCTACGGCCATATCGCGCAACGCGCCGGAAGTCAGCGCATGCAGGCGCTCTGGGTATTCCTGCCGCAGATCCGCGGCGGAACGTGGGAGGAAGAAACCGCGGATACCGTCAGGCTCGCCGAACAGGCCGGTTTCATCGTAATCCGGCTGGACGACGCGTTCAAGGAGAAGAACATTGCCCGGGTCCGTCTCGCGGAGTGGGACGACCATCCCAGCACGTACGGGCACCAGTTGATCGCCGACCACCTCTTCGAGAAAATCCGCGAGGAGCGCGCGCGGATTTTCTCGTCCGGGGTGTTCGCGCGCAATGACGGCGAAACGCGGAACATCACTTCGGAAAGCAGGCAATGAGCGATGCCATCAAGCAGTCGGTAAAAGACTACATCCTGGAGACGTTTCTTCCCGGAGAGAGTCCCAACGAGCTCACCCACGATTTACCACTCATATCCGGCGGAATACTCGACTCGATCGCGACGCTCAAGCTAATCATGCACCTCGAGGAAACGTTCGGTATTACCCTCGAAGCCCACGAAGCCGATCGCGAGCACCTCGACACCATCGATCAGATCGCGGCTCTCGTTGCTGCCAAGAAGAAGTAGCGCAGCACCCATTCCGGCTGCGCGAGGACGCCCGCACGGGCGCATGCCGCGGCTGTACGTTCGCGCGGTGGATGCGGCTCGTGCGTTGGCCATCGCTGACTGATCTGCGCGCTTCTCGCCGCTCTCTCATCCGGTGGCAGCGCGCACGCCACTGCCCGGCCTAGCCCTGCGGATGAACCAGTTCCAGAACGGATACTGAGTCAACGCGATTGCACCTACGAGCCCGGCGTGGAATACCGCATAGCGTGCGATGAGTTCCACGCCCCGTGCGTAGTGCTGGCGATCCGTGCTGAGCAGGAACTGCAATGCCGAAAAGGCCTGGCGATCCTTGATGATGATTTCTTCGGTTCCGTTCGCCAGCAACCAGTATCCGAGCGGCAGCGAGATAACGGCGACTACGATGGCCCGCAGCCATCCGCCGGCGCCCCCGATGCACGCCCCCAGCAATGCGCCTGAGCTGCCGGCGACGAACAGGTAGCCCGCCAGCAGCACGCTCGAGTAAAGCCCGCCACCTCCCGCCATCAGCTCGGTAAGATTGTCGGTCCCCGCCTGCGTCACTACGACCCAGTGCATGATCGGCAGCAGCAGAGCACAGGTTGCAGCCCAAACGAGCAACACCCGCTTCTTCACGAAGCCACGCAGCGCGGCAACCACGAGCGCCGCTCCCGTAAATAACAGCGACAGCACCCCGAACAGCGCGGTGAAGCGTCCGATGATCTCCCATTGCCATGGCCAGCCCAGCACCGGGCTGCCTACAACGTCGTGCAGGCTTTCGGGCAGCACGGCAAAGTTGAGCATGAGCCAAGCACCGGCGCCGTGCAGCAACACCGCTGCCGGATAGAACCAGATGCGCCCCCCCGAGCGCTCGAGACCGCCGGCAATCCACGCATGCGCGCCGAAGGTCCAGTAGAGGAGGACCGACAGAATCACCTGCGCGATGTACGGATGGTACGGATTCGGCAACTCGCGCACGTTGTAGGGGACGAAGGGCGCATGAGTAACGAGCCATCCGATGACGGTGCAAGCGGCGATCCCTGCGAAGACGTGGAGCCACTGCGTATTCACGCCGTGCCAGCTCGACAAGCGCCGCCTGTTATCTGTTGGCGCCGCGCTGGCGTGAACAGCCGGCTGCGGCTGGTACAACGGTGCAGCCGGTGGCGGCTGAATTCGTGTTATGGCTGGCGTCCGGACCGCCCGCTTTTGCGCCGCCTCCTGAATCATCGGAACCAGGCTGCGCAGCAACCCTGCGAACAGCACGAAATAGAAGAACAACACCAATCGTGCCGAGTCGAACTGACTGTCGAACATGCCCACGGCGACGAAGGCGGCAAGACCGGCCAGGGTCGCGCTGCTGAACGAGTCTCCACGCAATGCGTGGCGTGCGAGGTGGGCGACTGCATACGAGACAAACGCGAGGAACGACAGGATGCCCAGCCATCCCTGTTCGAAGTAGATCGACAGCGGCAGATTCTTGATGTGCCACGGCAGGTGGTTGAACGTCGCCGAAAAGAACCAGCGGGCGTTGCCGTGAGAGAAATCACCGTTGTCGACCAACTCGCGCCCGTTGCCGTCCGTCAACCTGACATTGTCGAGATCCACCACCGTACGGGCGCTCGCGTTTTCGAGCGACAGCTTGACGGTCCGCCGCGCGTACCACGGCCCGGACCCCAGTCGCTCCGATGCTATCGAAGCCGTGTAATGTTTCCATTGATCCGGACCGGCAATGGGCAGGCTCGCCGAAACACAGCCCGCGGAATAGAAGTAGTTGCGCTCGCAAACCAGCACGTTGACCTGTGACGCCGCAGCTGCGCTGCGCGCATCAAAGGTTACCGAATAGCTGTGCCTCGGCTCGACTGCGACGATCTGCTCGACGTAAGTTGTGTGACCGGAGCCAAGGCGCAGAAACGTATTGGCGCCTTCGGTCACGTATTGGAAGACGGCCGGCATGTTGCCGGTACTGTTCGCAAAGAAATAGGTCTCGGGGAATCTCCCCAAGCCCGTTCCGAGCAGCGCCGTGCTCCACCCCTCGGGCATGATGCGCAGAGATTCGCGCCAGTGACCGACGCGGTCCGCCCAATCCTCCGCCACAACACCCAGGCGCGCCTGCGCAAAGCGCCCCTCGAGCACCGGAACGGCAACGACCACTGCGAGCGCAGCCATGCCGAACGGCAGGAGCAGTATGCGCCGGCTCTTTCCCGCGCCGGGGCGTCCTGCAATCATGGTCAGGGCAAGATATGTCCCGACCAGAATCACAAATCCGACATAGCCGCTGCGGCTGAACGTGACCGCCAGCGCGTGAACTCCCAGCACAAACACGAGCAGCACCAAGGCCCGGGAGGGGACCGCGCGGAAATGGCCCGCAGCGGCGAAGGTGAACGGCAGCGCCAGCACGAGATAGGACTCGATATGGCCGCCGCCCGTGTGCATGCTGGAGAACGGGCCCGCAATCCGGAACGGCGTGGTGAAATCGGTCAGGCCGGTGAACACAAGTCGCTCCCAGAGCGCAACCATGCCGGTTGCGCCGACGCCGATAGTGATTCCTATCGTTGCGAGCACCACAAAGCCTGCACCACGTTCCACCTCACGGAGCAGGAGCGGCAGGAATGCCACTGCGCACAGCAGTCCTTTCGCGGGAATGAGCCCGCTGTAGTGGCTGTAGTAGTTGGAGAATGCCGAGTAGTCGGGCACCTGCAGCGGCCCCATCCCTTTCGCCAGGCTAGCAAGGCACGACAGCACTACCAGGGCAATCAATGCTTTTGCCGCACGCGGCAAAGTGGCGGTTAGCCCCTGACCGGCCAGCTTCCAGTAGCCGACGACCAGCGATAGAAGAACAAAGAGATCGAATTCGTTGAGATAAAACCAGCCGCTCCACGGTGTCAGATCGAGCACCGGCAGGAGCGCGGGGATCGCAATCAGCCAGGCCCAGGGATAGCGCCACAGAACGAGGCCATATGCCACCAGTCCCGCTGCCAGCCAGCCCCGTGCAATCGGGAAAGCGGCAAGCGCGGCGGCGGCGCCCGCTGCGAGAAGCAGCGCGGCAAACCGAAACATCATCAACGCTGGCCGGACAGGTTCTTCAGCCCGCTCTGCGCTCAACGCCGGATTCGCAATCCGGCCAGAGCTGCCGGCGCTGCCGCGCCCGGTGACCCCATCGGCAGCGAGCCAGCCTACCGCCGATCCCAGCGCCGCGATGATGATGTTGCCGCTATCCGGCTGCAACTCCGCGAGAAGCACCTTGCCGCCCTCCATCACCAGCCCAAGGCCGGCACCCAGCCAGAAAGCGGTCGACAACGTTTCGAAGCGCCGGGTGCGCGTGGAGCGCAGCGACCACATGAACCACAGGGCGCCCACCGGCGCGTACGACACGGCGTAAAGAACGCTGCTCGTGAACGCGAGCACGATGTTCGCCGCGTGGTGATGGAAGAAGGGCATCCAGTGCATACCGCCCGCCCGCTCCAGCACCGGGGCAACGTCAAGCCATTCACGAGTCAACCAGCCGTTGATCCCGGCGAGGAGCGCGAGATAGGGCAGGGCGGCCAAGCTCGCCAGCCGCGCCGCCCGGACGCTGGCGGGCGGCAGCGGCGATGCGAGGAATCCCGCCAACCAGGCGTCGAGCGGCCGACCGACCACGAGACACAGCAACAGACCGACGGCAGCACCCAGCAGGTTGGCGAGAACGTCAAGCCACGACGGGACGCGCGGCGGAAAATATACCTGCGCGAACTCTATCGCGAGGCTGAAAGCAGCGCAGCCGGCGAGGACCACCGCCAGGAGGGCCAGGTTGCGGTACGGTCGTGCCGTGTGGCGCAGCGCGCCGAACCACGCGAAAGACAGCGGAACAAATAAAAAGACGTTCGTCGCCAAATCCGTGACGGAACGGCCGCGGGCAAGCCCCTGTATCGCTCTGCCCGGCTGATTCAGATCGAGAGCAAAGGGCAGCAGGCTGCCATACGCGATGAAGGCCCCGAGAGCGAGCGTGAGCAGTGCCCACATGCGGCGTTGATCGCGCGCGCTTTGCGCTCCGTTCAGTATCATTGCGTCCGTGAGCAAGAACCACGCCTGAATCATCGTAGCGTCGCGGTGGCGCTTGAACCATCGCAGCGGCACCCACGCGTGCGCTCCGAAGTGCCACGCTATCGGGATCGGGGCTTCGGCGCAACTTGCAGGTGCCATTGCGGGCGGTTTTCGGAATAGGCCCCGGCCATCGGAACCCGATAGATACGGCCATCGAAATCCCGTCCCGCGTCAGGCGCTCCTGGAATCGGCAGAAAATCGTACGGCGCGATACGCAGCCTGCCCCTCCGGGGAGCCAGGTTGAGCCGCCCCGGGGGTTCGTTCGGCTGAGCCAGGTACTCAGCAGCTTCCCCGGGCAGCCCGGTGATGTTCGAGTGTTGCTCGCCGCCCGCAATCGGTGTTTCCGCAAATACCGCGTTCGCGAAAATCCGCTGGGCGTGCTCCGGATGGCCGCCAGTCACGCGGATGCCGTTGCCCCCGGCCAGGACGGTATTGTGAAAGATATCCACGCGGCGCGGCACGTCGTTGTGGGGCTGGATATGGACCGCGCTGCCGCTGGTGTTGACGAGCACGTTGCTGTAAAACGCGACGTTGCCTTCGCCCTGAAACAGCGCCTCGGTCGGATTCTGGTGGAAGAAATTGCCGTAGATGACGTAGGTGTCCTCTGCGCCGGGACCCGATTTCGGCCAATGACCGACCAGGAGGTTGGGACGCGCCATCTTGTCGACGGAGCTGTTGGCCGATTTCGCGAACACGTTGCGACGGATGATCGTGACGCTGCTTTTCTGCGGCATGCCCTGCAGGAGGGGCCGGGTCTGCTGATGCTTGATCTGCAGGTTATAACCGATGGTGTCGGTGATGACGTTGCCCTCGATGATCCCCGCGATGAACGGCGCGGTGCCATCCGACTGCCCCAGGTACATGCCGGTCCCGGCTCCGACGATCACGTTGTTGCGGATCACCCAGTTCCACGCGGGGCAGAAAACGGCGATCCCGACTATGCTCTGATCCGCTCCGTGGCCCTTGATCAGCAGACCGTTCAGGGTAATGTGGTGCGCCCAGTCGGCGTGTCCCTCCGCTCGAACCGCGGCGACCGGCAGGCCGTTGCCATCCAGCTCCAGGTCGTGTATTTCCACCCATGCCGAATTGATGATGCTGACGGTGTGCGCGCCGCGGCGGGCGAGGAAGCGGGCCGGGGGTTGTGCGCGCGGCCCGCGGATCACGATCGGACGCCCCGGCGCACCCGCCATGCGATGCACCGGCAAGCCGTCCGAATAGAGGCCGGGCGCCAGCATCAGCGTGTCGCCCGGCTGCAGCTTCCCGAGGATCGGCAGGTAGTTCTCCGGGCCGGCGCGGAAAGTCGCGGCGGCGCAGGCCTGGACCAGCGCCAGCCCCGTCACGGCTACCGCCAAGCCCCCCGGGAAGGAGCTGCCCCATGCCCTCCCCGGCTTCAGGATCGCGCGCGTCACGCCTTGCCCATCCGTCACGGAGTCAATAGCTCCTGACCCACTCCTCCGTCCAGCGCGCCACCTGATCGCGCCATTCCCGCCGCGCGAACGTGTGGTTGGCGTCCGGCAGGTCGCGGCGGCTCACGCGCCCCGTCGCCAGCAGCTTCCGCCAGCGGGGCGAGCCATCGACGAGACTCCTGAACTCCTGCGCGACGAGATCGTTTCCGCTGAGCACCAGCAGGACCGCGCCTTCGAATCGCCGCAAGCCGGCCTCCATGCGTTCCGGCAGTGCGGCCGCTGCGGCGGGCTCCAGTGCAGTGCCCGCGCCTTGGCTGCCGTCGGGCGCCGAAGCGCCGCCCCTGAATGCCGAAGCGGCGATCCTGGCAAGGGATTCCAGCGCCGCTCGCACCTTGAATTCACCGGCAGCGACCTTCCGCCAGAAGCTGGCCTGGAGCAGGCGCTCGACGTAGTAGTGACGCAGATAGGCCCGCGCCTCGCCCTGCTCGGTGTGGACCCACGGATTGAGGAGGACGAGGGCCTTCACCCGCCGGTCCTGATAAGCGTACAGAAGCGCCGCAGAGGCCGCATCACACAGCCCCCAGATCACAATCTCCTTCAGCGCGGGAACCGCCTCGACGAATGTCTCGATGGCGCAGCGCAGATCCGCGTCCACCCGCTCGAACGACCGCGATGCGCCGCCGCTGTCGCCCATACCGCGGTAGTCGAAGCGCATCGCGGCCACGCCGCGCTGCGCCAGGTGACGCGCGAGCAGCGTGAACTGGCGGCTGCTGCCGGCGCGGTACTGCGGCCCGCCCACCACGATCAGTACGCCGCGCGCATACGGCGCGGCGGGCAGGCTCACGATGCCGAGCAGCGATGCGCCCTCGCAATCGAAGACCAGCGGCTGTTCCCGGAACGTCATTTCGCAATCCGCCCGGAAGAAGCCTTCTTCCAGCTCTTGTCGGTCGCATCGAGCAGTGCCTCGCACACGGCGATCTCCAATGTGGCCCAGAACGGCTCGCCGGCTACCGCCGAGCTGTCGATCTCCGCGCCGCGCCCTCGCCATGCGCTCAACACGCGCTCCGAAGCAGGCGCAGGCCTGGGCTCGGCCTGTGCCGATACTTCGAGCCAGTGCACGCGCTCCACGACCGGCGACAGCTCCGCAAGCTTCAAGGCGTCGATTGCAGACGCCAGTTCCGGATGGAGATCGTAGCCGCCGATTTCCAGGCGCTCCCCGCGCGCCAGCATGGCGCGCAGGCCCTGGATGCGGCTCTGCACGGCGCCGCCCGCCAGCATTTCAGCCGCGAGCTGCGTGCGCAGGAACTGCGTGAGGAACTGCTCGCCGCTCGCGACCGGCTGCCAGAGCACAAGCTGCTCTATTGCCAGCGCGGGATCCCGCGCGACATCGGCCGCCAGCATCGCCGCCAGCCGCAACGCCCACAGCCCGACCGGCCCGCCGGTGCGCTGCCTCAGCCACTCAAGCGCCAACTGCGCATCGCGTTTCCACAACGCCCATCTCGCGTCGCCGAACTCGCCGCCACTGTCGCCACAGCCGTAGAGATCGATCTGCAGCACGGCGCAGCCTGCGGCCGCGAAACGCCTGGATTGCAATGCCGCCATCCGCCGGCTCTTGTTCATCTCCTCGCCGAAGGGATGCAGGTACACGAGCCCGCGGGCCGCCGCTACGTTGCCGGCGGGCGGATGATAAACGCAGAAGCGGTCAACGCCGTCGAGGGGAAGGAAAAACGCCGTGGACACGCGTTCAGGCGTTCCCGGCCAGCTTGCGCTCGATGAACTGCGACAGGGTGCCGAGTGTCTCGAAAACCGATGCGTCGATCTCGTCATCGGCGACCGTGATGCCGAACTGCTCCTCGAGCGCGGTAATCACCTGCACCACGGCCATCGAATCGAGCTCGGGAACGGCGCCGAGCAGCGGCGCGGAGGCATCCATGCTTCCCACACGATCGCGGATCTGCAATGCGCTGCCTACGACCGATTTCACGTCGTCGATCAACATGAGCGATGGCCCATCACGATTTATATTCAGGCCCGAAATGCTTCGGAATTCCCGGTATGCGGCCAAGGATACCGCTCTTCCCTGCTGACCGCCCGGGCCGCGGCAATATGCATCATGGCGCAGTCCGATGTCAATCGAGCGGCGGCCGGTTCCCGCCCGCGACGACCTTCCAGCAGCAGCGTCAATTTTCCAGCAGGCAAGCGGCGCCTGCCGCGACGCCTCGCACTGGCGCGGCGCAAGCGTAAGCCCATACAATGCCGGCGCCTATCATGAAACGTCTATTGATGGTCGCATTCCACTTTCCGCCTCTGGCGGGAAGCAGCGGCATACAGCGGACACTGAGCTTCGCCCGTCACCTGCCGGCCTGCGGCTGGGAGCCTCTCATTCTGAGCGCGCACCCTCGCGCCTATGAGCGCGTGAGCAACGATCTGCTCAAGGAAGTCGGCCCCGGCACCGTGGTGGAGCGCACCTTTGCCCTGGATTCGGCGCGGCATCTCGCGATTCTAGGGCGCTACCCGGGCTTTGCTGCGCGCCCCGATCGCTGGCTGACCTGGTGGCTGGGCGCGGTGCCCGGAGGGCTTGCCATGATCAGGAAATACCGTCCCGATGCGATATGGAGCACTTATCCGATCGCCACCGCTCACGCGATCGGCCACACCTTGCACCGCCTGTCCGGCCTGCCGTGGGTCGCCGATTTCCGCGATCCCATGGCGCAGGACGGATATCCGGAGGACCCCAGGACCTGGAAGAGCTTCGAACGGATCGAACGACGAGCGGTGCACACCGCGAGCGCCTGCATTTTCGTGACATCGGGAGCCGCGCGCATGTACCGTGAGCGGTACTCAGGGCTCCCGGGAGCGCGCTTCACGGTAATCGAGAACGGCTACGAGGAAGAGATATTCGCGCCGGTCCAGGATTCGCCGGCCGGCGGCCCGCTGGTGCCGGGCAGCGTGACGCTCCTGCACAGCGGGATCGTGTATCCGTCGGAACGCGATCCCACCCGATTCTTCGAGGCGCTCGCGCGCATGCGGGAGAACGGCGAGTTGAAGCCGGGCGAGCTGCGCGTACGGCTGCGGGCGCCGGGAAACGAAGCGTTCCTTTCCCGGTTGATTGCCAGATATCAGGTCGACGGCGTCGTCGAGCTGGCTCCACCGATCGCCTATCGGGAGGCCCTGCTCGAAATGATGCGCGCCGACGGGCTCCTCGTGCTCCAGGCCGCGAACTGCAACGACCAGATTCCCGCCAAGGTCTACGAATACGTTCGTTCCGGCCGCCCGATGATCGCCCTCACGGACCCCGCCGGGGACACGGCGGGAGTGCTGCGCCGCGCCGGATTGACGGACATCGCGCCGCTCGACGCTCCTGCCGCAATCGCGTCGGCGTTGCGAACATTCCTGGATCGCATCGCCCGCGGCAACGCCGCGCTGCCGGAGCGAGCCTTCGTGGAGGGCGCATCGCGCGCGAACAGGACACGGGAGCTGGCGCAGTTGCTGGATCGGTTGCCGGTGCAGCGGACCTGACATGAGCACCCGATGACATCCGGCCCGGAGACCCGGGACGCATCGCTGCCCGCCCGGATTGGCGCGCTAGCCGCTACCCTGCGTCAACTGGGCTGGTTGAATGGTTCCCTGTATGTCATCGATCGCGTGCTGGCGATGACGTCAGGTGGACGGGCCCGCCTCTACAAGTACTACCTGGTTGCGCAGCCGGTGGCGCGGAAAGCCCTGTTGCCGCCGCGGCGCGGCGCCGGGCTGGAGGTGCGACAGGTCGGCCCGTCGGATCCGCTGCTGCGCGAGTTCCCGCGTCCCGAACACGCGATGCCCTATCGGTTCAGCCAGGGCGCGGTCTGCCTCGCCGAACTGCAGGCAGACAAGTGCATAGGCTTTCTCTGGCTGGTTCTGGGTCCGTACCGGGAAGACGAGGTGCGCTGCCGCTACGTCCCGCTACCGGAAGGAAAGTCTTCCTGGGATTTCGACATCTACATCGATCCGGCGCATCGGAACGGCATCGCGTTCCTGAAACTGTGGGACGCGGCGAATCGCTTCCTGTCCGAGCGCGGCATCGAGTGGTCGCTCAGCAGAATATCCGCGCTCAATACCGCGTCGCTGCTCTCGCACCAGCGGCTCGGAGCCCGTCGCATCGCCACTGCGGCATTCGTTTCCGCCGGATCGTGGCAGATCTCCTTCTCGACCGTGCGACCGCGTTTTCACTGGTCCACCAGCGCGGATGCCTTCCCGACCTATCCTCTTCGCCCTCCCCGGAATCCGTAGAGGCGGCGCAGGACGGCGTCCGCGCAATGCTACAATCACGGCAAGACACGGACTCATGAGTTTCGACGGCAGATCGACCGCAGAGCCCACGCCGGAAGCGCTGCTTGCCCTGGCGAAAGACGTGCTCGTGAACGAAGCGACCGCGGTACGGGCGCTCGCCGACAGGCTCGATGCGCGCTTCGTCGAAGCCGTCAGGATCATTCGCACGTGCACCGGGCGCATCGTCGTCACCGGAATCGGCAAGTCGGGCCATGTCGCGCGCAAGATCGCCTCGACGCTCGCCAGCACCGGCACCCCTGCATTCTTCGTGCATTCCGCGGAAGCGAGCCACGGCGATCTCGGCATGATCACCTCGCGCGACGTCGTCATCGCGCTGTCGAACTCCGGAGAAAGCCCCGAGTTGGTGGCCATATTGCCCCTGCTCAAGCGCCGCGGGGCAAGCCTCATTGCCATCGCGGGCAACATGCGCTCGACGCTCGCGAGGGAGGCCGACGTGGCCCTGGATGCAGGCGTCGAGAAGGAAGCGGGCCCGCTGGGCCTCGCCCCGACCTCCAGCACCACCGCCGCGATGGCCCTGGGCGATGCCCTGGCGCTCGCGCTGCTGGATGCACGCAGCTTCAGCGCCGACGATTTCGCCCGGGCCCATCCCGGGGGATCGCTGGGACGGAAGCTCCTGGTCCGGGTGTCCGATATCATGCACGTCGGCAACGATTTGCCGAGGGTCGCCGCAAACGCCACACTGCGGGACGCGCTTCTCGAAATGAGCGGCAAACGGCTCGGCATGACCGCCGTGGTCAACGGCGACGAAACGCTGGCGGGCGTGTATACGGACGGCGACTTGCGCCGCACTCTGGAAAAAGGAATCGACGTCCGGACCGGGACGGTAGCGGAAGTGATGAACCGGTCTCCGCACACCATAAAACCCGACAGACTGGCGGCGGAAGCGGTCCAGTACATGGAGAACTACCGGATCAACGGCCTGCTCGTCGTGGACGACGCGGCGCGGCTCGTCGGCGCGTTCAACATGCACGATTTGTTCAGGGCCGGCGTGGTCTGACGCTGCGTCCGGCGTCTGATCCGGCGGCGCGATCTTGGTAGAATGCCGGCCTGACACCAGTTCCTCGTTGAATCCTCCGTATGGCCGTACTGCTGCATGAATTGATCCTGCGTTCGGCGCAGGCTTCTCCGGATTCCGCCGCGCTCTCCTACCAGCAGCGCCGCCTGACGTACGCGGAACTGGCGAGACAGGTTGAAGCGGCGGCGCGCGCCTATCTTGACCTGGGCCTCGCACGGGGCGACCGGGTCGGCATCTACCTCGAAAAGCGATTCGAGACCGTGGTGGCCGCCTTCGGTGCCGCGTGCGCGGGATGCGTGTTCGTTCCGGTGAACCCGCTCCTCAAGGCGGACCAGGTCGCCTACATCCTGCGCGACTGCAACGTGCGCATCCTGGTGAGCTCGTGCGAGCGCGTCAACCTGCTCGCCGGCGCGCTCACCGAGTGCAGCGACCTGCGGGCGCTACTGGTGGTCGCCGGACCGCAGCCGGCGCCGGCAATTCCGGGCAAGACGATCCTGACATGGGACGAAGCCCTCGCACGGGCCGGGAACAGCGCCGCGCACCGCGTCATCGACACCGACATGGCGGCGATACTCTACACGTCCGGCAGCACCGGCAAGCCCAAGGGCGTCGTGCTCTCCCATCGCAACATGGTGGCCGGCGCGGTGAGTGTGGCGCAGTATCTCGAGAACCGTCCGGGCGACAGGATACTCTCGGCGCTTCCCCTGAGCTTCGACGCCGGCTTCAGCCAGCTGACGACCGCTTTTCATGCCGGCGCCAACGTAAGCCTCATCAACTACCTCGTGCCGCGCGACATCGTCACGGCCTGCGTCAACGAAGGGATCACCGGCCTCACCGCAGTGCCCCCCTTGTGGATACAACTCGCGCAGCTCAAGTGGCCCGATGCGGCGCGGGACAGCCTGCGCTACATCGCCAATACCGGCGGCCGGATGCCGAAGGCCACGCTCGACCTGCTGCGCGAGGCCCTGCCGAAGACGCTGCCCTATCTCATGTACGGCCTGACCGAATCGTTCCGCTCGACCTACCTGCCGCCTGCGGAGGTCGACCGGCGCCCCGACTCCATCGGCAAGGCGATTCCCAACGCCGAAGTGCTGGTGGTGCGCGAGGACGGCACGATATGCGACCCGGACGAACCCGGCGAGCTGGTGCACCGCGGAGCGCTGGTGTCGCTCGGTTATTGGAACGATCCGGAAAAAACCGCGGAGCGCTTCAAACCGGCGCCGGGGCAAGCGGCAGGCCTCACCATGCCGGAGATCGCGGTATGGTCGGGTGACACCGTGCGCCGGGACGCCGAAGGCTTTCTCTACTTCGTCAGCCGGCGCGACGAAATGATCAAGACCTCGGGCTACCGCGTGAGCCCCACGGAAGTGGAAGAGGTGGTCTATGCGACGAAGCTCGCCGGCGAGGTCGCTGCACTCGGCATTCCGCACCCCGTCCTCGGACAGGCGATCGTCGTCGTGGTCACTCCGCCCGACGGCGGCAAGCTCGATATCGCGCAGATTCTCGCGCAATGCCGCGAGCGGCTGCCGGCTTTCATGGTGCCGCATCAAATCCTCGAGGGGCCGGCAAACCTGCCGCGCAATCCCAACGGCAAGATCGACCGCAAGTTGCTTTCGCAGGAGTTTCAAGGACTATTCGAGCCGCAGATGGACGCAAATACACGCAGATGAAAACACCCTACCCCGGCGTGTACAGATTCAGTATTTCCCCGACACCCGATCTTCCAGGCCTGGGTTTATCAAGCAGCGATTTCGGCCGTGTCGGCGCATGGATTTGATGCAACTATTTTCGCGTACTGGCGTTCGTTTGCGGAATGCGTGGCACGCCCGAACGGGCGCCAGATCGGATTTTGACTGGTCCCCCGACCGGAGGCCGTCGTCATTCCGGCAAGAAGCGATGAGCCCGTATCCTCTGTTTGTGGATGTGGTGAAGTCACTCCGCCTCGACTTGTACCGTACGGATTGGGAACGGGCTCTGAGAATCGCAGAACACCTTACCCTTCATGCCCGAGACCTCGGGCCCATACAAAGTGATCTCCAGACAACGTACCGGAAGATCACAACGGGTCATGGTTATTGCGCGGATTTCGTAAAAGTGTTTATCGGCCTGGCTCTCACTGCAACGATTTGCTGCCGGCAATGGGCCTTTTCGTTCGACGGGTTTGGCGGCCACGGACATACGATCGTAGAGATCTTTGATACGGCCTCGCATAAGTGGCGTTTTATTGATGTCTACAACAACATCCATGCATGCGACGCCAGGACCGGAATTCCCATGACCGCGCTGGAGTTTCGGGATGCACTCCTGTCAGGGTATCCTGCATTCAACATCCATCGCAATGGCGCCGGAAGGATCGGGTTTCCGGTCGAGGAAAAGCTCATCGCATACTACAAACGCGGCTTGCAGGAATGGTATCTGATCTGTGGCAATGCTGTTTTCACCCGCGAGGCGAATGTGCTTGTGCGTCGATTGAGCAGATTGCCAGGGCCATTGGGTCGATTCATCTCGGGACTTGGTGAACGCACAGCGATTCAAATACTTGCTACGCCAGATAACTTGCAGCGTGTGGACGCATTGCTGATGGTCAAGCGAAACCTCCTCATCGCAGCGGTCGCGCTTGGCATGCTCCTGTTCATGCTCATCGTGCTCGTGTGCAGGACGTTTGTCGTCTGGACTTGAAGCGATCTCAATGAACATTGGCTGAGTGTCAGCGGTCCGCCGAGCATGAATAATATGCCCAAGCGCCGGATGCCGAAGGCCACGCTCGACCTGCTGCGTCCTGCCGAAGACGCTGTTCGATACTGCGCAGATTCTTGCCCAATGCTGCGAGCGGCTTCTGGCCATCGACCGGAAGCAGATAGCACAGGAGATGCAGGACCTCTTCAGCCGGGACCCATGACGCGCGGCGCTCGATGACTGTTCCTGCGCGGTCCGCGGGCTTGCTGCCGCTACTCGTCCCCCTGCTCGTGCTCCTCGCGATCTGGGTGCCGGAGTTTTCCCATTACTACGTCCCTGGAGGACCGCCGGGGGACGCGATTCTGGCGCAATCGCGTGAAGCGCCCGGCCCTGCCATCCTGCAGGCGCTCGAGGACATGCGCCTTGGCACATCGCTCGCATTCGGGAACGATACCGAGCTGGTCGCTGCCGCGGACGCGCTCTTGAAGGGCGAGCTGCGGGTTCCCGGTTTCACCCCCATGCGGGTCGTGCTGCCGTTCGCCGCAGAGGATCTCACGCGTGTCCCGGCATCCCTGCCGTTTGGAAGCTTCGTCGTCCCCGAGATCCTGCTCGATGCATACACGCTGTCCGGGAGAGAAGCCTACTTCAGCGCCGCCCGGGAGTTCATTCTGGGCTTCGCCCGCTACGAGCGAACCGCCTGGCTCGACAGGGGCTTTCTGTGGAACGATCACGCCATCGCCACGAGAATCCCCATCCTCATCAAGTTCTGGCGTCTCTACCGAGCGCGCGCCGACTTCGAAGCGGGGACGGGTTTCGCGGTGCTGCAGTTGCTTGCCCGCAGCGGCCGTCTGCTGGCGAAACCCTCCCACTATACGTACAACACGAATCACGGCGTCATGCAGAACGTCGGATTGCTTTATCTGTGCGCAGGTTTTCCCGCTCTGCCGGACGCCCGGGGATGGTGCGACCTCGCGCTCGACCGGCTCTCGAAACAGGTGGGGTTCTTCATCAGCTCCGAAGGCATCGTCCTGGAGCATTCTGCCGGCTATCACGCATTCGGCATGGAGTTGATGGGCATGATCCTGCGCTGCCTTACCCTGCTCGAGCGGCCGCCCCCCGGGGACTGGGTCGACAAGTACCTCAAGGCCCGCGAGTACCACGCAGCGATCAGCCGCCCGGACGCCACCCTGCCCATGTACGGAGACACGCCGAGCAGCGCGCTGCATCCGTTCGTCACGGAACCCGGCGAGAACGGAAAGGCCCCTGCCTTGAAGCGCGCCCGGGAAACGCGCCCGGCGGCCGCGTTCGATATTTTTCCCGTCTCCGGACACGCGGTCTGGTGGCGGGGCCTCGAACGCTGGCCGGGGTCCGGCGCCCTCGCACAGACCGTGCTTACCTGGTCGAACTTCCCCGGCCACGGCCACAAGGTCGCCGACGACATGAGCGTGCTCCTCTGGAGCGGCGGGCAGAGTTGGGTAACCAATGCCGGCTACTGGCCCTACCGCCATGCCGAGCGCAAGGACGCGGAAGGGTGGAACGCATCCAACGCGCCCCATCTCTCCGGTGAGGCGCCGGGTTCGCCGCGATCGACCCGCCTGCTCCACTACGGAGACAACGGCCGGATCACCCTCGTGGACATTCAGCGGGAAGGCCCGCGGTCGTACGCGGCGCGGCGGCAGGTCGCGCAGGTGGACTCCCGGCTCTGGCTGGTGCTCGATCAGGTCCAGGGCGAACCGGCGGCGACCGGCACGACGACGTGGACCCTCCATCCCTCGCTGACCGTGGCGCAGGGCCGCTTCGAGCATGGCTTCCGCATCAGGTCGGCAGAAACGGGACAGTCGATGTCGGCGGCGTTTCTGGGATCCGCGGGAATGCAGGTCAGCTCGCTCCGGGGCAGCCGGGCGCCGTTCGCGGGGTGGGTCGTCATCGACGGCCGCCCCGTAGCGGCGCCCGCCTTCACCGTCGAGCAGCCGGCCGGAGACTCGTGGGCTCTTGCACTCTGGGCCGTGGATGGGCCTGGCGATACCGCCACCACGCTCACGGCTCCTCCCCGGATGATCGAGTGGATCAGCGCCGATCGCTGGACGCTGCAGATTCCCCTGCGCACCGGAGATACCGTCCTGCGGCGGACGGATGGGAAACTGGAGGTGGAGAGCGGGACTCCCGCGGATACCGTGCGCGTTGCCCTGACGAAAGCGCGCGACGTCAGCGCCGAACGGGCCGTCATCTCGTCCGCGCTCGAGGCCGCGAAGGCGCAGTCGCGCAAGTACCGGAACCTGCACCATTACCGGCTGAAGCTCACCTGGCTGATCCTAGCCATGCTGGCGATCCAGGAGGTGCTCCGCCTGGCGCTGCGCGTGGCACTGCGCAAATCGGCGCCGCGCTACGGCGTCGCCATCAACCTTGGCCTCGGCGGGTGCTGGCTGGTGATCGGCGCATGGATAGTCCTGGTCTATCTTCCAGCGTGAGCCTCGGCGTCTCGCTTCATCGCCATTGGCCGGGACCGCAGTGTCACCTCGAGACGGCGCCGCGTTCGAGCAGCGGCACGATATCCTCGATCATCCTGCCCGGTGCGCCGCGAGCCACTCACCGGAATGGCGACCCCGCCCGGGCACCGCGAGAGCCGAACAGCGGCATTGCATCCGTTTCATTTTTCGGATAATTTCCGCTTTCCTGACTGTTGCTGGTCGCGCCGGTCGTCCGCCGGTGCCACTTCCGATTGTTCCGCCCCGCCGAGGTCAGTCCTGCCGTGCGAGTCGATCCTGAATCAGTATTGAACTCATGAGCGCCGCGCGTCCAGCCCACGTGCCGATGGCGCAGTTCCCGGTTGTCGGCGACCGCCTCCAGATCGGCGGCATCCCGCTTACCGAGCTGGCGCAGCGTGTCGGGCGCACCCCGTTCTACGCCTACGACCGTGCGCTGATGGCGCGGCGCGTCGACCTGCTGCGGCAGCACCTGCCTGCTGTCGTGGAGCTGCACTACGCGATGAAGGCCAACCCGATGCCGGATGTGGTCAACCATCTCGCGCGGCTGGTGGACGGCCTGGACGTGGCATCCGCGGGGGAGCTCAGGGTAGCGCTGGCCTCCGGCATGGACCCCGCGGAAATCAGCTTTGCCGGGCCGGGCAAGACCGACGTCGAGCTCGCAGAGGCCTTACGCGCCGGCATCGTTGTCAATCTCGAGTCCGAGCGCGAAATGGAGCGCCTTGCCGTCCTCGGCGCTGCCGCCGGCGTGCGGCCGCGCGCGGCGATCCGCGTGAACCCGGACTTCGAGCTGAAGAGCTCGGGCATGAGAATGAGCGGCGGACCAAAGCAGTTCGGGGTGGATGCGGAGCGCGTGCCCGACATGCTCGCCCGCCTCGGCGCCCTCGATCTCGATTTCCGCGGCTTCCACATCTTCAGCGGGTCGCAGAACCTGCGGGCCGAAGCGATCGCCGAGGCGCAGCAGAAAACGATAGAACTGGCGGCCAAGCTTGCCGTCGACGCGCCGGCGCCCGTGCGCCTCCTGAACATCGGCGGCGGATTCGGCATACCGTACTTTCCCGGAGAACAGCCCCTCAACCTCGCCGCAGTAGGCGCGAACCTCGCAAAGCTGCTGGACGGCTTGGAGCGCCGGCTGCCGCAGGCGAAGGTGGTGATCGAGCTGGGGCGCTATCTCGTCGGGGAAGCCGGCATCTACGTGTGCCGTGTCATCGACCGCAAGATCTCGCGCGGCCATGTGTTCCTGGTGACCGACGGCGGCCTGCACCACCAGCTCGCGGCGTCCGGCAACTTCGGTCAGGTGGTGCGCAAGAACTATCCCGTTGCCGTCGGCAATCGCATGGCGGGCGGCGAGCGCGAGATCGCGTCGGTGGTGGGGCCGCTGTGCACCCCGCTCGACCTGCTCGCCGATAGCATGGAAATGGCGAAGGCCGACGTCGGCGACCTGATCGTGGTGTTCCAGTCCGGCGCCTACGGCCTGACGGCGAGCCCGACGGCCTTCCTGAGCCACCCGGCTCCGGCGGAGATTCTCGTCTAGCGCCAGCGCGATTACGCGATGCCCGGGGTCTTAGTCATCTTGTGCGCGCTCCTGGCAGCCTGGGCGCCACCCGCGCAGGCCGCCGCGACGACGCTGAAGATGCTCCTCGATCTGCGTCCGGGCGAATGGCGCGAGCTGCCCGACACGAGAATGTCCGCAGTCTTTCCGAAGGAAAAACAAACCACTTGGGGCATTATCGGCCCGAGAGGCGTCGTGGATGCCTGGGGCGGAGCGGCGTACGACACGAAACGCAACGCCTTCGTCTTCAACGGCGGCGGCCACGCCGACTACGGCGGCAACGAGGTCTACGCGTTCCTGCTGGAAGAGCTCCGCTGGGAGCGGTTGACCGAGGCGAGCCCGATCAAGAAGCTGGAATCGGGACAATACGTCACCACCGACGATACGCCGATATCGGCTCATACCTACGACGGGCTGGAGTACCTCCCCAACGTCGACAGAGTGTTCCGCAACGGCGGATCGGAATGGCGGAGCGGGGCCAGCGTCGACCGGTCGGCGTGGCTGTTCGACATGGAAAAGCGGCGCTGGGAACGGAAGTCGGCCGGCGGCGGCGGCTTTCCCGTCTCGGCCTACGACCCGTCCCGGAAAACGGTTTACGTGGTCGGCGCCACTTACGTCGACGAATACGATCCGGCGAAGGACATCTGGACGCGGCGCGTGGCCGGACAGGCCGACTTCCTGCCCGGCATCGGCGCGCTCGACCCCGAGAACCGGAGACTCATCACCGATTCCTTCCGCCCCGGCGTGATCGTCTACGGAATCGGGACCGAGGGCACGCTCACCCAGCGGTCGTTCCATCCCACCCAGGGAGCGACCGAATGGAGCAAGAAGATGATGGCCCTCGAATACGATCCGGTGCGCAAGGTGCTCGTCGGCTGGGCCGGCGACCGCGAAACGGCGTATCTCGACGGCAAGACGCTGGAGTGGCGGCGCCATGCCAACACGGCCAGCGCCGCGGCGCCCGTCAACAGCCGCGAGCGAGACTACAGCGCCTCCGGGCTCATCTACGGGCGGTGGCGCTACGTTCCGAAGTACGACGTCTTCATCGGCTACAACAATCCCCGCGGCAACGTCTGGGTCTGGAAGCCGGCGAGCGTGACGGCCGGCGATGCAGCGGCCCCGCCGCCGCCGATCCGGCCCCTTTTCGAAAAGGCGAAACCTGGCGAGACCGTGACGATTCCGCCTGGCGTCTACCGGGAAGCCGCCACGATCTCGGCCGACAACGTCGTCATCAAGGCTCACGGCGTACGCCTCGAGGGTGTCGCCGCCGAAGGCAAGGCGGCGCTCGTCGTCAAGGCCAGAAACGTCACCATCGAGGGGCTGGAATGCGCCGGCATCAATGTCGCAGACGAGAACGGGGGTTGCGTGCGCCTGGAGGGGCAGGACCTCACATTGCGCAAGGTGCAGTTCCGCGACAGTCAGAACGGCGTCATGACGTGGAACCGGGACAGCGGGACCGTGCTGATCGAGGACAGCAGGTTCGAGCGCCTGGGGCGGGCGCACGGGGTTTACGTCGGCCGCGGCCCTGCTACGCATCTTATCATCCGCCGCAGCTCGTTCCTGAGCAGCAAGGCTGAGGGCCACGAGATCAAGAGCCGGGCGGCGAAGAACACGATAGAGCACAACGTCGTTGCATCTCTGGACGGCGTGGACAGCCGGCTGATCGACCTGCCGGAGGGCGGAGAAAACGTCATCCGGGGGAATGTCCTCGCCAAGGGCCCCGCGAGCTCGAACGAGGACCTTATCGGCATCGGGCTGGAGGGCCATCGCGCCCTCCATTCGAGCAACTCGACGGTGATCGAAAACAACGTCATGATCCTGGAGCGATCGGGAGCAAACGTGGTGCTGCACGAACGCGGGGTCCCGCCGGCCCGCATGGAACGCAACCGGATCATCGGCGGCAAGCAGGCGCCCCGCAGCGGCAACACGTGGTTTCCGGACCGCGCCGCCGCGGGGCTCCCCAAGTACCCGGCGCTGCCCAAGCCGGGTTCCTAGCGCGCGACGCGGAGCCTTTATTTTTCGCGAAAGGCCCGCGTAAAGGAGTCGGTCAGCGGGCGCAACAGATAGTCGAGCGCGGTGCGCTCACCGGTCGGGATCACGACCAGCGCCGGCATGCCCGGCGCCAGCCGAACTTCCTTGAGGCGGCGCGCCTCCCTCTGGTCCACCTTGACCTGGGCAACGTAATAGCCGGTGCCGGTGCGCTGGTCCACCAGCCGGTCGGCCGAAACGTAGCTCACCCGGCCCGGCACGATCGGCGAGCTCCGCTGGCGATAGGCGACGAGGTGGACTTCGACTTCCATGCCGGCGCGCACGTCCTTCTGGTCGTCCACGTTGAGCGTCACCTCCACGATGAGGTCGCTGCCGTCGGGGACGATATCCATTACCCTCTCGCCGGGAGCTATCACGCCGCCCACCGTGAAGACGTTGAGGCCCACGACCGTGCCGGTGGACGGCGCCGTGACCGTCGTGCGCTTCAGCATCTCCCGGGAGATGGTCAGCCGCGGCTCGACGTCGATCAGGCGCACCTGCACGTCGCGCAGCTCGTTCGCCACCTGCGCCATGCGGTCGGCCTGCAGCTGGATGATCTGCAGGTTCAGCTCCTCGATCGACTGCCTGAGCTGAACGACGCTCGCCTCCGTCTCCACGACGCGCCCGCCGAAAGCCGCGGCAGCGCGCTCGAGCTCGAGCATGCGCTGGCGCACGACGTAGCCCTGCTTGAAGAGCTCTCGCTGGCCGGTCAGCTCGTCACGGATCGATGCGAGCTGCTGCCGTTCCGCCGCAAGCTGCCCCTCGGCGCCGGTGATCCGCTCGCGGGTCTGCGCGATCTTCTGGCGCATGACATTGATCTGGCCCGAAAGGACGGTCCGTCGCGTCTCGAAGTACGTCGTCTGCGCCGCCAGGATCTGCGCGATCTCGGGATCCGTACTGGCCGCGGTCAGCGCTTCGGGAAATTTCACGGACGATGCGCCGCCCTGCTCCGACGTGAGCCGCGCCTGCTGTGCCAGCAGCTCCGCGTGCTGCTTGCTGAGAAGCTGCAACGTCCCGCGCGCCTGCGTGTCGTCGAGCACGATGAGCACCTGCTCGGCCGCTACGCGGTCGCCTTCCTTCACGTGTATCTGGCGCACGATCCCGCCTTCCAGGTGCTGCACTGTCTTGCGGTTGCCTTCCACCTTGACGACGGCGGGCGCCACGACGGCGCTGGAGAGCGGCGCGACCGCCGCCCAGCCGCCCAGCCCGATGAAAAAAGCGACCATGATCGCAGCGCCCGCGACTATCGAGCTGCGCGCGCCGTGCGGGAGATCGGGCGGTGGCTGGACGACGACCTGCTCCGTGCCGGCGCTCAAGAATCACCTTCCTGGGCCCGCGCCATCGTGGCGCGCGCGCCGTCCATGACGTGAACCTGTCGCATCCGGTTCAACACGTCGCGGCGCGGGCCGAACGCTTCCATCGTCCCCGCGCGCAATTGCAGAATCCTGTCCACGTCGTTCAGCACGGCGATCCGGTGCGAGATGATGATCACGGTCGTGCCGTCCTCGCGCAGCCGCCGCAGGCAGGTGACGAGCGCGGCCTCCCCTTCGCCATCCAGGTTGGAATTGGGCTCGTCGAGCACGACGAAAGCCGGGCTGCCGAAGAGCGCGCGGGCAAGCGCCACGCGCTGCCTCTGCCCGCCCGACAGGTGCGCGCCGAATTCGCCGATCTGCGTCTCGTACCCCTGCGGCAGGCCAAGGATCATGTCGTGAGCGCCCGCCTTCTCGGCGGCGGCCAGGATCGCCTCGCTGGAGGCCTCGCCGAAGCGGCAGATGTTCTGGGCGACCGTGCCGGAGAACAGCTCGATGTCCTGCGGCAGGTAGCCGGCGTGGGCGCCGAACTCGTCGCGGTTCCACGAAGCGACTTCCGCACCGTCCACGCGCACCGAGCCGGCGCTCGGGCGGCGCACTCCCATCAGCATCCGGGCCAGGGTCGACTTTCCCGCGGCCGTCGGGCCTATGACACCCAGCGCCTCGCCGGGCTCCAGCCCGAAGTTGATGCCGTGCAGGACCGGCCGCTTGATGCCGGGCACGACGTAGACGAGATTCTCGACGGCGACCTTGCCCCGCGGGCGCGGCAGCGACATCCGCGCCGCCGGCGGAGGACTCTCGTGCAGCAGCCGCGCCACGCGCGCAAGCGAGTCGCGGGCGGTGAGGAGCTGCCGCCATGCTCCGACCAGCTGCTCGACCGGCTGCAGGGCCCGGCCCAGGATGATCGTGCCTGCGAACATCGCTCCGGCCGTGATCGACCGATCGATGACGAGGTACGCGCCGAATCCGAGCATCAGCGCCTGCATGAAGAGCCGCGAGAACTTGATCGCCCCCGTGATCGAGGCATTGCGGTCGCCGGCGCCAGCCTGGAGCGCGAGTATCGAAACGCGGTCCGCGAGCCAGCGCCGGGTAAGGCTTCCCAGCATGCCGAGGGCCTGTATGACTTCGGCATTGCGCAGGCTCGCCTCTATCGTGGCGTGGCTCCGCGCGGCGAACTCGTTGCCGGCCGCAAACGAGCGCTTCAAGGCGTACTCGTTATAAAACGCCAGCAGGAGCAGGACGGCCGCGCAGACCAGCGACAGCATCCCCAGCAGGGGATGGATGAGAAAAATGATCGCTACGTAGATGGGCGCCCAGGGCGCGTCGAACACGGCATGCACGCTGGGGCCGGTGGCAATCTGCCGAAAAGCATCCAGATCCCGCAGCACCTGTCCCCGCTCGGTCGCCCCGACGTGCGCGGCGCGCTCGATCATGGCGGCGAGAACCCGTGCCGACAGGAGGCTGTCCAGTCGCAGGCCGCTGCGGACGAGCACCCGGGCGCGCACGATATCCAGCGCAGCAAGCGTGGCGAGCGCGATGAGGCACGCGAGCGTGAGCATGGCGAGCGTCGGAATGCTGCCGCTGTTCAACACCCGGTCGTAGACCTGCAGCATGTAGATGGGCAACGCGAGGTACAGCAGATTGATACCCAGGCTGAATGCCAGCGCGGCGATGAAGTGCGCCCGGCAGGCGTGAAAAGCACGGCCGAGCTCGTGTCCGCTAGTCATCCTGCGCCTTTAGCTGTGGATTCATGAGTTTACTCCTGCGCCGTCGGTAGCCCCGTCCGCGCCAGCGATGCGACATCCAGGGTGCTCCGGACCCTGCTCCGCCCGTTCGGAGACCAGCGGGTGGAACCGGCCGGCTCTCAGAGAACCCCGGTTCACCCCATGGTTGTCGGAAATCTTTACACGCTGTGCCCTTTTCACCGGGCTGCCTTTATAACATATTGACCAATCGGGATAATATTTTCAGGTATGTTTTTTGCATGCGTGATTTCGATCACGCTGCCAAGAGGGGAATTCATGGAATTGCTTACCGGCACCAACGGGCACGACCAGCTGGACGTGAGCGCCTCGGCGACGCCGTACGAGATCCGCGGGCTGATCGGCAACGACGTGATCTTCGGTTCCGCCTCCGGTGACCTGATCATCGGCGGGCCGGGCGCCGACCAGATGTTCGGTAACGGCGGCGACGACACCTTCCTCATCACTACCGACACCTCCGGCGACACCGTCAACGGCGGGGCGGGCATCGATACGATACTGGGCAGTGCCGGCAACGATGTACTTCTGTTGCTGGCCATCAGCGGTGTCGAGCGCATCGACGGCGGCGGCGGCAACGACGTGCTCAAAGGCACCGAGGCGGCGAACTTCTGGAACCTGAGCCTCACCACGTTGATCGGCATCGCCGCCATCGACGGCGGCGGCTCGGGCGACCAGATCGTCGCCACCGCCGGCA